>CDZC01027900.1_pt1 | contig 166226 bp, 167 predicted proteins | sample 557371 | NCBI WGS metagenome assembly CDZC01 (sample SAMEA3182085, study PRJEB8094) | gut metagenome | biome: human; feature: gut; material: Stool; isolation source: human stools | place: Canada | collected 2013-01-21
TTATTAGTTTTCACTGTTATCACCGCCTTCTAAATCTGCTTTAGAAACAATCTTACACTTGCATGGCAGCTTGTGCATAGCAAGACGCAGAGCTTCTCTAGCTGTTTCCTCTGGTACACCAGCGATTTCGAATAATACACGGCCTGGCTTTACAACTGCTACCCAGTACTCCAGAGCGCCTTTACCGGAACCCATACGGGTTTCTGCTGGCTTTGCTGTTACAGGTTTATCCGGGAAAATCTTAATCCAGACTTTACCGCCACGCTTGATGTAACGGGTCATGGCCACACGGGCAGCCTCAATCTGGTTTGATTTGATCCAACATGGTTCAGTGGAGACTAAACCGTACTCGCCGTTAGAAATCGTGTTGCCTCTTAATGCCTTGCCGGCCATGGAACCACGGAACTGCTTACGACGCTTAACTCTCTTAGGCATTAACATTATTTATCGCTCCCTTCCTTGTTTCCTTTAGTAGGAAGAACTTCGCCCTTGTAGATCCATACCTTTACGCCAATCTTGCCGTAGGTTGTATCTGCTTCTGCGAAACCATAGTCAATATCTGCTCTTAATGTCTGAAGCGGGATGGTACCTTCGCTGTAGAATTCAGTACGTGCCATATCAGCTCCACCCAGGCGGCCTGCAACAGCAGTCTTGATGCCCTTAACGCCAGCCTTCATGGTTCTTCCCATGGTGGACTTCATTGCACGGCGGAAGGAAACACGGTTTTCCAGCTGCTGAGCGATGGACTCTGCAACCAGCTGTGCATCCCTGTCCGGACGCTTGATTTCCTTGATGTCGATGAACAGCTTCTTATCAGTCAGCTTCTGAACTTCCTTCTTCAGCTTCTCGATTTCAGAACCACCCTTACCGATAACCACGCCTGGCTTAGCGGTATAAATGATAATCTTAACCCTGTCAGATGCACGCTCAATTTCAATCTTGGAAATGCCGGCACTGAACAGTCTCTTCTTGAGGAACTTTCTCATATTGTAATCTTCAACCAGGCAGTCAGCAAAATCAGCTTCTGCATACCACTTGGAATCCCAGTCTTTAATAACACCGACTCTTAAGCCGTGTGGATTAACTTTCTGTCCCATATTTGCCTCCTATCTCTCATTCAGAACAACAGTGATGTGGCTCATTCTCTTCTCGATCCTGTAAGCACGTCCCTGAGCTCTCGGTCTGACTCTCTTCATGGTCGGGCCCTGGTTAGCGTAGCACTCTTCAACATAAAGTTTTGCCGGGTCCATTCCGTTATTGTTCTCAGCATTTGCTGCTGCTGATTCCAGTAACTTTTTGATTAAGCTGGAAGCGTATCTGGGATTGTAAGTTACAATACCAAGTGCGGTCTGTAAATCTTTGCCTCTGATGGCATCTAATACAAAGCAAGCCTTCTGGACAGACACTCTTGCGTAAGACAGTGTTGCGCTTGGTCTTGTGTCCTTCTGGGCATTTCTTTCTCTCTTGACTTGGGATCTATGTCCTTTTGCCATTGGTAAAACCTCCTTTCAATTTACCGTGAATTACTTTCTCACGCCGGACTTCTTCTCGTCTTTACCGTGACCTCTATAGGTTCTGGTTGCTACGAATTCGCCCAGCTTATGTCCTACCATATCTTCGGTTACATATACCGGAACGTGTTTCCTGCCGTCATGAACTGCAATTGTGTGACCAACCATCTGTGGGAAGATTGTAGAACGGCGGGACCAGGTTTTGATTACCTGCTTCTGTCCTGCTGCATTCATAGCGTCTACTTTCTTTAACAGATGCGCGTCTGCAAATGGTCCTTTTTTCAGTGAACGAGCCATGTGTTCTTAACCTCCTTTAACTATTTGATGGTTCTGCCATCACGTCTTCTTACGATCAACTTGTTAGACTGCTTGTTTTTCTTTCTGGTCTTCAGACCCAGAGCAGGCTTGCCCCATGGTGTGCACGGACCTGGACGGCCGATACCACACTTGCCTTCACCACCACCGTGTGGATGGTCGTTGGGGTTCATTACGGAACCGCGGACTGTAGGTCTGATACCCATGTTGCGCTTCCTACCAGCTTTACCAATGTTGATCAGGGAGTGTTCGCCATTGCCCACAACACCGATTGTTGCGCGGCAGATGATTGGAACCATTCTCATTTCGCCTGAAGGTAAACGTAAGGTTGCATACTTGCCTTCCTTAGCCATCAACTGTGCTGAATTACCGGCTGAACGGACTAACTGGCCGCCCTTGCCAGGATATAACTCAATGTTGTGTACCTGAGTACCAACCGGGATGTGATACAGTGGCATGCAGTTGCCAAGCTTTGCCTCTGCTGTATCGCCGCTCATAACCTTCATTCCGTCGGTTAAGCCCTGTGGTGCCAGGATATATGCCTTCTCGCCGTCTGCATAGCAAATAAGAGCGATGTTGGCAGTTCTGTTTGGATCGTACTCAATTCCGATAACGGTTGCCGGAATACCATCCTTGCTGTTTCTCTTGAAGTCGATGATTCTGTATTTTCTTCTGCTGCCGCCGCCTCTGTGACGAACAGTGATTTTACCCTGATTGTTACGACCAGCGTTCTTGTTCAGGGATACTACCAGAGATTTCTCCGGAGTGTCCTTTGTGATTTCCTTGAAATCAGAACCGGTCATATGTCTTCTGGAAGGTGTATAAGCATTATACTTCTTAATTCCCATGACATTTTACTCCTTTTCTTTTTCTTTTCACGGCGTATGACTTTGGTAGGGATATCTGGGATATCCCGGATGCCGTATAAGTTCTCCGTCCGGGTGTGTCCGGCGGGTGTGAGATTTTCTTACAGTCCCTGGAAAATCTCTATCTCTTTGCTGTCTTCTGTCAGCTTTACGATTGCTTTCTTGGAAGCAGCTGTCTTGCCGAAGGTCATTCCCCTTCTCTTGGTCTTGCCTTCACAGTTCATGGTGTTCACGCTGGCAACCTTGGTGCCTGGGAACATCTTCTCAACAGCCTCTTTAATCATAGACTTGTTAGCGTCTACATGTACCATGAAAGTATACTTTCTATCGCCCATGGCATTCATGCTCTTCTCAGTGATGACTGGTTTTAAAATGACGTCATAGTACTTGATATCTGCCATTATGCGTACACCTCCTCGATGGATGCAACAGCAGCCTTGGTAGCCACTACTGTGTTGTACTTCAGAATGTCGTATACGTTGATGGAGCCGACCTGAGAGGTCTTAACGCCTGCAATGTTCCTTGCAGATAATACTGTATTCTGATCATTGTCAGCCAGAACCACCAGTGCCTTGGATACCTTCAGGTTATCCATAACATTCTGGAACTTCTTGGTCTTAATCTCGTCAAACTTAAGCTCATCTACTACGATAAACTTGTTATCCTGAACACGGCTGGTCAGAGCAGACCTGAGAGCAGCTCTCTTTTCCTTCTTGTTCAGTCTGATGGTGTAATCTCTTGGTGTTGGAGCGAATACCACGCCGCCGCCCTTCCACTGAGGAGACCTGGTTGAACCCTGTCTTGCATGACCGGTTCCTTTCTGTCTCCACGGCTTTCTGCCGCCGCCGGAAACCTCAGAACGTGTCTTTGCTTTCTGTGTTCCCTGACGTTTATTTGCAAGCTGTGCAACAACTGCAAGATGTACCAGATGCTCGTTAACTTCTACACCGAACACGGCATCGTTCAGTTCTAATGCGCCAACTTCTTTACCTTCCATATTGTAAACAGATACGTTTGCCATTTGTGTGTTCCTCCTTTCCTATAAAAGCTTACCTTTCAACCTTAACGGTTTCTTTAATTGTTACCAGGCTCTTCTTTGGTCCTGGTACTGCGCCCTTAACCAGAATCAGGTTATTGTCAACGTCAACCTTGACAACCTCCAGATTCTGAACGGTAATCTGCTTGCTGCCCATGTGGCCTGGCATTCCCTTGCCCTTGAATACGCGGCCTGGGGTTGTAGCGGAACCGTTGGAACCCTGATGACGATGGAACTTGGAACCATGTGCCATAGGTCCTCTGTGCTGTCCGTATCTCTTGATGGCGCCCTGGAAGCCTTTACCCTTGGAAATAGCGGTTGCATCAATCTTATCGCCTGCTGCGAAGATGTCTGCCTTAATCTCATCTTTTACGGAATACTCTTCCGCATTCTCAAACTTGAATTCTCTTACATATCTCTTGTAAGAAACACCGGCCTTGTCAAAATGGCCTTTCTGCGGCTTGCTGACCAGTTTGTCCCTCTTGTCAACAAAACCAACCTGTACTGCTTTGTAACCATCGTTCTCAGCTGTCTTAACCTGTGTTACCACACAAGGTCCTGCCTGAAGTACGGTTACCGGAACTAAAGCACCATTCTCATTGAAGATCTGGGTCATTCCGACTTTTGTTGCTAAAATCGCTTTCTTCATTGTCTTACCTCCTGTTTCATGATCTACAGCGGAATGCTTTCGCATTCATCCTAGAACAGCCTAATATACGTGGAACACTATGAACCGCCTGGCGGTATGTTGATTCCTCAACAGGAAATGCAGTGTTGCTTCTATATTTAAACCCTTCAGGATATAAACATTTTTATCGCATCCCCATCCTGTTCAAACGGGAACCGCGAACCCAGCTGCGCTGCGCTTGCGCAGCATGAAAACGAATCTGTCTTCGATTATTTCGTTTTCATCTTGATGTCGATGTACACACCAGCTGGCATTTCCAGTCTGGACAGCGCATCAACTGTTTTCTGGCTTGGAGCTGTGATGTCGATGAGTCTCTTGTGAGTTCTCTGCTCGAACTGCTCTCTGGAATCTTTGTACTTATGAACCGCACGCAGAATAGTTACTACCTCTTTCTTGGTTGGTAACGGCACCGGTCCGCTCACCTGTGATCCTGTCTTCTTTACAGTCTCGATGATTTTTCCGGCGGACTGATCTACCAACTGATGATCATAAGCCTTTAAAGTGATTCTCATTACTTGACTTGCCATAAAAAAAGTCGCCTCCTTTTCGCACTTTCAAACCAAGTACGACAAGCGGTGACTGTACACGTTTCCGTGTGTGTCCTAACAGAACTCCACACTGATTCTGCGTTCTAACATTGCAGTTTCTTTAATTGGTACAGTGACTTGTCGCCAGTTTCCTAACTTGACATTCGCTCCACGGAAAACCCGCCTCACTTTGTGGGCAGCAACCTCTCGCTTCAACGCTATCATGCCACAGCCTTTGTATGATAGCACACATTCCAAATAAATGCAAGTATTTTTTTCAATTTTCTTCGTCAGTGCTTCGTCAGCCTTTGCCCGGAGTTTTATTGGTTTTAATTGATTCTTTTCAACGCTTTTCCCGGAGCATTCTTACTCAGGCTGACTGGGGTCTCCAAAAGCAAAAAAGGAAAGACCTCCCATTTATTATAGAAGTCTTTCCTTATATGAATCATTTTAGTCACATACCGGTCATAGCGCCAGTCTGTTTACTCTGTGCAGTATGGCTCCGTGGGCTCCTGTGCGTAAGAATCAACATCACTGTCATCATCCGCCTTTGTCAGCTCGCCTGAGCTGTTGGTTGTAAACTTGACGCCGTCGCTGTTCTTTACATTGCTTCCCTTCATAACCTTACCGGAAGCGTTGACCACATAATTCCTGCCCTCCACCCGGTAGCATACATACTTCTGGCCGTCCGTTGCCTTCTGGAGTTTCCCCTTATAGTATAAGTAGTTATCCTTAACCCCATTAACGCCCCGTCCATTGTCCAGGAAGTAAAAATCGCTCTTATTGCCGTCGTCCTCGGTCACCTTCATCTTTCCTTTTTGGACACAGCTCTTATTCTTATCTCCAAAGTAGAACGCGGTCCAGTCATCCTCGCCGGAACCGGTATAAACCTTCTTAAGTCCATAAACCGGATTGCCCAGATGGTTGAACAGATAGGATTTGCCGTTCAGCTTCACAATGTCGCTGGTGGTAAGACGTTCGGAATCAGCCGCTCTCGGCTTGCCGCTGTTATTGAAGTAGAACCACTCCACGGCTTCCTCATAACCGTTCAGATCCTCAGGAGGTTCAATGGAATACCAGCCAATCTTGGCCTTGCCGTCAGAACCAAAGTACATGTAATCCTGGATGGAGTCATTGGTTGTGGACTTTACGTTCTTCCAGCCTGTCTGCATGGCGCCGTTCTCGTCAAAGCAGTAATAGGTTCCGTCTATCTTACGGGCCGTGTAATCGCCGTCCGAGCTGTCCGGCGCATATTTCTTGCCATTTGAGGAGAAATAGTACCAGTAGCGGCCGTCATCATCTGTGACACTGTCAATTCCCGGCGTCACCTTGTCTGCGTTGTCGTCATCGTCATCCGGCGGATACAGCTTCTGCCAGCCCGTCCGCATAACGCCGTCAGAACCGGTATAATACATATCGTCCAGAATCCAGCCAATCTCCATACGGCCGTCACCGTTAAAGTGATACCACTTATTGTCAATCTTTTTCCAGGCATCTGTGATTACCTTGCCGCTGCTGCTGAAATAATACCACTCGTATTCGCCCTGGTCGCCGGTAAGCTTCAGCCACTTGTCAGTGAGCATGATGCCGTTGCTGTCCATATAATAATCAGACTCAACCCACGCATTGGTGGCCATAACTCCCTCGCCGTTGAGATAACGCCACTGGTTGTCCGCCCCTTTTTTCCATGTATTATATATTTTATTCCCGTTGGAGTCATAGTAGACCCAGGTGCTCCCTGATTGAACCCAACCCTCTGCTGCCAGGGCAGATATCGTAGCCGTACCAAAGCACAGCACTGCCGCCAGGGCCCACACCGCCACCATCTTTTTCTTCATATGCTCAACTCCTCTTCCCATCTGCATTCACCCATATCAGCCCTGTTTCTGCCGGGGCTGATAATCCTATGGTATATTGTATCAAGGCTCCCTCAATTATTCAACCTAATTTATCTTTCAATTCTATTACAATTTAGCCAAACCGTTTCTATTTTTCCGAAAATGTACCGAATACTTGACGGAGCCGCAGCACTTAGACTATACTCATTATTATCATTATTATATATGGAAGAAACGAGGTTAAATAAATATATGTGGCTTGCAGACGAGTGGAAGGATTATGAAGTGATAGACTGTTCAAAGGGAGAAAAACTGGAGCGCTGGGGTGATTACCTGCTGGTGCGCCCGGACCCTCAGGTTATCTGGGACACCCCCAGAAACCACAAGGGCTGGAAAAAGATGAACGGCCATTATCACCGCAGCAGCAAGGGCGGAGGCGAGTGGGAATTCTTCCATCTTCCTGAGCAGTGGTCCATTGGATATAAGGGACTTACCTTCAATCTAAAGCCCTTTAGTTTTAAACACACCGGTCTGTTTCCCGAACAGGCTGCCAATTGGGACTGGTTTGGCGCCAGGATTCGCGAAGCCGGACGCCCGGTCAAGGTCCTGAACCTGTTTGCGTATACCGGCGGAGCTACCCTGGCCGCAGCCAAGGCAGGCGCCAGTGTCACCCATGTGGACGCCTCCAAGGGCATGGTGGCCTGGGCCAAGGAAAATGCCCAGTCCTCAGGACTGGCCGATGCCCCCATACGCTGGATCGTGGACGACTGCGTGAAATTCGTGGAGCGGGAAATCCGCAGGGGCAACCGCTACGATGCGGTCATCATGGACCCTCCCTCCTATGGGAGGGGACCAAAAGGGGAAATCTGGAAGATAGAGGACGCCATTCATCCTCTGGTCAAGCTGTGCGTCCAGCTCCTGTCAGACAAGCCCCTGTTCTTTCTGATTAACTCCTATACCACCGGACTGGCGCCCGCAGTCCTTTCCTACATGATAGGCGTAGAAATCGTCCCCCGTTTCGGCGGAACAGTAAGCGCCGAGGAGGTGGGCCTCCCTGTCACCCAGACAGGCCTGGTGCTGCCCTGCGGGGCATCCGGGCGCTGGGAAGCATAATGCAAAAAAGTCCCGCATCAGGATTCGCTGATGCGGGGCTTTTTCTTGCCTGGTGCTAATCTCTGTTCTTATCACCTGCTTCTTAATCACTTGGTCCTTTCATTTTACATAATCCCGTACTTATCGAAAGAGGCTTTTGCAGCCATACCGTTCTTAATGGCCTCAGCCACCATCTTCTCTCCAGTAGCCTTTTCAACAGCCCTGACAATCACTTCCTCCTCAATCTCCTTAGGGATAACAAGGACACCGTCCAAGTCCCCAAATACAATGTCTCCGGGATTGATTTTCACTCCCTCCATGTCAATGGGAACCCTGTAGTCAATCACCTTTCCTCTGGGGCCCTGGTCCTGGGCATATCTCCCATAAGAAAAGCATGGGAAATCCAGGTCCAGGATTCCGTTGGTGTCGCGGTGAAATCCATTTACAACAGCGCCGGCCGCACCCAGTATCTTCATTCTCGTACACATCAGCTCCCCTACCAGGGCATATGTGGGTGACGATCCGGTACATATATATACTTCGTTTTTCTTAAGGTCATCCAGCGCCTCCAGCATAAGGCCAAAGCTCTGCCTCATGATTGGATTCTGCCCCTCAGATACTGTCTCCAGAGCATCTGCCTCAAGCACAGTCATGGCCCTTCCGGCCACCACCATATTTTCCCGCATGGGCTGAATCCTCCATGGCAGGAACTGATGGAGATAGTTCATTTTATCCAATATATCACCTATAACAGATGAATACAGTGTTTCCCTCATGAGAGCAAAAAGCTCGTCATCATTTTTCCATACAACCATGATTTAATAAATTCCTCTCATTCATATGTAATCGTTCTCTGTCAATACGTCAGGCCCTATAGCTTTCCAACTCCCTCATGGCCTCCTGAATCAAGTCAGCCGTAACCGGATACGGTGTATGGCTGAGTTCCTGATTTTCCACAGCCGCCGCCAGCACATCCTCCAGATCATCTTCCAGGGTAAGTCCCAAATCCTTCAGACATGACGGCAGTCCAAGGGAACGATTGAACCGATAAGTCTTTTCCAACTTATCCCAGTCCCGATCCACCATCAGATTAACCAGTGTACCATAAGCAACCACATCTCCATGAAGATAATTTTCCTCGATCTGTCTGCGTCTCGTAAGTCCATAGAACAATGCGTGGGCAATCCCGCCCACATAATCCGAATGTACGGATACAGACACGATTCCCGGAGTGATAATTATGTTAAGCAATATTTTTTCCAGTTCTTCACTGACAATCCCCGCCTTAGCGTCTTCCACTGCCTTCTTACCAAATTCCAGCATTGGATAGAAGCACAGCCTTCCCGCTAAAATACCAAATTCGCTTCCAAAGCTCAGCTTCTCTCCTGCCTTGGCCGACCACTCCGACTCAACATGTTTTGCCATGGCATCTCCTATGCCGGCCCTGAGATAACGAATAGGGGCATCCAGGATAATCCCGGGATGGATAAAGCAATGGACCGGAACCGAATTTAACCGTTTCACCTTCTCAAACGTTCCGTCTTCACCATACATGATGCTCAGCTTTGTAACCGGAGCACAGTTGGATGCAATGGTGGGAATCGTAAACACAGGCTTTCTCAGAAGATCTGCTGCCAGTTTTACGGTATCCACGCATTTTCCGCCTCCCACCGCCAGCAGCACATCCGACTGCCTGACCCTCTGATCTGCAACCAGACGTTCCACATTACTCCAGGTGGCTTCATGGCCATAGAGAATTTCACCCGTCGTCGTCATGCCGGCTTTTTCCACAGCCTGTGTAACATACCGGCCGGCGGCATTCCAGGCTTTTTCCCCATGAACCGCCGCAATCTTATTTCCATATCTCCCAATCACATCCCGGAACGCATCAAATGCATTGAGCCCGATGGTGAAATGCGGAAGATAAACAGACTCCTGTCCTTTCATTCCATTTCCTCTCTGCCCATACGGCAGGGACAGGATTACAGACTCTGCCCCATGGCCGCGGAAATCTTTTCACAGATTTCCTTTAACGCCTCATGGCATCTCTGCTCCAGCCCGGCGTCAAAATATTGAATAATTCCGCTCAAACTGAGAGCCGCCTCAATCTTGCCTCCATAACCGAATATGGGATATGTAATACATTTCAAATAAGGTTCACTTTCCCCTTCATTGGTGGCATAACCGTTTTTCCTGACAGCATCCAGGACGCTTCTGTACTCGTCCTTATCCGTGATGGTCCTCTCTGAATATGATTCAAAGGAACAATGACTGATAATTTTCTCCCTGACCTCTGCCGCAGAATAGGCAGTTAGCACCTTTCCTGCCCCCGTATTATGCGCCTCCACTTCACCGCCTATCTTAGAGTTCAAATCAAAGACAACAGCGTTTGCATTGGGCACCACACGGTCAATCAGCACGATTTTTTCGCCTTCAAGCACAGACAGATGGGCAATCAGATTCAGTTCTGTTGTAACCTTCTCCAGATAAGGCCTGGCAGCTTCCACAACGCTTATAAACTGAAATGCATTGCTGCTCAGCACGTAAATGGACATGCCAAGGCTGTAGCGCTTGGAAATCTCGTCGTACCTTACAAACCCTTCTTCCTCCAGGGTCGTCAGCACCCTGACCATGGTTCCCTTGCGCATATCTGCCCTCTCGCTGATTTCAGTCAGCGTCATGCTTTTATGGGCACTGTCAAAGAGTTTTAAAACCTTTAGCGCCTTTTTTACCGATGAGATTGTATATTGACTTTCCCGTTCCATTCACCCAACTCCAAACCTTTTTTATTTATTATAGTTTATGTGCTCGCCTGCGGTCAACCGGTTAATCCTGCCCCTACTTTGAGAACAATCCCGGAAGGAAGGTCGAAAAGCCCGGGAAGAACACAAACAGTATCTGCACAAACAGCATCACAAACAGGAAGGGAAGGATTGCCTTGGTCATCTTTGATATCTTTGCTCCGCTGATTCCCTGCGCGACAAACAGGTTGATTCCCACCGGAGGCGTCATCATGCCCAGCATGGTCCCCACTGTAAGCAGAATACCAAAATGCAGCGGGCTGACACCCAGTCCTTTTAAGGTAGGCAGGAACAACGGTGTATAAATCAGCACCTGAGAAGCTGTCTCAAGGAAGGTTCCTGTCACAAAACATAGCAGCACAAAGAGAATCAGAATCACATGGACATTGCCCGTGATGCCCAGAATCACGCTTCCAATGAGCTGCGGAATCTGGTTTAATGTGAGATAGCGTGAAAATGCCATTGCAAATGCCAGTATGAATACAGTGGTTCCTGCTGTAACTGCACCTTTATAGAGAATACCGGGCAGGTCCGACACTTTAAGCTCCTTTGTGATGAACAGTCCTACAAACATGGAATACACCACTACCACCACGGCTGCTTCCGTGGGAGTAAAGATACCGCTGTATATGCCGCCCAGGATAATGACCGGGGCAAGGAGAGGCCAGATTGCCTCCTTAAAACTGGCAGCCACCTTCTTCCACTCAAATTCTCCCTCATCAGACTTGTATCCGTTCTTTTTGGAAATCACATAGGTGGTGAGAGCCAGGGCTGCCGTCATGAGGAAACCAGGTATGAATCCTGCCATGAACATCTCCCCAATGGACACCTCACCGGCAATACAGTAGAGCACCATGGGAATAGATGGCGGAATCAGGACTCCCAAAGAACCTGCACTGGCTGTCAATGCTGCGGAAAAATCCCTGTCATACCCCTTCTCCACCATGGGAGGAATCATCATCGCACCCACGGCTGCAACCGTACCCGGAGATGAGCCTGAGATGGCCGCGAAAAAAGCACAGGCCAGCACGGTTATGATTCCCAGCCCTCCATGAATGTTTCCCACAAGGCTGGCTGCAAAATTCACCAGCCTTTTGGACAGCCCGCCGGTCTCCATAAGATAGCCGGCCAGAATGAACATAGGGATAGCCAGGTATGTATAAGAGTCCAATCCCGTAAATGCCATCTGTGATACAAACGCCAGGGGCATACCCTTGGCCAGGACCGCCGCCACAGTCGACAGTCCGATACTGAACGATACCGGTATCCCAAGGAATACAAATACCAGAAATACTGCCATCATCATCAGAAATATGCTCATGATTTAGTTTCAACCTCCTTTTTCCGGACTATCATCTTAAACACTGCCTGCAGGAATCTGAAGGCAATCAGGCAGAACATGACAGCAACCAGTGCATACAGGCCTGCCATAGGAATTCTGAGAGAGGCGGACAGCTGTTTGGAAAGGCTGGCATTATAAATGATCTGTCTGGAGTTGTAGGCGATGACCAGGCTGACGGCAGCGCACAGCAGCTTTACTGCAATGTCTAACGCAAACCTGCCGCGCTCTGAAAGTACATTATCAATCAGCTCCACCCTGACATGGGCGTTGTCCAGCACAGCTGCGCTGGCACCGCAGTATATCAGGATAATGAATACATACCTGGACAGCTCCTCTGTCCATGCCAGCGGAAGATTGAACACAAAGCGGAACAGCACCTGGAGAAAACACACCACTATCAGAATCGTAAACAGAAAAACAATCAGATAATATTCAAAGTTTTTCTTTTTTTTCATTGATACGTAACCCCTTTCTGTGAGTCATCTACTGCACCGCTGCAATGATATCCAGCATTTCTTTATATCTGTCGGGATTTATCTCATTGCCATATTTTTCGCTGACACCCTTCACAGCTTCCCTGAATTCATCCTTTGCCTCAGGGGTAAGCTCCACCACCTCAACTCCGGCTTCCTTCATCTTCTCAAGGGCCAATGCATCCTCAGACTCACAGCTCTCTTTCATATACTCAGTGGCTATCTTTATACCATCGTTCAGAATCTGCTGGTAGGATGGATCCAGTTTATCATACCAATCCTTGGAAACGACAAATGTGACAAAGGTAAATACATGACCATCCAGGGTAAGATACTTCTGAACCTCATGAAGCTTGTTAGCGTAAATATTCATTAGCGGATTTTCCTGGCCGTCAACAACGCCCTGCTGCAATGCAGAGAACAGCTCGCTGAATGCCATAGGAGTGGGATTGGCCCCCAATGCCTCAAACACCTCCAGATGAATCGGCGTGGTCATGGTCCTTATTTTTAATCCTTTCATGTCCTCCACACTGTTGATTGGATGCTTGCTGTTGGTTGTATGACGGAAGCCAAAGTTTCCAAATCCCAGACCCACATAGCCGATGTCCTCAAGCTCCTTTAGCAGTGATTGTCCGAATTCACCTTCCACAACAGCCTCCACCTGCTTTTCGTTGTCAAAGAGATATGGCAGTGACAGCAGTCCGAAGTCCTTTGAGAAGTTTCCGATGATATCCGTACCGCAGGGAAGCATGTCCGCCACTCCCAGCTTCAGTCCCTCAAAAACCTCCTGGTCATTTCCAATCTGGGCTCCTGTGAATATCTCTACCGTGAAGTTTCCCCCTGTCTGCTCTTCTATGTATTCCTTCATCTTATTTACAGCAACCGCCTCAAAATGGTTATCAGCCACACCCACGCTGACCTTCATGGTAACTTTCTGGCCTGACTGTGTCCCGGTGTCTGCCGGCGCACTCTGGGATGCCTCTCCCTTCGGTGCCTGTGACGCTGTCTGTCCCCCTGTGCCGCCACATGCTGTCAATAACATACTCCCGGCTAATAATGCTGCTAACATTCTCTTCTTCATTTTTAAATACTCCTTCTCTTAGTATTCTTTATTCTACAACTGCTCCTGTAGCTTTTCGCGAAAAACCCAAAAGCTTTTCGCATAAATTGCAAAAATCAACTACTTTCTGAAAATTAGCAAAAAATAAAAGGACATTTGAAAGGTATTTTATTTCCTATCAAACGCCCTTTTACCTCTTCATTATCATGGCTCATCCGGCATGTATTCCAGTATATCTGAAATATCACAATTCAATGCCTTACAAATTCGGTCAAGATGATTCAGGCTGATGCGTTCAGCAAATTCATTGTATATGTCATTGATTGTTGACGCCCTGATTCCTGTCACTCTCGCTAATTTTGCCTGACTCCAGCGTTTCTCTCCAAGAAGCCTTGATAAATGAATTCTGACCATCCAATCACCCCTTACGGATGATTTTACCGCTTTCGACAGGTCTTTTTTCTGTTTTGTTATATTATAACGAATATCGTTATATTTTTCAGAAATTCGTTATGATTACTTCCTTGTATCTCTCGCGATTGCTTGCATTTCCAGCCAATGTATTGTTACGCGTCACTTCTTTACAAGGATATTGAGAATACAATTCATGTATCCATGCTACATTATTATAGGAAAGAACAAACTTTCCTTTGATATGTTTTAAGACATCTGCAAGACGCTCATGGTCTTTCATACTAAAGGCAGCACTATAATATCGTTCTGTCCCTACATAAGGAGGATCCAGATAAAACAGAGCATCCTTCCGGTCATAGACACTTATCAAATTCTCAAAATCCTTGTTCTCTATCACCACACCCTGAAGCCTCTTTTGGACTTTCCCCAGATAATCCATCGCATTCTCTATGCTTTTAGATGAAGTTGCAAATGTGCGGTAATCGCACCCGAAGCTTATTTTTATCAAATAAAAAAAACGGGCAGCTTTTTGAATATCTGTCAATCCCCTCATATCCATCTGCGCTTTATAATCATAAAATTGTTCGCGAGAGGATAAAAGCCACTGCAACTCCTCCTGCAGGGCACTGCAATGATATTTAATGCAGCGATACAGATTGACTAAATTCCCATCCCGGTCATTGTACACTTCCAGCTGACCTGCTTGCTTCTCTTTTGCAAAGAGCACCCAGCCAGCTCCTCCAAATACCTCGATGTAACGTCCGATATCCTCCGGGAAACGTCCTAGAATCTCCTTGCGTAATAACCTCTTTCCACCAATCCATCCAATAAAACTATTCATCCATCGTCCTTTCTAAGGGGTAATCGGACAGATGTCTAAATATCTATTATTTCCTACCAATTAAACACATACCGATGGTGGACCATGTCGTACTTCTCCGCAATCCGGAGCGCACCTCTTGCATCTGTAATCATGCACTTACCCTCGTTGCTGCCTTTGACGGGGCAGAGTAAAAATGCCTCGCCGGAGGGGTCCGCCTGGTATCCGGTCAGCATGTACCCTTCGCTGTCAAACAGATACCATCCCCACGTCCTGCGCTCCATTTCCTGGAGCCAGTACCAGCCATTGGCCGCATAGCTGCCGTCTGCAAACTGGTACCACCAGCGCTGCCCGTCTGCCGCCGGCTGGAAGCCTTGGGTGTATGTCACCGGGACCGGCGCATAATCAATGTCACAGAGTTTCAGTACCTTCTGCCAGGGCGTGGCAGATACCCTACTCTTTTTTGTGCCATAATCAATACCCTTGGCTTCGATGCACCAGCCATCACCAATGTACACTCCGATATGCCCAGGCTTCCAAAGCGCCCAGCCGACCATGGTCTCGTCCAAGTGGTCAATGCTCATCCGCTCCGTGGCCGTGTCGTGATAGTTGTAGCTGCCACGGATGTGCCCGGTAAACCAGCTGATGAGGCCGGAGCAGTCCGTACAGTGCTGGCCTATGTATTTGACGGCCTTGGCCTTATAGGTGGATGTATATGTGCCTGGATTCTCCCGGGCCAGGCGGTCCAGGATGGTCTGTGTCAGGACCTCTCCCTTGGCTCCGTAGACGTAAGGGGTGCCCAACTTGTCCTTACAATGCTGGATTAATCCTGCTACTGTTTTACTCATGGTATTTACCTCCAATCTCAAAGACCTGGGAGTCATCCAAGGCCTTGCTATTATCTTATTCCTCACAGTCATCCATACCATTTTCTTCACGATCACTGGGGCCACCTATGCCACTGTCGTGTATCTCTGGATGTGGAACATTTGAAGGGGCATCATACAGATAAGGGGTCGGCTGCTTTGCGCCCAAATCAGGCCCTGCATCCACATATCCTCCATTGCCGGGGAGTTTTGCTGCATGCTTGTTTGTTATTTTTGCCATAATTTCTTTCCTCCTTCATCTTTTATAAATCATTATTCTGTTGTTTTGGGTGGTTTTGTCCGTTTCCATATCTCTGTCACTCGTTCCCATCCGTCTAATGCCACCAATGCTACGATAAAGGCTGCAATCATACAAGCAAATACGGTATACCAGACAATAGGGTGGTGAAGCCACGCCATCAGTGCGATAAAGACAGCTGGGCAAAGTATCAAAGATAACACAATGACTACCGCCTGTGTAGGTAGCTTGTCCAGTCCTGGCCAGGATTTAATGACCTGTGTGATGGCTGACACTAGGAATGCCATTAGCCCAATGGCAATCAATAGATACGATACGTACTGCATTATTGTACTTACATCCATACTTTTTCCTCCTTGATTTGCATATTTATCTATAATAAAAGGCCCTTGCGGGCCTGAATTTTTCGTAATTAATGTGTATAATACTAAGATTACAAACAATGGCATTGTTGATTCCTATTCTGGAGATGCAGTCATTAATTTGGACTGGGTAAGGGCTGGGACTGTAGTTTATAAAGTTCTTAATGGTACGTGTTTTGTCGATTTTGACATTACTGTAAAGGCGATTACAGCAGTAAATACTCTAATAGTAAGTGGATTGCCTGCCTCAACAATAGTCAGGCATGGACGCATTGCAGGCTGGGAAAACGGAAATATTTCTATGCCCTTTTATTTGAATAATACTGACATCATTGCTAATCCTTGCAGTGCAGGCCGGTATGCGGGTTGTTTTTCTTTTTCTATAATATAATCATTTTATAGCAATTATAAGCTATGCCAATCCAAAGCATAGACAGTGTTTGTATCAGACGCAACGAACTTCAGGCGACCGTCTGTATCCAGATATAACGCTCCTCCGTTGGACCCAGAATTGTGGAATCCATAACCGGCACGGGTAGCATTATTTTCGGACCATGGGGCCTCGGATACAAATTGCATATTTAGATAGGCCCTATCACCTATACCGGCGTAAGTGATAACATGCTGCTTACCTCTGTAAGTGTTATCTCCATACCCGGCCTTACTTGATAAATTAGTATTGAGCACAGCAGTATAAAAATTCAGGCAAAACTCATTTTTCTGCATTTTTATTACTGTGTTCAATACCAATTTTAATAATAAGCAAAATCGTGAATGGATATATGCTGCTACCCTGTCAAATAAGAATACCGCATCTGTTGGCGTTAATATAAGAAATTACAGAGAAGCCTGCATAATCATAAATGGCCACAGAAAATCAGGTTCAATAATGATAGTTGATGATGTTCTACATTTCATTGCTCCCGAAGCTGGTACAGGGACTATGGCTTTTATGTACCTGGTTAAAGTCAACATTGTTAACGGAGGATTTGGCCTTTATGTAGAAGCGGCTAACCGAATATGTTTTCTGGAGTCCAATGCATGGCTGGAAAACAGAAATTGGTCTAATTCTTTTAATTTATATATCCGATGATTAAGTTTTGTAGCTATAGAAAATGACTATTTTGTATATATAAAATATGCTCGGAACTGATCATATCCGATCGCGGTAACAATATCTCCCTTAGATAAAGGATACATAAAAGGTGATGCAGTATTGCTTCCACCACCCGAATGATTCCAGCCCACCTGGGTACTATTAACATAGATGTAGCAAGCAGTTGTTCCAAGACTATATACGCCACCACATATGTATCCATCGTTAGGAGCAGTAAATGGCAGTGATACTGATTTATAATTTTTATAGTCTGGCGCTTTAATAATCTTAGTATTGAGCACATTAAGCTGTTCCTTTAGCAGCTTTCCCATCGGCCCCGATAGAACTGTTTCCTCATCTGTAGACAGAAAATCATTTACTATCTTACTCTTAAGGACATACGTTCCCAGCCGTTCCATTAAACCGGTGTTCGTTACAAACTCGGTCAGCAGCTTATTTGTAAGGGCGTCTATCAGCCCCTGGCCGGTGGTCCCTGCTCCCGCTTCTCCTCCAAGTATCCCATGAGTATCTATCGCTTTTAGATTAGCGGCCGTAAAAGTATCCCTGGTGATGATACTTCCCGGTGTCACAGCCGCTATCACATTGCTGACGCTGCCGATCAGTACATACAGAGTGAACTCCGCGAACTTTGACCGGTTCGTGGACCCATTGGCATAGATATAAGTTGGATCCGTTGAGATATCCATGTACCCGTACAGTATCTCTCCTTCATCCGGATCCTCCGCAAATACTCCCACCTCTGTGACCAGAAATCCCTCCGTTACGTTGTCGCTGCTCACCTGTACTGTGATATAGGCCATGTCATCCTGTACCCCGTAATCCGCTATCTCCGCATCTATTTTATAAGCATTCAGGCCAATCATGGATTCCGGCGAATATCCCTCCGGCGGTTTACCGGTCCCTACGGCAGCCCGTGTGAACTGCAGACTTCCCTGGGATGCCGCCAGCTTTGTTAGCAACCTAAATCCCTTACTGACAACAAACGTTCCTGTTGCCTGAATTGCATGTTCATTTGCCATCTTATCTTCCCTCCGGATATACAATCATTTTTGTATGTATGTACATATTTCCCTGTACCCTGACATGGGCCTTCCCTTCCCGGTGCCCATTCGTTTCCTGTGGCCGTCCTATGTATCTTACATAGGTTCCCAGCATGGTACCTGCATACAGCTTTCTTTTCCCTGCATAACGCTGCAGATATTCATGCACCGCTTTCAGATGGGCCGGGATATACTTCATGATGCGCTCCTCCTGTTCCAGGACCGGCTCCCTGGCATCAAAATAGTAACGGATAGTCAGGGTCAGATGCTCCGCATCCTCCAGTATCTCGCAGTCCCATTCGGTTATCTGTTTTATCTTGGCCTTCAGGTTTGGGATGTTCATGACTTCCTCATTTAACAGTATCATCCTCTCCCGCAGCCACTCAACCACTTCCAAGACCACATCCAGATACGCCTGTTCCGCCTGGAGCAGGTCCTCCATCTGTGGAATCCGTATCTTAATTCCCGGAAGCATTTTTTCATCCAGAAGCATTTAGTGTCAGTCCTTTCAATGCGAAAAATCGATCATAGGAAGCTGTTATGGACTCTTCTCCGTTATTCACGGTATAATTCACTATCTCCTTCACACCAGGCGTCCCGCCTATGAGCATTCCAATACGATAGTAATTCAATACTGTTTCTTTCTTTCCTTCCAGAGCAACTTCCGCCAGGTAGGATTTCACCTCCTTGCCTGCCTGGGTGCGGACACTTTCCATATCCGCCCCTTCCTGCAGCTCGATGATGCCGTTAATAATCACCTCCACTGCCTCCGCTGCACGGATGACCGGCTGCGCTCCCACCGGCCTCTGGGTCTCAATGTAGGCTCTGACCAACTCCACCACCTCTGGTGTAGGTGCTCCGGCCTCTGGCGTGAGCAGGGCCACGTGGACGATTCCGGACCCATCTCTAACTCCATGAACTCGCGCACTGCCGATAACCCGTTTCCCTTCTGCATTTTCTACCTGCCTGGCCCAGAACGCATAGTGATTTTCATTTCCGGATGTGATGATCTCGTCAATCCGCAGGTCAATCTCATCCCACAGGGGTTTAATCAGCATGCTGTTATACCGGGCCAGCTCCTCAGACACGGCTTGCATGTTATCCATGGAGAAGCTCCCTTCAATCCGGGTGTCCTCATTTTTCAGTCCAGCCTTCAGCCTGGCCAGGATATCCGATGCGTTCCATTCCAGTTCCATTACCTCACCGCCTTTATATCATGTTGTATGGTTTCTTCACCGTACACACTTCTGCAGCGGAACGACTCCTTGATTCCATCCTTTTGTAGCACGAAATCGAATTCCGATAGCTCCTCTATATAAGGGTTACACATCAGTGCTTCCGTTGTGTACCGTTCCAGCTCCATCTGGGTCACCTCATCGTTCATCGGTTGGCCTATCAGCTGCTCCTCTATCTCGCTCCCAAACGTAGTATCATAGGCCGTATATCGGTACCTGGCTGTTTCCAACGCAAAATAAATCCAGATGCGCAGGGCCTCATTCCCCTGAACCAGATAGGTCCTGCCATCATCATCCAGTTTCAAGCAGTGTTTTTCAAAATCATACGCATATTCCCGGAACAAGGGAAGTTTCTTAGACGCGGCTTCCTGGACTGTCTCAGTATTAATAAATGGAAATACTCCCATGTCACACCTCCCTGCAGATAACATAAAAGGAGCTTCCTATCTGGGCCGCCAGCACGGTATCTCCGGCCATTGCGTCACACTGTGGGTTCCCATGAACATTATGTGAGAACAGCTCCCCTCCAATCCGGATGGCAGATGGCGACACATATTCCGCCAGGATGAGGGGACTGCTCCCGTTTGCCCCTTGTTCCTTAATACGCCTTGCCAGCTTTGCTGTATAACCTCCCATATCATCCTCCTCGCTTCTGTTTCTTGTTCTCGGATGGCTTATCAATCTCAACCTCATTCATCAGGTTCTGGAATGCAAGGGTCAGGCTCATCGTAGATTCCCCATTGGAATATTTGTGGCTGTCACTCTCAATAAAGAACTGACCTATCAGGCTGGTTTCTTCCTCCTGTACCAGCAATGCGTATCCGGCCATCGCCCGTGTGTCATCCGGGATTCCCGTGACCGTAGCGGATGGATCACTTCCATGGAGCAGATTCTTAGCTTCCGCTGCTGCGTCCTTTCCCTCTTCCTGTTCCAGGACTTTCTGGATGGTGCCATAGGCCGCCTGGCTTTCTGTATCCTCCACAATTCCCACTACGGTGCCCTTTTGATTGGTGATTAAAACCTTGTTGACAAGGTTTTGAAGGGTGGTCTTGTAAGTAGCATCTGACAGGTTGGAATCTCCGGTCAGAATCACTCCGCTGTCCTGGCCTTTTTCAATGACGGATACCCGGTTAACCTCCGTCATCATCAGCTGATATTTCTTACCATTCTTCCGGGCGGCTGCCGTATAGGATGATTGTATGACCTGATATCCGGTCTTTTTTACACATGGATTCGTGATTGTAATACCCGTGGCTGCCATCGTTCCGGCCGTGATTCCAAGTGCCCCGCATACATCCCTTGCAATGTCCTCCGGAGCCCCGTTATAATCCTTCGTCAATTCGGATCCTGTTAAATAGAATATCAGGTCATAAGCCAGATACCTGACCAGGTTGCTTCCTGCCATCTTTTCAATATCAAAGATAATTCCGCCAAATAAGAAGGTTCCCGTGTCCGTCTGAAGGAGTACCTGGTCTCCCTCGTTAATGGTCACATTTGGGAAGTTTGGGTCCTGCGTGTTCTTGGCAATGGTGAATTCCAGTTTCCTGGCTATCTGTCCACTGTCCCCGCTCCAGGTTATGGTTTCCACCAATTCACTCAGATCCTTATCGCCCACCAGGATATTCAACTTTCGTTCTCCTTTCCGATTACGGGATTGCCAGGACCGTCCCCGGATAAATCCACCAGCCGTTGTTACTGCTGCTTTTTCCATGCTGCTTGGCGGCTGCTTCAATCACGGCACTGTTGGCCGCATATATCCGGGAGCTTTGGGTCCCGTTCCCGTATGCTTTTTTTGCGATCCCCCAAAGGGTATCCCCGCTTCCTACCGTATGGGTCTTAGCCGGGACTGCCTCGTCCGGGCGTTGTTTCAAGCCGTTGTCGCGCACCTGCAGCGGGATGGACACGGTCGGCACGGTCAGGTTCCGATACTCCGACAGCTCCAGCGTATAATACATATCCCCGCCGCCTTCCTTTACCTTAAAGCTGCATTTGTCAATCAGCATAGCCAGGTTGACTCCCATGTCCGTAATGATCAGGCGCTTTGTTTCCTTGTTCTCTTTCCAGTTCTCAATCTTAGCCCTGTATTTCTTAGGGGGCATATCAGCATAGCGGTAAAAAGGAGATTCCTGGCTAGGGAAAAAGGAGGAGATGGTCGCTGTGGCGACATCCCGGTTCCCCTTTAGATTGACCGTCCCCATGTTAAGGAGGGTCAGACGCTTATTAAGCTGCGGCGTGATGACTTCCAGCTCTACCGGATTAACCGGCAGGACAATATCTCCCAGCTTGATTTTCCTCGTTTTTCCCATAAGCCTCTCCTTTCTTTTTATGCCGTATTATCAAGTTCTTCTATGATTTTCTTTGCAGTGCGTTCGCTGATTTCCTCAATATCATCCTCACTCCTTACATGGACTTCATCCGCTATCTTTTGGATTTGGATCGTGATGGTCTTTCCACCAGATGGCGTCACATCCCCTCCATCGGCTGGGTATCTGGAAAGTTGGATTATATTACTGTCTCCCATTGCTGCCCAGGCAAAGCTTTCCTTGGAAGGCAGTATCCGCGTCCCCTTCGGAAGGTCAATCAGCTCAGGGCCCTTCTCACCCACCCAGGTGGGACCGCCTCTCCAGTTATTGTCTCCTCTGGCGTTCTTCCCGGGACTGGCACCGCCTCCGGAGCTTCCGCTTCCGGTATCTCCTCCGCCGGTCACCAAATCCTTAACCTTGGACCAGGCCCCGGCCAGTAAGTCCGCGCCCTTTCCAATGGTGTCAAATATCGGTTCAAGATGGGACCACACCCCGCTGATTGTATCCTGGATGCCAGGCCATACCTTCTGGACCACACCAAATACCAGCTCAAAGGTGGTAATCAGGATATCCATAACCGGGCTGATGATGCCCCAGGCCGTTTCCAGTACCTTAGCAATCGCTGGGCCTGCCGTTTCTATAACGGACTGGATGAATTCGGACCGCTCCGCCAAAAATTCCACCACACCGCCTATCTTGTCACCGATTTCCGACATGATGGTCGTGACAACCGGAGCTACTGCGGAGATGGCTGAGCCAATCCCGCCCGCCACAGCCCCAATGATAGAGGCCGCCTGTTGGATAATCGGCACCAGGCTCATGACCACGGGGCCGATACCCGTCATGGCCGTGGTAACAACCGGGGCTATCTGTCCAAATACCGTGGACATACTCCCTAAGAAGCTGGATGCGATGGGCAGAGCCGTGGATACCACGCTGCTGATGATAGGAGCTATCTGAGTGAAGGCGGTCTTAGCCAAACCGATTCCCTTCCCAAGTCCCTGTCCGAATCCGGAGCTGAGTTTCTTTAAGACGGGCTGTGCCTCGTCCATTAGCCCAATCACCTCAGACAGGACCGGCTTTAACTGCTCCACCACACCAAGGCCGAAGTCCGCCGCGTTGCTTTTCATTTTGCCGGTAATCGTGGACATAAGCCCCGCTCCGGAACCGGCCAGCTTTCCGGCTGCTCCTCCAAAAAAGTCCTGAAGTTCACCGGATACGCCGGAAAATCCCTTCTTTTTGAATTCCTCCGCTGAAACCTTGAAGCCGAAGGATTTAAGCCGCTCCGTCTCCCCGACCTTTAAGTCTCCCAAAGCCTCGATGGCGTCCATGATGGAGGCGGTCCCTCCGCTGGCTGCTGCCATATCCTCCGCCAGCGTTACCAGGTTCATGGCGTCCGTGGTGCTTCCACCAGCAAGTGAAATGGCCCTTGAACCAGCCTGGATAACTTCCCCGGTTTCAAAGGGGGTCGCATTGGCATTTTCCCTCAGCTGCTGAATGTAGGACTGGGACTGCGCCTTTACATCCGCCTGGGAAAGCTCTTTATTCGTGGCCCCAACGAAATGTTCAATGGAAATCTGCTGCTGTTCCAGCTGCATCCCCGCACTGACGGATGCGCCAAGGGCCGCTGTTCCGGCTGCCGCAGCAATCCCCACCGGTATCGCCACAGCCTTGGCTGCCTTGCCAATCCTTCCCACAATTCCCTTGATGGCCCCGCTGGCCTTGTCCACCACCTTAACGACGGGGGAAGCCACCTTTCTTCCCAGACGGTCCAATGCACCGGCTGTCTTTTTTACCACCTTGAAAGCCGTATCCTTCGCCTTCAGCACGGCTGTTACAGGTCTCCCCACAGCCTTCAGGACAGTTCCCGCACCCTTAATCACCTTTGTGGCTGTATCCTTTGCCTTGACTGCCACCGTGACCGGTTTGGTTTTCTTCGCCGCATCCGTAACACGTTTTAACGCTCTGGTCGCATCGCTTACATCGGCCTTTAGTTTTCTGGGTGTTCCCCATACGCTTTTCAGGGCGCTGGATGTCTTTTTTGTATCCTCACGGAGTTTTGACTGCTCGCTCCGGAGGTTCCTCAAGGTGGCGCTGGCATTATCCTTGAGGCTGATGCTTCCTGTTACGCCTCCCATCGCCTACCTCCTTCTGGACAGTACCCTGCATAGTGCCTTAAAATATTCCTCCTCCCGCTTTTGTTCCAGCCGCATGGATGCGACAAAGAAAAGCTTCTGGGATAGTCCCATGGACAAGAGATATTCCGGAGTGAATCCCTTCTGGATGTAATAGCTTAAAAACTCCGCCTCTCCATCCAGCCGGATTAGTTTTTTAGGCTTTCCTCTATGACCTCAATCTTGTTCTTTCCACTGACGCCGGACAGCTCCATGATCTTTTCCGCCAGCTGCCGGGTCTCATAAATCTCAAAAATGTCAACCACATCCGTGTATTCCTGGATGTTTCCGTCCTCCTTCATCTGCTTGGCAACCGCTTTTAAATCCGGATCCACAGTGGCTATGTAGACGGAATATTTATCACCCGCGTAAGGGTCATCCGTATTATCAATCTCCGATACCTCCGCAATCTCCTGTTTTGAAAGGCCGCGGATCCGGATCCGTTCATCCATACTTGGCACCCGGACCAGGCAGGTGCGGTGTATCTTCTTTTCCTCCGCCCGTTTTTCTGCCTTTGCTAAAAAGCGTTTAAAAATATCCTCTTTATTCTGTTCCATTTTCCGATTCCTCCGTCCTATTTGATTTCGTCCAAGTTCTTCATGTCGCTTGGGGTAAAGCCGAACTCCCACTCCTCCTGTACCTGTCCCCCTGTCTCCCAGCTGATGACCGGGATGGTGTTCCACCATACATTATCCGTGCTCCAGCGTTCTATCTGGCCGTCCACGGCATCCGGGTCCTTCAGCTTTGCAATGATCTGGCAGCGGACATCCTGGCCTGCACTCAGCTTTTCTAAGACAGCCTTTGCCCTGGAATAAACCTTCTTGATGGACAGGGTACCTGACCCCTTAAGCCCAGTCATCTTGCTGTCCACGTCCATCCCCATCTGCACATCCTCGCGGTTGACCTCCACCTTCTGTTCAATCTTCTGGAGAACGAATATCTTTTCACCGTCCACCCAGACCTCGCCCCAGCTTCCGGTCAGGGTCCGGTTCCCTCTCACGTTTCCTGCCATTGTCTCCTCCTTACATGTTCACGGTCATCTGCAGGTCCTCCATTGCGTCCACGAACTTTACATGGCTGGCAATGAACACCTTGGCCCCAGTGTTGGCCGTCAGGATTTCTGTCTCCGTCATCTGGGATACATCCTGTCCCCGTTCCTGCAGGTACTGCTTCTGGGCCTGCGCGTCCACCGATGCCGTATTGTCATAGCTGGCATCCAGCACTTCCCCTGCGAGTCCTGCCTGGTACGCCCGCACGGCTGCCACGAACAGCTGCTTGTTGTCATAGTCATTCACATACTTTCCTACATAGCTGTCTGTGAAGGTGTTGCGGATGTCGTCCTGATAAAGATCCATCCCCTCCACAATCTTAATCTTGCGCACATCCTCCGTCTTTTCCTTCGTAAAGGTGGTCAGGCTATTGACTCCCCGCCCTATCTTGTATTTCTCCCCGTCAAACACCAGGATGAACTCTCCCTTGTTAATGCGTTCATCCGGGTCCGATGGACACTCTGCCTTTAATACGTCTCCCAGCACATAGTAAGTGCTGGATCGTGACAGAGAAAGCCCGGCTAAGACCCCCGCAATCCGTGCACAGTATTCCTTTGCCGTGTGGGTCTTTCCAGTAATGGAGGACTCTATCCCATCCGTGGTCAGATTGATAATCCCTTCATGGTCGCTGGCACTTGCGGCCAGCACTGCTTTAAACGTCTTATGGTTTTTATCCCGCATCTCCTTGATCCAGGCCGCCAGCGTGGTCTTGTCTTCGTCTGAAATATCCGGGTAGCACAGGTAATTCCAGCGCAGGTACATCAGCTCCTTCAAGGCCGCAGCCAGGTTGGGGGACTCGGCGGACTCCCTCAGTACAATCACCCGCACGGGTCCTCCTTCAAATAGCAGCTTTAAATATCCGTAGTTGGCTTCCGTCATGTGCTCAAAGTCAATATCCAGGATGCTCTCATAAACCGACAGCCTCTGTCCGCCCTCCGTGTCATCCTTTATCATACAGACCACAATTCCCCTCTCGCTCCGTTCGATGGCGGAGGCGGCAAGGCCCTTAAATATAATTGTGATGTTCGGTAATCCTAATGCCATGTTCTCATCCTCTCTCGCTTCTCATTTCCAGTATTCCAATCTCCGTTCCTTCCTCCGCCCGGTCCGATACGATGAAGGTAAGAGGGAAGGTCAGGTGAAGCATGCCGCCGCTGATATTGGTGGTAACGCGGGCTACCGTGGCTGCCCGCCTCTCTCCTCCGTAAGCAAATGGAAAGACCGGCCGGAATACGCGGTCCAGTTCCATGGCCTTTTCGCCATATCTGCGGATTGACTCCTCTGGCTCATGGTAATCTACGGATACCATCAGGGCCGCTTCTGTCTGGTCCGGGCTGATAGTCGTAAATGAGGTGGGAATCACCTCCACAAAATACCATTTACTGCTATCCTCGTTCTCCGGTTCCAGCGTCCTGTCCGTCCGCATAATTTCCTCGGCATACACATCCACATCCGGTTCATGACCACGCAGCATGCTGATGGTCGCATCCTTTACTGCCTGTAAGATGTTCTCATCCATACAGTTCCTCCTGTCTTATACAATGTCATGGGTGTTCAGAAAATCGTTCATCCATTCCTGCAGGTAACCGGGAAGTACGGCCTGAAGCTCCGCAAGGGACAGCTCCATCATGTGGGCCCCCTTAACCGTCTTTGCTTTCAGGCGCTTCCCCAGGGCCGGAACATACTGCCCTACTTTCTGCCGGTGTCCCCATTCCACTGTTTCGGCATACTCTACGTTGTTGTACACCTCAATCACATATTCATCCCCACGTTTCCGGACTTCTCCCACCTTCCAGTTGTTCTGCAGCCAGCTGGTCTTTTTAGGAGTTTTCTCCTTGACCTTGCCCTGCAGCTCCATGGCCATCTGGATGACCATGGCCTTAAACTCTTCCGGATACTGCTCCTCAATGGCCCTGGCCAGTTCCTGTTCCCATTCGTCCAGTCCATCCATACGGTATTCCGTCCCGGCCATCAGACACGCTCCTGTTCCATGACAAGCGGGACCTGGTTGTGAGAGGGCTGACGCTCGGCCAGTCCGGCCATGGCTTTGGTGAGCCGTCCCCGCTGTTTAATTTCCAGATAATCATTAGGCTCTATCTCTATCTCCGGACGCACAAACAGACTATACTGGGTGGGGACACTTCCGGCGGGCAGTTCCCGGTTCAGTGTTCCTCCCGTATGGGTGGACAAAGCGCAGGAGATGGATTCATAAACCTTCCTTCCCTCCGCTTTCCTGTGAAAGGCCGTCTCCCCGTTTGGCAGACGGTCTTTGAAAGGCCGGTAAACAGTCACGGTATCTTCATAGGTCAAAGCCAGGATATCTGCTTCTGTCATGTGTTCCTCCTTTATTTTGGCAGGTTCATCTTTTTATAGCGGCGTAGCTGGGGCTCATAGTCTTTCAAAAGCCGGGAGGATGCCTGGGTAAGGGCCGTGTCGTCTCGATAGGTGATAGAGGTATCTCCCCTGGTCACGGAGGAGACGGCCCCCGCACTGGACAGGTTCATCTCCTCCTTTAAGGTGTCCTCCACCATCTGTGCGATCACCGGCTCCAGCATTTTAGGTATGTCCTCCCGGTTGCAGCGGATGAGGACCATGGTTCCAATCCTCCGAATACATCGCTCCACATCTGATTTCTTGTCATCCGATAGCTTTAGGGAGGCCATCACCTCCCCGGTTATCCATGTAAGCTGCTCACTGGTCATCTGCGTCTCCCCTCCATTATGCCGGTTCTTCCGGTTCCACAGAGGCCGGTTTTGCCTGTTTAAAATTTGCACGGCAGGTCTTGAGCTTTTCCTTCGTGATCCACAGATCATGGTATCTCCGGTAATCCCATCCCCATGCCCGGGCCTTCTGGTTGGTTTCCGGGTCAAAAATTCGCATTTTGTCCGTTTTAGAAACCGCGATGGGGGCGTTCTGCGGCGTGATAAGCCAGTTAATGTCAATAGCGTCCTCCGCCGCCTTAAATCCGCCTTTTTCCTGTCCGGCTGTCTTTCCGTCCTGGAATACATACTTGGACTTCATGCGGCTAGAAGGCACGGACCGTAAGGGAATCCCATTCAAGGATTTGACCTTGACTGTCACTTCTCCCTGGGAAAAATCCGTCACGTCCAGCCTCCTGGACAGCTTGTCCGAATTGTTCAAGAGGTTTAAAACCAGAGTAGAGATAGAGACGATGAGAGGGATGTTCTCCCCTACTACATCCTGCACAGCCGCTATATCATCTAAGAGCGCCTTCAGGATACTCGATTCCGTAGGCGTATAGCTGTATGCTGCCAGGTCCACTCCCATGCATTTTTGCGCGATGGTGCTGTAACGGTAGGCATCAATCTCCGGGACCACATGGACCCGCTGGAATTCTCCCATCAGGCTGGCGGCTGCCAGTACAAAGCCGGACTCATCCACATCGTTTTCATCGATCTGGAAAGAGCGGCCCCTGTCCTTGGTCATCTTCATGGTCTGCCACGAAAGGTCCACGCTGCCTGCGACAAACCCGTTCGCTCGGTCATAGTCCGCCAGCCCGTCCATGACGACATTGGGTATTTTCACCTCATCGCCCCCGCTGTAGCGCACCAGGTCACGGTTCACCTCCATCCAGCCGGATGTAGCCTGTTCCACAGCTGCCGCGTCAAGCTCCGGCTGAAATATCTTTGCATACTCAATTGTGTTTGCCATCTTATAATCCTCCTCTGATTCGTTTCTGGATTTCCGCGCTGATCATGCCGTCTGTCAGGCTGGCTGCTCCTCCCAGTCCCTTGGGAGTGGTGCCCTTAAGTCGCTCCTTGATGCCGGTCTCCAACTGCTCCTGGTACATGGCTCCAATCTTCTCCAGGCTGGCCGCCATCCTGGCTTCATCTGTATAATCCAGGAATTCCGACAGTCCGCCCGGAAGCTTCTTCTCCGCCAGCTTAGCGGACGCTTTCTGTTCCAGCTCCATCCGCTTCAGTTTCCCGGTCAGCTCTGCGTTCTCCTTTTTTATGGCCTCCCGCTCCTCGGCCTCCCGTTCCTGCGGTGAAAGCTTCTCCAGGCGCTTTTCCTCCGCCCGCCGGGCCTCTTCCGCCTCCTTTGCTTCCTTTACGGCTTTTTCAATCTCTGCGGCCAGCTCTGCCTGGGTATAGGTTTTTTCTGCCTGCTTTTCATGGGAAGCCGCCTTCCCGCCTGTCCCTTCCTCCTTTGTTTCCCCTGCTGTTTTCCCATCCTTTGCGGGCGTCTGTGTTCCTGGGCTCTCCTCTTTCTTCTGGCTGCCTCCCAGGAGGCTGCGTATCTTATCAAGCAGTCCCCCCTCCTCCTGTTTCTCTCCCTGCTGCTCCAATACCGTTTCTGACACAGCTGCCTTTGTTCCTTCTTCCATCCAATGTTCCTCCTATCCATTTACTTCCGCCATGATTTGGGCCTTTTCTTCCTCTGTGATCCACTTCTTTTTGACCGCATTGGTCAGATATTGTTCGTTGCCTGTTTCTCGATAGATACGGGTCAATGTCTGTATCATGCTCCTTCACCTCCTGTCAGTGCATCCATAGTAAGCACATCCGTGGTTTCCTCCACCGCCCCTACTCGGTCCGCCAGCTTTTCGAGTTCCGTCCGCTCCCGGATCCCCCAGGAAGCAATGAGGGTGCCGTCCTCCTTTCCCCGGACTACCAGCACCGGATCTCCAAGTATGAGGTGCTCATATGTCCCGGTCACCGTATCACCATTCTTTATCTGTACCCGGGATAAGTTCTCTTTTGTCATCTTCTCCCAATCCGTCATTAAGGCTTCCCGCCCCTCATAGGCGGCCTCCATCTGCCCCAGGCAGGATCCGGCTTCCAAGATGATGGCAGTTCCGTCCTTTAACAGTAATTTACGTTTTTCCATGATGTTCTCCTTCCATTGCTCCTATTTTTGCGTAATAAAATAAGCCCCATAGATGGGACTCATTCTCATTTCGTTACTGTATTGTTCCTTCCAGATGCTTCTGGCTCAATCCGATGCGGGCAGGCGTTCTTCCCGGACCATATCTCTTTTGGGATTCCTTTTTCATATGACAGACAGTAGTGGAGCTTCCATGCCTCCTCCTCATCACAGGGAGCCAGGATTCCCTCCATCAGTTCATCGTATACCAAGCAGTTTTCACAGTTCTCATGCTTCATGTGATTTACACTCCTTCACCAGGCGTTTTATGTATTCCGGCATCGGCTCCCCGTTTTCGTACATAACCGCTGCCTCACAAATAAACTCCCGTTCATTTTCCGAAGCGCGGTAGGAAATACCATAAACATCGCCGCTTTTCATAGCCCTATTATAACATTCCTTTAATTTTCTGTCATCCCGCATCCCGGTTTCGTTTACAATCATATGCATCATTTCATGCTGGATGACACATGCTATCTCACGGCCTTTATATAAGACATTTCCCCGGCTGTAGCGTTTTAATTCCATCTGCCTGCCATATGCCTCCCTGACTGCTTCCGATGCCCCTTCATTTAGTCGCGTCCGCAGCTTTCCCATGGAAGTTTCAATCCGTTTTGTCCAGTTCAGTACACTTCCTTCATAATACTGCTCCGGCGCATTCATGAGCGCCGTACCCATCCGCAATCGTTTTCCCACGGCTGAGCCCATTTTTCCGGGTGCATCCCGGGAATCAAATATGGTGATTTCATCCAGTTTCTGAAACGGAGCCTTTGCAAGCTGCCGTTCCAGCTCCGCAGCTGCTTTCTTGTAATTTGCTTGATTCACCTCCCCGGTCACCTTTACCTTGGATGCGTAGGGCTGCAGCAGGCCGGTCGCCTCCCGCCGATCCTTTAGATTCGCAAAGATGCCTTTCTTCGCATTTTCCTGTCCTGGTTCTGATTCTGCTTTATCCGCTTCCTCCATATGTTTTTTCTTCCATTCTTCAAACTTCGGATTACTTTTCAGCGGATTTCCCTGGCGTTGTTTAAATACGGGTATATCATAGGCTGCCACCGTGGTGCATTTGCAGTTCGGATGGATGGGCGGCAGGTTCTCCCCGGCCCGCGCGTCTGATAGTTCAAACACCTGACCATTCAGGCGCTGGCAAATTTCACAGCCTCCGCCCAGAAAACGGTACTTTGTCACCCCGGCATCCTGATACGCAAGCAGCTGGCCCTGATTGGCAAAGTAGCTGGCCTCTGTCCGTACCAGACGCTGGGCCGCATACCTTCCCTTCCCCATCACATCGTCAATCTCCTTTGCAATCTTATCCACACTGGCCCCGCTCATGAATCCCAGAGTCAGCTCACGGCGGGTCAGCGCTGCCAGCTGGTCCGTGTTGTCCCAAAGCGCTTTTGAATACTGCTTTCCGCTCCATGGATAAGATAATATCTGCTTTAACAGCCGTTCATCCACCTTCGACACATCCCAGGCCACTCCCCCGATACTCTGGATATCGAACATTTTACGTTCATAGTTGGTCTGCACCAGGCCTTCCAGCAGTCCGGTCAGCTCTGTTTCTGACCGGCCGGCCAGGCGGGCCATGTTGTGGTAGATATTTGCCAGCAGCTGCTCCTTCCGGCTGACCTGGCTCTTGGCCGACAGGGTGTTCAGTTCCAAGGCCAGCCGCGAATCCTTCCCCTGGCCTTCCAGTTCCTCAAGGTACCCTTCCAGCGAGTTTTTCCATGTACTGTATTCCTTTCCCGTCAGCAGCTTTGAGGCCTGGGCCTCTGTCAGCTGATTGTCCCTTGCATGCCGGCTGTAAAAGGCCCGGATTTCATTTTCAAGGCCATTCACACATTCGTCATACAGCTCCATCAAGTCTGCCTCGCATCCATCGGACGCTTCTGCGTTTCTTAAGACCTGTTCTTTTGCTGCTTCAATCCATGCATTGCGCTGCCGCTGGTTCATCCTTTCTCAGCCTCCTCTTCCGGCTCAGCCGTTCCCTCCAGTCTGGTTTCACGGGTCTGGAAAGCCCGGGCCAGGTTCTGGTACATCCCAAAGGATTCCACCCCTTCCTGTTTCTCCTCCTCCAGCTTTTCCAGTTCCTCCTTCGGATTGTCCACAAAGGGCAGGAGTTGCAATAGCGTCTCCTTGGGCAGCATGCTGGACAGGTTTCCGATGATTTGTGACTGCTCCAGAATGTTCTGCGGCTTATTACGCCGGAACTGCATATCAAGGTCCCGGTAATCATAGTTATGTCCCAGCAGGTTCAGGACGTGGGTGATCAGTTCAATCCTCCGCTGCAGGGCCCGCTTGAACTTCCGTTCCTTGATGGCGCATATCTGCTCCAGGCCCCACAACTTATAGGATACCGCCACCCCGGACAGGTTACCTCCAAACGCTTCATCCGTCATGTTGGGGACATTGGCTCCCAGGTGGATATCCTCACGCAGCCGGTTCTTATAGTTCTCCAGCGCCGTGTCATCCACTGTCTTTAAAATCCAGCCCACATCCCCTCCATCCTCCAGAATAACGGCACGTTCCCGCTTCATCTGCGCTATGTCCTTGGAATCCACATCCCCCAGCCGCGTCACCTTCAGGATGGCATCGTCATTGTACTGGAAATAGTTGGCCGTATTGGATTGCACCCGGTTATAAGCGTCAATCTCGGAAAGGACCCCTTCAAAATCCCCAATCCGCTCCCGGTTGTTGACGTACTCGCAAAATGGCACGTCATTCCAATAATGCTCCTTCCACCCGGTCACTTCTAACACTCCTCCGTTAAAAGATTGTAGGTAGATAACCCGTGTCCACGTCCAAAACTCCACACGCAGGAGAATGTTCCCATTCTTATCCATGCCCCGCACCATGCGGATAGCCGCAAGCGGGGAGGTGAACTCGCTTTCCGTCTCATAAAACAGGATGAGGTTTTCTGGAAAAACCAGGCCCAGCCGAATCCTCCCGTCCTCATCCAGATAAACCATCTCAAAGCAGTCCCCCTTGATGCTGCACTGTTTCCCCAGCTCCGTGTTGTGATCCTGCTCATCGTTATAGTCGAAGATATCCTGAATGGTCTGCAGATATTCCTCGTTCTCGGAGCTGTACACCACCGGCTGTCCCAGGAAATAGCCCGTGGCCGTGTCGGTGATGTAGCGGGCCATGTTATTGACAATCCGGTTGTCACCTCCGGTCTTATCCGTTCTCTCTGAATGCAGGATGTCATGATCCCCCACATAGTAGCGTTCCAGTTTCTGATATTTCATCTGGTAACTCTGCTTCACCACGATTTCCCGGATATCCTTCACCGTCAGGGACTCGATGGAGGCCCGGTCCATATATACAATCATTGGATTCCTTCTTTCCTCTTTCTTATCAGATCAAGCTTTCCCTTGGGATGACCTTAAACTTTCTGACTTTCTTGGCCAGGGTCCGGCACCCCTCCAGGGCGTCTGGGCCGTCATCATGGGCTCCCATTGGGAACTGTACCAGCTGCTCCAGCAGGCGCTTATGGCGGCGGTTAAACTTAATGTATTTGTTCTTGATATCCGGCTGCATGGTCTGGATGCGCAGCGTTTTGTCCGCCGTCTGTGGGACTTCCTCCACAGGCAGGTACAGCCCCGCTCTGGCGCTGGCTTTTACCAGCTCCTCCTTTAAGAACCATTGGAACTGCACCGTCTCACAACCGAATTTCTTATATCCCCTGCCATAATCTCGTCTAAGCCGCCGCTCCTTTTCCAAGATATCTGAAATGATGCGGTCCGGATGGCGGCGCTCAATATCGGCATCAAACACATACATATATCCCGTTCCCTTATGCTTAGCCAGGGTAATGATAGCCGAAAAGTCGCTGTGCTTAGTCTTTCCAAGGGATGGGTCCACAAAGCCGTAAAACACAAAGCTGCGGTCTTTAAAGTCCGCCTCGGCTTCGTTGTAGTAATCCAGCCATTCCTCCTGGAACAGGCAGTCATCCGGATTGATGGGCTCGTTCTGTTCCTCACTATTAAAGGATGCCTCACCCTCATCAATCCGCATCTTCATCAGGTCATAATAGGACAGCTTCTCCTCCCACAGGACCTCCGTCCCTTTGAGCATCTCTGCCTTATGGGCTTCAAAGAATGCCTTTGCGTCCTCCTCATGGGAATCATTGGAAAGGTCCGTGTAGATGTCCTCCCATTCCTTCCAGAGGTCATCTGCCTGGGAGAAAGAGAGCACTGCCTTGTATTTGATGGATTTATACCCCGTATTGGTCAGGGTATGGGCCAGCAGGCTGTCATAGTGCAGCAGGGTCCCGATATACACGATATCCGTATAACTGTCGCCTGCCTTGGAAACGGCCTTGTTAAACCAGTTTGACAGCTTGGAACGCTGCTCCGCGGTCCGGACGTTCTCATCATTCTCGATATCATCCAACACCAGCAGGTCCGGCCTCCAGTTTCGATGCTTCCTGCCTCGTATCTTCTTGCCTGACCCGATGGCCTCCACCTTGATGTTGGTGGTAGTCAATATTACATTGTTACGCCATACCTTTCCCTGCAGATTCCCGAAGTCCTCCCGTATCAGGCCGTTTTCCTCAAACTCCACACGGATGTTCTCCAGGAATCCTTCGGCCTGGTCCGAACTGTCAGAGAGGATGATGGGATAATGCTTGTACTGATACAGGATGGCGTGCATGCTGCCCTTGAAGGTCAGCGTGGTGCTCTTCGCATGGCCTCGGGGGGCTGCCACGGCCCGGCGGCATCCGGGCAGGCGGTCAATCTCCCTGGCTACCTTCGGTGTGATGGGGAAGCGGCCCTTTAACACACCATCCTGCCAGATGGCGTCCAGGTCCCGGTGGAAGCCAGGGGAGGGCTTGGAAAAGTAGTGGGGGAAGTAAGCGCGGCCAAAAAACTCCATGTCAATGGCTCCCAGCTTCCTGCGAATCCCCTCAGGTCCGGTAAGTGGCAGGCCGGAATCATACTCCTTTAAAAGCTGCCTGCGTTCCGGCTCCTCACCCTTCCTTAAAAAAACGTTCAAAAGTTCATCCAGGTCGTTTAAAACGTTGTCCTCTTCCTCATAAAAAGCCCGGCTTTCCGCCTCCGCCAGTGCCCCCATCAAGGTGTCAATGCTTTTCTGCTTTCCTTTCCTCATGGCTTCCACCTCCTCCCTGCCGTTCCCGGCTTCATATACGGCCCGTATTTGGAATTTCCCGTCTATTGGGGCGTTTCCCCGCTGGGAATCTTTTGAACGCTTTTAAACGGGTCCTGATACGATTTAAACGGGGTCTTGTCCCAATCAAAAACGGAACCCCGCCTGGAGTTCCCGGAAGGACTGGCTTCGCCATCCCGACCGGGCTTTTCCCGCTTGGTTCCGTTTCCTTATGTCCGCGCGCTTCCTGCACCGGGACGAATCAACCGTCTGCATTCTTCGCGTTTCCTGTCTGTCCTATACTTCCTCTGGCAGCCGGATGCCCAGCTGCACCTCTTTCTTCTCACCACAGATAGATAGCTCAATGGTAGCCCTGAGGCTCCGCTTATCCATCCGTATGATACGGCTCTTAAAGTTCTGCAGGATGCCTGTTTCAATCTCCAGGCCCCCCTCTGTCTCCCGCACCAGTGTGGGCTCCAGAGGTATTCCTCCCTGTCCGGCCAACAGCCGGATCCATTCTGCTTCCAGGTAGGTCAGGGTACCGGACAGCAGCTTTACGATTCCTGGGACAGCCTTCAGCCGGTAATAATTTCCGGCATTGTAATCCATCTGGAGGAACACATAACCGGGGAACAGTACATACTCCTTTGTTCCCCAGGCTCCTCCGCTTCGGACCGGACGGTTCTCCACCGGTGCCAGCGTCTGGAACCCCATGTCCGTCAGTTTCGCGGCAATGTCTCTTTCTTCACCGGTTCTCACCTGGACCACATACCACAGCATGGCTATCCCTCCATCCCTTCCTGCTTCTTTTTGTTCAGATAGGCGCTGACTTGCCGGTACAGCTCCGGCTGTTCCTTGGCCATGGCCTCGAATACCAGTCCCTTAACCGCTTCCAGTCCGGCCTCATAATTCTCCCGTGTCTGGACTTCAATACGCTTCTTGTAGGCCGCTGCGCGGATAAGGCCGTTAGTCTCCTTAATCAGCTTATCCACCGGCACTTCCTTCATCTGCTCCTCGTCCACGTTCGTCAGGGCATTCATCACATGATGGCTGGCCAGACGGATAAGCGCCTCCGATGTGTCCAGATCCGGGTAGCGATTCATTTCATCCATCAGCATTGAAAAGTTACTCTGAGCCACGTTAATCATTTCCACCGTGGCCAGGTACTTCTTGGCATAGGTGCAAATGGCCATTTGGCTCATTTCCTCACCGTTTTCCTTCAGGTATGCCACAATCTCCTTGTAAGTGCTTCCGGTCAGCAGCATCTGCTCCACTGTATCCTTTAGCTCCGGAGGAAGCCGGTCTACCTTTCCAATGCTGCGACGCCGGTTCTCGCCGCTCATACCTTCACACATTCGTCAGTCAGACTTCCCTGCATCAGCCGGATGCCCTTTTCCGACGCCCTTGCTTCCAATTCGTCATAATTGTAGTCGGCCAGATCCGCGCCAGAAATGCGGCCTTCAATGGTACGCGTTTCGATGTATCCGGCCAACTTCAGGAAATGGATGCTGTCCAGAAATTCCGGCTTTTCCACGCCCCAGTTTTTCACTCCGACCCGGACCTGCTCCAATGGGCTGAAGCCGCTCCGGTTCAGCAGGTTGATACAGGTAAGGACCGATCCGTTATTTGCCGGGAACGCATCCGCTCTGATCCGTTTCATCATTTCGTCTCTGTTCATATCACTCACCCTTTCTTTGCTGCTTCTATCATCATTTCCATCATCCGGTCCAGTTTCCGGTCCATCTTGCTGATTTCACGGATAAAGTCATCTTTGGTCAGGTAGTTCTCACGAATTTCTTTAATGTCCTTCCGGCATTCATCAAAGTCCTTCTGGTGGGTATCCCTGGGTGTATAATCCTCACGGATTTTCCGGATATCGTCCTTAAGTTCTTTCGTCTGCTCCTTCAAATCCTCTTTACTGGCAGATTGTTCGCGGCCCTCCCGAATCTCCGTGTCGTGCCGATCTACCTGGGACATGGTCCGTTTCAAAAAATATGAGACAACCCCGATTCCCAGGGTGATTACTGTCGTTATGACCCATTCTTTCATCGCTAACCTCATAATTCAAAAAAATACACCTGCAAACTAGTGCAAGTGTATCTCATCATGAGGCAATATTCAAAAAAAGTACTTAAAAAATTTAGTACAAAATTCCTTTTAAGGATATCTGGCCATCCATCGGCTTTGCCCGTATCTCGCGGGCTTTCTCTATGACTATATTCCGAATCCAGGTTTCTGTCAATCCATATTTCAAGGCAAGCTCACGGTAGTTCTTTCCGTCAAACTCCTCCCGTATAAGTTCGTCCCTCACCGGTTTCTCCAGGCTCTCTATCTTGGGGATATAAATGGGGGTACCGTTATAGTTCCTCACCAGGGCCCGGAAAGCCTCTATACCGATGAGTCCGGCAAGGGTACGCTGCTCCTCATCCAGGTCCTCCATCTGTACCCTATCCAACAGGTCCATCCTTACACCCCCTTCCGGCGCTCTTTACATACCCCTTTAATACTTCAATCAGCTTGTTTCCTGAGTCAAAGTCAATCCAGGCAAAGGGTGTCCTGGCAATTGCGTCCGTCCCCAGTTCCTTTTTGATGATGGCGCACAGACGATCTCCCAGTGATACACTCCCAGGCTTTTTATCGTACTTGGCCAGCTCATACATCAAGGCCCATATCTTCTTCTGCTGGCCGCTTGTTACCCCGCCAGGCCTCGATGGATGCTCCCGTTCTCGCCGGGGCCTTGGAGGGGCCTGCCCGCCCTGCAGCTGCGTAAGCCTGGCAATTACAGATTCCGCTTCCCGATAGCTCAGGGCCTTCACGGACTCTTTCCCGGTTATGGTGGCCACCAGCGCATGCAGCTCGTCCTCATGGTCATGGCCCACAAGGCTTAATTGATGTCCAATAGCATAAATCCGCTTCATCTGGTATGGGTCAATGCTTCTCATGGCTTTATCTCTCCCCTCCTCTATGGCCTCCTGGCCTGCTGACATTTCCTAACTTTTTTCTTCCGCTCCTACCGTCACCTTGAGGCTCTCATCCACAATCACGGCCGCGTTGATGATATCAACCGCTTCCTGGGGTGTCCCGCTCCATTCGGCTGCCTTCAGCACCTGGAGCATCCACTCCCAGTTGACCACCTCTGACACCAGATAGGCCCAGTCGCTGGCTTCCTTTGCGTCCATCCCGGCTGACTTCATCAGGCTTTCCGTGTCCTTCTCATACTTTCCTTTCAGCTTCTTACGCAGCGTCCGCTGCAGCTTCTCATCCTTCGTGATGGCCTGGATGGTATCATCCAGTGTCCCTTCCGTATAGGCGCCAAGATAGGCGATGGTGAACAGGCGCTTGGCCGGAGCTGCAAGGGAATAGCTGGTCTTTTCCGTTACAAAGTCCGGGTAAACGGTATTTAAAAGCCGTTTGACCATCGCCATGGAAACTGGCTTGACCGTTTCACTGTTTCCCACCACCACCCGGGCATTACTGCTGCCCCAGTATTCCACGGTCTTTTTCTTGGTGTCCTTTAAGTCATTGACAGCCAGGTTCTCAAACCACGCCTTGATTTCCTCCATCTCCGCCTGGACCCGTTCCTTCTGGGCCGTCAGCTCCACCAGACGGTCCGCCTTGGCTTTGATTTCCATTGTTTTCTCCGTCACTGGAACACCTCCGCAATCTTTCCGGCACAGGTCCGGCAGACTTCCATCCCGCATACGGCAGCCACATCCTCCACTGTCCCGCAGAACCGGCAGGCTGGGACATGCTTCACGATATGGATTCCGGCAGCATCGGCTGTCACATCCACTGGGACCCCCGGAAGGATTCCTGTTTCCTGGCGGAGTATACGTGGAATAGTGATACCGCCGCCTTTGGTAACTTTTTTACTCATCTGCATGGAATTTCTCCTTTCCCACTCTGCATTGATCAGGGCTTGTGACCTGCACCGGCTATAGGCCGGTGGCTGCATTAGGAAGGGGCGGATGCCCCTTAGCGGTTCCTTTTTCCATACCGCCACTTATTACTGTATTTCTGTACCTGACAGACCAGGGTGAATACCGCTTCAATCCGCTGTTCCTGCTTCATCTGGTCACTGTCCAGCGTATAGATAAAAAGTTTACTGCCATTATCCCTTATGTATACGGTCTCCTCCGTGTGCAGGAGCAGCATGTTGCCGGTGTATACTTCCCCATACCAGCGCAGCTTCCCGCTGCTGTCAATCACACGGGGTTCAAAGTAAAACTCATCCCTTAGTGCCTTCATCCTTTCTCACCCCCATCCAGGCCGTCTGGAGCAGGAAACCAAGCAGGTTCCATATCCGGTCCCGGATCTTCTCCATGCAGGCCTCCTGGCCAATCTCCTCCGAATAGTTTCTTGGGTCCACGCAGGCACTGGATTCCACCAGCTCAAACCCATTTTTCAAGATGCACCGGACCACGGCCGTGCGCTCCCCCAGCTTCATGACCTCTACCTGGTCAATGAACGCCTCCACCATTCCGGGTCCGATGCTCACGCCGGATGGGAGCTGCGGGTTATCATCCACTTCCAGATAGGAGTGGTCAAACATCCCCTTGGGGCTCCAGCTGACATATCCATCCGGGTACTGTATCAGGTATCCTTCATCTTCCGGGTTTTCATCCGCCGGGATTTCCCACCCACGGTATCTGTTATACGCGCCTCTTGTCATTGGACGCGCCTGGACCAGCTTGGTTCCTATGTATTTCTTCATATGTTTTTCCTCCAATTTCAGACTATTTTTAAGAAATATGCAACTATATTCAACCTCAGATATATCACGGCCGCGAAAATGATCATGGCAAGTAAGCAGGAAATAACTTTTAACTTCATAAACGGCCTCCCTTCCTTCGCAGTATATCAGTTTAGCGGAATAACTGGGCAACAGCTTCTCGCCCCGATATACGCTTTCCTACCACAGTAAGTCCATCCACAGCATACCCGCCACTGTATCCTTCCAGCATGACGCACTCTGTCCCGCAAATATCAAAATGCTGGCTTCTGACTGTAAAAACCTTCCCCTGGTTCTTTTCTGCTACAACATATTTTTCATTCATAATTACAGAATCACCTATATTCATATAGCTCTCACTTTCCTCCGGCTCTACCGGAAATTCTAATATCCCAGATACCGGCCGCATGTCCCAAGGGGGCATACCGGATTCAGGTATTTCCTTCCCACTGCGCATACACACAAGCTGATGCTCTCACCCCTGCTGTCTTCTATTACTCGCCTGTGGCGACAGGACAGGCATCGTTTTCCCATTTCTGTGGCCTATGCTCCTTTTCCATTCCCGCCTCCTTCTACTCTCGGCTTGTATGTCCGCTTCCCGTCCAGGTACTGTTCCTCCGTTTTCTGACGGCCCACCAGTTGATTCATCCGTTTAAGGATTGCTCTCGCTGGCTGTTCCCGGAAGAATTCCACTACCTGCTCATTCCGTTTCATGATGTCCTTCTGTTCCCTGCGAAGCTTCCGGCTCCTGGAGAGCTTCGTTGCCACACGGCTCCGTTCCTTGCTGGTGGCCGCAAACTCCATCTCATGCAGCAGGTCCTGCAGACGCCGGTCCTCAAGGGCTACCGCTTCACTGGCTGTCCGGTACTGCTCCTCACATTCCTTCACCCAGGCCAGGAACTCCTCCAGCCTTACGGAATGGTTCTCCTGACTCTTCAACTTAACCTCCCTCCTTTTATACTTTCTTCTTCCTTTTGTTTCCTCACTCTGCATTTGTCAGGGCTTGTGACCTACACCATCAGGTGGCTGCATTAAGGAGGGGCCTAGACCCCTTTTTACTAATGAGTTATTCCCGGTGTGAAGGTATCAGGCATCCGTCCTGGCGGCCTTCTTTATATCCCTTCAGCCACACCTGATCCGCATCCAGACGCGTTCTGGTCTGAAATCCAATCATCCAGCCGCTCAGACCCGCCAGAACGATCAAACCCAGAACGCTAATGAATCCCCATATTCCAAGCTTGCCCCTCATCACTAAAACTGTTAGTACTGCCGCCATGCTGCTCCCGATCATAAGTCCTCTTACCATCATTATCACTTTTTCATTCAAACGCTTCATGCCTGTTCCCCTCCTATATAAACCTGATTCCCATGGTACCGGCCACCCGCTCAAGTCCAGCCATTGATACATCCTCATCATTTACCGCGTTACGGAACACATTGACCATTCCACGGATTCCCCACTTGCTTCGGCTGATGCTGTGCAGGTAGTCAATCTCTTTCGTCATCCTACGTTCTTCCAATGCGGGAAGCAGTTTGACCACATCTTCCCTTTTGATGTCTGTAGTCCGGTACCGGCCATGGAGCCGGGTCCGGTTAAACTGCTGGGAAAAGATGGCTTCCTGTCTGCCCAGCATCTTATTGTATACTTCTACGTTACCAATCAGGACGATGCCGATCCCCGGCTTCCCCGTAAGGGGATCTTCATCCACCCAGCCCCTTATCTCTTCCAGGGCCATGAATTTCAGGTTCTGGGCCTCATCAATGATGATGATCTTATCCGTCTCCTTCAGCTTGTCCTGGATTGCAAAGGACAAATCTTCCGTCCGCTGGTTCTCCGGCAGTTTCAACGCCCTCCCGATCATCTTCAACAGGCTTCTTAACGTCCCAGTGCTGGGGGCCGCCTTCAGGTATACCGTGGTGGATGGGTTGTCCTGAAGGAACTTGGCAGCTGCCTTGGTTTTCCCGATTCCGGCGTCTCCGTCAATAACCACAATCCCCTTCTCAAGCTGACAGTAGCGGATCAACTTGTAGGCCGCTTCCGATATGGATGTAGGGATGTATCCCTGCAGGTTGGCTCGGAAGGGCTCCGCCTTCCGGCTGTTCTGGCCCTGTTCTTCCTTGATCCGGAAGAATTCTTCCAGCTTTTTCTCGACCTCCCCAATATCGCCCTTGTCATAGACGCTTCGGCGGTACTGGCTGAGTACTGCCGCGCTAATCCCCAGGATCGGTGCTGCTTTTGCCTGGCTTAGGCCCTCGGCCTCCAGGTAATCTTCCAGCTTCTTCTGTAATTTTACGTTATACTCTTTACTCATTGCATTTACCTCCCTGTCTGTCCCTTATCTCTGTTTTTCCTGTTCATGTCTGATTTCCGCATTCCGGATCATTCGATCCAGATCGATACCTCCAACCACCTTCTTAAATGCTGGTTCCTCGTCTGCCCTCTGAACCTCTAGCACCTTGGGGTTGGCCTTGCCCTGGTAATTCTCTTTATTGTATTGTGCTTCCTTCAGCACCAGTTCCATGGCTGTTACCTTGTCACAGTCTGCCAGGACAGCATGTTCAATATATTCCTTAGCAACCTTTTCCAGCCTACGGGTTTTTGCCATAGCTGCTTTGACATCTTCTCTGCTAGCATTATAGGAAAGAACTGCTTCATTATCCGCTGGTACCGTCATAATGTAACGGTCCTCCAGGTCATAAATCCGTACTTCGCTTAAATTATCCGGGTCATATCTGAAATACACCTTCTTGCCAAGCATTAGATGAACAAAATCATCGTTCCAGTAATCAATTCGCCCTCCTGCAATATCCAGGTGCACCCCTCGCCTGCCTACGGTCTGTGCACGGCTGCTGCGCATAAGCATGAGATTCAGGGCTTCTGCCGTGGCTGTGCGTTTTTTAATCAGATGTTCGTTAAATACATCCATTTTGAGTTTTCCATGGTCTGCCGGGACCGCCCCATGATAGGGCTGAAGGTTGAAATAATAGTCAATCACTGCCTCGACATATTCCTGAAACTCATCATCTGAATAGATTTCATCCTTCTTTAAAACGCCTTTTAAACGTTCTGGCTTTTCAACCACACTGCCTCCTGTATAAGTATCAAACAGCCTTGACAGGGAATCCTTGACATCGCGAAACCGGCGCTCAATAATCTTGGCCTTTGCGTTCCGGACAATGGCATTCGTCATGTTGATTCCAAGCCGCTTGAACACACCAGGTGGTTCAAACCGCTCCTCGCCATTCTTTGGCTTCTTTCTGCGGTGCCCCAACCCTCCAATATCGAAGGTCAGGAACTCCCGTCCATTATCCACATAAATGTTATCCGGGATGCCGTATTCCAGAATCCCTTTCCGGAGTGCAATTAGTGTGGCCTCTGAACTGGGGTTGTATGTAATATAGTAGCCGGTCAGGATGCCGCTGCGGGCATCCATGAAAGCGGTCAGATATGGCCTGTGCTGCTTACCATTCTTGTCCACCACGATCACGTCAAATGTATGATTATCCGCAATCCACCACTCATTACTAGCAATATCCTCATAAATTCTGCGGATATAGGGAGCACAGCGATCATTGTATGCCTTATGGCCTTCACGCCCCAGCACCTTCACGCCTTCCGGTATATCCCGGTTAAGCCTCCGGTAAAAGGAGGAATAGCTGGGGATATCCGTATACAGTTCTGGCTGCTTTTCCCTTATCCACATCTTGGTATACTCCAGGCACTTCTGGATGGTATGCTGACCCTCATCCAGGTAGTAATAAAGGAATGCCTGCCAGACAGTCTCATGGATGTCACTTGTGCCTTTTCTCCATTTTCCACGCTTATCTGTGAGACCGGCCATATTATTCTCCCGAACTGCTTTCCATTTTCGATATAAGATATCCATGGAAATGGTCCGGTCTGGATATTCCAGGCTGCACCAGATAAGAAACTTCTGGTCGGTTTCCCCCTTGCTCCTCTTGGGGGCCAGGTTACGGTATTCCTGCCATTTTCTCACCAACTCTAGCCAGAAGTCTATCTCCAGCCGTTCTTCTGCGGAAAACTGATCTGTCCCTCCCCGATTCTCCTCTTCTATACCGTTTTCCTCGCGCATCTGTTCTACCTGCATCTGATACCAGCGCTGTTGGAGTTCATCCGGGAGACTTTCCAGGGGAATCTGGTACACTTTTTGGTTCCTATTATTGACTGTTTTCACTGACGGAAGTTTTCCTTCTTTAGCCATCCTTTGAATATACTGAACTCTACATCCCTTAACTTCTGCCACCTGCTTTACAGTGAGCATCTGTCCCATATCCTAATCACCACCTTATAGTCTCTCATCTTCAGATTCGGGGAACTGCCTCTACATTACGGAACATATGCCCCGCTTCAACATTTATTTTTCATGAAACTGTTCTTCATTTACAGAAAAGGTAAGACAAAATAATTTGATGAACATAGGTGTAGGTACTGTTTTTCCATTTTCAACTTGACTTATATATGACTGTTCAACAGTCATTGCATGTGCAATGTCTTTTTGCCTAAGTCCTTTTTCTTTGCGTATATTTTTGATAATTTTACCAGCATCCAAATCATTCACCGCCTTAATTGATTTTTTTATCTCTCTAATATATAATTATCAGTGTATTAATATTTTATATCTGCTTACTGATATTTGTCAAGTTATTTTGGAGGTTTTTATCAGTATACTGATATTCATTGGAGGGAAAATGAATAATATTAGTGATAGAATACGAGTGCTTAGAAAATCCGAACATTTAACTCAAAAAGAATTTGCAAAAAGACTTTTGATATCCCAATCTTATTTAAGTGGATTGGAAAACGGTAACGAAATTCCTACTAATAAATTACTAAAGCTTATTTGCTTAGAATTCGGAGTAAGTGAGTCATGGCTTTTAAATGATAATGGAGAAATGTATACGGAAGTATATGAAAATGATAAAGCGTCCTTGACAGAAGTGTCAAATGGTGCTTTACTCAAAATAATGACTCTCCTTTCAACAAAATCTAATGTTGAATATGGTTTTTATGCTAATTCTCTTAGTTTATTTTCTAATATGTTAGATTGTTCTCATTCCCTTGGGGAAGATAGAAAATTAATTTATCTTGAATTACTTACAACATTGGTAATGGACTTGGATCGCATGGTTTATGTTTCATTTAATAATAAAGATTCGAAAAATATTGATAAACACAAGCAGGTAATTAGGAATGATTTGGATGCATTTTTTAATTATATAGTTAAAACAGACATTCCTTCTTTATAAAAAGTTTATCGTAATTTAGAATTGTTTTGGTGAAATTGTTATATAATAACGGATTTTGTTACGATTTTCAGATTTGCGTTATGATTCTTTTTTGAATTGACTTCCATAAATAGGCCTGATATACTTTAGGTACATTTATCTCCATACCAGACTGCCCTCTGGTATATATAATGGGAATCGGCAACTTTACCGATTCCCATTTTTAACTATAATTTAGTCTTTTAGCAAGTTGGTATTGTGGTTGGTATTAAGATTCACTTCTTCCTCGTAAAATCATCCCTCTTTTGAAGGGTGGCTTTCAAAAAACATTTAAATTAAAAAAAACACGTAAAATCAATGGTTTTAAGCGCTTTACTGGTTTACTTTCAAACGGTTTTTAAACGGTTTTTGAACGGTTTTTATGGGACATTCTTTATAAGTTATCTTTTATCTCAAAACGGCCTTTTTAGCCCTTTTCTTTTTTTCAAGTTGGTATTGAATTCTCCTTGAAAATTTAACATTTTTTCTAGCTCTTTAAACCTAAATACGGCCCTTTTCAAGGGCTTTCCTACAACGTAAGGAGATTTAAGGAGTTCTAAGGGTTCTAGTTGGTCTCTTTTTGGATTCTATACGTTAAATTACAGCTCCCTTGGATGCAGATGCGCTGATTCTTCTGTATGTCCTCAGATATCCCCGCTTTACTTCTTTTTCCACAGGAACAAAACGTTTCCTGCGTTCCTCAAGTATCTCCTCCGGCACCTTAAGTTCTATGCTCCTGGCATCAACATCAATTTCAATCATATCCCCATCCTGTATCAGAGCAAAGTCCCCCTGTTCATATGCCTCGGGTGAGATATGGCCCACGAAAAGTCCGCGGTTGGACCCTGAAAATCTTCCGTCCGTAATCAGGGCGCATGTATCAGACAGCCCCATTCCCTCCAGATATTTCATGGTTTTGTACATCTCGGGCATACCCGGTCCGCCTTTTGGCCCCTCGTACATCAGGACCATACAGGTGCCTGGTTTCACCCTGCCCTCCAGTACGGCCTGATAGGATTCCTCCTCGGTGGTAAAGACCTGGGCACGGCCTGAATATCTGAACATGTGCTTTGGCACGGCCGCGGGCTTGATTACACATCCCAGCGGCGCTATGTTTCCCTTTAATATGGCGACACCGCCTGTAGGTGCAAAGGGCTCCTCTGCCGTTTTAATCATGTTTCTGTTATTGGTATAAGAAAACCGTGACAGTGCCTCCCCCATTGTAAGGCCGGATACCGTCAGGGTATCCTTGTGCAGGTATTCCTCTATCTCCTTCAATACGGCCGGAACTCCGCCTCCCTCGTAAAAGTCAACCATGTCAAATTCCGAAGCCGGATAAATGGAGGCCACCTGCGGAGTTTTTCTGCTGAATTCATCAAATACACTGAGCGGCAGTTCCCCCAGTCCGGCTTCATGATAAATTGCCTGGAGATGGAGAATACCGTTGGTGGATCCGCCCATTGTTAAAAGGTGCATAACCGCATTTTCAAATGCTTCCTCTGTAAGGATGTCCCTTGTGGTGACTCCCTTTTGAACCAGTTCTACAATTTTCTCTCCGGTCTCAACCCCCTTTGCCATGCGGGCTGCCAGGACAGCCGGAATGGTGCTGCTTCCCATCAGGGACATTCCCAAGCTCTCCGATAGGGCGCTCATGGTATTAGCAGTTCCCAGCATGGCACAGGAGCCAGGACACGGTTCCGCAATATCTTCAATATGCCGGAACTCCTCTTCATCAATCCTTCCCTGTTGTTTCCACCCAATAGCCTCTGTCACAATGTTTCCGTCGTAATGCCTGCCGCAGTAGGAAGCCGGATACATGGGGCCTCCATTCAGGAAAATGGCCGGCATCTCCAGCCTGGCCGCAGCCATCAGCATGCCCGGTACAATCTTGTCGCAGGAGCCCAGCAGCACCAGTCCGTCAAACCGATGGGCCCTTACCATACACTCAATGGATGACGCAATCAAATCCCTGGTGGGCAGAATGTAGCGCATCCCCTCATGGCCTTCCGCAATACCGTCGCAGGGAGCCACCGTGGAGAACTCCATGGGCGTTCCTCCTGCCTTGATAATCCCTTCCTTTACGCTCTCGCACAGCTGTTTTAATACAAAATGCCCCGGCGTCGCATTGGTGTAGCTGTTAGCAATGGCAATAATTGGTTTGCCCAGCTGTTCCCCGGTGAATCCCATAGACTTGTACAGAGCCCGCTTTAGAGCACCCTGTTCCCCTTTTAAGATATCGTTCTCTCTCATTACCCTTCCCTTCTTTTGTTTTGTAATAGAAAACTTTGTTTTGTATTATGAGTTAAAATAATAAGTTTTGCATTGCAAAACTTTGTTTTGTTTTTATACTTATATAATACTCCTACTCTTGTTCTTTGTCAAGAATCATAATGGGGTTTTCAATGATTTCATAACCTTAAATTATAAAAATCCAGTTAAAAAGCTGCTGCACAACTGCAACAGCTTTTTTCCACGGCTGGTTAACGTAATTTTTAGCCGGCTGCCAATTGGGACTGGTTTGGCGCCAGGACTCACGGGGCCCAAAAGGAAGATCCGGATGATAGAGGATACCATTCATCCTCTGAGCAAACTTTACACGGCATTTCCTATAAAGCCAGGGCGCCCTCCGGCTGGTTCATGGCGTACGTTCCACCCAGATACCCCCTTGGCAGCATGGGCTGTCTCTCAAACCCGGTCTGCATTTCATAAAAATGCTTCGTGTGCCCGCTCTCAATCACACCGGTCAGGACTTCCAGCGAATGAAGCGCCATATCCGCCCTGGTTCTGGGAACACGTCCCTTTCTCAGCGCCCAGGCCATTTCTGCCACCCCAAGTCCCCTGTCATCGCCGTCGTATCCGTGGGTATGGGGAAATACAACCGGTTCTGTCTGTCCCTTTAAGATGACCTTCACATCACCCCCAAAGAAGTTGGGGTCCTCCAGGAACAGGATTCCCTCTGTTCCATAAAAGGCAACATAAGGCTTCTCTGTGCGGATACTTCTTGAATTAAAATGGAGGGTTCCCACACATCCGTTCTTAAACTGCAGGGAACCGGCAAGGTATGTCTCCGACTCCTGGACGTAGGTTTCCCCGAAGCTTTCATTCTTTACAAAGTAATGGGATTGCTCCGGCATGCATACACCGGACATGCCGCACACTTCCTTCACCTCTCCCAGGATATTAACCATGGCTGTGGTATAATAAATCCCCACATCAATCCCGATGCCTCCCCCCGGCCTGGATGTATAGGGAAATTTCTCAGCCAGAAGCCTGGCATCCCTTTGCAGAACCGCCACACAGGAGGTCACGGTTCCAATCACGCCCGATTCCACCAGATACCTGGCAGTCTGCACGGCTGCTCCCAGGAATGTATCCGGGGCGCTGCACAGCAGCCTTCCCTTTTCATGGGCCAGCGCAGCCAGTTTCTGGGCCTGGCCGAAGGTTGCTGCCAGCACCTTTTCCGTGTACACATGCTTGCCATGTTCCAGAAGGTTCCGTATCACCCCATAATGGGCCGCCGGATTGGTCAGGTTCACCACAATCTCAATCCCGGAATCCTCAAGGATTTCCTCCATGGTCAGGACAGAGATATCATAGGCCGCCGCCGTATCTTCAGCCAGCTGCCGGTTTAAGTCGCAGCATCCAGCCACCTCCAGGATTTCAAACGCATTTGTCATGTTCTCAAAATAGATGCGGCTGATGGCCCCGCATCCGATAACTGCTGTTTTTACCTTTTTGATTCCTTTCATCGGAAGCCTCCTTATACCGCGTTATCCCGGATTACACCGGAATACCAGCGACCGCTTTCCTTGATAATCCGCTCCTGTGTATGAAAGTCCACAAATACAATTCCGAAACGGCTTTCATATCCAAAGGACCACTCAAAATTATCATACAGGGACCACTGGAAATATCCCTTCACATTAACCCCCTGGGAAACAGCCTCCCAAAGCGCGAGCAGATGCCTGTGAAGATAATCCTTTCTCGGTCCATCCTCCACCCTTCCTTCCATGGAAACCACATCGTGGGAAGAGGTGCCGTTTTCCGTAATATAAATCGTTTCAATGCCGTATTCATTTTTCATGCGCAGAAGCATGTTTGTAAACCCTTGCTCTGTTACCGGCCAGTTCCTGTCATTGACCGGAATGTGTTTGGGATTCTCTATCTTAAAACCAAGGGGCCATACGTGCTCATCTGCCTTTACATAAAAGTCATTGTAATAGTTCAGCCCGATGAAATCCAGCTTCTGGCCTATCAGCTTCATATGCTCTTCTTTAAACTCAGGCAGCCGGACTCCCTTGGATCGGTAAAGTTCAACCATGTCCTCAGGATATCTGCCAAACACAATGGGTTCAGCAAACCAGCGGTTCAGGTATCCGTCCGCCCTGACAGCCGCCGCCCTGTCCTCTTCGCTGTCTGTCAGCGGAAGCCTTCCCATAAGATTCAGGGTGATTCCGATTTCCCCCTCATATCCCTGCTTGCGAAAATATTCCACTGCCAGGCCATGCCCCACATAGAGGTGATAGGAAACCTGTACGGCGGCGGAAAAGTCGCGCAGTCCCGGTGCCTGCCGTCCCTCATAATTGCCCAGAAAAGCCGCGCAGTACGGTTCATTCAAAGTAATCCATTTCTTTACCCGGTCATGGAATGCATCCATGACAATCCTGGCGTACTCCATGAAATACCTCGGCATATCGGGATTGGTCCAGCCCCCCATGTCCTGCAGGGCCTGGGGAAGGTCCCAGTGATATAAGGTGATATACGGCTCAATCCCGGCGTCCAGCAATTCATCTATCAGACAGCTGTAGAAATCAAGCCCCTTTTGATTCACTTCCCCGTATCCCTTGGGAAGAATCCTGGACCAGGCAATGGAAAAGCGGTATGCCCTGATTCCCATCTGCTTCATCAGCGCCACGTCTTCTTTGTATCTGTGGTAATGGTCGCAGGCTGTTTTCCCGTCATCCCCATCCAGAATGTTGCCGGGAATGGAACAATATCTGTCCCATATGGTCTCCCCTCTTCCATCCTCATCCCATGCCCCTTCAATCTGATAGGACGCGGTTGCCACCCCCCAGACAAATCCTTCCGGAAAATGATGTTTCCCCGCCTCCGCCTTACCGGAATTGCCTTCATATCTCTGCATCATCTTACCCCTTCCTATTCATCCCGTTCCAATAGTTCCACCACGACCTTCAGGCTGTCCAGCGCATCCATGAACGCATATCTTCCGTTGGCGCCCCTGTATTCGCCTCTCTGCAGGAGCTTCATGCCCCAGTCCTCACAGACGCTTATGGTCTTTTGCATTCCCTTCACATTAAATGATATATGGTGGATTCCCTCGCCAAACTGTTCCAGATGTTCCCGCCATATACTGGGCTCCTCATTGGGCTGTATCAGCTCCATCTGCAGGTCCCCGAAGTAAAAGAAGGTCATATAGCACTTTGCCTTCGGAGCAGGCTCTCCTCTGTATTCCGTATGTGTAATCTCATACTCACCGCTGTTTACAGTCTCCGGTTCCTCCACCCCAAAAAAACGTGCAAATTCTTTTTTTGTCTTTTCAATATCATTTACCAGAAAACCGATCTGCGCCAGCCGCATATCTTCAATGGGCCTGTCCATATTCTTATCCATCTATTCATCCTTCCTTTCCATCCTTTATCCATGCACAGCATATCATCCATAGATTCTTCTATACCTGCTTCGCAGCCTCCATCTTTTCAATGGCCTCCATCAAGCCCTTGATGTAAGCAGTATCCGCATATCTTACCTTATGCCCCCATTCCCTGTCCCCTTCAATACCCGGGACATGGTCGCTGACAAGAAATCCGTCAAATCCAGAATGCATCAGCTTATACACCACCTCAAAGGGGTCAAAGTTCCCCTCCCCCAGGAAACACTCCTGGAATTTGGGCACGGTCCCCCGCACATCCCTCATGTGCGCATAAACCAGCTTTTTCCTGGGTCCGAAATATTTAATGGCGTCGAAGATATTCCTGGCCCCGCCCTCCATCTGGGAAAAAGTCCCGATGCAGAACAGCAGGCCCCAGTTGGGGCTGTCAATCATGGCCTCCGCCCGTTTATAGCTGTCCAGATCGATGAACATCCTTGCTATGCCGGACAGGCTTTTTACAGGAGGGTCATCCGGATGGAGCGCCATGGTAACATTGTATTCCTCTGCAACCGGTATAACTCGTTTCATAAAGTACTCGAAATTCTCCCACAGCAGTTCCACATCCGACACCGCCACGTCCCTTCTCTGCCCAAAATCATCCATGTCATCCACGCCCTGTTTCTGCATTTCCAAATCAAATGCCTGTACCGTGGCCCCATACCGTCCCACAGGGGCGTGGTTATCTGTCCTCCATACAAAGGAAGGAGAGAAATGATATCCCAGCGCAGGAATACCCGCCCGCCCCAGGCTGCGGATGGACTCGCAGACATTTTCAATCTGCCTGTCCCTTCCTTCCAGTCCCAGCATAGCCTTATCGTAAAAGGAAATGGGCATGTTTTCCATGGCCTCCACAATAACGCCGTAACGGTCACATGCTTCCCTAAAACGGGCCAGGTCCTCATATTTCCACAATCCGTCCGCCGGCAGGTCATGGGGCAGGTTGAACTGGACCCTGTCTATCCCCATCTGCCTGGCATTGGTAAGGATTTCCTTATCTACGCTGCGTATCTGTCCATAAGCCAGTCTCATATTACATCAACTCCAAATCCGGTCCAGGGAAGTTTCCTGGTTCCATTCATCTGTGGATACCCACACATCTTTGTTCTTCATCGGCCCATGTTCGCGGATAAGGTCCTCGTTAAGTCCCTCAATGCCAAGACCCGGAGCATCCGTGACCACTGTGAATCCATCTTTCACAATGGGCTTCACCGGCCCAATAATTAAATCCTGCCACCACTCCGAATCAAATGCGTCATGCTCCTGGGCAAAGAAATTCTCGCTGGCAGTCGCCATATGCGCTCCGGCCAGGGCGGACACAGGGCTTTCGCACATATGCAGGGCCATGGATGCCCCATACCTGGCTGCCAGGTCTCCCAGCTTCTTTGTCTCCAGGATACCGCCTGAGGTCAGCAGGTCGGGATGAACCACATCCAGGACGCCTGCCTGAAGAAGCGGTTCAAATGACTCCGCCAGGTACATATCCTCCCCGGTGGCAATCGGAGCCGTGGTGGCGTGCTTCAGCTCCCCGTACTGGCCTGTCAAATACCAGGGCAGCATATCCTCCAGCCAGGCAAGATGATACTTTTCCAGCCTTCTGGCAATCTTTATCATATCAGGAAGAGGGAAATGGCCAAAATGGTCAATGGCCAGCGGAACCTTGGTGCCAATCACGCTCCTGACCCTTCCAATATATTCATCCAACTGTTCCAGGCCCTGTTCCGTCACATGCATGTTAGTAAAAGGATGAGGAATCCTATTAAAATCATACAGCTGCGCATTAGCCGCCGAGCTTTCAGCCCTTGTGCCGGTCCTTGTAACCTGACGCACCTTTTCCTCCACGGCCCTCAGTTCATTCACCCAGTCCAGAGGACCGCAGTAATTTCCTTCCTGGGCCATCAGAAGCTCCACGCTGAGTATTTTGACCACGGTAAATCCCTGGTCCATATACCCCTTCAGGATGCGGCCCACCTTCTCAGGTTCCATCAGAATGCCGGTGGCCCTTCCCTCCTCGATGTGGGTATCCGCGTAAAGTCTTACCTTATCCCGGAACCTTCCGCCCAGAAGCTGGTACACAGGCACGCCGTACGCCTTGCCTGCCAGATCCCAGAGGGCCAGCTCTATGGCGCACACACCGGCCGCCTGCCTTGCCGGACCGCCGAACTGTTTGATTTTCCTGAATATCCGGTCCACTTCACAGGGGTTTTCCCCTACAATCCTGCTCTTCAGATACTTTAAGTAGGTGGCGCTGGCACCATCCCGCATTTCCCCGTATCCGCTGATTCCCTGGTTCGTATCAATCCGCACCAGGTAACAGCCCCAGGGCGGAAGGTCAACCTTGGTAAACTTCACGTCTGTAATCCTCAGCTTCGACGGATTGGAGCTGCGGCGTACATAATCCAAACATTCCTCATAATTCACATTTGTCTGCCTGCCTTTATATTCCATTATCATCCTCCTGACTTTATTCTATCCTGTCAAACCTCGGACTGCTCTAGCCCTTTACCGCTCCATCTGCCATTCCCTTGACAAAGTACTTATTGCAGGAAAGGAAAATGAGGAGCACGGGGAATGCCACAACCGCCGAAGCCGCCATGGTGGAGCCCCAGTCAACAGAAAACTCCCCCGCAAACATGTGTATGGCGATTGGAAGTGTCCTGGTCCTGGTGGAAGTGCTCAAGTTCAGGGCAAACAAGAATTCCTCCCACGCATGGATATATGTATAGATGGCCACGGAAATCAGTCCCGGCTTTGCAATGGGAAGCACAACTCTGAAAAGAGCCCCCATTCCGGTGCAGCCGTCAATCTTAGCCGCCTCCTCCAATTCCTTTGGAACTGTCTCAAAAAAGGAGCTGAGCATGATCACGCCCATGGGTATGGTCAATGCCAAATCCGCCATGATGAGCGAAAAGTGGGTATCCAAAAGCCCTGTCTTTGCAACCAGGAAATACAGCGGGATGATGATAACCACGCTGGGGATCATCTGTCCAAACAAAAGAGCTATCTTCAAAACCCCGTGCCCTTTAAATTTATACCGGCTCAATCCATAACCTGCCAGGATGGATATGAAAAGTGTAACCGCCACCACACAGGCCGTGATGATCACGCTGTTTATAAAAGCCAGGTACATCTTGGAATTGGTCAGCACATTCACATAGTTGCTGATTGTCGGGGTATCCGGGATAATCTGGGGAGGGATGTTATATTGTTCCGTGGGAAGCTTGATGGAAGTGGACAGCATCCAGATTGCCGGAAAGACGGCCACCAGAACCACCAGGAGCAAAACCGCATAGGTACAGACCTGCCAAACCGGACTGGTGCCGGTTACGGACTTTTTCATTTTCGCCATTTTACTTCCCCTCCTTTTCTCTTGTCAGATAGAGATACACAAGGCTTACCGACATGGATAATACGAACAGGACCGCGCTGGCGGCGCTGGCCATTCCAAAATCATAATCCATGAATGCCCTCTTATAAATATACATGGCCATGACCTCTGTCTTGTGGGCCGGCCCTCCTTCTGTCATCGCATATATGAACGTAAATGCGTTGAGTGTCCAGATAATCATCAGGAGAATGGTGGAATAACAGGTGGCGGCTATGGACGGCCAGGTAACATTCTTAAAAATATCAAGTATGTTGGCCCCGTCAATCACCGCGGCCTCCTTAAGGTCTTTTGATACGCTCTGCAGGGCAGCCTCTATCATCAGCAGGATAAAAGGAAACATTTTCCAGGTATTGACCGCAATCACGGACCACATGGCAACCTTCGGGTTGGACAGCCATGTCTGGTTTTTCTCAATAATCCCAAGGGAGCAGAAAATAAAGTTGATGATTCCATAGTCCGCATTGTACATCCATTTCCACACAACGGATCCAATGATGCTGGGCGTCACCCAGGGTATCATCAGCAGGATACGGATGAACGTCTTCCCTTTTACAAAGGGCTGGTGAAGCACCAGCGCCATGATAAAGCCCAGACCGAACTGAAAGAAAACGCTTCCAAAGGTCCAGAGCAATGTATTGCCAATGGAGCCTATAAAGGCCTTGTCCCCAAACAGCTTCTTATACTGGGAAATGCCGCAGAAAACAGGGGTCTGCATGAACAGGGTATTATTAAAGAAACCCATTATTAGCGTATAAAACAAAGGATACAGCATGACCACAGCAACAACGAGCACTGCAGGAAGTACGTAGCCAGCTCCGGAACGTTTTATTTTTCTAAGCATACTTTCACCTTTCTCCTTTTAAGAAACAGGCCCTGCCTGCCGGTACCGCCCCACGCATAAGCACTGGACGGCACCGGCAAAGCCTGCCCTGCCCGAATTACTCCAATAAACCGTTTACTGCCTGGTCAAGCAATCTGCTTGCTTCTTCTGCGGACATATCCTCGGACAACATTAACTGGAGATTATCCATGATGGCCTGCCGGATTCCCACAATGTTCTTCACTGCCGGAAGCGCACTTGCATACTGAAGGGCTTCTGCATTGGGTTTGATGATATCCTCCGGATAATCCGCATAACGCGCCGCCACTTCCGCTGTTCCTGTAAATGTGTTGGTATAGATAGCAGCAATGTCTGGTCTGGTAAGGAACTTCACAAATTCCCAGGCAGCTTCCTTTTCCTCGCTGCATTCCGCAACCGCCACAGACCAGCCGCCCAGGATTGTGTTTCTCTCAGCGCCGTTGGCAGTTGGAACCATGGCACAGGCAAAATTCAAATCAGGATTTGTCTTGACAATTTCCTCCAAATCATAAATGCCGCTTAAGTACATTGCAATCTTGCCGCTTGCAAACAGGGTACGGTTTGCAATGTTGTCATTTTCCAAAAGGGATGCCGGGGAATAGGCAGCCAGGTCCTTATAAAGCTGGGCCGTTTCAACAGCCACACTGTTTCCCAGTTCCGATGCAGAGTTGTCTGCATTCAGAATATCGCTTCCCGAGGAGCGGAGCATGGTTATGTACTGGAATGAGAAGTTGGAATAGTTGGTTCCGCAGAGTCCGTACCCATACACATCTCCGTTGGTACATGCCGCAGCCACTTCCTTCACTTCCTCCCATGTGGCCGGAGGCGTATCGTATCCTGCTGCTGATAAGATATCCTTATTGTAATACATGACATAGGTCTCGCTGCGGAATGGCAGGCCGTAGAGCTTTCCATCCACAGTGGAGGCATCGTTGGCCCCCTGTACGAACTGGCTTACATCAAAGGAATCCTTTGCCACATACTCATCCAGCGGTTCAAGCAGGTTTGCGCTGCCAAAGGTGGTGACCCAGTCAAGGGCGCAGGCCATCACGTCCGGGGCAGTGCCATTGGTCAATGCCAGCATGTATTTATCATTGGCCAGGTCTGCCTGGAATTCAGCCTCAATCTTAATGTCCGGGTGTTCCTGGTTCCAGATCGCCTCCACCTCGGGCCATACGGCTTCCTGCCAGTTTCCGTCCCAGAACTTGATGGTGGTCTGCTCCCCCGCAGCTCCTGCCTGCTTCCCGGAATCAGCCGCCTGTCCCTGGGGCCCGGAAGCCTCCCCGGCCGGTTTCTGCTCCCCCTTCCCCGAAGAGCATCCGGTCATAAGCCCCATCGCCATCGCAGCCGCCACAGTTACGCTCAGTGTTCTCCTCACTGCCTTTTTCATGTTTCTTCCTCCTCAATTTCGTTTCCGTACTTCTTTTTCTAAAAATGTTAACGTTACCATTTATTTCGTGTCTTTATACTAGCAAACTTTTGTGCATATTGCAAGTATTTTTTAATAAAAAATAGTTTTTTTAACATTTTTATCTCTTTTCTAAAATGTTAACGTTATTAATTATTGTCATTTCAATGCCTTGAAACTGATTTTGAGTTATGCTATAATGAAAACATAACAAATATTTTCATAAGAGGGGACAAGAATGAAAACAATAAAAGATGTGGCTGCTTATTCCGGTGTTTCTCTGACCACCGTTTCACGGGTAGTCAATGGTTCTGATAAAGTCTCACCCAAAACAAAGGCAAAAGTAGACCAGGCCATCAAGGAACTGGGATACTTTCCCAACAATGCCGCTCGCTCGCTGGTGAAAAAGCAGACAGACTCCATCGCCATCCTGCTGCGCAACATACATGACCCATTTTTCACCGACCTGATACGTGGGATTGAGGATGCCTCTGCCACCCTTGGGCGCAACATCATTTTCTGCAGCCCCGGTAAAGACGAAAAGGTACGGGACCGCTATATCGAATACCTGACCAACGGTATCTCCGACGCCATCATCCTGTATGGCTCCCTCTTTACGGACAAGGCTATGGTAGAGCATCTTCAGGAAGTGGGGTTCCCGTTCCTGCTGATAGAAAATAATTTTCAGATGATGCCGGTCAACCAGTTCCTCATTGACAATGTTGCCGGAGCCAGGGATGCAGTGAACTACCTCATCCGCCATAACCACAAAAGGATTGCCCATGTTATGGGCAATCCCAATAAAAAGGTTATCCTGGAACGTCTCAACGGTTATATAGAAACCATGCAGGACAACGGCCTGTTAATTCAGGACTACTATATACAAAATACCCTCAGCGACTCCACTCTCTCCCTTCCGAAATTCAGGGAAATGATGAACCGCCCCAAGGGCGAGCGGCCCACTGCAATCTTCTGCAGCAATGACAAGATTGCCATAATGGTAATCAACGAACTGACGGAATCCGGATTCAAAGTGCCTGAGGATGTATCGGTTGTCGGTTTTGACAATCTGAATACATACGGTTTCTCCTACCGCGGCCCCCGTATTACCAGTATCAGTCAGCCATTATACCAGATTGGATATGACAGCATCATCTCCATTGACGGCGTCCTCCAGGGCAGTATCGAAACACCCATCAACAAATTTTACCCCACCACGTTAGAGGAGCATGAGACGGTGTGTTCTTTGTAAAACTGCTTTTAGGAGCTTCCCTGTATTAGACCGGACGCCTTTGGAGATGTATTTTCACTCCAGCAGCCGTCCCACATCCAGCTTCCCCCACCCCTGCTGGTTATGGGGAAGGCCCAGGTCCAGGGCCCGTTCCCTGATACGAAGCTTCACATCCTTGTTGCTCATGTCCGGGTACTTCTCCAGCAGCAGGGCTATTGCGCCTGACACAAGGGGCGTGGACATGCTGGTGCCTGACTTTGAAAAATATTTGCCGGGCTCATTGCAGCAGCTGATGATGCCTGAGCCCGGCGCTACCAAATCCGGCTTGCAGACACAAGCCAGTGTGGGGCCTCTTCCGGAATAATCCACCATGCGGCTTCCCATGACGTCCACTTCCTTGTGATCGTCGGAGCAGCCCACGGTTATAACCTTGCGGCTGATGCCGGGAGTTGTGATGGTCATTCGGCCCGGTCCATGATTTCCGGCTGCCACCACTACCACCAGGCCGTCATCCCAGGCCGCATTCACCCCCCGCACCAGAATTGAGTTCTCTGTCATGTCCCTGCGGGACAAGGAGCCTACGGAGATATTCACAATGCGGATATTATATCTGTCCCTGTTCTCCCGGATCCATTTAAGTCCGGTCAGTACGTCTGTGGCATAGCCGTTTCCCTTCTGGTCCAGCACCTTCACCGATATGAGACTGCATCCCGGCGCCACCCCTCTGTATTTCCCGTCGGAGGAGATACCGCTGCCTCCAATCATTGCAGCTATATGGGTGCCATGGCCATTGTCATCATAGGGCGATGTGCGGTGGTTTACAAAATCAGCAAAGGCTGTCACTCTATCCTTAAAATCCTCATGGAGGTAAATTCCGGTGTCAAGTACTGCCACACCCACTCCTCTACCCGTAATACCCATGGAATACACTTCTTCACAATTAATGTCTTCTCTCGCCTGATTCACATCACGATTTTCTCCTTTTTTATTAGGATATTCTATAATGAAGGAATCTGTGCCAGGGCACCGTGTGACGCGGTCAGGCAGGCAGGACTGTCAGGCAGATAAAACCGCCTGACAGGAGCAAAAATATTTTCTTTAAAAGGAAGGCGGAACCTGCTTCTGCCGGTCCACGTCAATCACACCGTAGGTATTGATTCTCAGCTTCGGAATGACCGGAAGGCTTACAAATGCCAGGGTCATGAATGCATCTATATCGCTGCTGATTCCCAGCTGCCTTGTCAAAACCTTCAGAGCCTGCAGCTGCTCCTCCACCTCCTCCACGGATAACCGGCTCATAACTCCGCCAATGGGAAGCGCAAGCTCGCCTATCACCTGTCCTTCTGCCGCCACAGCCAGGCCGCCCCTGTTCTTTCTCACTGCGTTGGCGGCCAATACCATATCCCTGTCATTGGTCCCCACCACAATCAGGTTGTGGGAATCATGGGCTACGCTTGTAGCCACGGCTCCCTTCTTAAGACCGTATCCGCCCACAAAGCCCAGTCCCTTGTGTCCGGTGTGAAGATGGCGTTCAAACACAGCTGCCTTCACAATATCCTGTTCCAGGCTGACGCCGGGTGCCAGCCCCGGAGTATTCTGCCAGGGCACCAGACGCTCCTCTGTGAGAAGTTCATGGGGTTTAAACTGAATAACCCGCTCCATGGCCCCCTTTTGCTCCAGCACCAGGTCCTCCAGGGCAACCTCATCCATATGGAAGGAATCAAACACCCTTGGAAATGCAGTTTCCAGGCCACCGGCTGTTTTTTCCGCAGATTCGGTATCCTCCCTGCTTCCGGACCGCGGCTCCTCTCCTGCTGCATAATTTCGTTTTTTTTCCTTCCCGGCCCCCAGGCATACTCCCTCCTTTGCCGTCAGGACTCCGTCCTTGTATACAGCCGCCACCCGGATATCCTTCAAGTCCTCAAGCACTGCCAGGTCCGCTCTCAGCCCAGGCATGACAGCGCCCCTGTCCTTCAGTCCAAAATACCGGGCTGCATTAAAGGTTCCCATCTTAATGGCCCGTATGGGGTCCGCGCCCAGGGACACTGCCCTGCGGATAATATAATCAATATGTCCCATAGAAATCAGGTCGCCGGGATGCTTGTCATCTGTCACCAGCATACACCTCTCATAATAGGGGGCCTCAAACAGGGGCATAAGTGCCTCCAGGTTCCTGGCAGCCGTGCCCTCCCGTATCATAATCCACTGTCCTCTTCCAAGTTTTTCCAGGGCCTCCTCTGCATCTGAACACTCGTGGTCAGACCACACGCCGGAGCACACGTAGGCATTCAGCTCATTCCCTCTCAGGAAAGGCGCATGGCCGTCTATAACCTTGCCTCGCCTCCCTGCCTCCGTAAGCTTCCCCATCAGATCCTCCTGGCCGGCAACCACTCCCACTGAATTCATCACCTCTGCCAGCCCCAAAACCCTGGGATTCTCATAGTATGGCTTTATATCCTCCGGCCCCAGCACAGCACCGGACTCGTCCAGTCCGGTGGAGGGCACGCAGGAGGGCATGACAAAAAATGTATCCAGGGACAGTCCCTCCGTGGCTTTTAACATATAATCCACGCCCTGGCACCCTGCCACGTTGCCAATCTCATGGGGATCCGTAATCACGGTGGTGGTGCCATGGGGAAGGACTGCTTTTTCAAACTCCGGCGGCGACACCATGGAACTTTCAATATGTATATGCCCGTCAATAAAACCGGGACAGATATACCTGCCTGTCATATCTACGTTGACAAGCCCATCATATTCCCCTATGCCGGCTATGCAGCCATCCTCAATGGCTATGTCCCCAATCTCTGTGCGCTCCGTAAATACATTGACGATTGTCCCCCCTTTTAACACAAGGGATGCCTTTCTTCTTCCGGCAGCAACGTCCATCATTTTTTTTAAATCATTGTATTGTCTCACACAAATACCTCCTTCTGTTTATTCTTTAGCCCCCGATATATTTGATATCATAATACTATAATCCATATAAAAGTACAATATTCTGATATTATTAAATTTTTATTTAAATTATCAATACTTCTTCATCTATTTGGTTTTTCTGCAAAATTTTTACATTCTATCATTAAAATGCTTGTATTTCCGCATCATCGTGCTATAATAGTCTCATGGAAGTATAGCTCAGCTGGGATGAGCGTTCGCCTCACACGCGAAAGGTCATGGGTTCGAGCCCCATTACTTCCATTTTTCGTACCCTTTTTCAGTTTACGATTCCATTTCATTTTTCTTTCATCCCCCAAAGCCTGTTTTTTCCAGCCTCCTGATTTTTCCCTTGCAGCCTTATTTGTTTCCGCGGCTTTGTCCAGCGGGTGGAAATTATCAATTTTAAGATTTTCTTAATAATCTATTCAAAGAACATTCAAACATTCCGGAGGATTGCATGCTATACTAAGTACATAAGAAATGCACGAATGTTTAACAACTATCCTTCAACCCTTTTTGAAAATCCGAAAATCCTAAAGAAAATTGCTCCGTACCACCTGGTACGGAGCTTTTTCTATGAATTCCATAATGTTTGACTTTCTCTATCTCCGGTATCCATCTACGGTACCTATCTCCGGTTCAGCCCTGCCAGAACTTCCCTCAATTTCTCCACATTTCCATCATCAAAACAATATCCGTCCATCCCGCAGCGGCGCGCTCCCTCTATGTTAAGCTCAAGGTCATCCACAAAGAAGCATTCTTCAGGCTTCAGATGGAACCGCTCAAAGAGGTGGCCGTATATTTCCTTCTGTGGCTTCAGACACAGGACGTCGGCCGAGAACAGGATGCCGTCAAAACAGTCCACTGCGGGCAGCACGTCCTTATAGCAGCTCAAAAGGCGCACAGATGCATTGGAGCACAGATAGATGCCGTAGCCCATGGACTTAAGCCATCTTACCACATCCTCCATTCCTTCCTTCTTATACATGTTGAACTCATGCCAGCGGTTGAAACACAGGGCGGCCAGACTGCGCTCCTCCTCTGTATCCAGGCGGGCCTGCATCTTTTTTAATGCCATATCCTCCGGCATTACTCCCAAGTCCAGCAGAATCCACTCAGGAGATACGAATATGGAAGTGCTGACCTTTTTCCTGGTCTCCTGGTCCTCTATGAAATGCCTGCACACTCCGTCCGCTATGTAGTCCACCAGGACATTTCCCATATCAAAAACAATGTTCTTAATCATCCTATCCTCCTGCTCTCTTTCATATATGATGGCTTTGCAGCCTCCAAGGGGAACATTTCACCATATTCAAAAACCCGGGACAAGGCCCCGGGTTTCACGTCTCTTAGGCTTCCGGTTTTTCAACCTGGATAATGGCAGCCTTCTGCATAGGAATACGGCAGTTTTTATTGTTACCGAATTCCACAATGACTGTATCATCTGTCATGTCGATGATAACGCCATAGAATCCGCTGCTGGTGAGAATGGTATCACCAACTGCAACGCTTTCCAGCAATTCCTTCTGTCTTTGCTTCTCCTTCTTCTGAGGACGGATTGCCATGAAATATAACATACCTCCCAGAAGAACAATATAGAGAACCCAGAACATCGGACCACTTGTCATTCCATTTTCCTCCTTCACACCTACCGCCGCCTCGCCGCAGTAGTTTCTTATTCATCAGACGCCGTACTGATCGCACGGCCGGAACCTTCCATACCGGCAAGCTTGGCCGCTTTATACTCAGCATAACGGTGTTCCTCGATGGCGTCGCGAATCTCTTTCATCATTGTATTATAAAAATACAAATTATGCAAGGTACATAATCTCATTCCAAGCATTTCTTTTGCCTTCAGCAGATGGCGTATATAGGCCCTGCTGTATGAACGGCAGGCAGGACAGCCGCATCCTTCTTCTATGGGACGGGAATCCAGCTCGTATTTCTGGTTAAACAGATTCAGCTTGCCCTGGTTGGTGTACACATGGCCGTGGCGTCCGTTCCTGGATGGATATACGCAGTCAAAGAAGTCCACTCCCCGGTCAACCGCTTCCAGGATATTGGCCGGAGTTCCCACGCCCATCAGATATACAGGCTTGTCCTCAGGCAGGCAGGGCACTGTCACATCCAGAATATGATACATCTCCTCGTGGCTCTCGCCCACCGCCAGTCCGCCCACTGCATAGCCGTCCAAGTCCATTTCCCGTATAGTCCTTGCATGCTCCATACGTATCTCATCCACCACGCCGCCCTGGTTGATGCCGAACAGCAGCTGCTGACGGTTCACCGTGTCCGGCAGGGAGTTAAGACGCTCCATCTCGGTCTTGCAGCGCGCCAGCCAGCGGGTGGTGCGCTCCACTGAATGCCGGATGTAGTCGTCGCTTGCATGGCTGGGAGGGCATTCGTCAAACGCCATGGCAATGGTGGAACCCAGATTGGACTGAATCTGCATGCTTTCCTCAGGCCCCATGAATATCTTGTGGCCGTCGATATGGGAATTAAAGTAAACCCCTTCTTCCTTAATCTTGCGCAGTCCTGCCAGGGAAAATACCTGGAACCCGCCGGAATCCGTAAGGATAGGGCGGTCCCAGTTCATGAACCTGTGCAGCCCGCCAAATTCCCTTATGAGCTTGTCGCCGGTGCGCACATGGAGATGATAGGTATTGGACAGCTCCACCTGGGTGCCTATTTCCCGCAGATCATCCGTTGATACAGCTCCCTTGATGGCGCCCACTGTTCCCACATTCATGAACACAGGCGTCTCCACGGTACCGTGTACTGTTTCCATACGGGCGCGCTTGGCACGCCCGTCCTTTGTTATGACTTGATATTTCATATGATATGCCTCAATTATTCCTCATCGTCTGCCAGAGCAGCTTTAATCATGATGGCGCACTCAATCCGCTTCTTCTGCATCTCACAGCCAATGTCATATGCCCCGTTGATGGATCCGCTGAAGTTATACGCGTTGGCAGAACAGCCGCCGCTGCAGTAGAACCTGGCAAAGCAGTCCTTGCACCCCGGCTTGGCGTATACATTGCAGGTCTTGAACTCATCCCTGATATCCGTGTTCACAACACCTGTGTCCACATTGCCCATAAGGAATTTTTCATTGCCCACAAACTGGTGGCAGGGATAGAGATCGCCCCAGGGGGTCACCGCCAGATACTCAGTGCCGGAACCGCAGCCTGCCATGCGCTTAGCCACGCAGGGTCCTGCCTTTAAGTCCAGCATAAAATGGAAGAAGTTGAATCCCCTTCCCTCCTTTTTACGCTTGATATACTCCAGGGCCAGGCGGTCGTATTCCTTTAAGATGGCCGGGATATCTTCCTCCTTGATGGCGTAATCCTCTGACGGGTCAGCCACCACCGGCTCCATGGACATCTGCTCAAACCCCAGATCCGCATAATGGAGCACGTCGTCTGCAAAGTCCAGATTGTTCCTGGTGAATGTACCGCGGACATAATAATTCATCTGCTTCCTGCTGTCCGCAAACTTCTGGAACTTGGGGACAATCAGGTCATAGCTGCCGCTGCCGTTACGGAAGGGGCGCATCTTATCGTTGACATCCCTTCGTCCGTCCAGGCTCAGCACCACATTGCTCATCTCACGGTTGCAGAATTCCATTACCTCGTCATTTAGCAGAACACCGTTGGTTGTCAGGGTAAAACGGAATTTCTTGTGGTGGGCTTCCTCCTGGGAACGGCCGTATTCCACCAGCCGTTTCACCACATCCCAGTTCATCAGAGGCTCGCCGCCAAAGAAGTCCACCTCCAGGTGCTCCCTGTTTCCGGAATTGGCAATCAGGAAATCCAGTGCCTTCTTTCCCACCTCATAGCTCATGAGGGCGCGGCGTCCATGATACTCGCCTTCCTCTGCAAAGCAGTAACGGCAGGCCAGATTGCAGTCATGGGCAATGTGCAGGCACAGTGCCTTCACCACCGTCTTCCTCTTCTTAAAGTCTACCACAAAATCCCTGTAAATATCCTTGGTAAGGAGCTGCTCTGCTTCAATCAGCTGACCGATTTCATCCAGCGCCTCCTCTATATCCTCCTGGCTGTATCTGTCCTTCAGACAGACCCTTATCTCTTCCTTCACATCTGAAGGCAGGGCAGCGGGCGCTTCCATCTCCGGAATCCGCTGTGAAACCAGCTGCACGGCGTCGTAGACCACCGGGTCCACCACATGGACGGATCCGCTGTTGACATCCAGGACAATATGATAACCATTATTTATATACTGATGAATCACGAATTTACTCTCTCTTTCCAAGGGCCAGTGGCCCCAAATCCTGTGCATGGTAAAGCCCCTATAATCCCATCGACCATAGGGGCTTGCAACCAATTTCCTGTATGTATCTCTTCTGACCGGCGATTAGCGGTTAGCGTTCTCGCAGCTCTGGTTTCCTACTGTACAGGATGTCTTGCAGGCTGACTGGCAGGAAGTCTGGCACTCGCCGCATCCGCCCTTCTTCATTGTGTCCTTTAAGGTATTGGTATTCAATGTCTTAACGTGCTTCATACTACGGCACCTCCTATTCATTTAATATTATTAATTATTTGAAACTATAATTCCTTGAAATTATAACACAGGTTAAAGTCCCTTGCAACGGTATTTTCAAAGGTTTGTCATATTAAAGGCTCCCCCGGGAATATACTGCAACATAGATTCTTTCAAAAGGAGAACAATATATGGAAAATGGTATTGTGAAGCCCATGCTCCGCTCCCTGCTCATCTCCTATGTGCTGTCAGGAATCCTTCTGGCTGCCCTGGCCTTTGCCCTCTATAAACTGCGCCTGAAAGAGGGACAGGTGAACCTGATGGTGTATGCCGTGTATCTTTTGACCTGCTTATGCGGCGGTTTTCTGGCGGGCAAACGCATCCGGCAGCGCCGGTTCTTCTGGGGGCTTCTGTCAGGGCTTCTGTACTTCCTGGTGCTTTTTGCAGTGTCCTGGGCCATGAATATGGGGTCAGCCATTGATATGGAGCGGTCTGTCACCGTCATGGGCATATGCGCGCTGGGAGGAACCATAGGGGGGATGCTCAGTTAATGTTCAAAAGAGAGAATACCTGATTCCAGTCATGGCCATGGAATCCGGTCATTCTCTCTTCTCTTCCATCAGATGCCCTTTGCCGGGCCTTATTTTTTCTTATTTCTTTTTCTTCTTCACCCCCGCGTCTTCCAGGCTCCCCACAGCCTGTGCCAGCACAAAGACAGCACTTCCCAAAAACACGAACATGTCGCCCAGATTGAACACCACCTTCTTAAGGGATTTCCATTCAATGGTGAAGTAATCCACCACATACCCGCGCACCACACGGTCGTACAGATTGCTGAGAGCGCCTCCCATCACAAGAGACAGGCCCAGCTTCTCCCCGGTCTTTCCCTTATCCTGCATCATGGCTGCCAGTGCTCCGGCCATGGCCGAAATCACCATAAGCGGAATCCCCTTTACCAATTCCGGTCTTTCCTTCATAAATCCGAAGGGAAAACCGCTGTTGTGGTTCTTATGAAGCTTTATAAATCCTTTGGCAGACGGCAGGTCCCTTGGAAACGTGTCGTCCTCCTGACCTTCCACCACGCTCTTGACCCCCAGGTCCAGGGCAGCCAGCCCGCCTATTATCCAGCCATAAATCATAGATTCGCCTTCCTTTCCACCCTTTTATTTCATTTTACTATGGTTTCACACCTCCGTCCAGTGAAAGGTTTCTGATTTCAAGCATATACTATAACAAATATCCTGCCCGAGGTGTGCCATGGCAGACTGCCCATTTAATTCCGCCGACGAGAATATTGCTGATTTCATATACAGAATTGGAAGCCAGCAGCAGATAGTCGGCAATCCGGCCGATATTCCCTGTATGGATTATGTGAACGATGAATACAATATCATCTACACTCCTCTGGATACCGTAACCCCCATTTCCCTGGCCCGATACAGCTACTATACTGTACCCGGACTTTTTTCCCTTCTGGACAGTTCCAGTATGGAGGCCTCCGGCATACTTACCACCTTTGCCGCGCCTGCCCTGGGAAACAGGGGGCGCGGAACCCTAATAGGTATCGTGGATACCGGCATTGACTATACCAACCCCTTATTCCGCTATCAGGACGGCTCCACCCGAATCGCCGGACTGTGGGACCAGAGCATCCCCACAGGAGAGAATGTCATTCCTCCCGGCGTGCCGGCCTATTATGAACTCAGCGGCGCCTCTTATGGCACTGAATTTACCAGGGAGCAAATCAACCAGGCCCTTGCCTCCGACAGCCCCCTGGACCTGGTGCCCTCCACAGACACCAATGGCCACGGTACCTTCCTGGCCGGTATTGCCGCCGGCGGCTCCCTGCCGGAACAGGACTTCACTGGCGCGGCTCCGGAATGCGAGATCATAGTGGTCAAACTGAAACAGGCAAAACGCTATCTCCGCGAATTCTACCTTGTCAGCCAGGACGCAGATGCTTATCAGGAAAATGACATCATGATGGGAATTAAATACCTGAGGGTGACCGCATTCCGCCTTGGACGCCCCCTCATCATCCTCATAGCCCTTGGCTCCAACCTTGGAAGCCATGAAGGTACCTCACCCTTAAGCAGCGTTGTACAGGATGCCAGCCGTTTCCTGGGCCGGGCAGCGGTCATCGCGGCAGGCAATGAGACAGGCCGGGCCCATCACCATTTCGGCACCATTCCGTCCGGACAGGAGTGGGATGATGTGGAAATCCGGGTGGGACCGGAGGAATCCGCCCGCGGTTTTTCCCTGGAGCTCTGGGCATCCACTGCCGATACCTACTCTGTGGGCTTTGTCTCCCCCAGCGGCGAGATAATCTCCCGTATTCCTATTATAGCCAGGAACGAGACCTCTATCCCTTTTCTTCTGGAACCAACGGTCATTACGGTCAATTACCAGCTCATTGAATCCGGCGCCGGAAAACAGCTGATATTCATGCGTTTTAGAAATCCTGTGGCCGGCATATGGAAGGTGCGGGTCTATAATACCCAATATTTTACAGGAGAATTCCATATGTGGCTGCCCTCCGAGGGACTGGTATCGGATGAGACCGTATTTCTGCGTCCCACTCCCGACACCACCATTACCCTGCCCGGCAATACGGCCGCGCCCATTACAGTGGGGGCCTATAACCACCTGAACAACAGTATTTACATCCACTCCAGCCGCGGCTTCACCCCTTCCGGTATTGTAAAGCCGGAGCTGGCAGCTCCAGGCGTCAATGTAATGGGGCCTTCTGTAGGCCGCAGAGCTGGCGGATCCGTACCCATGACCACCCGCAGCGGCACCTCAGTGGCTGCCGCCCACGTGGCCGGCGCCGTGGCCAGCCTCTTTGGCTGGGGAATCGTGGAGAGCAACCAGATTACCATGAGCCAGGCGTCCGTGAAATCTTATTTGATCCGGGGTGCAAGAAGAAATCCAGCACTCCGCTACCCCAACGAAGAATGGGGCTACGGAGCACTGGATTTATATGAAACCTTCCGGCGTATCAGGGAATAACCCTCTGTTCAGTAAGCTAAATGAGCCATGCAAAGGTATGAATTATCCACGCATCTGTATCAATGGTCCGCCGCTTTTTTCCAGATAGGGACGGGTGACAACAACAGAGCCGATATTAGGGTCCTTGGGAATCTCATACATGATATCCAGCATGAATTCCTCCAGAATGGCCCTCAGCGCCCTGGCCCCGGTCCCTCTCTTGATGGCTTCACCGGCAATCCATTTAAGGGCCTCATCCTCAAAGACCAGCCGCACCTCATCCATCTCCAGCAGACGCTCATACTGCTTGGTGATGGCATTCTTCGGCTCTTTCAGGATGCGGACCATCATATCCTCCGTAAGCCCCTGAAGGGTTACTGTCACAGGAAGCCTTCCCAGAAACTCAGGAATCATTCCAAAGGTCCGCAAATCCTCATTGGTCACCTGCCCCAGAATATCGGGATCCTTATCATATGTATCCTTCAGTATAGAACCAAAGCCCATGGTGGTTTTCTTCATCAGGCGCTCCTTAATGATTTCCTCCAAATCGGGGAAGGCGCCGCCGCAGATGAACAGGATATTATCCGTATTCACTGTTGCCATGGGTGTCATGGCGTTTTTCTGGTTGGAGCCTACCGGCACCTCCACAGTGCTTCCCTCCAGCAGCTTGAGCAGCTCCTGCTGTACGGATTCGCCGCTTACATCTCTGGTATTGGTCTGTTTCTTCTTGGCAATCTTGTCAATCTCATCAATGAATATGATTCCCCTCTGAGCCCGCTCCACATCGTTATCCGCAGCAGCCAGAAGCTTGGACACCACGCTTTCTATATCATCGCCGATATAACCGGCCTCTGTCAGGGAGGTGGCGTCGGCAATGGCCAGCGGTACATCCAGAAGTCTGGCCAGCGTCTTAACCAGATAGGTCTTTCCGCTTCCCGTTGGACCAATCATCAGTATGTTGGACTTTTCAATGACAATGTTCTTATCTGTTCCGGTATCCTCCCCTGCCCCGTCCTGAGGCGGCTGGTCCAGAAATGCCCTTTTATAATGGTTATATACAGCCACTGCCATTACCTTCTTGGCCTTTTCCTGGCCGATAACATATTCGTCCAGCTCTGCCTTGATGACATGGGGCGCCGGTATATCCTTCATAGTCAGGACCGGCTGTTCCTTGGCTTTTTTCTTGATTTTCTGCTTTTTGGGGATTTCCACTGCGGGAGGCGTCATGTTCAGGTCATTGAGGTTCATGTTCATATAGGGCATATTAGGCAGTTTGGAAAAATCCATGCCCCCCTTTGTCACGGAATCAAATGCTTTCTGCATACAGTCATGGCAGAGATTCATGCCGCCGGGCATGGATATCATGGGGCCGGCCTTGCTCTCAGGCCGCCGGCACATGTAACACACCTTTTCATAGCGGTCTTCTTCCTTTTGTTTGTCTTTATCTTCACCATGGCCGGATGTCTCCACATCCTGGGTATACTCTTTCTCGTCCAAGTCAGTTCTCCTCTCTGTTAAAGGGCGTACCGGGCCGTTCCATCGTCCCGCCGCTTAACGTAAAGTATATAACAAAATGCTTCCCCAAACAAGAGGAAGCATTTTCATTTCACATTGTTTTGAAAAATTTTAGTTATTGGGCCTGTGTTTCCGTATTCTCCTGGGGCATGGCCTTCAGCGTGATGGTGACCGTCCTTTCCTGGTATTCCCCGTCCTTCTGGGACTGTACCGTCAGATCAATCTGTTCTCCCATCTCGTAGCAGGCCAGAAGCTCCTGCAAATCCGTCATGTTCCGGACGCTCTGTCCGTCCACCCTGGTGATGATGTCCTTTTCCCTCAGGTCAGACTGGGCCGCGGCTCCTTCCTCCAGTATCTTGTATACATACACACCTCTTGGCATTCCGAAGGCCGCTGCGGACTCTTCATCCACGCTGGTTCCCTGTATGCCCAGATAGCCTCTTTTGGCCTCCTCCACCGGATTCATGGTCTTGCGGTTCATAAGCTGGTTCATGATGTCCTCTGCCTTGGATATGGGAATTGCATAGCCGATTCCCTCTACCTCGGTGGAGGAATACTTGGCGGCATTGATTCCTATCACCTCTCCCTTCATATTAAGAAGGGCTCCTCCGCTGTTGCCGGGATTGATGGCCGCATCTGTCTGCAGAAGTTCCCTGGTACTGGTATTTGATACCCTGACCTCCCGGTTAAGGGCGCTTACATACCCCACGGTCACGGACTGGCCGTAGCCCAGCGCATTGCCAATGGCTACAACGCCCTGTCCCACCTTCAGTTCATCGGAGTTGCCCAGCCTGGCCACCTTAATCTTGCTCTTGGTATCGTCCTTAATCTGCTCCAGGGGCACTGCTATGACTGCCAGGTCCGTTTCTGCGTCCGTTCCCTTGATGGCTGCGTCCACTACCTCACTGTCAATAAAGGCCACCTTCAGGGAGGTGGAATCCTCCACCACATGGTTATTGGTCACGATAAGAAGTTCCTTGTCATTCTCACCCACTATGATTCCCGAACCGCTGCTGGGTACCTCATAGGTCTGGGGTCCGCCCCTGAAGAACCAGCCGTATCCGTAATTATTGCTCTGGTATACCGCCGTGCTGGTAATTGCCACCACTGTGGGCATGGCCTGTTCCACAATATCGGACACATCCGCCACTGCCTTTCCATTGTTCCTCTGGCCCTGCTGGTATCCGCCGTTACCCTGGGCGCTGCCCTGGCCGTTATCCTGTCCGCTGCCCTGACTTTCTGTCTGGGCCTTTGATATCTCTTCCTTTTTTTCCGCTTCAGCCGATGCAGCCGCGCTGTTTCCCATGAATCTGGATGCAGCCACATTGACCCCCACCATGGTCGCCCCTGAGACAGTGCCAAAGAGAAGGGCACCCGCTGTAATCAGGGCTGCTTTTTTTAAAATGCCGCCTTTTTTCTTCTTTGGGGGCATATCCTCCGGCTGGGGACGGCGCCCGTATGGGTCCCCGCCGTACTGCCTGTTGTCATAACTCTGGTTATCATAAGACTTCCACCCGTAGTTCTGGTCGTTGTCGTACATTATAATTCCCCTTTCTCACGCTTTCTCACGTAATCTCCCGATTCTGTACACAGTTTAGCAACGATTTGTGATAAATGTGTGACCATTTTATTATATAAGACTAAAAAGTGCCGGCAGGGAATGACATATCCCTGCCGGCACTTTTACAGTCTTTATATCTGCTGCTTTTATACGAACAATCCTGACATTAATTTCCCGGTCCGATGATCACAGACCCCGGTCCCTCCGGCACGTATTCCTCGGACGATGCGCCCGGATAAGCTGCCGTACTTCCCTTGGTGCTGCCAGGGTAAGCTGCGGTGCTCCCCTTGGTGCTGCCAGGATAAGCCGGGGACGTTCCCTGGCTTCCGGGATACGCAGCCGTGGTCCCCTTAGAGGCGCCCGGATAAGCTGCGCTGGTTCCCCTGGTGGGGTCCTGGCCCGGATAGGTGATTGCGCCTGGTCCGGTTGTCTGGTCGCCCTCTGAGGTCTCGGCCCCCGGGAATATGCTGCCTGAGCTGCTCTCTCCCGGCCGGCCGGGATGGACGGTACCGGATCCGCTGCTCTCCCCCGGCCTTCCGAATATATCATCCTCAGGCGGATCCAGTTCATTGCCGAACTCGTCGGTCTCTATCTCCAAATCCGTCTCGCCGTCAATAATGGACTCATCTGTCCCGGACGTGCTGCTCTCAGACTCATTTTCTTTTGTCTCTTCCGTTGCCTTGGTCGCCTGAGTGGGCTTGGGGATATATCCTCCGTCTGTTCCCACATGGTCGATTGGCTTGGCTTCATTGTACATGCCTGTATCCGCTGATATTTTGGCACTGATCTTCTTTACCATATCACTGGGCTGGTAATTTTCATCCCCAAACAGGAACTGGTGGAGAAGGGTTACATTGCTCTCCAGTGTCTGGGGAATGACGCAGGCGCCCTTCTTGCCCATATTGGCATCGCTTCTGGCTGCCGGGAATCCCATGGTATCCGCTATGGTATACTTGGTCAGATTTCTGGCTGCCGGTATAATGTCATCAATGGTAACACTGGAAAGAATCTGGGGGAACACTGCCTCCATGACATTGTTTACCACCGCAAAGTCGGATTTCTTGAGTTTCTGGAAACAGAGGTCTATGATTTCCCGCTGGCGCTCTGTCCTGGCAAAGTCTGTATCCATCTTACGAAGCCTTGCGTACGCAACTGCCTGGACACCGTCCAAATGGTTGAGCCCCGCCTGTTTCAACTGATAGGAACCTACTCCGGTAGCCTCCACAGTCTCCGTAATATAGGCATTGATATAGTAAAATTCCGCCTTGCTCAGCTCCACATCCACTCCGCCCAGAATATTGACCGCATCCACCACTGCTTTCCAGTTAAATGTGGCAAAATCATCTATCTGCAGGTCCAGGTTTCTGTTCAGCGCCTCCACTGCCTGCTCAGGACCTCCCAGGAAATAAGCCTGATTGATCTTATTGTACAGCCCGTTGTCGCTTACACTGAGATATGTGTCCCTGAACACGCTGACAAGCTTAATCTCGCCGGTGCCCTGGTCAATGTTGCATATGATGATAACATCGGCGTTATTGCCTTTTCCCACCGAGTTATTCCGGCTGTCCACACCAAAGAGGGCAATGGTCCAGTATCCCTCCATCTCCTCCACCTTCCCCTGAGGGATATTAGGGTTAGTCACCTGGGCCGGTTTAAACTGGCTTGGCTGAATCAGACTCATCTTATTCTGCGCATACCGGTAAAGCCCGGTTCCCAAAAGGAATAAGATTTCCAGTATGATGAATACAATTATCAACTTACGGCGGCGCTTGATCTCTGCTGCTGCCGGATCCGCTGCCGCCGCTTCCCTGGCTGCCCTGCGGCCTCCTGCTCCGCCCCCGTTCCTTCCGAAAGACGAATCCCTGCCCTTACCGGCGCCAAGGTCTTCCGCCCCGGCATAGGACCGGCTGTATGTGCGGCTGCCAGTCTCACCAGCCCCCAAATTCCCGGCTGCCGTCCTGGTACCTTTTCCTTCACCTGTATACCTTGGCCGTTCTCCCGGCCTGCTTCCTGAGACTCCCGGCCTTCCGTCAGGCCGGTCCCCTGTGAATCTGGGGCGTTCACCGCTCCTGCCGCCCGCGCCTGTATATCCGGGGCGTTCACCGGTCTTGCTGCCCGTGCCTGTATACCCGGGGCGTTCACCGGTCTTGCTGCCCGTGCCTGTATATCCGGGGTGTTCACCGGTCTTGCTGCCTGTGCCCGTATATACGGGGCGTTCACCGGATCCGCTGCCTGTGCCCGTGTATCCGGGACGCGCTCCGCCCTTGCCGCCTGTGCCTGTGTATCCGGGGCGCTCACCGGCCCCTCCGGCCGTGCCTCCGGGACGGCCCGCCGGCTTCTCTCCTGCAAAACGCGGACGCTGGCCTGTCTTTCCCTCACCGCTTACAGGACGTTCCGGCATCCTCTCACCTGCATAGGTGCTTCGCATTCCGCCGTTCTTTCCTGGTATGCCCGGGGTACGCTCTGCGTCTCCCGCTCCGGCATAGCGCGGACGGGCGCCGGAACCGGAGCTGGGCCCGGCAGCCGAACCGGAGCCGCGGCCATCTGATGCAGTCCTTACTGACGCCCTGCCGGCAGATACCGGCGTTCCCTGCCTGGATCCGCCTCCCGAACCTGCGCGGCCCGCCTGTCCGGCGCCCCTTATCTCCTGCCCGCTGCCTCCGATACGCCCGCGGGGCATTGTATCTGAATCAGCCCCGGCACCGGCGCCCAAATCGCGCTTCCTGCTGCGGCTTCTTAATCTCTCTTCTTCCTCATCAAATCCATTGTCAAACTCACGATTCATTCGTCCATCCTCATTCCATCACGTAAACCAGGCGCTAATCATTCATAAGCAGCCCCGCTCCCCTGACCCGCAGACTGTATCCGGGCACGGCTAAAACGCAGGAGCATTCTTAACGCAAACGTCATGCATATCAATATGCATTTTTATTAATAAATCCCTTGAAAACAGTGAGAAACATAATCTTGAAGTCAAAACCCAGACTCCAGTTCTCAATGTAATAAAGGTCATGCTCAATCCTCTTGGTAATTGATGTATCCCCGCGGTAGCCATTGACCTGGGCCCAGCCCGTGAGTCCCGGACGCACCTGATGCTTAATCATATACCGCGGTATCTCTTCTTTAAATTTTTCCACAAACAGCGGCCGCTCCGGCCGGGGCCCCACCAGACTCATATCACCAATGAGGACATTAAAAAACTGGGGCATCTCGTCAATGCTTGTCTTGCGTATGAAACGTCCCACAGGCGTTACCCTGGGATCATGGGGCGTTGTCCACTGGCTGCGCTCCCTGCCCGGGTCCTGAACCTCCATGGAACGGAACTTGTACATCTTAAAGGGACGGTTGTGCAGCCCTATCCTCTCCTGGCTGAAAAGCACGGGCCCTGGTGAAGTGATTTTGATGAGCAGAGCCGTAACCAGCATGAGAGGCGAAAATACAATCAGACCAAACAGAGCGCCGGCTAAATCCACTATCCGTTTCATGGTGGCGTTAAACACCCCGGTAAGGGGCACATGGCGGATGTGGATTACCGGAAGTCCCTGAAGGTCTTCCATATAGGGAATCGTCGGTATTATGTTATTATAATCCGGTATGAACTTTGTATGCACGCCTGATTTCTCGCAGGCAGCCACAATCTGTTCCAGATTAGAGTACTCTTTGATGCTCAGGGTAATGGCTATTTCGTCCAGCGTATTGGACGCCAGGAAATCCTCCAGATGATTGGTGGGTCCCAGCACCTGTACCTTTTTATATGCAAAGCCGGCCGGCCGGTGGTCATCCAGGATTCCCTGGACATGGTAACCCCATTCCGGATTGACGCTGACCCTGTCGATGAACCCTTCGGCCGCCCGGCTGTAGCCAATAAGGAGCACATGCTTCTGATTATAGCCGTTGGTCCGCAGGGAGCGCAGGAAGATGCGTATTGATATCCGCTCTGCTTCCAGCAGGATGATATTGGCCGCAAAGAATGCCAGAATCATCTTTGTGGAGAAATAGCTCAGATGGCTTACGAACCTTCGCAGGCCAAAAAGCACGAACGTAAAGAGCATAAGGCCGATGACATTGGCCTTGCAGATATTGGCCAGTTCCGAACGCCGCCCCTGAATCCGTTTGGGCACATACAGATGGAAACTGGCATATAGAATCAGGTATATGGGCACGATAAAAATGAGCGCCATAAAATATACCTGGGGCTTTAGCACGCCTTCGTCTAAGGGCAGTACCTTTCCGCTGATGACAATGAACCATGCCAGAGCATAGGCCACCACAGTGACCAGTATATCCAGCAGGACATGCATGCGGTTCAGCCTTTTCTGGTTATCTTTTATCATTGTATTTCACCTTGGTTTCTCAGGGAATCCCTTCTTACCGTAAATATCGTTGTTATTATACATGATAAGCCGTCATTATTCTATAACATTTCTCTTAATTTCGAAAAAGTTCATAATTTAGCAATCTGCCTTGCGGCAAACTCATAAACATAGATAAGGGTCCCTGTAATCAATTCCCATTCAATGGCCAGATAATTTTTAAGCCGTTCCCTGCTGTAAGGCACCTTCCGGCACCTTTTAGCGGTTGCCAGGCCTTCCTTCACGCCAGCCGCATAATCCCTTCCAAATCCCTTTTTCTTAAAAAACATGTATTTAAGTCCCATTCCCAGGAGAATCGGAACCAGGTTCACCGCCAGCTGCAAAAGGGGCATGTTTTTATAATTCAGATAAATATTATTCCTGGCAGCCAGCTTTACCTTGAAGGGATTGTACTTGGAACCGCTGGTGCCGCTTCCCACATGATAAACCATGGCCGTGGGACAGTAGATGTTGTCATATCCCGCAATTCTGGCCCTGTAGCCAACGTCCAAATCCTCCAGGTACGCAAAATGCATCTCGTCAAAGTATCCGATTTCATCAAACACCTCCCGGCGGTAAATGGCTGCCCCGGCGCAGGCCGAGAAGATGCGGCAGGCCCTGTTATATTTTGCGGATGAGCGTCCCACCCCTCTCTGGTATGCCCAGCCCAACAGACTGTACATATCCCCGGCATCGTCCATCAGCTCCTTGCGGCAGAGCTGAATCATCTTGCAGCTGACGGAAAATATCTTTGGGGAGCGCTCAATGGCCTTAATCATTTCTCCCACATAGTGGAAGTCCGGCTCCGTGTCATTGTTGAGCAGAATCACATAGGGAGTCGCCGCCGCCTTAAGGCCCACATTCACCGCGCCTGAGAACCCGGTGTTCTCCGGCAGGAAAATGGCCGGAATCTCTTGCTCCTTCAGCCACTCCACGCTTCCGTCTGTGGAACCGTTGTCCACCACCAGGATGTCAAAATCCCGGCAAATCTGCATGCTGAGAGCTTTGAAACAGGGTTCCATAAACTTAAGCCCGTTATAATTGGGTATGACGATGGTTACCTTTCTGCGCCTGCCTGTTCTTCGGCCGGTTTCATTGCCACGTCCCGCTTCATTGCCGCATCCTGCTTTATTATCGCATCCCGCTTCATTGCCGCGTCCCGCTTTATAATCGCATTCTGCTTCATAATCATTTCTATGGTCACTCATGTGCTTTCGTATCGTCCTCCGGCGCAAACTGTTCGTAAACCTTAAGGTCATAAGGCTCACCTATTTTTTCCTTCAGAAGGTCCCTGAGCGCGAAATTAGATTTGCGCAGCGTCAGGTTGGGGTTGTAGCAGGGGTCGCCATTTTGAATGATATCAGGCCACTTCCGTATGAAAATGGCTACCTCCCGGTTAAAGCGGGCTATCTTTTCAGGCGTATCCTCCAGTCCTCTGGACTTGGATTCATAGTGGTAAAAGCATGAATAAGGCGCATACACTACCATTTTCCCCAGGGCGCGTACTTTCATGCAGTAATCAATGTCATTAAAGGCCACTGCCAGCTCCGGGCTCAAACCTCCCACCTGGTCAAAGACGGATTTCTTTGTCATGAGGCAGGCCGCCGTGACGGCGCTGTAGTCCTGGGCGCACATGGCTCTGTGGAAATAGCTGTTCTCGGCCTTATGAAGTCCGATAAATGTATGGCCCGCAATGCCGCCAAAGCCTATGACCACTCCGGCGTGCTGTATGGTGTCATCCCCATAGAGAAGTCTGGCTCCTGCAATGCCCACATCCTCCCTCTGGCAGAATCCCAGCATTTCCTTTATACTGTCCTCTTCAATCAGCTCCGTGTCATTGTTGAGCAGCAGCAGGTATTCACCCTTTGCAAAGGAGGCTCCGTAATTATTGATGGCTGAATAGTTGAAGCCCTCCTTCCAGGTAACCACCCGGAAATTGATGTGCTCCGCCTGCATCTTATCATAGTAGGCAAAGGTTTCCTTCTGGGAACTGTTATTTTCCACGATAATGAATTCCAGGTTCCGGTATGACGATTTCTCCATCAGGGACCGCACGCACACATCCAGGTCCTGGCTGTGGTCCTTGTTGGGGATGATGACAGACACCAGAGGTTCCCCCTGTATCTCAAAGGTGGTATGGTAAATGCCGTAATCCACGCCCTTCTCCACCTTCACTGCCGGAATTCCCATACGCTCATAGTGGGCCATGATGGCTCTGGATCCGGCCTCAAAGGCATACATCTTGCTCTCCGGGTTGCTGGCCGTGGAATTCTGATGGCAGCGCCAGTGATAGAGGACCTTTGGAATATGGTATACCCTCTTTGCCGCCTCCGTACACCGGAAAATGAAATCATAATCCTGGGCGCCGTCAAACTCCTGGCGGAATCCGCCCACCTGCTTTAACAAATCCTGCCTTATGACGAACAGATGGCATATATAATTGACGCTGGTCAGCAAATCCGGGTTGAAATCCGGTTTGAAATGAGGGTCAAACAGGGCCTTTCCATCCATGTCCAGCTTATCTTCATCAGAATAAATAACCTGGCAGTCGGGATTTTCATTGATTGCCTTCACGACCTCATAAAAAGCATTGGGAGGAAGCGTATCGTCATGATCGGCCAGGATGACAAAGTCTCCCCTGGCCATATCCAGGGCTGCATTGGTATTGCCTGAGATTCCGCGGTTGCTGCCCAGAATCTCATAGCGCACACGCCGGTCACGGTCCGCGTACTTCTTAAGCACGCGCTCCAGCCCCTCACCCCTGGGACTTCCGTCTGCAACACATATCTCCCAGTTTGTATAGGTCTGTTCCATGATAGAGTCCAGCATTTCCCTGAGATAGCGCTCCGGGGTCTTATAGGCGGGAATCACAACAGACAGCATGGGCTCAAAGTCAAATAAATGCTTTCTCTGCTCCGCCAGCTCCTCGTCCGTTGGTTTGGTCAGCTCATACCACTCGCTGTAATCATAATCATTGTCAATTCCCTGCAGCTTGTGCTTTGACTTGACCACAAGGGCCTTAAGGCCATGCTCCTTCCAAAAATCCATGGCCACATGGACTGTCTCCATGTTCATCAGGTCCTTAAGCTTCTCCATGCGCTTGTGGGCCACGCTGGCCCGCCTGGCAATCAGTTCCTCATTGTACTTGATTTTTGCCTGGCGTCCCTCACAGCGGATCAGCAGGTAATAATCCTTCCCCCGCTCATAGGGAAACTGGATGTCAAATCCAAATTCCCGGTCATAGACCTTCTTAAAATATATCTGGCTCACATCATCCCTGCGGGTATTTACATGCTTAAATTTTACCGGCTGGCGCTTCTCATCCTCCACCCGGAAGGTGGCCTTGCTGTCAGGGGATTTACCTATAGCCCATCCGTTAAGGGTAATGGAATTCTCCCGGATGCGTACCACGTCTATCTTATATTTCATGCTTCATTACCGCCCTTTTTCTCTTCCTCGTTAAAATTAATACGCTCTTCCTCAATAACCAGAGGCCGCTTCATCACCCGCTGGTTAATACTCATGATATACTCTCCCAGAAAACCGATGAAGAACAGCTGTACCGACCCCAAAAACAGCATTCCGATCAGCATGGGCGCCATGCCTGCCGGGAAACGGTCCCACCAAATCAGCTTCATTACCAGGTAGACCATGGCGATGAGCATGCTGACAACAGCGCATATGCTGCCGAAAATCGTAGCCAGACGCAGGCCTGCTTTTGTATAGGAAGTAACGCTGAGCATGGCGGCGTCATACAGACGATAAAAGTTATTATGGGTCTTACCCGCCCTGCGGCGCGGCTGCTCATAGGGAATCTCCTTGCGGCGGTATCCCAGCTCAGCCACGATTCCCCTGAGGAAAGGAGTGGGGTCATCCAGGTTGCGTAAGACCTCGATGAACTCCCTGTCATAGAGACCGGAACCGGTAAAATGCTCAATCTGCTCCACATCCGACAATTTCTTGATGGTCTTGTAATAGCAGCTTCTGAGCCAGTACATCAGACGGTTTTCCTTGCTGCTGGTCTTGATGCCGATAACGATTTTATATCCCTTCTCCCACTCATGGATGTATTTAGGTATCATTTCCACAGGGTCCTGGAAATCCGCCACCATCTCAATAACGCAGTCTCCGGTGACCTGGAGCATTCCGTAATAGGGGGAATTGAACTGGCCGAAATTCCGGGCATTGAGTATGGCCTTGATGCGCGGATTGTCCGCGCACAGGCCCCGGATGATATCCCTGGTGCCGTCTGTGGAATCATTATCAATGAATACCAGCTCATAGTCATACTGCGGCAGCTCTTTTTCCAGGATTTCCGTCACTGCCCTGCTGATAGGGCCTACATTTTCCGCTTCATTATAACAGGGAATCAATACGCTGATTTTCTTCATATCTCTCTATGCTTCTTCTTTCTCTATGGTTTCTTCGATGCCTTGGCGGAAGGTATAGCGCTCCTGCCATCTGCCGCCTGTGAGTCTCTTAAGTCTGGTAATGTCAGGCCGGATGGACAGGGCGCCCTCTTTGGCCTGTACAAAGGTCCCGTACTCCAGCGTTCCCTTAAATCCTACGATATCATGGATTTCCTCAACAAAGGACCGGAGGGGCCTGGTATCCTGGCTGGCTATGTTGACAATAGCGCTTATGGGACTGCGCAAATTGTCCTTTTTTGAACCAGGTTCTTCATTTACGGCCTGCCTGTATAATTCATATACTGCCTGTACCGCATCCTCAATATACATAAAATTCCACATATGCCTGCACGCGCTCAGGGAAACCTTCTTATCCTGCCTTAAATCCCGCACCAGGGTGGATATGATGGACCATGGATGATCCCCGCAGCCGTACACACTGAAAAATCTCAGATGGTAATAGTGAAGGCCCAGACGGCTGCAAAGGGGAGCTGCCTTCTGGTAAAACTCCCATTTTGCCTTTCCGTATTCATTGATGGGACGGCAGGGCGCTTCCTCTTCCATGATTCCGTCAACAGCCCCGTATTCCACTCTGGAACCAGCGTCCATGAATACCCGGCATCCCAGACGTCCGGCTGCCTCCACACAGTCCAGGGAGCCTGCCACATTGCGGGCCTGAACCTCCGGCGAGTCTATCTCCTCCCGGTTCACGCCTCCCCAGGCCATATGGAAAAATCCGTCTGCATGTCCCACCTCAGGGACGCATTCCAGAACATGGGCCAGGTCGCAGGCCACTGTATGCAGTCTCTCATGAACAGGAAGGGCGTCCAGATGAAGGGAACCCGGACGCACCAGGGCGTACACATGGGCCCCCTGCTCCAGAAACACCCTGGCCAGATTGCTTCCGATAAAACCGGTTGCTCCGGTAATTACTACGCGCATGTTATCATCCCTCCTAAACCATCTCCAGATGGTTGGAACGCATGGCCCTGATTTCCACGGCGGTCCCGAACTTCTGGCGTATGCTTGCCGCTATCTCATCCGTATAACCGGGGGCCGTGATTATGATGGCATCCACCGGGTGTTCATGGAAATGGTCCGGTCCAACGATGGGAAGATGGGACGCAGGGGCAAACTTTCCCTGCTTAAAGGGTGCGGAATCTATGATATACCTTGCCTTTTCCCCCAGCTTGGTAGTGGCTGCAAGGGTAAAGCCCTGGTGGCTGGCTCCCCAGATGGCCACCTTCTTATCCCAGGCATCCAGATACTTCATATAAGTCTCCATCTCCCGTTTCAGGTTCACATAACACTCCAGCAGGTTCTCCGTATCCATCTGCGGACGCTTCCTTACAATAACGGAAAGGGTGTCCCGGTTGATAACCTCGCACTCTTCCACCTGGAACCCGTTGCGCTCCAGAAGGGGGGTAAGGGTCTCAAAGGTGTAGTAGGCCAGATGGTCCCGTATCAGTTCATAATAGCTGTTGTGGTCCATGATATATTCAAAGCTTGGGACTGTGATAAGCCCCATGGCATCGTCCTCCAGGTTGCGGTATATGGCCTGGAGCATGGTGCTGGGGTCCGGCTGGTGCTCCAGGAAATTAAAGGACAGGAATACGTCATACAGCCCGCCGGCAAACCGCGTATCCTCTGTCTCCGTAAACCCTTCCGTCACATCCAGCCCCTGGGCCCTTGCCAGCTCCACCAGGTGGTGATCATGCTCTATGCCGTGGACCTCCACCGGAAATTCCGACAGAACCTTTAAGAATTCTCCCTGACCGCACCCCACTTCGATGAATTTCTTTCCCTCCAGATGATAGCTGTCAATGAGATGCTTATACTGGTATCTGCGCAGCTCCACCATGGTCTTTGAAAAGCCGCCGGCCCGAATTACATCCCGGTAATAGTCCACCGGCTCACAGTCAAACTGGACCAGTCCGCAGCCCATACACTGGCATAAATCCAGGGTCAGTCCCCGGTCCTCCTTTACCCCCTGTGCATCCGGCATATGCTGGGCCGAGGCAGGCATATTATCTAACGTAAGCAGCGGCGTCTCCCATAACGGGGCGCCGCAGGCGATGCATCGTTTCATAGACAATTCTCCTTATATAATCCAATCATTTCCCTGATTCCGTCCTCAAACGAAATCTCCTGGGCGAATCCTGCTGCTTCCTTAAGCTTCCTGATATCCGGCACCAGGGATACCACTCCCTCTGCATTGGGCGGCCGTTTTCCATATTCATAGGTGCCCTTTTCACCGCAGAGCCGGTGCATCTGTTCAATGTACGACTTAAGGGGGCGGGTGTCTTCTCCTGCCACATTATACACGCCGGCCGGTACTTTGGCAAGCAGAAGCCCTGTCAGGGCCCTGGCCGCATCCCTCACATGAAGGAAATTCCACTGCTGGGTACATGCCCCAAGCTCCATCCTGCCTCCTTTAAGAAAGGTATTGAGGCAGGTGGACACCAGGGACCAGGGATGGTCTCCGGGACCGTAAACGCTGAATATCCTGGCATGGATATAATCAATCCCCAGGGCCTTTGCCTCTTCCCCTGCCCTGCGGCATACCTCCAGCTTGTCCTTTCCGTATTCAGAGACAGGATGGCACAAAATCTCCTCGCCCATAACGCCGTCCGCAATGCCGTACTCGGCCTGGGAGCCGCAAAAAAGAAACCTGGCGCACCCCAGACGGGCTGCCGTGTGAAGGGAATCCAGGGCATACCCGATGTTGCGGGCCTGGACATGAGGGTCCTGGCGGTTGGCGCTGCCGGCCCCCTCCCAGCCCAGATGAAGCCACAGGTCTGCCTTTGTTTTGGGGTCAGAACGGGATTTTAAAACCGGACAGGAGACCAGTTCCGGGCAGGCATCCAGCTTACCGATGTCCTTTAGGGCAAAGGGAAGGACGGTAATGCGCCCCCCTTCTTTTCCGGCTTCTTTTCCAGCTTCTTTTCCGGCCTTATTGCCTGTCTCTTCCCCAGTCTCTTCTTCTGTCTTTTCCCCGGCTTCCGCCCCGGGCTGTTCAAGCCGGCCTCGCCCCGGAGAGTCCGGCCTTACCACGGCAAATACATGATGGCCTCCGGCCAGCAGCTCTTTTGTAACAGCCTTTCCGATAAAACTGGTAGCTCCTGTTACGATTACACGCATAACATATACTCCTTCTTATCCCGGATCCCCCGCAACAGGCCTGTCCTTTGGTCTGCTGGCAGGTCTATCCCTTGATCCTGGGAATAATCATATTTTCGTCCATCTCCTCATCCGGCAGGAAGGGCGACAGGTCCTCCAGGGGCGGCGACACCATGGTGCCGTCCGGCAGTCTCTTGGCGGATGACTTGGGTTCAAAGTTCTGGTCCATAGACACGAATACCTCGCAGATAGCAGGTCCCTCTGCCGCCAGGGTTTTCTCCACAGCCTCCCCCAGCTCGCTGTTGTGCCTTGCTGACACGTAGGGGTAGCCGTAGGCCGCTGCCAGCTTATCCAGAGCCGGGAAGCTCAAATCCCCGCTGTCCACGCCGATTCCAATCAGCGGCTCCCCAAAGAAATTCTTCTGGGTCTGGCGGATGGAATGGTATCCCCCGTTGTTAATCACAAATATCTTGATCCCCATTCTGTGGTGGATGATGGTCTGCAGCTCCTGAAGATTCATCTGCATGCTTCCGTCCCCTGTCACCAGGATCAGGTCCTCCCCGCTTCTGTCCCCGCCTTGGCTGTAGCAGCCCTTATCCCTGGAAGCGGTCCAGGCGCCTATGGCTGCCGGCAGGTCATATCCCATGGAGGCAATGGCGGAATTGGTGATGAAACGCTGGCCCTTCTTAATGATATAGGCGTGTCCCCCCACCACACAGGCGGAGCCATTGCCCACCACCGTCACCTGCCCCTCTCTCAGGCGGCTGCTGACAGCATGGATAAACGCGTACACATTGGCCGGTTCCTCATCCGTATGGGCAAAGTGCTTGGGCAGTATAACAGGATATTTCTCCTTCCACATGGCGCAGGTTCTGCTCCATGTCATATCCCTGAGGCCCTTTCCTCCGTCAAACACCTGTCTGCTGCCTGGACGGCTGACGCTCTCAGGGAGATTTCCCTCTTCCTCTGCCAAAACGCGGTCCAGAACCAGGTCCAGCTGTTCCAGAAGATCCTTTGCATCGGCATGGACCCGCATGTCGCTGTGGACTGACGGCTTCTTCAGCTCTTCCTCATCTATATCATTGACAATCACATAAGCCTCCCTGGCCCATGTCTCAAAGTTATATCCCACCTGCCGGATGCTCAGACGGCTTCCAATAGAAAGCACCAGGTCGCTGTTTTGAATGGCAAAATTCCCAGGCCTGTCCCCCATATTGCCTGCACGGCCCACGTACAGGGGGTGGGTGTCATGCATGATATCTTCGCTGTCCCAGCCCGTAATCACGGGAACGCCCAGCTTTTCGGCCACATCCATGAACAAATCATGGGCTCCCGCTATGCGGATTCCGTTGCCCGCATTGATGACAGGGCGCTTTGCAGCCCTTATCTTATCTATAATAGTCCGGGCGGCTGAAACATCCACCTTTCCCGGCAGTACCTGGCGGTGTTCTCCCTTTCCCGCTTCGTCCTCCGGTATCCCGTGTCCCCCGTCCTTTCCGACCCAGCCGTTTCCTCCGGCCTCGTAGTCAGCCGCGTCAAAGCCAGGAAGCTCCTCTGTCTCCACAAATGCTCCCTGTACATTCAGGGGAATATCCAGCCAGCAGGGGCCCGGACGCCCGGACCGGGCCAGGTAAAGGGCCTTCTCCAGACAGTACCTGATCCTCATGGGATCAATGACCATCTCCGAATACTTTGTCATACAGTCAATGGCTTTACAGATATCAAACTCCTGGTCGCCCATGGCGCGGATGCCCACACCGGACCACCTGGCCGTTGTATCATAGCGCACCTGCCCCGACAGTACCAGCATGGGAATGGAATCCAGCCATCCCCCCACCACACCGGTAATTGCATTGGTTCCTCCCGGACCGGTGGTGACGCACAGCGCCGCGATGCGGTTGTGAATCCTGGCATAAGCCTCAGCAGCCATGGCGCATGCCTGCTCATGGTGGTTATAAATACAGTGAAGCCCCTCCTGGTGCCCCAGGCCGTCATCCAGATGCATGGCGCCTCCCCCTGTCACCATGAAAGCCTGGCTGATTCCCTCCTCCACCAGCTTGCCTGCTATATAATTGGAAATCTTCATTTTCATAAATTAAGGTCCCCCTTCCGGTCTATCAACTATGGAGAGTATAGCATAAAACGCCTTAAAATAATACTATATTTTCTCTTACAATGACCGCCGGAGCGGCTTTAGGGGCCCCCCTCCAGTGCCTTCCATAACTTCCAGCAACCATCACTATCATTACACATTCATGTCCGTTATAATAAACCACGTAATGCAACACCGGATTTTCGGCCACAGACAAACACACATATCAAAAAGGAGAGATTCATTATTATGAAAAAACAGATCAAAGTTCTGGCTGTATTATCCACTGCCATGTTCATGGCAGCAGTAACCCCTAACTTCATCGGCACCGCTTCCACTGCTTACGCAAAAACCGTGGGCTGGACAGAGGAAAACGGAAACTGGTATTACTATGATTCTTACGGAGAGGCAATCACCGATACCTGGAAGAAGAATGGCGATGACTGGTACTACCTGGATTCAGACGGAATCCGCGCCGCTGACAGACAGATTGATGAGTATTACGTAGGAGAAGACGGAAAACGCGTGAGCATGAAGTGGGTTTCCGTGGAAAATGAAGATTTCTGGGATGAGGACGATGCTCCTGAATTCCTGTACTACTATTATGGAAGGGACGGCAAGGCCCTGACCTCCAGATGGGCTTCCATCAATGGAAGCTGGTATTATTTCAACGAGGACGGTATCATGCAGACCGGCTCCATCACCGTAGATGGTTACAACTACTATCTCGGCGAGGACGGAAGCAGAAAGACCGGCTGGATTCTTCTGGCAGATGAAACCGATGATCCGGAATACGTTGAATCATGGTACTACTTCGACAATACGGGCAAGCGTATTGAAAATGAAGTTGACAAAAAGATTGAAGGCCAGTACTACACCTTTGTGGACGGCCGCATGCAGACAGGCTGGTACAAGCTTCCTGTCCAGGCAGCAGCAGAGTCCGGCGAGGCCCAGACAGCTACCCCTTCCGAGGCAGCTCCTGTGTCTGAGCAGACCGCTGCCGGCTATCAGTACTACGATGAGGACGGAAAGCGCGCTTCCGGATGGAGAACCATCGAGGGCATAGAAGGACTCAGCGAAGAAGCCGAGCTTTACCGCTTCTATTTCAAGAACGGCAAGCCCTACCATGCAGAAAAGGGTCTTGAACTGTTCACCATTGAATCCAGAAAATACGCTTTTAACACAAAGGGAGAAATGCAGACCGGCAAGAAGGTGGTAAACCTGGAGGACGGCAACGTGGCTAACTTCTACTTTGATGAAGAGGGCGTTATGAAGACCGGCAAGCAGGTCATCTTCGATGAGGACTTAGGCGAGACCCAGAACTGGTATTTCCACACCGACGGCTCCAGAAAGGGCCAGGGCTTCCACGGCATCAAGGACAATGTGCTGTATGTATACGGCCTGCGTCAGGAAGCTGACAAGGACCTGCGCTTTGCACCTGTAGAGTTAAACGGCAATCAGTATCTTGTAAACAGCAACGGCGCCGTACAGAAGGCCACCTCTTCCTCCAAATCAAACGCCATGCCTGAGCTTGGCAGCGGCTACAAGGATTTCAAGGACGAGAACGACAAGGTATGGACCGTAAACACAGAAGGTGTCATCCAGACTCAGAGCACCGCACAGTAACAGATACACAGCAACCATAAGGCCGCCCCTGCATCCGTTCATTTAACCGGCGGCCCACGGCAGACTAACCAATTAGTCTGCCGTTTTTTTGTCCAATCTGACGAATTTACAAAAATCGCAAAAAAAAGTGGTATATTTTGCGATTTGAAACGCTATATATATTAATAAGTATTAATCAGGAGAGGACATTATGAGAGAACTTGCTGTTTTTTATTGCCCCAAATGCGGACACTATGCCTATTATCAGACATCCCGTCATCCCCAGTGCCCCAAATGTGGCACCCAGGAAGCCATGCACATGGTCAGGATGCATTACTCGGAATTCATGCGGATGTCCTGCGATGAGCGTGACGAATTTCTCTCCAGGGAAATCCTGAAGACCAATCCGTCCCTTATCACCCGGCTGACCGAACCCCATAAGCGCTACAACAGCCGGGAAATCATTGCTGAAATGAACAACGTAATCATGAACCTGGATACAGAAAACAAAATTCTCAGCGATACGGTAAAATGGATGCACGATACTATATGGGAACTGATGCATGAGAAACGGGAATCCGGCCAGGGCAATGGGACGGCACCCGGCGACTGCGGAGGTTACCGGGACTTCCGGGACTGCGGGAACTGCCGGGACCGGGAACCATCGGAGGAATGCATGGAGGTAACAGCGCACACCGGACAAACAGAGGCAGCATACAGTGAGGCCGCAGCAGCCGATATGTCACAGACCGAAGAGGCAGAAAAGGGATACAAACGATAGCTGGCTGCAGCTCCGGGAAATCCAAATCTGAAAACCAAATCTGAAAAACATATAAATTTCCAACTTTATATATCTTTTGTGCAAATAGTGCGTTATAATAGTACATATAAGAAATGTTTTGTGCATATTTTCATTTTTAAGGTTGGAAAGGAGTGGAACTATGAGCCATAAGATTATCACGATAGCCCGTCAGTTCGGCAGCGGAGGCCACGAAGTCGCCCAAAGGCTGTCAGACCAGCTGGGGATTCCTCTCTATGACCGGAATCTGGTGGAGATGGCCGCTGAAAGGATGGGACATTCTCCTGTAAGCATTGAAAAGGCAGACGAGTCCGCACTGTCCTCCTTCCTGGCCGGCTATCAGATTCCCAAGGAGCCTAATTCCGTAACCGGATATGGATTATCCCTGAATGACAGCACTTATGTCACCCAGACCATTATTATAGAGGCACTGGCCCAGAAGGGCCCCTGTGTCATCGTAGGCCGCTGCGGTGATTACGTGCTCCGCAGCCACCCCGACCTGATTGACGTATTTATCTGTGCGGATATGGAAGACCGGGTGCGCCGGATTATGGATCGCTACAGTTTTTCAGAGAGGGATGCTGTCAACGCCATCAAGTCCACGGATCGCCGCCGTAAAAACTATTACGAAAACTACACCAAACGCAAATGGGGCAGCATTGAGTCCCACCAGATGCTGCTTAACATCAGTAAGCTTGGCATGGACAAGACCGTAAGAATCATTAAAGGAATCTATGAAACCCCATAGGCATGTTTCCAACTGTCCATAAAAGGCAGGCGTCTGAAGGAAAAACCTTCTGGCGCCTGCCTTGTTTTTGTGCATCTGCTTTTTTTCCTGCATTTATTCTCCGGATGTATCTCCCCGTCCCATTCCCGTCTTGGAAATATACCCCTCATACTGCCTCAGCGCATTCTCCTTAAAAGGAGCGCTGACCGTAAACTCCGAACCGTCAAACAGGGTCACCATACGCACACTGAAGGTGGCCACATACCTGAGATTTACGGCATAGGACTTATGCAGCCGTATGAAACCAGCCTGGTCCATGTTGATTTTGGAAAACAAATTTTCTAAGGTGGAATAGCAATGATATGTATGGCCGGCAGTCACAATCTTTACCCGCCGGTTATCACCTTCAAAATAGAGGATGTCTTTTAAAGGTATTCTGTATACGGTCCGGCTTGATTTGAATTCAAAGATTCCGGCATCACCCTCTATCTTTTCGCAAGCTTTATAAAATATATTCTGGAAGTCCTCTGGCCTGATTGGCTTTTTTATAAAATGAAAGGGCTGGAACTGGAACAAATCCAGCGCGTATTCATCCCCGTAAGCCGACATATAGACAATCATGCTCGTATCATTGCCCAGCTCTTCCCGAATGAACCTGCCCAGTTCAATCCCGTTCCTGTCCCTCATCACAATGTCCAGAAAAATCAAATCATAATGCCGTTCCTTGAGTGCTTCCTCAAATTCCTTACCGGTGTTGAATATCTCAACCTCCAGCCTGCGCCCCTCTTTCCATCGCCTGATATAGTCCTCCAGCTGGCTGCACACCTGAAAGTCATCATCACATATTGCTATCTGTATCATGCACCTGTCCCCGTACCGCAATTTTAATCTTTAGTATTTTACACCCCCCTGGTATTATTAATCTTAAAATGTTGAAAAAAGACGATTACACGTTGAAATTTGTCAAAAAATCACCCTCCCAGGGTAATATCCTGGGCCGCGTACCACTTAAGGGCATCTTCCACATGTTCCCTCTTAAAGTCAGGCCAGTAATCATCCACCACATAAAAATCCGAATACACGGACTGCACCGGCAAAAAGCCTGAAAGGCGCCGTCTTCCGCCCCACCGTATAATCAGGTCGATTCTGGAAACCTCAGCTGTTTTAAGTCCCGGCCCTATGGTCTCATCCTTATAGCCCAAATCCCACTCCCAGCTGTAGTTCACCAGGAAGTTAATCTTCATCCCGCCTTTTCCAAAATCATGCCTGGCGGTAAAGGGAAGAAGCTCATGGGGAAACATGGGGGATTTTGTATTTCCCAGCACAAGCAGGCTGGCCTCTTCCTTTGCCAGCTCCTCAACCGCCGCCACACAGGCCCTGGTAAATGCCTGTCTCTGGGCGGAAGGACGCTTTGTGTTATCTGTGGTAAAACCATAAAAGGACATTTCCCCAATCCCCAGCTCCCGGCACATGCGGTACAGGGACATTCCAGGTGAAATCCCGTGCCCGTATCCCTCTGATTTATCCATTCCCTGGCCTTTGGCCCATCTCCGGTTTCCATCCGGGATGATTCCGATGTGTTTTGGCAGTCTCATACCATCTCCTCCATTCCTGCTTATATATGGAAAGTATGGTCTTAAATGGAAAATCTATACAAAAGGCTCCAACCGTGTGTTAGTCCTCCATGATTTTCCTGGGTTTATCCGTAATCAGATTATCCGCCCCCGCTTTCCTGCATTTGTCAACAGAGTAGGCGTCATTAACAGTCCAGGCTATCACTTCCTTGCCCAGGGAATGAATACGGCTCACCGTCTCAGGATTAATGAGGTCTATGCTCAGCACAAAATTGTCAGCGCTGGTAAATGCCTCCGGCTGCTCTATGGCCTTGGATGAGATAAATCCAGTCTCCAGGGCCGGGGCCAGCTGCTTTACCGCCTGAAGGGAATGGTAGTCAAATGAAGTGATCATGCACTGGCCTGCCATGCCCTTGTCCTGAATCAGCCCTACCAGGCGCGCAATAAAGTCCTGGGTCTGGTGGTCATTGACTTTTACCTCTATATTCAGCTTTATCTTATCCTTGCAGTAATCCAATACCTCCTCCAGCGTGGGTATCCTGGTATCCTTGAAAAACGGCCCCCAATGGCTGGCGGTATTGATTTGGCTCAATTCCTCATAGCTCATATCCCATATCTTATCCGGCTTTCCTGTCATCCTCATCAAATCCGCATCGTGGAAAATCACCAGGACCCCGTCTTTTGTCTGCGTCACATCCAGTTCAATCCAGTCAGCTCCATTTTCCACTGCGGCTTTAAAAGCCGGCATGGTATTCTCCGGCGCCTGGGTGTTGTCCCCCCTGTGGGCGGTGATTTCCACCTTGTCTCTCCATCCCTCCCCAGTCCGGTCCTTTGCCAGGACCCGGACCGGAATCATGGATACAATCAGCACAGCGCCTAAAAGGGCTGCTGCCATGTGTCTTTTCCGTATTATATTAACACTCCTTACTATACTAACATTCCGTACTATATCAACCTTCCGCATCATATCAAAGCTCCATCTGTATTCATTTTCAAATGCTGTCTATTCCGGTTCCCCACCCTCCGAAACGTCAAATGCAAGGCGCATCTGGCCACCGCCGGCAGGACAGACAACTGATTTCATCTCACGCACCGTAATCCGTTCCTCCCCGGTGAGCCGGCCGCACAAAAGGGGCGAGTCCGGGTCATGTAACCTGCGTTTTACCTCCACCTGATCCGGGCTGAAATTCGCATAACAATATCTGCAGAGATGGGGGCAGGTGTTGTAAGCGCCGATATCCACGCTCTTGACACAGCCGCATTCCTCCCTCTGGGTACTGTCTTTTTTTACATCCAGGGGACGGCCCAGCAATCCGGCAATCAGCTGGTCATCAATACATTTTCCCTTCTGTATATGGAAACCGGACAAATCCGCTGCCTCCGAACATGTCCGGACGGTCATGCCATGCCGTTCTGCCTCCGGACCCATAAAGGATGCCAGGGATACCATGTCCTCCCCTGTCATTGCCCGGGTCTGAATCCGATCCATCCGTCCTTTTATCTTCCGGTACATATCCAGGAAACTGATGACGCAGGTATGGGTATATCCCTCCAGGCTGCTGCACAGCCGTGAAAACCACTGGAAATGGTACTCCCTGGTATAGGACGGACTGAGAAGCACCGGATCATACCTCCATATGACACGCTCAGGCCCCAGCCTGGCCGACAGCTCCCGGAAGGTTTTTACCAGCTCATTCTTATGGGGAAGTCCGGGTTCCACATCCGCCCCATAGGGTGTCAGGGTGAACTGGAAATAATAGGGATATCCCAGCCGGTCCAAAACGGAAAGCCTCTCCATCATAGGCCCCGGGTCCTTTGTCCAGAACACAAAGCAGTCCACGGTGTCCTGGTTCAGAAGAATCTTGCTGACCTGCCCGGAATTCATGGGGTTCTTTACATACAGGTACCCTTCCTCCAGCCGTTTGAAAAACCAGTCCGAATAAAACGCAGGAATGTCTGTCCTTCTGCTGACACTGATGATCATGGCGGCTCCTCCCTTCTTTGTCTTACGCGGCAATCTGTGTAGTCTAATATAACATATGGGGTGGATGGAAGCAATCTGTGAGGGAATTAAAATCCTTATATTTGCAGTGAGATATCATAAAATCCATCCGGCGGGCGGAATTTTATTCCCCCGGCCGGATGGATTCAGCTATTTTCACCCGTATTATCTTATCTGCTTATTTTATCTCCCCGCTCTGCTCCTTGGCCCAGTGGTCCACTATGATACTTGGAGCATACACAAACATCATATGCAGTTCCTCTTCACCTGTGTTATACAGAGCGTGTTTTAAATTACCTGGAATAAAGATACAGTCCCCTTCCTTTACCGGCTGTTTCTCCCCGTCCACCTCCATCTCCCCATGTCCCTTAATAATCGTGTAGGACTCCACCGTCTCGTGGTCATGTTCCGGTATGCCGCCGCCTTTATACACCACCACATAGCCCTGGCAGAACTTGCTGCCCTCCATGGCGCCATTCTGGCCCAGTATTACCCTGGTGCGCCGTCCGGCCGGAAATTCGGTCCCCTCTATATCCCATATATTTACTTTTTCCATTTCATTCCTCCAGATTGTCCGGAGTGTGCCTTAGCATCCCGTTCAGACACACTCCGGGAAATCAGATTCTTCACAGACTCCCGTTCAATCAGCCTGCCTTTAAAATAAGTCTGGCTCTTGTGTGCGCAGGTCTGCGTCTTTATCTGCTCCATCAGCTGTTCAAATATAATTCCCGCCGTATCTGCCAGGGAATGACGCAGCGTAGTCAGAGGAGGATCCAGATATTTCACCTGAGGGATGTCATCAAACCCCACTACGGATATATCATCCGGTATCCTTAATCCGCTTTTGGTAATCCCCCTGTATACGCCGTAAGCCATAAAATCATTGAACATGAATACGCCTGTGGGACGTTCCTCGTGGCGCATCAATTCAAGGGTTTTATAATAGGCGTCATCCTCGGATTCCACATCGCGGACAATATACTTTTCGTAGTCCTCTATTCCGCACTCCCCAAGGGCTTCCAGTGCTCCTTCCAGACGCTCCCGGTTATATTGGCGGTCTTTATCATTAATATAAAGGGCAATCTTCCGGTGTCCGTTGTCTGTCAGGCACTTCACTGCCTGGTAAGCCGCGTCGGCATTGTCAATATTAATACAGGGGGCATCCACATCAAAGGTACGGTTTACAATCACCATGGGAATCTCCCCTATGTATGGTTTCACATGTTCTACATCCTCTGTGGATGCAATATACAGTATGCCGTCTACAAACAGATATTTAAGGGTTTTAAAATACTCCTTCTCCTTTTTCACATCTCCCAGTGCATCACACAGAATCAGGGAATATCCTGCCTTTGTAGCGCATGCCTCCATATATTTTACAACCTCCGGATAATATGGATTCATGATATCCGGTATGATAAGGCCGATCAGCTTGCTGCCGCCTTTTTTCAGGCTCCTGGCAGCCAGGTTGGGCTTATAATTCAAATCACTGACCGCCTTCATCACTTTCTCTTTTGTCTCTGGCTCTACAAATGCCACGCCTGACAGTGCTCTGGATACTGTGCTGGGAGAAACCCCTGCATATTTTGCAACATCACGAATTCCTACCATTGGTATTCTCCTTTAACCGTCTTTTACCTTATAATACCATCTTCACGGTAATCTTTCCAGACATTTTCAAACCAGATTTCCTCGTCGGGAAGGGGTCTTACCGGCCTCCAGGATACGCGGCATTCTTTTCTGTCCGCCTCATAATAAATCTCCTGCAGTACGGTTGTGTCCGTCTCCTCCGTCCTGTTCCTGAACCGCTCATCCAAATGCGGGTTAGGTACCTGCCCCCCGGCATTATATACCAGATAGGATCCTCTGCTGATGCCCACTCTGGCGTCATAATCCCTCAGGGCCTCTAAATATACAAACTGGCTTATAAGAAGATGCTTCAGTTTATACAAATCCTTAAGTACCTCCGGCCCCTTAATCATAACCTTCTGCTCCAGCTGTTCCCTCTGTCTCAGGTTTTCCTCAAGCGCTGTCCGTATCCCCTCCTCTGAGCGGATACATGCACCATATTTGGTCATCCTGATTCCCAGCAGCCTTCGCTGGCCGGCCACATCCGTCATACAGCTTTCAGACCCGCGCAGGACGCGTTCTCCAAAGGCAGTCTCCTCTTCCACCTCCTTCATATGTCTGCTGAGGAACTGCTCCCTGGAGCAGGGTTCTCCTCCATACCGCTTCACAATATACTGGCTGGCGCGTATGGCGCCGACCTGCCCCGCATTCAGTGCGCTTCCTCCGGGACGGTATATGCCATGGGAACCATTAACCTCACCTACCGCAAAAAGATGCCGGATATTGCTCTCCCACCACTGGTTTCCTCCAATTCCCCCGTTGTTATGCTGGGCGCACACAGCTATCTCCAGATACTCTCCGGACAAATCAATGTGATGGCTGCTGTAAACTTCAATGGCCGACGGATTCATATATTTCAGCCGCTCATAGGGTGTATCCAAAAGAGCCCTGGAATTCTCAAGATATTCCCTTGCCTCACCTGCCAGATACCGGAACGAGACATTTCCCCCTTCCATCAGCGGGGACGGGTTATGCATGAAATCCAGAAAGACCCGTCTTCCCTTTAAGACTGTCTCCTGATAAACAAGCAGGTCAATAAGAGATGATCCCTGCCCTTCAACCTTTCTGGGGTCAAAGGGCCACTGATACCCTTTTAAGAAAATTGCCGTCAGAAGCTGTCTGGGCGTGTCAAAATAATCATTCAGGAATTCCCTCTCATGGCTTCCGTCCTGCTCCGCAGACAGATATCGGGGCAGGCATTGCTGGAATGTCCCTGACAGATTCCACCTGTGTTTTACAGATGCAATTCCAAACTGGGACTCAGTCAGATTCTTTGCAACAGCTCCCGCCTCCAGCAGTACCCCCATTCCGCCTGTCTGGCTGACAGGATATACGCTGGCCTGATACATTCCAGCTTCCCCGCCGGTGGCCCATATAATGTTGACTGCTGAAAATACGGCATACCGTTCATCGGGCGAAGCGGCCTTTTGTTTATTCAGGGCAATGATGCCTGCCGCCCTCTTTTCACCGTCCTTCTCCTCTGTAAGCAGGCGTACTGCCTGATAGCCGTCAAAGAACGGTATTCCCCGTTCCTCTGCCTGGCGTTCCAAACATTCGGTCATGTATTTGGATGTCAGCGGCCCTGCGGAAATACCTCTCTTAAGAGGATCATGGTCCGTCTTATATCCCACATATTCCCCGCTCTTATTAAAAGGGAAAGGAACTCCGATATCCACCAGATGGTAAAATGCCCTGAGAGAGCCTGCGGCCTCGGCCATGGCAATGTCTCCATCCACACATCCGCCCTCAAACAAGGTTTTTGCCATTTTCCTGACGCTGTCCGGTTCACTGCCGCACTGGGTCATCTTATAGTAGGTCTGTTTGTCTGAACCCGTATTCCTGGAAGTTCCCATGTACCGTCCTTCTGTAATCAGGGCAATGTTTTTCTGCCCCAGCTTATGAAGCGTTACGGCTGCATTAAGACCGGCTGCTCCGGTTCCGACTATGATTGTATTGTATTGATAAAAAGGTATCCTGTTAATATCCATATGCTGAAACCACATCCTATAAACGCCGGATGTGGAACCCTCCATCCACATCTATGTAATTGCCTGTCGTGTAACAGAAATCGTCGGAACAAAACGCCCTGACTGCCTTTGCCACATCCTCCGGAACTCCCCATCTCGCAATGGGGAACATCCCCTGTTTGATTAATTCCGTATACTTTTCTTCCACCTGGCTGGTCATATCGGTACGGATGACTCCGGGCCTTATTTCATATACAAATATGCCCTCAGGAGCCAGCCTGTCCGCAAAAAGCTTGGTGAGCATGGAGATTCCTGCCTTGGAAACACAGTACTCCCCTCTGTTAACGGATGATACCTGGGAGGAGCAGGATGAAATGTTGATAATTGTCCCGCGCTTGCCTCCATACACAGGCTGTTTCATCATCTGCCGTGCCACTGTCTGTGTCATGAACATAGTTCCCTTTGTATTGGTCCCTATTACATAGTCAAAGCTCTCCTCTGTCATATCCAGCAAATCCGCCCTTACCTTCGGCGCCACCCCCGCATTGTTGACCAGCACATGGATTTCCCCGAAGTGTTCTGCTGCTTCCCGGACAATACGGATTCTGTCCTCGGACTTTCCTATATCACCGGCATACCAGGCATAGGAAATACCTGCATCCCGGAGTGTTCTGGTACTTTCCGGATAAAAGGATTCACCGCGTGTAGCCATGACAGCAACCTGATAACCGTTTACCCCCAGTTCCCGCGCAATGGCCAAACCAATCCCCCTGCTTGCTCCTGTTACAAGTGCTGTCTTCATATCCGTTTACCTCCTATTTCATAATCAGTTCAGGCAGCGTCATTGTCAGCGCCGGAATGAAGGTCACAAGCAGTAATGTGATGAGCATGGGAATATATAACGGCAGCATGGCCTTTGAAACTTTTTCAATTTTCATATTTCCAATGGCGCATCCTGTAAACAATGCCGTTCCCACAGGCGGTGTACATAATCCGATTCCCAGATTCAGCATCATCATGACTCCAAACTGGATGGGACTCATCCCAAATTTTGTCACAACCGGAAGCAGTATGGGGGCCATAATTAGCACCAGAGGCGCCAGGTCCATAACGCATCCCAGCAAAAGCAGAATCAGGTTGATCAGGAGCAATACCACAATCTTGTTGTCGCTGATGCCAAGAAGCAGGTTTGTGGCCAGGGTGGGGACATTCAGATATGCCATCACCCAGCCGAAGGCGCCTGCCGCGGCAATAAGCGCATATACCATGGAAAGGGTTTTAATGGTATTTCCCAGCACTACCGGAATATCCTTAAAGCGAAGCTCCCTGTAAATAAAAAATCCTACGAACAGGCAGTAAATACAGGCGACTGCCGCTGATTCCGTGGCAGTGAAAAAACCAGCTGATACGCCGCCGATGATAATAACCATTGCAAGCATTGCGAAAAATGTATCCTTTGTAACCCTGAGTGCTTCCTTAAAAGGCAGCTTCTTTCCTTTGGGATAATGCTTTTTCTTGGAAATGATATAACACATTCCCATTATGAAAACCCCCAGCATAATTCCCGGGATATAACCGGCGCAGAACAGGCTTCCCACAGACACGCCTCCTGCCACCATGGAGTACAGTACCATGTTGTGGCTGGGCGGGATGATCAGTCCCTGACAGGAGCTGGCCACGGTAACTGCTATGGAAAAATCCTTTTCATATCCAGCCTCCTCCATCATGGGTATTTCCAGAGCTCCCAGGGATGACACATCGGCAATGGCAGAACCGGAGATACCGCCGAACAGCATGGATGCCAGTACATTTACATGTGCCAGACCTCCGGTTATCTGCCCCACGCATACATTTGCAAAGGCCAGCAGGCGGCTGGATATACCGCCTGCAGCCATGATTTCCCCCATAAGGATGAAGAAAGGGATTGCCAGCAGTGAAAATGAGTTAAGCTGTTTGGACATTTGCTGCACCAGGGTCATGACAGGCACCTGGATATACAGCATGGTGAAGGCTGTGGATATAATCATTGAAAAGGTAATAGGGCATTTAATCATAATAAGCAGCACAAAGGTTATGAGAAGGATTGCGATAGCTATATTTGGGTTCATTCTTTTTCCTCCTCCTCTCTGTTAAACTTACCCGCATCATCGGTTTTCTTGTATTTCTTCAGGCCCATTATATCCAGGACCGTAAAGTAGATAATGGCAACGCCGCTGACTGGTATCATAATATACATAAGAGATGACGGCCATTTTGTTACCGGAAGCCTCGAATCCATGGTAGACAGCACCATCCGGACCCCGTAGACAGTGAAGAAAGCGCCTACCAGCAGCGTAATAATCCGGTTCAGCACATCAATCACATTCCTGATCTTTACCGGAAACTTATCATAAAACAGCTCCACGCCGATATGCAGGTTCTTTTCCGCCCCAATGGCAATGCCCAGGAACGCCATCCAAATCGTAAGCAGCAGCGCCACCTCCTGGTTCCAGCGGATATTGGTCCGCAGTATATTCCTGCAGAATACCTGGGCGCATATGATTACGATTACAACGGCCAGGACCCACCTTGCATAACCATATATAACCTTGTAAAACAGATTGAAAATATCAATTAGTACCTTCTTTATTCCTTTCAGCATCTTCAGTCTCCTATATGCCAGTCCCCTACTTGCCTGCTTCTACAATCTGGTCAATGATGTCCTTATAGGCGCCGCCTTCATAGGAATACCAGATTGGCTCACAGGCGTCCTGGAACGCCTTTAATTCTTCCTCAGTCAATTCAGTGATTGTGACATCCTGCTCCAGTAATTTCTGTTTGGATTCTTCCTCTGCCTCTGCCCACAGCTCCTTCTGGTACTCCCAGGATTCCAGAGCCGTGTCATCAATAATTTTAAGATCTTCTGCACTCAGTTTTTCACGTGACTTTTCGCCCATGACCAGGATGTCGGCCGACCTTGTATGATGGTCCTCCACAAAGTAGGGAGCCACTTCAAAATGGGACTGGTCCAGATAATTGACGATGGAATTCTCAGCAGCGTCCACAACGCCGGTCTGGAGCGCGGAATATACCTCGGAATACGCTGTCGCTACCGACTGGCCGCCTAAAGCCTCCACCATGGACATCATCAGTTCGGACTGCTGTACTCTTACCAGCATACCCTTCATGTCCGCAGGGGAATGGATTTCCTTTTTGGTGTTATAGAAACATCTGGTTCCTCCGTCATAGTAGGTAAGGCCGTAAAGCTTCTTTTCCTTCATCTTATCCCCGCGCAGGATTCCCATACCGATATCCCCGCCATGTACCTTCCAGAAATGCTCTGTATTTTTATAAATATAAGGCATCATTAAGGCATTGTACTCATCCACAAAATTAGTCATGGTGGACAGGTCGGCTTTTACAATATCCATGCCGCCATACTGGAGCTGCTCCAGGCAGGAGATGGCATCTCCAAGGGTGCCGTTGTTGTACACCTCAATGTTGACCCGTCCGTCTGTGCGCTCCCTTACCTGGTCCGCAAACCACTCCACGGCTATAGTGGTACAGTTTCCATCCGGCTGGTTATTGGAAAGTTTTAAGGTGACTGTGTCACCGGATGCCTCAGTCTTGCTCTCCTCCTTATTCTCCTCCTGTGCGGCAGTATCTCCTTCTGTTTTTTCCTCTGCCTTAGCCTCTGTCTGTGTCTCTGAGCCGGAGGATGGTGCCGCTGTGGTTCCTGCATTTCCCCCTCCGCATGCTGTCAGTGTCATCACAAGACCCAGTGCCATCATAACGCTTCTTTTCTTCATTGTATTCTTCTCCTTTTATTCCTGCGCGTAACGCGCATAATTAACCTGTTACCTGGCAGAATACCCGCCGTCTATCGGAATCATGATCCCGGTTATATAATCCGATGCCCTGGAGGCAAGAAATACTGCCGGACCCTCAAAATCATCGGGGGTCCCCCAACGTCCCGCCGGAATTCGCTCATCCATGGGCTGCCGCCGCTTTGAATCACTCCAGATTGCCTTTGTAAGCTCTGTGGCTATGTAGCCCGGCGCAATGGCATTGACGCATATACCGTAAGGTGCAAATTCATTGGACAATGCCCTCGTCATGCCCATGACCCCGTGTTTGGAGCAGGTATAACCGCTGACCTCAACACCTCCGAAGGTGGTAAAAAGAGAGGCGGTATTGATGATTTTCCCTTTCAACCCTTGGTCCCGAAAGTGAATGGCGGCCTTCTGGGACAACCGGTACGGCGCCTTCAGATTAACAGCAATCACCTTATCAAACATCTCTTCCGGATATTCAAATGCATTCTTCCGAAACTGCATACCTGCATTATTGCACAGGATATCCACATGACCGGCTTCTTCCAAAAGGCGTATCCACACCTCATCCACATCAGAAGAAACTGACAAATCCACATGGTAACACCGGCACTCCCGCCCCAGATTTTCAACTGTCCTTCTGGTATCTTCCAAATCCCCGATATCCAGCGCAATGATATCTGCTCCTGCCCTGGCAAGCCCGGCTGCCATGCCTTTGCCGATGCCTGTTGCACAGCCTGTAATCACTGCCTTTTTCCCTGCAAGAGAAAACAATGAATCCATATGAAATCTTAACCTCCCTCCCATGAAAACGGTTTCTTGTATCGTTATGTACATATTAACTCATGAAAACGGTTTCGTCAAGAGTAAATTGTAGATTTTTTAAATTATAATAAACAATATAATAAAAATGGAAAGGGATGAAGATTTTACCCTTCTTCCCTTTCCGTCTCTCCTGTAATCCCTGAAATCTATTATTAATTGTTTCTCCCTGTTCATCCCTTCTCCCGCTTCGCCGCCAGCAGCCTGTCCAGGTAAACAGACTTGAACTGTTTGCTGGCCATGGCCTGCTTAAGCGGCGGCAGCTCCAGGATAGCACTGAACAGGGCGGCCATGGCCCTGTGGTTGGAAAACGCCTGGTTGTCAAACACCAGATTGGCCAGTGTTCCCTTCTCAATGGCCTGAAGAACAAATCTGTGGGTGCTGTTCACCGGTGTGATGATCTGCTCCGTCCTGCGCTCCATGTGAATGGCCTTGACGCCGCAGTTCCTGGCGCATACGCCGCAGCCCAGACAAATATCCTTATCCACCACGGCCCGCTTCCTTCCGTTTTCTCCTTCCTCCATGGATATAGCCAATACCGGACATGCCTTTGCGCACTTTCCGCAGCCAACGCACTGGTCCCCGGTAATATCAGGAATATAATTGGTGGTGGCCACCGGCTGCATGGGACTGAAATGCCTGGCAGCCTGGAGCGCCTCACAGCAGCACCCGCAGCAGTTGCAGATAAAAGCCGGGTGCTCCCGCACATTTTCCCCTATCTGTACCAGATTACTGGCGTAGGAACGTTCCAGCGCATCCAGCGCCTCCTCCCTGGAGATAAGTCTGCAGTAATCCCCGTGCTGGGCCAGGGAACGCGCCACATTGTCAAAGGTCAGACACACATCCCAGGGAGCGTTAATCTCGCAGGGATGGCCTGCGTGAGACATTTTATGACGGCAGTAGCATAGCCCCAGACCGATATACTCTGCCTCCTCCACGATGTGGGTCGCCCGCTCATAATCCAGGATGTGGTTCATCTTGTCATTGGTCAGAACCGGCTCCTGGACAAACACACGGCCCAGCTTTGTCTCCGTGGCATAAAACAAATCCTTGATGAAATCCTCCTCCACATTCATATACTGGTAATACAATTCACTGAGATACTTTTGGTCAATATCTCCCCTGGTCCTCATCAGGGCAAATTCAATAAACCCGGCCATTGGCGGGGGCATCACGAATTTCCGCACCCCCTTGTCCCAGGAGTCCACCAGCAATGCCTTGCCGCACAGATGATCCAGTAGCTTTTCCGCCTTATACTCCGAAGTCCCCCATATCTTTGCCGCCTTTTTTATGGTAAACGGGCGAACCGGCAGCAGCGCCACCCATTTGGCCTCCTTTTCAGAATATAGGACCTGCAGTATCTTATACAGTGTCTCAGAGGCCGGAGCCCCCTGGGTAAACCAGTTGATACGTTCACCCAGGTTCCGGTATGCGTCACGGGTTGTAAGATGTCCCATTGTCTTTACCTCCTCCTTGGATTTTCCTTGATTGTTCCCATTTTTTCCTCTGCCATACCGCGGAGTGACTGAACCCTCATTCCTGTCAGATAAACCGCGTCATGCCCGGGCATGGAACAACCGCTTCACCATCTACTTTAGCACTGCAAAAAATAATATTCAACAGAAAGTACATCACATGCTTCCTTTCCACAAAATCCTGTTTTGTTTCGTTGTTGTATACCATTCATCCGCCAAATCGAACATATGTTCTGATTTTTCTTGACAAAATCCCCCCTCAGTGATATCTTTAAAATACATCACAGATTTCCTTTTCCACATGAGAGGTGGAAAATATGCAATATTACATACGCATTGATAACCGGAATGTATACGTGTCAGAAGAAATTTATAAACTATACTGCAAAGGCGAGCGGAAGGAGCGGTATTTCCGGGAATCAGATATTCATAACAAGACATTTTATTATAATGCACTGGACACAGAAGATTTTAACGGCTGTGATCTGTTTCAGGACACCCGAGCCAAGCCTGTGGATGAACAGGCAGAGGAAGCTCTGGAGCGCTCTCTGCTCTTTGAGGCCATGAAGGACCTGGACCCCAGAGAGAAGGATATCATACGCCGTATTTACTGTTACGACCAGTCCCTGCGCCAGATTTCCAGGGAAACCGGAGTTCCCGTAACCACCCTTCATTACCGTCATGGAAAGATCCTCCGCAAACTGCGCAGCCTCATGGCCTGAAGGGAAGGTGCTGCACAGATTCTCACAGGCATTTAGGCCAAAAGGCCGCCCGGGCCGACATTCAGGTATCTGTTTCACATGCCTGTCGGCTTTGGACGGCCTTTTCTATCCGGTTTTAATCGAACATATGTTCTGTATATCGGATGAATCTTGTAACCACCCCATGAATGCTTTTAACCGGAACAAAGGAGGAATCTGGTTTGAATATTGTTATATCAACTGAACATAATCAGCTTTTCAGACAACTTTACGCAGCTGCAGACGCAGCCATCTCCAACCGGCATCTGCGGGGCATGGAGCTATATGCCTTCAGAAGCCTGACGCCGGAAGAACTCATCAAGGAAGCTGCCGGCTCTCCCGCAGATCTGTGGCTCATGTTCTTTGACAGCGACAGCCGGCCTGACTGGCCGGATGTACTGGACAGGCTTACATCTTTCAGCAGTCAAATTATGGTCTGCATAGTGAGCAGTGATTACAGCACCGCAGCCCGTCTCATCAACAGCCACTCTGTCCGCGGCGTTGCAGGTTATATCCATCCTGTCCATGACAACTTAGAGCGCTCCTGCCTGAACATCCTGACCTATCTGAACCGCCGTGTAACTTCCGCAGATGGATTTCTAATCGTGCACGGCAGCAGCCGTGACACCCGGCTTTCCTTTTCCAGCATCTATTATATAGAAACTGTAAAAGGAACTCATATGTGCAATATACACTGCTCAGACGGAGTATATACCTTCCGTTCCGGCATAAAAGAGTTGTCAGAAAAGCTGAAGCCGCCCTTTCGTCAGGTCCGGGCATCCACCATAGCCAATCTGTCAAATGTCCGGTCCTTTGAACCAACCCAGGGCATTCTTTCCTTTACAGGCGGTATTTCATGCTGCTGCTCCCGCAGCTACAGGCATGATGTATCCGATTATTTCCGCAGGCATCCGCGTCATGTGCATGCGGAAGGGGATATGGCGGAAAGGGGACCCGGGTGACGGGAAGGCGGCAGGGAGAGAATACGGCAGAGAAAAAACTATCCGAAACACATAATGCGGACACTTTATGCAGAGCACATTAAAAGGGCAGAGATTCCCACCTCTGCCCTTTCCTTTCACATCTATCTACAATTTACCTGACATTTCCCTGGGGCAATACCAACCACCGCCCTTCTGTCCCCTGTCATGATAAAAATAACTGCCGTTCCATCATCCGCCGTCTGGTGAGTCCCTCCAGTACCTTTCCTGCCGCTTTGTTCCATTTAGGAAATTCATCCGCTGCCCCTTTCACATCACCTGCGTGCAGACGCTTCAAAAGCGTACTGTTCCTGAGAGCGCCTGCCCCCAGATTATAGGCAAAGCTTACCAGGGCGTCAAACTGGTTTTGGGTTACGCTGCACTCCAGCACCTTATTTACAGCCTTCTCAAAGGCCCTTAGGTCCTCCCTCAAATATGCCTCTGCCTGTGCCTGGGTAATCTTCATCCCCATGGCCACGCCGGCCGTATGCCCATATCCAATGGTGGGGACCCCTGCCGCGCAGCGGTACGCCTCCAGACGGCAGCCCTCAAACTGTTTAATCAGGCAGATACCTGCATCCGATATCCTTCGTTCTCCCTGGGCATGTCCCGCTTTACGCTCTGCTTCTGAAGCGGTTCCTGCCTTTGTGACCGGAGGCTGCACTGCACCAGCCGTATATTCGCTGCCCTCGTACGCTGCCAGCGCAGGGGTTTTTCCTTCTGTTTTGCCAGGTGATGTATGTTCCGGCTCCCTGCCGTCTCCATTTTCCACCGATATTCCTCCCGTACTAATGGGAATCTCCGCGGATTCTTCTTCCGGAAAATGCAGTACGCCGTTTTTGTCCACCTGTACCATAAACCGTGTCCCAAGCTTTGCCATCTGCCCATCCCGGTTAAAGTAATACGGCTTTCCTTTGATAAGCTGAAGGCCCTTAACCATTGCAAAATCCATCCCAAAATAATACCAATTATCTTTATAAAGATACCAGTTATTCCGCACCGCATGGCCGGAACCGTCGAACCAGAACCACTGGCCTTTGTCCTGATACCAGTCATTGGCCACATACCGTTCCGGTTCCAGATAAAAACGGACCCCTCCGTCTTCTTTGACCCATCCCGTGGGATGGGCTGATGGAACTGCTGATTCACATACCTGCTCTGAATAGTCAATATCCTTAAGTTTCAGCACACTGACCCAGGGTGTATCCTGCGCCCTTGTCTCCACCGTACCGTAATTGATTCCCTTGGCCTCAATGCATGTTCCGTCTCCAATGTACACCCCGATATGCCCTGGCTTCCATAGAGCCCAGCCTGCCATTGATTCATTCAATGCTCCTATGGGCTGTACCTCACTGGCAGTCTCCTTATAATTGGCGCTTCCCCTCAATATGCCGGTGCACCAGGTAATCAGGCCGGAACAATCCGTACAGTGCTTTCCCATAAAACTCCTGGCCTTAGTTATGTACTGGGGTGTATAGACCTTGGGGTTTTCCGCTGCCAGCTGTTTCAGCAGAGCTTCCGTCAGGACCTGCCCCTTCATGCCGAACACATATTGTGTGCCCAGCTTTCCCTTGCAGAATTCAATCAATTCCCTGCTTGTCTTGCTCATAATTTATTTTCTCCTCTCTGTTCATGAACCGGTATCTTCTGTCTCTATGCCAGTAAAATCCGTATAGTAAATATTCTGCCGTACATCCATCAGCATGAAACCGTAGAAATATCCATCCCCGGATACAGGTACTGTCTCTAACAGCATATCATCCGGTTCTTCTATATAAAATTCAGTTCCCATATAGTAGCTGTCCGTGTAGTACCTGTCCTCCGTGATTTGGTCTGGATTATGACTCGTCTCTCCGTGAGAGCTCCCGGCAGTATTTCCGGTTTCATCTCTGATTTCATCTTTTGTTTCATCGCCGGCTTCATCTTTGGTCTCATCTTTGGCCCCATCTATGGTCTCATCTTTGGCCCCATCTTTGGCCCCATTTTTGGTCCCATCTTTGATCCCATCTTTGGCCTCATTTTTTGCCTCATCTTTGGCCCCATCTATGGTCTCATCTTTGGCCCCATCTTTGGCCTCATCAACCGGTTCCTCCTCCACGTCCTCCATATGTTCAACCAGATAAAGCGGAGTCACCCGATCCCCCTCCTTTAACTCATAAATCTGCTTTGCGGCCTCGGAGGTCTGCCCTGCGGGTGTCACGGAAAGAACCTGCCCGTCTTCATGCTCCTCGTCAAACCCTATCCGCATCGTGCACAGCTCCCCATTATAGAGCACAGGGGCCATATATTCCGTGTATGCATCCAGATTCATGGTTTCAATCAGGCAAAGTACCTGCCCCTTCATTCCCATATAGCTGTTCTCCGGAGCTGCCCGCAGGGTACCGTCCACGCCAATATCCACATCACTGTCTGTGCAGAGAAGGTAGTAGTTCCCGTCATCCCCCACAGGACAGAATACAGCCAAATACGCTCCTGTCACGTCGGAAACATCCTCGGGGGCTATGCTGATTTCCACTGTGCCGTCCTTATGCGCATTTATGTTCCCCCATTCCACGCCGCTTTCCCGGGCCAGATACGCCGCATATCCGTCCGTCAGCTGCCTGTAGGCACTGCAGAATCCTGTGGTATCATACGTTTCAAGATCCTCGCTCAGATAGGGGTTGGAACCGCTTGGCAGGTATATAGTAAGACCGCTTGGATTCCCGGGATAGCCTTTGGCCCACTGGTCCGTCACAAGCTTCCCCATCCGCTCCTTCAATGTCTGAAAGGCGCTTTCATCCGGATATACGCTCTGGCAGGCATCCAGGAATTCCAGTACATCCACCAGCTCCGGAGAACCTCCCGCCTGTCTGCTGCCAAATGCCAGCATTTTCATTCTGTCCTTTCCCAACTCCCTGTACAGCTCTTCCCGCAGTTCCTGGGGTATCCCGTCCACATATTGGTGAAATACCTCATGAAACGCCGGATATTCCTTCATATCCAAAAGGCTCATGGCAACAGGCGCAGTACCTGAGGCATAGTAGGCATCATAGGCATCCACCATAGACCGGCCTACTGCTTCTCCCCATTCCATATCAGACGGCAGACTGTCTCCCAGAGCTGTCATCCAGCTGTAATCATATCCATCCTGAGGTTCCAGCTCCGGAGATGCAATGACATAGCCGGCCCTTCCCTCCAGACAGTCAGCAATCTCCACGCTTCCCATAAGGCAGGCGTCAAACGCCACAAAGTCAAACGCTTTGTCTGCCATAACAGAATGGTCCAGAGCCTCTCTTATCTCCTCTAACGAGAGCCCATCCCCGTCAAAATGACTGTCGCTTCCGTATCCACCCACCGGACCTCCTCCATGATTCCACAGTATCAACCCATAATGGTTGGCTGGATAAGACTGGACGCCGTAATTGACAAAATCCGTCAATGTATCCGCATCCCCCATGTTCCTGATTTCCATGGGTTCCATGGAGGATATCCCATCCTCTGTCAGAGAAAATCTGGCATAAGGTACACCATCCATTTCATCCAGCTCCCACCGGGTGGAACCGCCCGCCTCAACCACCACATGAAGAGAGGGAAAATTTTCCTCCTGTCCCGCCGTCCTCAGGGCATCCATCATTTCCCTGAGGTCCGCTGTGGCTGCTCCATAATCCCCTTCCAGGTCGCTTCCGTTCATGTAAACCATGATTGTACTGTCCGCCGCCTCTGCGGCCTCTGTATACTCTTTTACCTGTATGCCCTGACGCTCAGAGCCGCTCACCGTATAGAGAGCCGCACCTGCCAGCAGGGCGCTGAGGGCCGCCGCGATTCGCGGCGCAGTGACCCTCTTTCTTTTTTCATCCATCTGCCAATCTCCTTTTCATTATCTGTTCAAAATCATTTTTCTGCTTCGTGTTTTAACGCCTCGCATCTTGCCTGTTCACAGCCTACAGCCTGCTGTCATACCTGCCCTTGCGGCTCCTGTTCCTCATTACGCGCACATTTTCAGAAGTCCGGGCCCCAAATTCCTGCCTGGCCTCGTCCATATACTGGTGAATCAATCCCTCCCGGGAAAGATTAATGTAATTCTTGCCGCTGCGGTCCACAGGAAAGCTGCGGTACATGGCTTCCTCGGTCTTATTCAGCACGCGCTCCATACTCCCCTCCGCCGCGGACAGCGCCTTCTTCTGTTTCTGCTCACCTGTTTTCTGCTTTTGAAGCTCTGCATACACCAGCATCTGTTTTCTCTGGCTCTCCACCGCGGACATGCTCTTCTTTACCTCATCGTACCGCAGCTTTGCCTGGTCGTAATTGCGAATGACATCCTTCAGCTCAGACAGCTCCTCATCCCGGAACACGCCCTCCTTTTCTTTCAGGGTAATCTTGCGCTTTAATCCCCCCATGGAGCCGGACAGCGCCTTCACGTCCCCGGCCTGTTCCCCCGTACTCAGGATACCGCCCACACAGTCCAGGGCATTCATATACTCCTGGTTCATCTGGTCAAAGTCAGACATGGGTTCGCTAAACTCCCTGATATAGGCTTCCTGCATGGAACGCATCAGCCTTGTGGAAGATTTCATCTGTTCCCTGGCACCTGCCAGGCGTCTGCACTGCTCTTCTATGGTATACGTCTCATGGCTGTACCGCCTGAAATTGCTGCGGAAAGCCCCGTCCTCAATGTGGTCCAAATCATTCTTCATCTGCCCGTTCATATTACCTGATACCGCGCCTGCCGCATCGGATTTCAGGGCAGAGTGGCCCATCTTTGTCTCGTACCGGTAGGTCTTTCCCAGGGCGACAAACTCAATGGATGCCCTGAATTCCTGTTCGCTCATATTAGCCTTGCCGTACAGCTCCAGCCGGTTGATATAGAAGAATGACAATGCCCCCTGTATCACGGCATTGACCGCTTTCATGACGCCTTCTCCCACCTTACCAGCCAACTGCACTGCGGCTTTGGCCACCTGAAGGGCGGCTGTGGCCACTCCAATTGCCACATATATGCCGGCCTTGGCCACCTCATAGGCTCCTATCTCAATTCCCTTTGCAATGGCCACAAATGCCTTCTTCCACCACTTGGCATTCCTGATGGAGCGTTTGCAGTCTTCAATTTTACGGTTCAGGGAATCAATCTGGCCATACAGTTCATTCACATGGGCCTGGGCCCTGTCGATCTCCCTGGTAGCATTCTTAATCTTATCCCTGAGCCGGTCAATGGCTCTGTTTATGCTCTCCTGCACCGCCTTCAGTTTTTCCGCCAGCTTGGACGTATCAATCACCAGACGGAATTCAAACCCGCCCCGGTTAAAATCCTGGTAATTCACCTTCAGATGAATGCTTACATCAAAAATCGCCAGCCAGTTAAACCGCACATCAATGGATATAAGCCCCTTACAGAAGATAATCCTGGTTTCAAAATACAGGATGGACAGCAGTTCAATCCGTCCGTCCAGATAGAAGGTCACATCCTTCTTGCCTGCGGACAGGAAGAATACAATCCCTCTCTGCTCCTTACCCATAAACTGCCTCAGCACACTGTCCGCCGGCACGGGAAGGGCTTCTCCGGACTCCTGCCCTGCTTGGGAGGGACCTAATTTCAGGAATCCCAGATTAACCTCCGGTATGCGTCCATACGCCAGCACCCCATCCCCCTCCCGGAAGGAAAACAGAACCTCGAACCGGACCTTGAAAATCTCAATGACTCCGCATACAAAGATTCCCCGCTCCACCGTGTAACTGCCCAGCCTGGTATTTACATCCGCATAGTAGAACTGGGCCGTAAGCTTTATACCGCCTGAACCGTCTATGTAATAATGCCGCATCCGCCGCTGGTCCACCAGGTCCACTCCATCCCCGAAGGGAGACGCCTTTACCTGATCCCTTTCCAATACCAGGCTGTTATCATGGATTCTCTGGTTAAATGCCTCTGCCAGCCGGGCTCCGTCCGCACGCTTAACCATTTCCCGGTCAAATGCCTGCATGTCCTGGAAAGGAAGTCCCAATATACGTATAAAATCAATGCTGTCAAGACCGTCAAAGGAACATCCCAGCAGATTCCTCACCAAAATGGGAATGGACAGGTCACTGACTGCTGCGGACAGCAAATCCAGCTTTGGGACCGACCCTGCCACAGTAAGCATTACAGCCCCAAACAAGTGGATTTCCCTTATATAAAGATTGGCAAACATGGCAAAGGACGGCCCCCGGTCAAACCCTACGGCCAGACAGGTATCCCCTATGGAAAAGGGACCAGCCAGAGGAATGGGTTCCCTGACCTCTCCAAAGGCCTCCACCATAAAGCGTGTTCTGGATATGCCGCAGTTAACATGAAACTCCATATCCGGCACAAAAGCAAACCGAAAGAAGCCCTGAAGGGCCAGGGACAAGGCCCTGCTTCTTAGCTCAACTGCCAGACACATATTCCTGCTCTCCATGAAACTATTTTTAGATGCAGGTATTGCCGCCATGCACAGAAATCCATCTTCACCCGCCCCCAGGAAAAGCTGCGCCTCCTTAAGGCCGAACAATTCCCTGAGCGCTTTCTCAAACACGCTGTCTCCATTCAGTTTTAAATGGGAGTAGGTAAGAAGGCTGCACCTGTCAATCCGGGCCGGAAAGGCCTCTGCTCCCGGCGCCTCAGCCATCAGGTCCCGGGGACTCAGCCCCTTTCCCACACGTCCAAAGAAATAAAACTCCTCCATCCCAAAAAAGTCCGCTGCCTTTTTTACTGCATCCATAAGGGATGATACCTGGGCATTTCCCCCATTACTGTCTGCTGAAAATGAAAAAAGAATGGCTGCGCTTCCCCTGCCTGCTGCTGCCTTGAAATACAGCCCTGGTTCTCCATAACCCAGGGCTGTGATTCCATGAATGCAGGAAAGAGTGGCGCGTTGACTGGAAGCATGTACCAGGCCGGAGGCGTATGCCTCGAATTTAGAAGCCATTTCACTGTTCACAGCCTCCAATAATCCTGCGGGCCCCCTCTGGTCCATCTGCAGTTCCCCGTAAAATGACATTTCGTTCTTATCATACCAGACAGCCAGCTTGGCCGGACAGCCCTTGACGGCTCCCTCCACGGCTATACTGCACGACATCTGCCTCTGGTTCATTCCTGCCGCTCCTTTCCTGCAATCGTTCCATGATGCTTTGTCCATTGCTTAATGTAATGCTTTAAATGCTGCTTTGAATGCTACTTTGAATGCTGCTTTGAATGCTGCTTTGTCTGCAGCTTCCAAAACTGTGTTTCCTGCGCTACTTAGCGGCCTGACTCTTGTCCGGCAGTGCGGCCACGCCCAGATATTCGTCCACAGTAATCAGGGCCATCTTGTCCACTACCTTCTTTCTGTCCGTATTCCAGACAGAAATGGAAAGGTTGGTCACATCCACAATAGGCTTAATGGTTTCCGGTACCAGACCTTCTGTTACCACCTGCAGCTGAAACGCATACTCCAGTACAGAGTTCTCTCCCTTTTTACAGATGTACAGATACGCCATCTGCAGCCTGATTACAATATCTTCCAGTTTCATAGATGTGGATCCGCCGCCCTCCTTGGCGGCCTCGGTCATGGCTGTCTCAAGCTGGGTCGTATCCACGGCAGTATCACTGCCAGACACACCCTTGGCCATCTTCTTGATATCGTCAATCAGATCCTTTACCGAAATCCCACTGTCCGGCGTCTGTTCTGACGGAATCAAAAGAACTGCGTATCCTCCCTCATTTTTTTCATACATGGCATGAAGCTGGGTCCCAATCAGGGAAAAGTCAATACCTATTGAAGCTTTTAATGTGTTGTTTTCCATTCTGCTGCTCTCCTTTTCTTAGATTATTTTGTATTCTATCTATCTCAATGCAGCCCTCCGGATGACTACAAAGCCATCATACTGCTGAAATGGCGCCCACTGCGCCTTGACGGCATCCTTTGAATGATTACCGGCATGAATGGCTGTTAATTGCTGAAACCATATCATGTTTCTGATGTAATATCCTGGCACTGCTCTAACCAGGGTGTGATTTTATCAATTCGCACCATCCTCTCTGGCAGGAAAAATGGCGTTCTGCATGTAATGACCTGCTCCACCTCATCCATTGTTTTCTGCAATTTGCGTGTCCATTTTCCCAATTCTTCCCAGGTGTCTCTGTCTCCTCCCTCTGCATACAATATACATTCTTTCTCTGTAAGCTCCATTCCGGTTACCGTATCATGGGTTCTCCAGACCAGCCGGCTGTATGAATCTGAAATCATCTGTTCCTCCCCACCAAGAGTACTGTTCCTGTCACGGCACAGATCCATCTCATCCGCCAGGCGTATGATGCCCGCGATATAAGGAAGGCAGACGGACTCAGTCCCTATTTGAAATGCTGCGGGAAAGGCATTTTCATCCCACAAATCCGTTTTTCTGTGTCCTCTCACTGCCTGCATAACAGGAAATACATACTCTTTCCGGATTTCAAAAATATCACTGTATTTTTCCACAAGCAGGGCGCTGAATTCCTGATGATATTCCCGGATCAACTCTGCTTCTCTGCCCTTGGCAGGATATAGTTCCCCGCACAGCACAGGGGCCAGTCCCTCAAAATCAGCTTTTGAAATCCCCATACCCAAATCATGGAACAGAATCCCCGTCAAAAGCACATACAGCTCGCTTCCATTCAGCTGCAGCAGACAATCTCCCACCAGCTGTCCGGCCAGATTCATAATATTCAGGCAATGAAGGCTGCTGTGGTCCGTATACTGGGGAAATACGTTCCTGTACCGGTCCAGCATCATACAGGCTCCGGTGGAAGCTTCCAGATAGTTTCTGTGAAGGCTGGGAGAACACTGCTTCAAGCGTTTCTGCAAAGCGAACTCCCATTTTTCTGTAGCGGTATGGTTTATGTAAGTATCAGTATGTTTTATATCTTGTTCCTTGTGATTCATGTATATATCACTCCTTCTGCTGTTCATAAAATTGGGTTATATGATGGACGCTGTACGGTCCTGATCTTTTCTTATAATCTCTGACTGTTTTTTTCTTATAATGTCTGTCTGTAGTCTCTTGCCGTAGCCTCTTTGCCGCAGTCTCTTACCATCGTCTCTTGCCGCAGCCTCTTACCATCGTCTCTTACCATAATTCCGTACTATATTCTCCTGCTGAAATCCCTTCTATAAATATCCGCCATATATGCCCACGCCGTATTTTCCCTGTCATCCATTAGGCCTTCTCCTTCCGCCCTGTTCCTGTCTGTATGACGAATGGCTGCTCTCCTCCTTCTGCCACATCTGGTTCTCCTTAAGAGACAAATCTTCCAGTGCGTTTAAAAACATCTGGTCTCTCTGTTTCCGGTCTCTATAATTCCCTACGCCCAACATGTAGAAAGAAGTTTCGCTTTTCAAGCGCTCCGCATTGGAACGGTAGCGAATCATATTTTCATGCCATCCGAAAATGCCGGATAAACCTCCAACAATCCCCGACAAACCGGATAATGCCGTGATACACAACTGCCGCATCCCGTCGGAAAGCATGTTGCCCGGAATGGAATTCAGAAGAAGTATGAGAGTCGGCATAACAATTCCCATACAGGCAGACATATAATAGAAACACTGGCACCGGTTCGCCATGACCATGTACCACTCCAGCCTGTTAATCAGCCGTTCCCTGATATACGGGTCTTTGACATGCTCCTCAATACTTTTTAAAAATGTTCTGTCATTTTCCATGTTGTAACTGTCCAATTCTAATAATCTCATTTCACTCTAAGGACCTCCTTCGGATTATACTCATGCTGCCATGATACACCTAGTTCAGGCTAAACCGGTTATTAACGGCGCGGTTGAACGGGAGGGCGGCATGGTTGGGTGGCTTGGTTCGGCAAGAGTGTTGGGCAGCTTGGTTTGACAGCACCGTGGGGCAGCTTAGTTCGCCGGCACCGTTCGCCAGCACTGCCAAGCGGCGCCGGCGCACGAAAAAGGACGTCAAGCCACAGACCATTCCATGGCTTAACGTCCTTTCACCCAATCAGTCTCTGAAACCCCAGTCAGACCGGATTACATTCCTGCAAACTGATTCTTTACCTTCATGATTTTCTGCTGTTCCGCCTGCTCCATCTGATACCATCCCTTAGCGGACATCTGCTTATAGATGTCATCCTGCATACACAGGCTGTCATTCAGTGCCTGGTTAAAGGTCTGATGCACATTAGCTGTGGAAGACTCGATGGTTCCGTGGACATACAGGTCACATACACCCTTCTCGGTCAGAAGAAGGTTCTCCATAATACACTTGTCATCCATTCTCTGCTTCCTCCTTATACGAGATTATAAAAACTGTCAAAAATCTGCTTGTGCTTCTGTTCCATCTGCTGTGCCTGATTTTTAAGAGCAGGATCCTGCAGATTCTGGATGGCTTCCTGGCACTGATTCATTAAAAACTGCTCATGGCCTAATGCATCCTCAATATAATTTAATTCCTTTGGACTCATAAGATATCACCTCCATGATTAGTATGCCGCATGCCTTTCCAGGATATGCATAAACCTGAATGTATCTACAATTGATTAACTTATCAGGTGGAATACAAATGGGCTCAATACTAAAATCCAATACAAACAGCCCCAATATTATTATCAAATAAAACTTGTAATTTCACCCCAAAATACAGTACAATAGTAATAGTAACATGTATACCGGCAGTCAATTTTCCGGAACCACAAGGAGGGATATTCAATGGCAAAAAAATCACTCATCATTGCAGCCTTGGCAGCTTTCCTCTCCATGGGCACTCTGTTCTCCGCCTATGGACAGGAAAAAGCAATCACATCCATACCCTTGACATTTTCCTGGGACACGGCCCCAAAGGGCGGCGAACTGGTAGGCAATGTATATGCAGTATCCAGCAACGGTGAATTCAAGGTAGAAGGAGCAGTGTACGACAAAAAGGATGACCAGTGGGACTATGGCGAGAGGCCTATCGTGGAAGTGGAGCTTTCTGCAAAGGACGGATACTATTTTTCCAGCACAAAACGCAGCATCTTTTCACTGACCGGCTGCGGAGCCCAGTTTAAAACCGCTGAAAAGGACAGCGATGGAAGTGCTTTAATTCTTCAGGTGTATCTGCCTGCCATAGACGGCAATCTTCCCGCTACCACGTCTGTCAGCTGGAACCTGACCACCGCTGTATGGGATAAGGTAAACGGAGCCAAAAACTATGAAGTGCGTCTGTACCGGGATAAAATACTGGTGACCACCCAAAAGACTACCGAATCCACCTATGATTTCAGCTCCTACATCAATGTGGAGGGAAATTACACCTTCACAGTACGGGCATTGGGCACCTACAGCTCCCAGGCCGGACCATGGACAGATAACTCCGAGCCCCTGACCATCCGCACCGAAGACACCTGGTTTATCACCAACGGAACATGGGATAAGACCTCATCGGGTTGGCGCTATGTATACCCAAACAATGTCTATCCTGTAAACAGCTGGCGCTGCATCAGCGACAACTGGTATTATTTTGGGAATAATGGGTATATGGAATCTGATTGTTATGTAAAATCATCTGACCAGGATTTGTATTACTGGCTGGGAGGCGACGGAATCTGGAATACTGAGAAGGATACGGCTGCGCCGGAGTCCGGGGCGCGGGTAGTGAAATAGTAACTATATAAAAAGCTGTCATATCAATTTAAAAAGTCCAGATTGATATGGCAGCTTTGATTATATAGATATTTCCTAACAAATGCATATTGTAAATCAGCCTTCAAGTTCCGAAAACCTGATTTCCAAATAACGAATTATATATTCTTTTGCCTTTTGTGTCTTAATGAACCTCATCCAGCCCGGTTCAGCACTATATTTCTGATTATCTACATCTGATTGGCTTATGATTGTCACTGTGTCCCCATGTTTAAGAATGGTGTCTAAAGGTCTCATTTCGTTATTAATAATGGCTTGTTTTGCACATAGGCCAATATCTTTATGGATATAAAAAGCAAAGTCCAGGGCTGTCAATTTTTCATCGAACTCATGGGGCCTTTTTTCTTTGTCATAAACTATAATTCCTGATTTTCGCTTACCATGCCACTTTTCTTCTGAGAACTCCTGTATTTTAGAGCTATAAAAATAACGTTTACATATTTCAGTTGTACAGATGAATATACGATACCGTACTCCCCACTTTCCCTGTAGTATGAAATGAGAAAGATATTGTTCTGTCTCATCTTCATATCCAAGCAGCAAATACCCCTTTTTTACAAGGCAGTCCAAATAGTACTTCACCCATTCTTCCGATTTCCTTCTCATATATAGAGGCTCGGATTCACTATTTAAAAGATAAACATTATATAATGGGATTTCATATATGACAGGATTATTATAGTCTTCTGCAGAAACAGTATAACCTTTATTGCATAACTGGTTATAAAATTCCGACTTTCTAAGCTTATTGATAAACTTTAACTCAAAAATATTACCGTCAATATCTTCCATTAAGCTCTTGGTGGATTCTGAATTTACAGAATACAATTTTTGTAAAAGAATATCTGTTTTCTGAAAATAATCTTTACAAGTAACACGAAATTCAACTTCCCTGAACTCCTTCTCAAAATACCGTATATGCAATCTTCTAGCCCATAATACAAGATACTTTCTGGTTATCTCCAACTCGCCAGACAGCACCTTGCGGCTTCGCACTCGAAGTAAATCCAAATTTTTGGCAAACAAAAGAATTAGTGCCAGATAATGTACATCCTCCATATCGTTCAAAAGCTTTTCCATTACTACTGAAGTGGCTATAGTATCCTCTAAATCATGATAATACTGTAACACCTGCATAAGTTTTATTTTATGTTCTTCCGGTATAGTCTTCGGGATATCCTGAATTAACACATCCTGCTGCTGATCATGCAGCAATGCTGCCAATAGCATATACGCAGGCAGACGAATTTCTGACATTTTCAATGCCATTCTGCAGTAATGTCCCTTTGTACGCTGAAACATCAGACCTTCAGCCGTCCTGCGTACATTCCATCTATCCGCTGTCTCACACAGATATCCATTATAAACAGGATATACATATTTCATCCGCTGCTTCATTCGCTCAAATAATAACTCTGCCCTCGACATTGATTTTCTCCCCCAAACCTGTTTATCAGCGATTATCCTTTATGAATTTATACCAATCATCATTTCGTTCAACCTCAACCTTATTAGTCCTAAACAGATTTGCCTCAATATATCTCTTGATGTAATTCTCCATAAGGCTTTGAATCAGTCTGCGCTTTGTCTCTTCTTCAAAAGCGGTGATAGGCCTGTCATTACAGTATAAAAGCTTGAAAAATTCTGTCAACTCTCTGGATTCACGAATCAACTCCGGATTAATCTCCTCGAATATAAGCTTTTCGCCAATTGCCGCCGGATTAACTTTTAAATAAAAACGGGATAATCCTATATTTTGGATACATGGTGAAGAATATCTGCCTTTAGAAACAGAATTAATAGTGCCGATACCCCCTATATACTTCGGACTCTCCGAGTTAGGAATCCTCAATATTATAAACGCTTTATCTTTCTCTCCGCTATTCAGATTAATAAACAGATTATCCCTTGAAAATGCAAGATCTCCATAATATACACTGGTATTTCTTCTGTTCCTATATGCTTCCTTGAGTCTCTGTTCACATTCCGCATCATTTATTTCAAATATCCTGCTGCATTCATCGTGAAAAACTTTTGTCTTACTATCCGCCATATTAAAGCAGCCCATCACGCCCAACGTATCTTTTCTTCCTCTTTTTTTGTAAATGCTCAACACTCCAAAATGCACTGCCTCAATATCACTTTTTTCGTGCTCATCACCATGGCTGCTTGTATCAAATAAATAGATAAAATAGGCCCCCACATATTTATTCAGATTCTTACCTGTACCTTCTGCTTTTGCTCCCTGATTTCCCCCCTTTGTTATCTCAATATCAGTGGATGTTATGAATTCCTCCATAGAAAAATCATATTGTTCTCTCAGTGTTAGAAGGAATTCGAAAGATGGCAGGCTCATCCCGGTTTCATAATTGGAAATAGAAGACATGGATTTCCCATATTTTTTTCCGAACGCTTCCTGACTCAATCCTTCCACTTCCCGGATTTTCTTTATATTCGTCTTCAACACCCTTCTGGCTTCTATCATTTCTACAGAGAATTCACCACCATATTCCTTATCCATCTTTCCCCTCCTCCAAAATTTCATATAAAGCATACTAAATAATTGATTAATATTTGCTTTGATTTATTTAAAACCTGATTATTTTATTAAAAATTAAACTACATAAAATCTTTATAATATCTTTATATAATACGCAAATAGAAACATCTTTCACAATATGATACTATTTAACCGCAGACCTATAATAAGTATAGCACCGCCGCATATTATATTTTAAGACAGTTGAAATATGATACTTATTATGGAGAAACTTTATAACCAATAATTGACACCGGAAAACCAGCCAGACGAAAGGAGGATCTTATGGATACAAGCAAATCTAACACCATCATCAGTAAACGGGTTTTATCTGTCTTGCCTCTGGCCAGCATCCTGGTCATTGCATTTTTATTGACTGAATTCCATCCCTTTACATCTGATTTTAAGAGCTTTTTTACGTTCTTTCTTTCAGGCTGGTTTTTGTTTACACTCTATCTTTCAGTAAAGGGAAAACATCTCCACGAACGTTACATGATATTTATTCTTTCACTTATAGTCATCATAAATGGCTTATACCGAAGAGAAATTTTTGAAGCCTATTTTCAAATCCCCATAGAATATGGAGCTTGTATCATTATAGTTTTTTACCTTTTGCGGATTAGCTTTCCTTATATTAAGAAGTTATCTTTATGGTTCCTTTCACATACCCAGGAGCCCCCTGATACTGATACAAACACTCCAAACAACGGTGCTTCAAAGATGAGATATGCCAGACACCGATTTGTTCACCACACAAAATCAGCCGCTGAAGCTGATTCCCAGGCGTCTTCAACCAACGCCAAAGTTGTCTGTCCCACCACACAATATCACAAGGGGATTTCATTGGGACAGTCGCTCTTATACATAGCGTTAACCGTCATACCCTTTTTATTTACTTACAATATGGTAACCCGATTATCTCAAACAACCAATTACAGAATCGCCAACGCGGAAACACTCTTTCATGATGTTAATTCAATTATCATAGTGTTTCTCATTGGTATACTGTCCATGGTTGTCGTATTCACCCTTTTGTTCTGCTACTATAAACTGATAAAAATAATGGTTACTACAATACAAGGAAATGAAAACCCTTCCGCCTATGTACTAACCATTGCCGCCCTATCAGCATTTTTAGCTAAGACCGGTGTATTAAGCCAAGATACTGTACTAAATCTCTTTGCACAGGGCGATATTTTTTCGCTGCCACTGTTAATATTGATTCTTTATCCGGTTTGTCTTTTAAGCGTACATGCTCTCATTAATCTGGCAAAGAACCACAATGTAACATCCTGGATTCTTGACCGCGCTATACAGCTGGCAAAGAAGGCAGCGAGTATAGGAAACAATATTTTAAACTCATCTATTGATCTAATTGCATTTGCAACTGCCGGTTTTTTATCAAGCGCTATGGAATTAATTGATGAACAGGAAGGAGACGAGGAAGAATGAAGGTATTAACAAGTATACGAAAGCTTTTGGTGACCTGTTCCCTTGCTCTTGCCATGGTTTCCTTTTATGCAACCGCCCAGGGACTCCATGAATATGTATTTACTCAAATGTGGCAGGCACTTCTAGTATCCGCAGCCATACAGACTGCACTATTTATATTAAACCTGAAGCTAATATATTTTTTCACATTAAACCCCAGAATCGTCCTGATTCTATGGGCAACAATGCTGGTATCGTCCTCGCTGTTCAGCTTTGTATTTATTTCAAATGAAATATATAACACAAGTCTCTACTACAGTGACGCTGAACGTATCATGGATGAGTTCACCATCAAAAAATGCTATCAGTACCAGAATTACCTGGATAATTACCTGATTTACACAAAAGAGGCCATGGATGCATACTGCAGCGTTCCATTTGTCAGCCATTCATCAGAAAGTAATACAGAAATCACCAAAATACTCGATGATTGCAAAACAGATATCAGCAGTTTCACTTTTTCATCAAATTGCGCAGCTTTCCACCGCTCTCTGCTGAAAAATCTGGACAGCATAAAGAGTTCTCTGCCTTCCTCGTATACAGAGCAGCAGGCCAACGATGCCCTGACTGCACTGGAAGGCGAAAAGAATACCGCGGAGACTTTAAAAAACAACATGTTATCGAATATAAGCAGTAAGGAAGCAGTCTGGAACAATATAAACCTTCGTCTTAGCCAGTATAGGAACTTTAATGACCAGGCTTTTATTGATTTGCAGAATGATAATAATAAACGTGACACAGAAATCAACTCTATGAAAACGGAAGCAACACAGTTAGATTCAGTCATATCTGCGCTGCAAACCTGCATCAACAAAGTCACCGCCCATAAGATGAATAACACAGAAAACACAATGGAATCCTACCGCCATGATCTTATGGTGGAAATTAATAAGGACGCCCCCGACGGAGACATCCTTGACACAATCACCAGCGATATGTTTGCCCTGTTATTAAAAGAAGGCTTTACCAGCAGCAGTTATGAAATGACAAATTACTTCAGTTTTAAAAACTCCCTTTCTGTGAGAAAAGAAATACTTGAGTGTCAGGATAAAACTGACGCAATCATCCATATGCTGGATAATAAGAGACAGGATAAAAATGCTTTTATGTTCACCTCAAAAGCAGATGAAAACACGGAGAAGCAAATTGAAAGCTGGAAACAACTCTGGTATGGTCAGACTAATGAATTGCGTGAACTTGTAAAATCCCTCCCGCTGCCTCAGGACCTAATCATCTACAGTTCAGATGCAGAGAACGGTACTGTCACCCTCAATCCGGGCATAAACCTGCCGGAACCGGACCGCACGGAAGAGATTGATGACATTTCTGCTCTTGAGCGGAGATATCTTGCCAACCTTAATCCTCTGGAAAAGGCATTAAACCTGCTCCACACCAAATACAATACCATGGCTTTATTTTCCGCAGCTGCCGCTGCAGTTCTGGATATATCAAGCGCCTTAATGGGAGCCTTTGTATATACCCTGGAACGCGCTTTCAAAAACAGGAAAACGGCCCCGGCAACTCCTGCGGTACTTGCTTCCACGGAATGAACAGAGTTGTTTATATTTATTAACCTGAGGCTGTGCTGAATATATGATTCAGAGATATCCTAAAACATGAATTTTCAATGAGCCCGCCTGATGGCGGGCTTATTGCCTGTGTTTATAGGGGCTCCCTGTTCCGCTGTTGCATGCGTAGGGTTTCGGGGAAAAGAAAAAGCCGGGAGCAACAGAACACTGACATCCCGGCAAATCTATTTCTTCGGCAACTTAACTACAGTTTTTATACTTATATTATCTCGATCCCTTCCCCCTAAACACAACCCCAACCGTCAGCAATATAATTTTAATATCCAGCAAAATGGACCAGTTATCAATATACTGCATATCCAGTTTCACAACTTCATCAAAATCCTTAATATCGCTTCTTCCGCTAATCTGCCACAGCCCAGTCATACCGGGAGTCATACTGAGACGGCACTTGTGCTTGGACTCATAGTGCTCAAATTCATCCACGGTAGGAGGTCTGGTGCCCACCAGACTCATATCGCCTTTCAGTACATTCCAAAACTGCGGCAGTTCGTCAATGCTTGTCTTCCGGATAAACTGGCCCACCCGTGTAATGCGCGGGTCATTCTCCATCTTGAACATCAGCCCCTTAACCTCATTGGAGGCCACCAGTTCCTTTTTCCTCTCCTCGGCATCCTGATACATAGAGCGGAATTTGTAAAAGGTAAACCGTCTGCCGTTTCTTCCAATCCGGGTCTGTCCAAAGAATACCGGCCCCGGAGATTCCAGCTTTATGGCAGGTGCAACAAATATGGCTGCAATTCCCAGTATCACCATCCCCACCAGACTGCCCGCCACATCCAGGGCTCTTTTAGCTACCATCTGACGGGTGGAAAAGATATTTCTTGCAAAGGTGACCACCGCATATTTTCCAACACGGTTAAGTGAACGCTTTCCGCTGCTCTCGATATCAAATATGTCTATATTCACATCCACAATGATACCCATGAGTTCCATCTCGGACACCCATTGCTGAATCAGCGGTTCCTGGCGTATGTTAGAGGCCAGGATAAATACCTCATCTATATCGTTATGAACCACATAATCCAAAACGTTTTCTTTACCTGCCACAATTGGAAACCCACAGACTATATCCCCCTGACTATCCCGGTCCAGCAAAACAATTCCCTTTAAAATACGGTTCCATTCATTATAGGAAAGAAGGTTCTGTGTGGCCTCCTCAACCCTGGCTGCTGTTGTAATCAGGAGTGTCCTGCTGCTGTATTTACTTTTCTTATACACCTTCACCATATATTGCTTTAGCAAAATACGTGATATGTACGCAAGAGGAACATTGACAGCCAGATAATAACCGAATACCGCACGGGACAAATCGTCCGTGCGGTGCATGGCATAGAGTGATACAACCCAGCAGATAGCAAAGACCGCCTGCATCTTAATCACTGCTATGAGCTCTTCAAAATAACCTCGCCTGAAAAAATGATGGTTGAAATCAATCACCAAATGAATAACAATAAAAAGCAGAGATACAAAGCTCACCTGCCATATCTGATCCCCATGCTCCAGGCTTCCGAAAAACAAATGGAAACGGATACCAAAAGCCACCCCGACTCCTATCAGGAGACAGAGGATATCTATCATCAATATAATTGCATTTTCAAGGGTTTTTCGTTTCTGGTACATAATAAAATACCTCAAATATTCTCTGTGTATGAATGTATGGCTATTGTACCTAAGTAAGTATAGCACATTTCACCAGCATAGTAATTCAATTTTTCCTTAAAATTTCTGGCAAAAACCATATCTCCTGCTTTATCTTCTGTTCCTTATGCAGCGCCTTTTCCCTGGTCTCATCAATGGCGGTAATATAAATCTTCAATTTAGGCTCGGTTCCCGAAGGCCGCACGGTCAATGTACTTCCGTCTTCCCACGTCATCTTCACCACATTGGATGCAGGCAGTTTCAGAGAAATTTTTTCACCTTCCGCAAGATAAGAACAGGAATGCCAGTAATCATCCGCCTTTACCATCCTGTTTCCAGCAAAATCCGGAAAGGATACCATCTCTCTCCGAATTTCTTCCATTAGTACTTCCATCCTCCGCGTTCCTTCTTCGCCGAAAAATGTACATGTATATTGTGTATTCAGATAATAACCATACCTTTGGTAAAGATTCTCCAGAACCTGTTCCAATGTCATGCCCAGTCTGCTATAGTAACCAGCCATCTCACAAATCAGCAGAGAGGCATTTACCCCATCCTTATCCCGCACATAGGTACCTGACAGATATCCGTAGCTTTCTTCCAGTCCCAGGATAAACCGGCCTTCCCCGCCGTCTGCCTCCAAAAGGCCAATCTGCTCGCCGATATACTTAAAGCCGGTAAGGACATCCCTCATCTCAATCCCATAAGACTGAGCAACCTTACCTGCCAAATCACTGGTAACAATGGTTTTCACGGAAATCGGTCCGGCCGGCATGGTTCCTGACTCCCTGCGCCTCCTGGCCACATAGTCAAGCAGCAGAACTCCTGTCTCGTTGCCGGATAAAAGCCGGTAATCTCCTTCCGATGTTCTGACCCCAATCCCCACGCGGTCGCAATCCGGATCCGTAGCCAAAACCAGCTGGCTTCCCAGGCGTTTTGCATCACGTATAGCCAGGGCCATGGCCTCCGCCTTCTCCGGATTCGGAACAGGACATGTAGGGAAATGCCCGTCCGGTTCCCTCTGTTCCTCCACCACACTTATATTGGTGAACCCGTTTCTTTCCAATACACCGCAGACCGGCTTTAATCCTGTTCCATTTAAGGGCGAATATACGATTTTTATATCCCGGTCAATCCTTCCGCCAAAGGCCTCTCCTGAAACCGCCTGATAGTATGCATCAACAAGTCCGTTGTCAATATATGCTATTTTCCCCGCCTGCACAGCTGCGTCAAATCCCAATCTGTTTTTATCAGAAAATAAATCCATTTGGCTTATCTTAGCGGAAATTCCTTTCGCGGTCTCTCCTGTAATCTGCCCCCCATCCGGCCCATAAACCTTGTAACCGTTATATTGTGCCGGGTTATGGCTGGCTGTTATCATCACACCGCCATCGCATCCCAGGTAACGAACCGCGTAGGAAAGCATGGGGGTCGGTGCCAGTTCCGGAAACATGTAGACCTGGAATCCGGACGCAGCAAATACCTCTGCCGATATGCAGGCAAAATCCCGGGACTTCAACCTGCTGTCGTAAGCAATCGCCACCCTGATACCTTTCGTTCTCCCCGCCCCCCTGCATTCCTCTAAGCTCTCCTTCAGATAAGCAGCATATCCCCTGGACGCTCTGGAAACAGTACAGATATTCATTCGGTTCGTACCTACCCCCATGATTTCCCGAAGTCCGCCGGTACCGAATTCCAAATCTTTATAACAACAATCATGGATTCTTTCATCCCTGTGCTCCGGATCAGCCATGATTTCCTGCATTTCCCTGGTCAAATCCGGATCTTCAAGCTGCCTGCTCTCCCACTCTGTCCACCTGTTGTAAATATCCTGTGTCATTCTACTCACCATGTCCATTCGAATTGTTCTATGTCATCTTCCTCCAACGTCCTGCCAATCTGGACTTCAATCAAATGGACATCGCTCAATGCACGCAGAGCGTGTCTCTGCCCTGCTGTCAGATACACCACATCACCTCTGCGTACATTTCTGCTGTGTCCATCCACGATTACTTCCCCTGTCCCATCTACGATGGTCCATATTTCATCTCGTTTAGAATGAGCCTGGTACCCTATATATCTGCCGCTTTGGATGAACATATGCTTTGTCAGGGAACGGGTCTTATCCGTATATTCCACATAATCAGTTACCCTATAATCCCCCCATATCATTTCTTCATACATAGGACGGTCACTGATTTGTTCCGCATAGGGCTTCAGATAGGAGCTGGCATGCTTGTCCGAAACCAGAATACCATCCGGACTGGCTGCCACTATCATATCTTTGGCTCCCAGCACCACCATGGGCATGCTGGTCTCATTGATCACCGTGGTCCCGGCGGTCCCTTCCCCCAAAAGCACATTGCCTATGGCCGGACCGGCAATTTCTTCTGAAAGCGTATTCCATGTTCCAAGGTCCTTCCATTTTCCCCCATAGGATACCATGGCTATGGACCGGGCCTTCTCAACCACTTCATAGTCAAAGCTTATTTTCTTCAAATCACCATAGTGATTCCGGAATGTTTCAAAACTCACAATCTCCTGTGTGCGGTTTACGATATCCAGAAGATATCCCAGTTTAAACGCAAACACACCTCCATTCCATTTAGCGCCCTCGTCCAGAAGTGTCCTGGCCTTATCCAGGGAAGGCTTTTCCTGGAAACGGTCCACGGGCCAGGCAATCAGCCTGCCATCTATCACAGGATGGGCTTCCGGAACAATATAGCCATACTTCTCAGACGGATAGGTAGGTTCAATCCCCATAAGCACCATGTCAGCAATTCCAGACTTTACGGCCTGTTCCATCTGCACCATTGTGTGAAAATACTCAATATCCGCAAATGGGTCCACCGGCAGCGCCAGGATAACCTCATCCCGGTCCATCTGCCTCTCCTTTGCCAGATAGACGGACGCCAGGGCAATTGCGGGAAATGTATCACGGCGTTCCGGCTCCACCACCACATCCACATTCTTCCCCAGCTGGCAGCGGATGGAGTCTACCTGTGAAGCGCCTGTGGCCACCACAATATGGGCGTCTATGCCCGCCTCGCGAATCTGGCGGTATACCCTCTGGACCATGGACTCATAATTACCTTCTTCATTTTTCAAAAGCTTTAAAAACTGCTTCGACCTGGAATTATTGGAAAGGGGCCACAGGCGTTTCCCTGAGCCCCCGGATAACAGTATAATATTCATCGTTCCGCGCGTACCTCACTATGTAAGAAATCATCGTATGCAAGGGCAATCCCTTCCTCCAGCTCCGTCTTATAAGTCCAGCCCAGGCCGGTAAGCTTGCTTACATCCAGAAGCTTCCTGGGTGTGCCGTCCGGCTTTGAAGGATCAAATGTTATTTTGCCCTGATAACCCACTGCCCTGCCCACAAGCTCTGCCAGCCCGGCAATGGAAAGTTCCTTTCCGGTACCCAGATTCACTGTCTCATTCCCGGAATAATGATTCATCAAAAACAGGCAGGCGTCTGCCAAATCATCCACATACAGAAATTCACGAAGGGGGGCGCCTGTTCCCCAGATAACCACCTCAGGCTTATTTTCGGTCTTAGCCTCATGGAAACGCCGAATCAGGGCCGGAAGTACATGGGAATGCTCCGGATGGTAATTATCATTGGGGCCGTAGAGATTGGTGGGCATCACGCTGATATAATCCGTTCCATACTGCCGGTTCAAGTATTCACAATATTTCAGCCCTGAGATCTTGGCCAGGGCATATGCTTCATTGGTCTGTTCCAGGGAACTGGTAAGAAGGCAGCTTTCCGGCATCGGCTGGGGAGCCATTCTGGGGTAAATGCAGGAACTGCCCAAAAACATCAGCTTCTTCACCTGATTTACAAAAGCACTGTGAATCACATTCATTTCCAAAATCATATTATCGTACATAAAGTCGGCCGGATGCTTGCTGTTGGCTACGATACCGCCCACTTTCGCTGCCGCCAGAAATACGTACTCCGGTTTTTCCTCACTAAAAAACTGTTCCACCTGCCCCTGATTGCGAAGGTCCAATTGAGAGGATGTCTTTAAGACCAGATTCCCGTACCCCTCTTTTTCCAAACGCCGGACGATTGCAGAACCTACCATTCCGCGATGACCAGCCACGTATATTTTTGCTTCTTTATCCATCATAACTGTACCGCTCCATTCTTTCTGGTTACATTTTTTGTACATTCATTGTGACATGTAGTGGCTTTTATCCGCATATCGTTATTTCTCTTACTACATCCGTATTTCGCCATCTCTATGTCAATTTCTGTCCCACTAATCCAGCTTTCTATCCCTGTATTCCTTACAGCTCATTCCGGCCACTGCCTTCAAATCCGCGTCCATCATCATGGAAACAAGCCCTTTAAAATCCACTTTTCTCTTCCAATTAAGCTCCTTTTCCGCTTTGGACGGATCGCCCCAGAGGTACTCCACCTCAGCAGGACGATAAAATTCAGGGTTTACATCCACCAGGAGGCGGCCGGTCATGGCATCATACCCTTTTTCCTCCACGCCGGCGCCTTCCCAGCGAATCTCTATTCCCAGCTCCTCACAGGCGGCCTCCACGAACTGCCTGACCGTATGAGTCTCATTGGTGGCCAAAACAAAATCCCCCGGCACATCATGCTGAAGGATGCGCCACATGCCCTCCACATAGTCGCCGGCAAATCCCCAGTCCCGCTTTGCGTCCATATTGCCAAGTGACAGCTTATTCTGTTTACCGGCAATAATATTGGCCAGAGCCATGGTGATTTTACGTGTCACAAAGTTCTCTCCCCGTCTGGGAGATTCATGATTAAAGAGAATGCCGTTGCAGGCAAACATGTTGTAGGATTCACGGTAATTTACGGTAATCCAATACGCGTAAAGCTTGGCAGCTCCATAAGGGCTCTTAGGGTAAAATGGAGTGGCTTCACTCTGGGGAGCCGTGTTTTCCAAACCTCCAAACAATTCCGATGTAGATGCCTGGTAATAGCGGCAATTCCCGCCGTTGACGCGAAGGGCCTCCAGAAGCTTCAGAGTGGACACACCCGTAGCTTCCGCCGTATACTCCGGGACCTCAAAGGAAATACCCACATGGGACTGGGCAGCCAGATTGTAAACCTCAGTGGGGCGGATTTCAGCAATCAGGCGCATTAAATTGCTGGAGTCCGTGACGTCCGCATAATGCAGAAAAAATTTTACCCGATTATACTCTGAATTGATAATATGGTCAACGCGCTCCGTGTTGGATATACTGTGGCGGCGGACCAGGCCATGGACCTCATATCCCTTGTTCAATAAAAATTCTGCCAGGTAGGAACCGTCCTGACCTGTAATTCCTGTAATCAATGCAATCTTGCTCATGTATTTTTCTCCATATCTTTTTTAATAAGTATTATATTCACGCTGTTTTCCTGTTTTATCAGTCTGACCTATCATAATACAATTTCCATCATATTTCAATTGATATAATTGCGGTAAAATAGTATTATATTGCTATGAGGAGGAGTAAACTTCCATGGCTGGATATTTCGAACAATATAAGAAATCAGAAGTGACAGAAACGAACCGTATTATCCATACCCCCAGCAGCCTGGCTAAAAAGACATTTTTTTATATACAGGAGGCAGGATATCTGAAAAGCCTGAAGCCGCATTTGGGAAGCCGGTCAGGGCTTGATTCCTATCTCTTTTTAATTGTATTGTCGGGAAGCGGTATCCTGTATTACGGAGAAACCACCTATTACGCCGCGGCACAGGACTGTTTTCTATTAGACTGCAGGCAGGAATACAGCCATATCAGCTCAAAAGAAAATCCATGGGAGCTGCTATGGTTACATTTCAATGGTCCCCAGGCGCATTTATATTTCCAATTTGTAATTCAAAAAAACGGGTACTGTTTCCGTTCCAACCATCTCGCTGCCATATCAGAATCCATTCATGAATTGATACGTTTGAACTCTGAAGTTTCAGAAAATAGCGATATCATATCCTCTCATCTTATTACCGGCATTCTGACCATGAGCGTTACCGGATGCCAAAAAAATTCCGGGCACAATCAGGTAACCGGAATGAGGGAGAAGCTGTATCAGATATTGGCTTATATCAATGAACATTTCGATGAATCTGTGAATCTGGATTCATTGGCGAACCGTTTTTATGTCAGTAAATATCACCTTTCAAGGGAATTTAAAAAAGAATATAATCAGACTATCATACAGTATTTGTTGAATAAGAGGATAACCTATGCAAAGGAATTGCTTAGGTTTACTAATATGAGTATTGGGGAAATCGCTCAGAAATGCGGGATTGGGGATATAAATTATTTTAATAAGGTGTTTAAGAAGGTGGAGGGGAGTACCGCCTCCGAGTATCGGAGGCGGTGGTAAAGAGAATCTCCTCCCTAAGAGTAGGTACTGGCAGGCACCGATTAGTTAGTGACGAACTCAACCTCCAGAATATATTTGATATTTTTAGTCCACTTTCATACTTTGCAAATATTATCTTATATTTTGAGATGATTAGGAGGTCGACGAATCATTCACCATTAATCATATTGTAACAGGCGATTCAGAATTAAACATTTACACACATGTTCTCCGTTTTCCAAATAATACCAAATTTATTTTAGGATATCTCTCAACAACCTTCGCAATTATTAAAGGAATTATAATAGCAAGTATTATAGATAAAAGCGTATCAACAACGATAATACCCGTATAGGTTCTAATAAAATACCATTGTAGCACATATATTTCTATCGTATGTCTACCAATATATGATAAAAAGTATAAGTTAAATACGGCTATCTTATTTATTATACAAAAAATGCACGCGATCCCCAAAAAAGGAACGATGTAGGTATATATTTTTAAAATACATCTTGTAACAATATGTGGAAAAATTTCATTAATTGCGTTTAAAAAATCGGATTTTCCGTTCGCCTCCAGAAAAACGTTAGAATAAAGAATCCTATAAATGTCGTTATCCCCAATTTATTAGTCCAATATTTCTTAGATAAAGGTTTAAAAGTCCCCACAAGATGACCTGCAAAATAAAACACTATATACCAGGAACATGAGTTAATTCCAAAGTACCAAAATCTACTAGCTATTTTTCGAATAGCAACTGTTGCAAATAGAAAAATTATAATTTTTAAAAAAACTTCAGTTTTAATTTCAAATGTATTTCTTATCTTGTTATATAAATTATTTGATAAAAAAAATATAAAACAATTCAGAAAAAGAACCCATAAAAACCACATTCCACCATTATCAGGTGTTAATAAAATATCTTTAATTTTTTGAAATAGTGTTATTTGCTTATAACTTCCAGAGATATAGTATCCAAGTATAATCCATGATAAAAATGGAATAACCAAACTAATAAATCTATTTTTGAGCCAAATATAATTGATATTTTTGTTAAAGGATAAATAACCACTAATAAACATAAATAGTGGCATATGAAATGAATATATATATCTAAAAAGCAAATTATCATCGAAACTATCACGTGCAAAAACATATTGCACAGAATGTCCAACCACTACTAAAATAATAGCAACAGTCTTGGCACAATCTATTCTCAAATCCCTACTATTATCCATGAAATTCACTTTCTCCTTGTGATTATTCTGTGGCTCTTTGATCCATCTGTCCGAAATTCGAGAGTCATCATTCCCAAAAATGAGAACTTTGTATAGAAGGGATTCGACTAAACGATATACTTTATTATGCTTTCTTCAGTATCATTATCCACATATTTCATGGTAAGACCATTCCAACCAATCAGAACCGACGTGATAATGAAGTCTGATTACTACGAATCCTTCCCCCACCTAACATAGACCTTTTTTTTATCATAGAAAACCATTTGCTAAAAATCTTTCATGTACCCTATACTCTAAATAAGTCATATAAGAACCTTATGATATCATCATCAATTCTGCTATCAAACTTTCTTGCAAATAAGTCATTACTGGTTAATAAACGCTCTTTGTCATCACTTCTAAAAACATAAGGAGCACCACGATTCCAATCTATTAACCTTTTACAATTTTCTATGTTTTCTTTGAAAGGAGAAGACATTACTACTGTTTGTATAAATATCTCATCTGCACATAATGCAAACCGGTATTGCCTTCTAATCACTTTTTTTCTTACAAGTATATATCTTGCCAATTCATCTGTTATACTGAACCATTCTCCTCCCTTGTAAAATTCTATGCTTGAGTTTCTCCTATAGCCTAATCTTTGCTGAGCTTCCACAAAAGCTTTTTGTAAACGTCTTATTACTTTAGCTATAAATATACTGTCTCGGCCTATAAAATTCTGAAACAGCCAGTAAAATTCTACTCTTTCCCTACACAAAAGTCCTCCCTTATAGCTTCCCTCAATCTTGCCAGAAATATCAATAAACTGTTTCTTAGGATTCTTATCAAAAAAGTCCAGCCTTTCAGCGTTAGATTTTATGGGCATATCTTGTCCAGAAAGTAAATGATAATATTCATACTGGCGGTTGTCACATGCTGCCTGCAATAATTCCAATTCGCAACGGAGCAATGTATCTCCACCCCAACTAATACTTCTTCGCTTTATGTAATACATATTAGATTCTTTAACAACACACCTTAGTTTATTTTCATCAAAATCTTTCCACTTTTTATCTATATGAATATATACATCATGTCTTATATGGTCAATACTTGCTAACAAGCTACATAAGCATCTATAATCTCCATGGGCCATTATTAAATATGCATGTTTATTCTCCATAAAATTCTCCTCATATTGATGGCTCAAACTTTTCTTCATTGCTTTTTCCTTGAAATATATTATCCTATATTATTCGTGATGGTAAGCTTTTATATTAAAAAACTCGCATATAATATTAACAATTTTTTTTGATACTAAAAAGCGCTTTACACGCCTTATATCTTTTTTATCTTTAACCTCACTTCGCTTCCTTTTCATTTCCACCAAGCAATTTAAGCTAATGTATTTTATTCCTCCATAAACTAAATAATACTTCGGATTATATAGCAAATCATTTTTCGAACAAGGATAATATTTAATCCAATCCTCATGATTATCAATCCCATCCATACCAGAAATTTTAAAATCTTTATAGGCTGTAATATAATCCAAATCTCTCGCAGGCCGAATTCCGTATATTCCCATAACGCTACTTGAATCTATAACAAACTCATTAATATTCTTTCTCTGGCTTCTTATCACATCATTCATATATAATACCCTCTGGTTGGTTTTCCAGTCTTTATCAGGATTTCCATAATTCATGTGATGTATAGAATTTTGATTAAAAAGCAAATTTGCCATTTGCCTAGTTTCTTCATAAGTATCTGATATATGTACTGAATGGTTTTCAATATTAAATAAATTTCTAATCTGTTTTTTTGCAGACAAAACCATATTAAAATCTTTGCACTCGAATAGTATGCACATAACAGGTGCGCCCCTTTTATAACATCGGGTAGCTTTTTCCTTTACTCCAGCATGTCCATCCTCATAGGTTCCTGTCCATTCTTGATGCCCATATATCTGTATCATAAGATTATATAACCCTTGATAATATAATTTCACTTTACCATGGTAAACAATATCTCCACAAGTATTACAAATTATTTCTAATGCTCGTTTTCTTAAAAATTCGCTATCAGCTTTAGGCCAGATACATGCAAAATACAAATTACTCTTTAATTCTGTATAAGCTAACGCCATACGCTTCAAATAACAGTGCTTTAAACCTCGTTCCAAAAAAAATGTAAAGTTAAAATTTCTTTCCAAAAAATCAAAGTATATGACCTTAATATTCTTATTAAAATAAGCGCATGCCGCACATCTGTGTGAACCATCTAGTAAAACACCATCTTTTCCTACGGGAACAAGCGATACAGCTTCATCAAAACCGTTTTCTTTAACGCTGTCAATTATTCGGTCAAACTCATCAAAATATTTTTCTATAGAATTTTTATCTTCTGTTCCCGGCTCTATAAAAGTACCATTAGAGAATGCCTCTATATGGTGCATATACAACTCCCTCGCACTTTCCATATTCAGATTCTTTTCTCTATGGTCTATATATATCCACTTGGCCATCAAGTCAATTCTCTCCGGAGTTATTAATAATCGAGCTGGAATATCTAAGATCTTATATGGTGTCTCCTCTACAATATTATTTTCCCGAACAAAATATTCTGTCAAAAGCATATAAGGGTACTTATTTCTTATTTCACTTATTTTTTCTCTTGCCATAAAAACACCTCGCTTTATTACTTATCCATTGTGAAAAACGTCCCCTATCTTCTTTTACGAATTCATTTAGGACAGACTTATTTGAAATGTGTTCAAATGAATTACGCCTATATGCACATTCTAAAGGTTGATTAAAGATATGAACTAAAAAGTTATCCAGTTTCTCTAACAACTTTGTTTGATAATCATTATTTAAAAAAGCTGGCTCCCTTAGCATGGAAAAGTACAAATCATCCTGTGTGTCCACTTCTTTTACCAGTTCAATAGCATCGTATACATTATTACCGGAAATGTTGATAAACGCTTTAGGGTTAAAGCAGTTTTCAACAGCAGGATCCCCCCAGTAAATGGGTATGGTCCCTGCCGAAAACCCTTGTAATAACTTTTCTGTTGTATATCCCAAATGAGCACTATTTTCAAATGTCAAAGAAAACTTATGTTCTGACTGAAAAGCAAACTTATCTCGAACCCCTTCAGGTCTGCCTATATTGTTTAAATATCTTCCTCCTGAATCTACTCTTTTATATTTATTCAGTTCCTCAAACATCTTTTCTCTAATAGGTGCAGCATTTCCATTGCTAACTACAAAACTACAAAATTTTTTTTCCCTTTTTATATCATCCGCCGAAAGCAAATGTTTTGAAAGAGCCTTCTGTATATCTATATCATAGGCAGGGTTCATAATAAAGTTAGGAATTCTTATATAACGATCTCCGAATTCCAAATATTCAAATCCTATTGCATAATCATATATATTAAAATCAGGGCAAATATTTTCTCCTGTATATAATATTCTTACACAATTATACGATTTCGCCTCATCAGAATAAACCGATGCAATTATATAATCAGGCTCATCTGATATCTCGATATCAAAATGTTTAGTCAATATTTGGTGAAAACGATATTGTTCGGGCTGAAAACCATCCCACCAATCCACATACTTTAAACGAATTTTTTTCATATTAATTATATCAGACAATCTATACCGTTTAATATCTCACAAGATCAGACTGTCCATCTCCTTTATTATTGCGATTTTTCCTACACCCCCAACCCCTCTACTAAAAAGCTACTACTCCCAATTAGTTCAAAAGGTTATTCAATACACATCTTTAGGAAAGACCAATAAAACAAATTGGCCATGTATGAAAATCCTCTTCACAAATAATATTGAATAAAATTATGCTTTTTCTTTTATAATATAATTAGGACGTCCTTTACTTTCCATATATGTTTTCGACAAATATAGGCCAATAATGCCTAAACATAATAACTGCACACCACCCAAAAATGTAATTATGCTAATCAAACTAGGCCAACCTGCAACTGGGTCCCCATAAATTAGAGCTCTTATAACAATAATTAGCATCATCAAAAGTGAAATAATGCAAAAAACAATCCCAACAACTGACGCTATAGATAGAGGTACAGTTGAATACGCTAAAATTCCTTCAATTGAATATCGAAAAAGTTTCCAGAAAGACCATTTTGATTTCCCCTTTACACGTTCTATATTTGAAAACTCCAGCCACCTTGTCTGAAATCCAACCCAACTAAATATCCCCTTTGAAAAACGATTATACTCTCCATCCTCTAAAACCGCCTCTACCATTATTCTACGCATTAAACGGTAATCTCTTGCACCATCTACAATTTTTACATCTGATATTTTATTGATAAGCCAGTAAAATCCTCTGGCAAAAAAAGAGCGAATAATTGGTTCCCCTTCCCTATTAACACGGCGAGTAGCTACACAATCAACATTTTCTTCTATAAGAATCCTGTACATTTCAGGAAGCAATTCGGGCGGATCCTGTAAATCCACATCCATAATAGCGACGAACCTAGACCCCCCCCCTGTCTCCGTTTCATATAAATTCGCGCTAACCGCATTTTTTAGGCCTGCCAACAAACCTGCCTCCTTCCCAAAATTTCTTGAAAAAGATATATAATGCACATAGACATTTTGAGAATGGAGCTCCTTCATTTTCTTTAGTGTATCATCTGAACTTCCATCATCAATAAACCAGTATTCAAATTCTACTAATGGCATTTTCTGCTTCACTTCTTCTAATTTCTTATAAAATATAGGAACCGTTTCCTGTTCATTATAGCAAGGCACCACTATTGATATTAAGTCCATTCTATTTTCCCTTCTACTCTACTATAATACATCTAAATTATAAGCCAAATAAAACATCATAAAAAGTTTTAAAGAACTACTCAATTGCCTATTCTTACTACCAGCACACCATCATATATACCCGTACAATTTTTATCAGGAAAAATTGATAATGTGTTAATCCAATCAGAATTTTCTATTTCATTATAAAGTATACTATAATCTGATGGCATCGACAAAACCACCCCTAAATTATTTCTTATAAATGTATGCCATCCGTGTGAACCTGTTCCGTGAAATGGCAAATAATCCATTATGTATGCTTCATATCCTTCTAGTGTTTCCTCATATTCCCGAAGAGGATTCTCATAAGTACTCCCCAGATTTCCAATAAAAATTACAGGCATTCCTTTTTCATACCCTTTTGCATACTCTACTGTATCCAATAATCTGATAGATGCCGCAAAAGTTTTCTCATTTCTTTTTTTTAAGTTACTATAATCAACATTATTAATATAGATTGATTCCAAAGCTAAAAACAAGCAGCCTAATATCACTCCATATCTCCCCCACCCCCCCAACACCTATAAATCTTATCATAGGTGAATTATCTCGCACTATGAAATCTGTTTTTATTGTATCTTCATAAAAAATCAACATTCCTATTGGCACAAATATCTTTGCGGGAAACATTGACCATGGAATTACTGTCTCTGTAATCAATCTAAGCAGCACTACACTAATAGGAAAAAAAATAAGTAAAATTACTGTAATAATTTTATTACTAATTTTCTTTTCTCTTTTTACATTTAAAATTACTAAATATATAATTGTAACAAAGAGAAAAATATAAACCAATTTATGTACCTTACTATATAGTGTTATCCCATCTATCAACAATAATTGAAAAAAAATTTTGTATGTAGACTTTATAGTATTAGCAGTATCAAAAAATATGGGTAAATGACCAGACATAGCGGAGGCCCAGCCTCTTCCTCCCGTCATTTGTACATTATAATGCCATAAGGATACCTGCACACCAATATAATATATACATCCTGATAAAACTCCAACAAAAAAATATGATAGTATTCTCCTTCTAATATACCTATAGGGTTTTTCATGTATAAAAAAGCCTACAATCTTGATTAGAAAAAGCACCATTACAATTGTTACATATGCTTGATATATACTCACTGAAAAGACTAATGTAATAACTGCCAATAAACAATAAATGTTCCCCTCTTTCTCACAAAAATACATACATGCAACTGCCGACAAAAATGCCGCTGCATACGGAAATAAAACATAAACTGAACCCTGCCATTGAGCAAAATGTGTTTGTGTGGCAATAAGCATAGAAATGCTCACAATAATCGATACACTTTTGATTTTGAAAATTTTCACTATAAGTACTGCTGCAACAGCCAACAAAAAGCACGCTATTAGACCATCAAACCAGCTTGTTACAAACCGATCCGAAAAAAATATAAGTCCCCATCTCCCTTGACTTATATCCCATCCCCCTGATTTGTAATATGAACCATATGCAACTCCATCACCATTCATATATCCGTTAGCCATAGCAAAACCATTTGCCAATATACCAATTATAAAGGAACCTATGAATGCAATAAGTGATACAGGTTTATCCTTCAAGCTCCTAAATATATATAATTCATCAACATCTTTGATTTTAGTAAATAGTTTCTTCATCTTACTTTTCTCCTATATGAAACTATAAAATTTCGATAACTAATTATTATTTTGATAACCTCCGCAATCATAGTATACCTTATAATCACCATTAGAAGTGCAAAGAACCCCTAGATATTTTTCATATTTTCTTATCTCATTGTCTACATTTACAACAATAAATACTGGACCGTATACCTTTTGACCTACATATGCCTTTGTTCCAAAAAGCCTCTGATTATATAATGACATATTCACATTCTCACACAAATGTGTGTCGTCTTCCCACAATACGGTAAACGGTCTAACTAAAGGTTGTCCATTTTCTATATATATAAAAGTTGCTTTTCTATCCTTCTTTATATACTCTATCGCCGAAATAAGATTATTCCAACTAGCACCGTAATACTTTTCTTTAATTATAGACTGCCTAAGGTTTAATGACACAATTATGACAAACATCACTAATACTGCTGTATTCAAAAAAGGTTCACATCTTTTCGATTTTTCCTGCAAATTTTTTATTAAAAGTATTTCTCCCACAGCCATAGTACCTAATGAGGGCACTATATATCGATACATAAATACAGGTCTAAAAATCTTTGAAATTACTACACCACAAAATATAACTATAAATGGAAGCAATACATATCCCCCCGCTTGAAATATCTTTATATTCTTATACTTTTTAATATGATAAAACAATAATATTAGAATAAACATATATGATAATTTGGCCACATATGGTACATTTGTGGAATATATATACCAAAAATAATTTTTTATCGTTTCAAAATTTATATCTTTAATCCAATAATTAGTAAAAACTTCTTGTGTCTGTCTTAAAAGGACGAAGAGCCATGGTAAATAGCCTATAAAGACAAGGCAACCGGCTATTATCCATTTTTTCAAAAAGGTAAAACTCCTAATATTAGAAAGTTCACATATTATCCATACCCAAAATACCGCTACTAATGCAAAATAATGTGTATATGCAGCGGCCAAGCTCAATATAATCAAGCCTGCCCAATGCGACTTAGAACTATCCTCCGATATATCGACTCCCAAAAGTGCTGCCAACGTAACAAACAACATTCCCCAACTATACATTCGAATCTCATTAAAGTTACTCACTATGGGATAAAACTGGCATATACATACAGGCAATATAATACCTAATCCTCCTATTTTATTTACAACATATTTTGCTGCAACAAACCATAAAATCACATATGGCAACAATGATACTATACGACCTATCATGATTTCATCTGATAAGGGCACTAAACAGCAGAATAATTTCACAATATAATAATATAAAGGGGGATGTACATCAATTCCGGTCAACTGTGTGATTGATAAAAAACCATGTCTAACGGTTTGTATAGTGCAGGCTTCATCTGCCCATATATCAGCAGAAGAAAAATTTATGTAAATAAGCCCTAAAAAAGTCAATAAATTGATAATATTGCCCAATATATAAAGCACCTTTGAATCAAGTTTTCCAATAATATTTTTTAGTTCCATAATATCCTTCTCCTCCATTCCCCAACCCCCCGCCCGTTACCATCCCCAAAACTGCCAGGTATTTTTATCTCGGCAAAGTATATATCATCTATTATCTATCAATATCTAATTGATAAAGACTTCAATCATCCTCTTTATCCCATAAATGCTTTGTCTTTCCTCTCTAAAATAAGCATTACAAACCAAGGAACTCTGCGTTTTTGTGTAGCCTTACCAATTTGACTAGCAGTAACAATTCTATCTTTCAGAATAACACATTTTACTGCTTTCAACGTCTTAAGAGGATGTATTAGTGCTATTAGAGCAACATTGAAAAAATTAATATCATCTCTTGGCTTCCAAATAGGATAATACATATTAAGTAATAACTGATACACCTCGTCTTTAATTCGAGGTGCATACGGAGAAACTATTTGCATATTGGCCGCTAAAACCTCTGCAAGTTTTTTACAGCTTTTATAATTCCAATGAGAAAGATGGTGCGGCGGCATATTATTAGCAGTAATAAAAACTTTTTCCATCTTCATATCTGTATACGGAAAGCTTACGATACACATTCCTTTCTCATCTGTAATGTCTAACATTTCTTTAGCTAGCTGCATAGGTTCCTCAACATGCTCCAAACAATGGAACGCCACAACCATATCAAATTTCTTTTTATTACCACCATTTATATATTCTTCTAATGTTCCATTATAAACATCCAAACCTTTTTTCATGCACTCAATACACGCTGAGGTTGTTGTATCTATACCTAGACAACTTAAACCAGGCACCGCTTTTTGTATAAAAGATAAAAATGCACCCTCACCACACCCTACTTCTAAAATAGTTTTAACGTTTTTATTTTGCAGTAAATACTCTTTTATTTGTATCCATTCCCAACGAGGATTTTCCTCTGTCGGATAATAATTTGAATGGCTCGTTACCCATGTGTAAAAACTCTCACTCCCACCAATAAGTGGAGCAGCAAAAACAAGATCACAATTTGTACATCGATACAATTCATAGTCAATGATATCCAGATTTTCCGGAATTTCTTTATATAGATATTTATAATCTTTAATACAGGACTCTTTACCATATTTTCGATGTAATATACTATTCCCGCCACAAATTGGACATTTCTTATCAATCATATCTTACCGTTTCCTTCTATCATATAATTTATTTTTTATTTTGCTATATACGTGTTTTATCGAAGTTATATAAGATTTTACCCACTTATTCTTATACAAAAAATATGATGATGATATATCTCCACATCGATGTGAATCAAAAATTTGTGGATAACTGCTCCTCACAATAATGTCATTTGCATAATTATAATCATTTCCCCATTGAGATGGATCACGAAAAGGAATAATCCCCCATTTTTTTGCCAGCAAACTTAATACAGTCTGATCATGCCTATTATCAATAAAACCCTCATAATTTGGTAACCCCATGACATTTTCACTATCACTTACTATTCTAGAATCTTGTACTTTCTCGAGCCATTCATCAATAAATTCTTTTGCAAATTTTGTCTTTTTTATCACCATAAATGTTGCACAAATTTGCCTAGATTCCACATATTCCCTACTATCACACTCCAACAAAACAAATGCATCTCTTTTACTATACTTACCTTCTATCGATTTGATTTGAAATACCATTACATCTTTTTGTGCACACTCCATTGCATCAATCAAAAATTTTACGTTATTGATATATGCACATCCGGAATCTGCATATATCAAGTAGTCCCCTTCACTAATCTCGTCAAAACTTTTTGCGATAATATAAGGTTTCCATATCCAGTACCCTGCCCCTCTCTTTGCGCACCAAATGGAGCTATTCTTTTCCTTAAACGACTCATCTATATCTGTAGGCCTATACTCAATGACTTTGTCAACACCGTTTTTATATGCTGTCTTAGTGTTTAATCTTTGAGCTTTCCTGAAGTTATCATTTGCATAATTTATGCCCAATATCATTTTTATCTCCTTGTTTAATGAACCTACTAAACAACCAATTTTCTAGTGGATACTCAATGAACTTCCAAAAATTAATAGATATAATTATAGCACTTGAAAGGAGTACTATCAATCTGAGGATATTACATAGTCTACTATCCTTTAGTACTTTTAACATAAAAAAATTCATATACTGCAGCGTAACCGGATGTATGAGATAAAGAGAAAAACTTGCATTGCTTAATAGCCGTATGCACTTTTGTATAAAAATATTTTTCACCTCTAGTGGACAGCATAATATAATTATAAATAACATACATACAACAATCTCATATGTATACCATTGCATTTTTCCCATTATAGCTATAAAAGTCAAGTATATACCATACAAAGACAGCCTTTTTTCTTTTAAAGCCAAATATGCAGTGCAACCAAATATAACACAATATATGGTATTAACTGGAGTATTATTAACAAACCAAATCAGTTGCTCACTCTTTTCCATGACTGTAAACAGATAACTAAGCATTAATTTTTGCACAAATGGTCTTAGAACCATTAGTATGCAGAGTAGAAATAACGCTTTAGAAAACCTGTTTATCAATTTATATAAAAATGGAGCAACCAAATAAAAAAAGGCAAATGAACTCATGGTCCATACCGCATACGCATTATTCCAATACCCATAGTTTTCCGAAGGAATAAACATATGTAAGAAAAAAAAATATCTTAAATATTTTATTCCAAGCGGCCCCTCATTCGAAAAAAGGAAACCTATTGGCTCCCTATCTATGAAAACAAACCACCCCCCCCCATTACATAGTTTATCACCAGCACTAACCAATGTACTGGTACAATTCGTAAAAATCTTTTGCGGTAATACTGTCCAAGACTTGAAGTATGATTTAATGAGTTAAAAATCAAATATCCACTCAAAATGAAGAATAGTTGAACCCCCTTTCTCATCTCATCAGTTACGGATAATCCACAATACTGCCCCAAATGGCAAAATAGTACCATATATGCAGCTAAACACCTTATAATATCCAGATTAAAATTAGATGATTTATCAATTTCCACTTTTCCCTCTCCCTAATTTTTCTTTAGTCAGTCATTAGATTTAATGCTCTTTCAACTGTAACATCAGAGTTATAGTGTTGATGTTCTCCCCATCTTCCCAAGCCAAAAATATTATTCGCTCTTGCCCACTTTAACACAGTTTGCATTATTTGATTTTTATGTAATGTATTCAGTGGATATGCATACTCATTTACATAAAATATCTTTTCTGGTCCCATTAAATAACGCGAATTATTTGTTTCAGTCCAATATCCAAAACTATTGCTGCAAAAATTTTTCCTTAGCAAAATTCTGTGATAAGGTATCTCCAATGATGGCTCATATATCCAATGGGCATCAGTACGATAATCTTCTTTAATATATTCAATTGTTACCCCTATGTGTTTTAATTGTTTTAAATCACATTCTAATTGTTCTGGCATACCATTTATTTTAAAGGAATCCCATGGAATTGTGGAAATAATCTTATCGGCCTTAAACTTAACCCCAGAATTAGTCATTACCACCCCTTTGTCGAGCGCAAATACTTTATGATTAAATAGTATGTGCTCTCCTAAATTATCAGCCATCCGCCGCCACAACTCACCATATCCATAATTGCGCGGGTAGTAGAATTTACTATGCCCGGGCTCTTTACCATATGCTTTATGTTGAATACATGAACGCAGTGTTTCTTCAAAAGAAACATTAGGGAGTTTATCTAACCAATATGTCCCTAACTCATTTAATTGTTCACCAAACATTTTACTATTGTAAGGCAGCATATAATCGTTAGCTATGCATTCTCCCAATTTCCAGTAAATCCATTCTACAAACCTTTTTGGCATCTCCTTATTACAATTACATCCCGCTAAAGCTATTGACTTAAGGTATCTTATCTGAGTATCAATATCTAATTGCCAAATATTAGCCTCCAACGGATGTGAAATCTCTTGATTATGAATCTTAATTCTTGAATCTCTTTCAAAAATATTCCACTCTGTTTTTGGCATAAACTCAAATAGAAAATCGTTTACTTTCTTATTTCGTACATCCAAAAAATGCCCCCCCCCCGGTCCAGAGGGCTGTTATCTACATTTACACTTCTGCACAATCCACCAGCATCCTTCTCTCTCTCAAGCACTAAAAATGAGGTTTCACCACTTTTTTTTAATCTATTTGCGTAACTAAGACCTGCTGGTCCTGCACCTAAAATTATATACTTCATTGCACACCTATATAAACATATTTTACATATGTTATCCTTTTGTATTTTTTAAAAACCGTATTATTTTCTCTTTTATGCTCTCTTTTCTTCCTATACTCTGATCGTTTTGGTTCTTTTGAAATGTTTCATAGTCTCCAATAATGGTTACTTGCTGTCCACAGCCTGATAACCACCATGCAACCTCTGTAAAGGTCGATGCATAGCTTCCTATTAGAACCGAAGCCCTACTTAAAAGGTATAAATCTGCAACTGCATCAACTGCTCCTTCATAGTCCTTATTAGGAAGTTCATTTATTTGTCCCGGTAATTCTAATCTAAAAAAATCAGCCACTTTTTTATCACAGCTAGCTAAAAAAAACTGCGTATCCTTTGAATATTTTTTCATTTCATCCAAGTATTTTTTTAGATCATCGTCACTTCCTCTTCCAAACTCTTTCCATTGACTATTCAATCGTACATGTACAGCAACATATTTAGTATCCATATTCAATTGCTCAATCCTATCCTTCACTAACGTTGAAGGCTGTAATCTTCTGAAAAAATTCAGATACACCTTTCGCACTTCCTGTGGTATTCTATCAAACTCAAAATCAATACATTCCTGACCTTCTATATCTTTCGGGTAGGCTTTGGTAAATCCATTTGGCACTTCACCCTCTTTTATTAATAATCGAAATACATTTCCATCTTCTATACTTTTACAGTTATTTGGCGGTTCATCTCTGTTAATCTGCATATTAATTTCATTTATAAGAAATTCTGTCTTAAATTCAAATAGTTTCCCAAATGGTTCAGTTACTATATTAGAAATTGACCAATACATATCAATCGTATCATTTGAATCTCCATAAAACCTCAAAGCAGAAAAAAGCCTTTTAATACGGTTACATATACCTGCCATAGGGCCAAATGCGATATACTGTGTCATCCTTAATCCTCCAAAATTCTTTCTATGTTTTATTATCTTATCTTTTTGATTTCTCTAAAACATATATATCCCATTTCTCTAGATTTCCAATCAAATTTTATTTCATTCTCATTAGGTACTATTTCAAAAAATATTTTCTTATTAGGTCGATCATAGCTATGTGGAGTCCCGTACTCATTCATAATAATTAGATTTATATAAAAAAAGTATGTCCCTGGTGCAAGCATGTCCAAATCTATTACGAATTCCGCACGTTTTTCACAATCAACCTCGGCTTCACCTATAATTTCTGACTTCGCAACCCCCACTGGGGTCTCATCTGCGGCTTTTATCGCTAAATATAGTCTTAAACCTTTAATGCATTGTGTGCCTTTCCATTCCATTGCGCAAATCACTTTTGAACCTTCTGAAAAACGTGCCTGTTCACAGCCCAAAAATTCAAACGACGTCACTCTAACTGCAACACCATGATCTAATGATGGTCGCTGAATATCGCTCAATTTATACAATGTATAAAAATCACTTTTTTCTAAATCCATATATAATTCAATTGCCTTATCAACATCTCCATCATATATTACACCCCCCTTCTTTAGAACAATACATCTCGTACATAGCTGACGAATTGTCCTCATATTATGACTTACGTACAATACTGTTTTTCCTTCTTGGCTTGATGCCTGTCCCATTCTTCCTAAGCACTTTTCTTGAAATTTTACATCTCCAACAGCCAGAACTTCATCCATCAACAATATCTCTGAATCCAAATGTGCTGCCACTGAAAATGCCAACTTAACATACATCCCTGATGAATATCGCTTTACAGGCGTATCAATAAATTGACGAACTTCTGAAAAATCAATTATATTATCAATTTTTCGATTTATTTCTGCCTTGGTCATTCCCAGTATAGCACCATTCATATAAATATTTTCTCGTCCGGTGAGTTCCGGATGAAATCCAGTCCCTACCTCCAACATTGATGTAATCCTTCCATTTAGATAAATCGTACCAGAAGTAGGAGCCGTTACTCGTGACAAAAGCTTTAAGAGTGTTGACTTACCGGCTCCATTATGACCAATTATTCCAATCGCTTCCCCTCTGTACACTTTAAATGATACATTATCAAGAGCCATGAATTTTTCATTTTTGCTATATACCTTCTCGCCAATTTTAAGATTGGGGTCCTCCTTACCGCAAAGTCTGGCCCACCTGCTTTGTATTTCTTCTCTTAGGGTATCGCCCCCTATAGTCCCCAACCTATATTGTTTAGATACCTGTTGTATATCTACCATTATCTCATCTTTCATCACAGATTGCCTTTCATATAAGTTATATAGTATCCATAAAACTTTTTTCCACTTTACTAAATAAAAGAATGCCAATGCATAATATAAGACACGTAATCCCCCAGCTAACTCCATAATATTGTAGATTAAACACTCCTGCCTCCGAGCCCAAAAAGGAAAATCTCATACTCTCAATAATAGGTGTCATTGGGTTTATCATAATCAATTTATATAAAAAGGAATTTTTAAAAATAGAAAGTGAATATGCCACAGGTGTCAGATACATCCACAGTTGTACACCAAAAGAAACCAGCATTGCCAAATCTCTATACTTTGTTGTCAGTGCCGATACAATTATACCGAATCCCAATCCAAGCATTGCCATCTGGAAAACAAACAGAGGAAACATTACAATATAAAAATTGGAATGTAATACATAATTAGGATTAAAATAAAAGATTATTGTTAAAACCAAAAACATAGTAAATTGTATAGCAAATGATATAAACTGCGTAATTACAATTGATATGGGCATAACAAGCCTAGGAAAATATACTTTTCCCATAATTCCACTATTCGACACAAACGTATTTGCAGTACCTGTCAGACATCCTGCAAAATATCCCCATGTAATATTTCCACACATATAAAAAAGGAATGAAGGCACCTGTCCACAATCAGCTAAACCTGCTATATTTCCAAAAATAAACGTGAAAACAAATGTTGTCATAAGAGGTTGTATGATTGCCCAAACAGGCCCTAATATTGTTTGTTTATACTGAGCCACAAAATTTCTCTTAACGAAAAGGAGAATTAAATCTCTATATTGAAAAACCTCACTTAAGTGCAACTCAAACCAACCAGAATTTGGTTTAATAACAATCTTATATTTCTCTTGATTTATATTCATCATTTCTTACCTCTGCAAGCCTTTTTTAATTTGCTGAATTTTTATCTATGCTATATTCCAAAAATCAGAACTTACCAAACGCAAAAAATATGCCTCACATCACATTAGTACATCAACAAATGCGGTTTTCCTGAATATGCATATGAAAAAAGCGTACACTTCCCCAAACAGTAGTAACTTTTCATTCCCGGTACAGCGATAAGATGAGCTAGAGGCATCAAATAGCCAATACATAACTACTTTGGACAATATGATTTGATGTCGATCGAATTCAGCTTATCCTTTACCTCGTGCAATAATCAGCATCTGATTAGAGATTATTTATTATAATAATTTATCAAAACATTTAGCAATCATCGGGGAGAAACCATATAGATACTCTCCTATCCTTACTCTCTTATAACTTTTAGGCAAACCAGTCCCATATCTAAACAAAAACTTTCTATATTCTTTCAAAACAATTCTCTTACACTTCGAATTGTTTACATCCCTATATTTTTCATATAACATCTTACACAACCCAAAGGCTCTACGTATTGCTAACTCTTGAAGCTCCCGGTCCCCCTTCACACAATAAAACTGAATTGCTTGATTAGCCATTTCTAAGATGGATAAATTTTTCTCATCATATATACTTCCCATTATGCTTCCTTCTCTTTGTATATAATAATATAAAGGTGAGGCAACATATACTACACTATCAGCCGCATAAAGTAGCTGATATGTTACATATTCATCTTCATGCAATTTTCCTATAGGATATCTTATCTTTTCAAAACAGCTTGCCTTGTATAATTTCCCCCACGCCACCGTAAAATTAACTCCAAATTCATTATATACATTAAAGCAGCTTTCCCGTCCTGAATATACCACCGGTATTTGATTAAAAATAGCTTCCCCCACATCTGTTATGTTATCCACCTTTCTAAATCCACCAATAGCAATATCAGCTTGTGTATTTATTAAATTTCTGAGAAGTATTTCGCATGCACAGGAATGTATAAAATCATCTCCATCAACAAACATCAAGTATTGGCCCGAGGCATTTTCTATCCCACAATTTCTTGCGTCTGAAAGACCACCATTTTTTTTATTTATTACTTTTATTCTGTTATCAATACCAGCACATTTCTGACAAATTTCAAAACTATGATCTGTAGACCCATCATTTATTAGTAATACTTCAATATTACTATAGGTTTGTTCGATAACCGATTTAATACAATTTTCTATATAATTCTCAATATTATATATTGGGATTATAATACTAATTTTATTTTTATTCACGCTTCAATCTCCCAAATAATATATACTTTTTTATCCTTTTAATAGTTGTTATAAACGTCTTTTTTTCACTATAGTCAAGTATATAATGTGTTGATTGAAGAAAATCGGCGACCTCTTGAATCTTTTTATCATTTTTATCAAGACTATTACGTGCACCAAATATCCATCTGTAATTTTTTGAAATTCCCAAAAGTATATTTTTATATTCTTGCTCTGATTTATTTTTCAAATAATCAAACCATTTTTTATAAACCCGCATATACGTCAATAGTTTATCAGACGATATATTGTAGTATGTAGACAAAATATTATCCTGCCGATAATTATAAAAACAATAACCGATCAAGCTTATTGATTGAGCGCTAAGCACTCCTCTTATAAAAAAATCAAAATCTTCGTTACAAATCAAATCTTCAGAGAACATTATATTATGTTTTAGTAAAAAACTCCTATTATAAATAGTTAAGCACATTGATCCCGGAATACTTCCCTCATAGAAAATAATATCTTTTACCCGTTCCAGTGAATCTACACACCATTCGTTCTCCATATCAAACACCTGATACATAACTTTAGAGCCATTTTTTAAGCAATAATATTTATTTCCAATACACAGGTCACAATTAGATTTATTTATTATCTTATCCAGTCTATCTAAATAATTTTCTTCCCAAAAATCATCACCATCCAAAAAGGCAATATAATCACCGCTTGCCATTTGAATACCTAAATTTCTCGCTTTGGCCTGTCCACCATGTTCTTGAGAGAATACATTGATATGAGAATTATATAAATATTGGTTACAAATCTCTAACGTCCTATCGGTCGACCCATCATCAATTATTATCAATTCAAACTCTGGATAATCCTGTGACAAAACACTTTGTATACATTGATTAATATACTTTTCAACATTATAGACCGGTACGATAATACTAATTCTGCTTCTAGCTTTCATTTTTATCATTAATCCTTCCTAGCATAGAATTTTTATCCAACTCTCACACAGTATGTCTTTTCTATCATTCTCATTTGTCCACCTATCTGGTGAAATCACTAATTTATCTGGATTTGAATTTAACCAGGCTGCCCACCAACTAAATGTACTATTAGCAATAATATTATTCTTACAACTACTCATAAGAAACAATTCAAACCAATCATTTTTTTCTTTTGTAAAAATCAATTTATACTTAACATTTAATCTAATATTCTTTTCAAAATCACTTGGCGAATCTGTAAAGACAAAAAACGTACAATCATTTAATTTTTCTTGACACATTTCACAAGCCTTTATATAGTAATCCGAATTGCATATATTCCCAAATATAGAAAAATTATCCCTGTTCCTATAATCACCCATTCTAACATGAACAGAAACAGAATTAGGAATGTTCTTTAACTCTTCATATAGACTTTTCTCTTCCTTTGTGAGCTCATTCATATTAAATTTGAAATCCTCTTTTAAAATATCTCCTATGACATCAAAATACTTAACGGTTTGCCAATAACCTATTAAATAAGCGTGTTTCTTTTTAATAATTGAAGAGTCATAATTATAATCCCTTTCAATAAATATATATGGTTTTTGTTTTATAATGGTATAAACGCTATTCATGATTAGCATTCTATATTTTTTTTCAAATTTAGAAATCTCATAAAATTTATAATTAAACTTTGTTACCCATTTTAGCCGAGGCGTATCTGTATCAGGAATATCATCAAAATATGATGTATCTATCTTAACATTTCTCCCCATTAATTGTAACCTTCTTGCTAAGGCATACTGAAACATTTGATTGCCTAATCCACCCATTATTTTTATAATAATCATTATTTCCTTTAATCCTTCAACCAATTAATTAGTTCTTTGTTACGGTACTCTTTACATACTTTATTCAATTCCCTATTGAATTCACTATCGCCTGCGTTTTCTTGCCTTTGCATTACAAAGAGTGCTTTGAAGAATCTCAGACGTTCTAGAATCCCCTCTAATTCCCCAACATCATGAGTTGCCTTCTTAATTAATCTTTTGTCTTTATCTGATAATCGAATCTTCATTATTTGAAATAGTAATTCATGTATTTCATCAAAATCCTGATTTCTTTTATCTAATTCTTCCCTTTGTGTCTTTCTTGAAATACTGGTTCTTGATACTCTATAATACTGTAATATCTTATTTATATTATTAATCTTTCCATATATTAAAAACTCACTCCAAAATCTGTAATCCTCTAATGTTCTATTACTTTCCCTATATATTATTTCATTATCTACTGCTACCTTTCTCCTAAACATCATACTGCCATTTACTATTGGGTTAAAAAATAGCATATTAGCTCTTATGGCTGCATCCGATAAAACTGGTTTTAAATTAGTCGGCAATTCATTTCCATCTTCGTCAATCAGCTGATACAATCCTCCCACCGCATCTATTTCTGGATGTTTTTCTAAATAGCGAACTTCCTCGTCCAGCCTATATAATGGAGCTATATCATCGGCATCCATTAACGCAATATATTCGCAATCGCATAATTTAAGCCCTCTATTCCTAGTATATACAATCCCCCTATTTATTTCATTCTCTACAAGAAGAATCCTGTGGTCTTGCATTGCATATTGTTTCACTATATCCCTACTTCTATCTGTAGAACCATCATCTATAACCAATATTTTAAAATCCTTAAACGTCTGTTTTATAAGGCTGTCTATCGTTTCAGAAATATATTTCTCTGCGTTATAACATGGTATAAACACTATAAGTTTTTCCATAAATCACCTTCCCCTATAATTCACTATTAAGTTAACTACCTCTTAAAACAGGCGGGTTTAGCAGACTAAAGCAATGTCATTTAGTTTAAGATCTATATAATGAGGAAAATTGCATAATATATCCCTTTTCAAAACATACCACCCATTATTTTAGTATATATATCAGCTTCCAAAAAAACTGTATAAACTGTTTCTTTATTTTTTCAAGGAAAAAAATATCAGCACATTGTTCCGCTGTTTTAGCTGAATCCAGGCATATTCTATCCTTTTTATCCAATACTACTAATATCGGTGTAAAAGGGATGTCCCAATTTTCCGGATAACAGTATGCAGGAGATAGAAGCTTATAGCACGTATTATCAAGTATATAACGATTTATATGAGATTCATCATGCCAACGTGCTATAATCCCATTTTCTATGTCACTATTTATATTTTTATTAAGCGTTTTAATTAGCTCTATATAAGCTTCAGTTCGGCCTCCATTAATTCCCCCACATATATATACTTCTCCTTTATAATACGGAATATATGCCTTTGATTTACGATTCCTATCATATTCAAATTCATATGGCTTCTGTTTATAATACCCTGGATGCTGAACCACAACCAGTTTTTCATCTTTAGGAAGCATCATTTCTTCTGTTACTCTTTCTTTACAAATTACATTAGCATTCATAAAAAAAGTATAATCAAATTTTTTTAACTCTGGTATAATCTGCAAAAACATTTTAAAACGAAATAATGTATTTCCAGGCCACCCTAAATTTTCCTGATGAATCCTATGTATTCGTTCTGTTACATTTTCCCCATAAATAAATTTGGAGTCCGTAAATACAAAATACTCTTTTTCGCACTCTGTCATAAACCTTTCTTCAAAACTGATATAAAAGTCTTTCCAAAACGTATCATACTTACCTATACATATATATAAAATCGCAATTTTTGTCATGTTTTACTCTCTTTTACTATATCCTAATCCACTTTTTACACCATATATCTGGTGTACATTTACCATTTAACCAACGTCGGGGAGCAATAACTATTTTTTCTTCATTTCTATTCAGCCAGGCCGCCCACCAGCTAAAACTGCTATTAGCAATAATATTATGCTTGCACAAACTCATAAGATACATATCTGACAGTGCTGAAGAATATTCATTTCTATCAACTATCACAAATCCCTTGAAATCCTCCTGCTGTTTAACCCATTCAACATCATCAGAAAACACAAAGAATTTAGCATTAGGTACTCTCATCTTGATATATTCTATAGCCTCCGCATAATACAAACTTGTACAAATCCCCCCATAAAGTTCCCCTTGTAGATAATCTCCCCTTCTTATATGAATAGAAACAGAGTTCTTATTTCTGATACTATCTTCCCACTCACTTACTTGACTATTTACCAAAGCAAAGGAATAATCCTCTAACAACTTTTCCCTTGTATTACTAAAATATTTTTCAGTTTGCCAATATCCGCTTAGATATACATTGTCCATCCTCAAAATATCGTTTTCATAACAAGAATCATTTTTTTCCGAAACAAACGATTTTTTCTTCCCAAATATTTTTCTTCTAATCCTGCTAACAAAATCCGCTTGGCAATCCGATAGTCTGTTTATATCTTTTTCTGAAGCAACATTGATTTTTATTCCAAAATTGTAAAGTTCAAACTTAACACTTTTATTCTTATACCATGCCAAATCCGCATACACATCAATATGCTTTTGTTCAAATGCTTTATATAAGGCATATTGAAACATTTGATTACCTAAGCCACCCATCATTTTTATAATAACCATTAATTTTTCACCCAAATTTCATGTTATAAGCATATACGCTTCTTAATAGTTTGCCATGAAAAATATATTTTAACCGTTTTTGTAACGGAATGCTTTAACAACAATAACTTCAGACAAAACTTAACTCCTTTTTTCCAATCTAGTTTTACTTGCTCACAGTAGTTTGATATTTTATTTTTTAATATTTCATCAGTATTGGAATCCCATTTAAAAAGCGTTAAATATTTAAACATATTATCAATGTATTGATACCTACACTCGTCAGCTAGTTCTTTTTCTCCCTTCTCATCTAAAAACAAAATCCTTCTCTCTAACTCCGGTATTAAGTCTGTAATAATACGCAACGGTGCTCTATTATAATCATTAAAATCTTCACCACTTATGCTATCTTCTCTTAACCTGTAATGATATAGGGCTCTGTCAATATAAACATTGATTTTACTTTTTTCAATAACTTTAGTACTAAAGACTATATCCTCATAGCACTTCCCTACTGGAAAGCGTAAATCAGAAATCAATTCTCTTTTATAAAGCCTATCCCACACTGACATGGTTATTTCATAACGCCTATCTCCTACTATAAATAGCCTAAGCATTTCTTCTCTGGAAAAAACCTCAATATTTTCTGTAAAATTTTTCCTGACTTCACCCTGGGTGTTAAATTTAACAAATCTGGCCGCAGCCAAGTCTGCTGCGTACCTTTCACAGTTTTTATATAATACCTCATACATATCTGGTTCTATATAATCATCAGAATCCACAAATCCGATATACTCTCCCCTCGCGATATCAAGCCCTGCGTTTCTGGCTTCTGATAATCCCCCATTACATTTATGTATAACCACTACTCTATTATCTTTAAGCTTATATTCATCACAAATGCTTCCACTGCCATCAGTTGATCCATCATCCACTAAAATAATCTCTAAATCAGCATATGTCTGTTCCAAAATTGATTCAACACATTGTCTTATGTATCTTTCGACATTGTAAACAGGTACAATCACACTAATCATTTCTTAATTCCTTCCAGAAATAATTTGCAAAATAAAGTATAACTTTCTTTCTATTAGTAACAATTTAATGCGGCGACGCCTTGGAAGATTAGCAATGTATTTATTAGTACTATAACAAGGAAATCTTTTTAACATATACTCTTGTAGCCTATCTGTCATTTCAGAATTTCCAAGTGTACGAGGTATGGCCTCTAATAAAATATGGCTTATAGCCATGAACTCTAATTCATGATAAAATTGATTTAATATGTTTTTTCCCCGAAAATAATTATAGACCTCATCCACTGCATCGATAATTTCCAAATTGCGCATACTCTGCTTGGTATGCATGATAGAATTACTTCTTTGTCTGTAAAAATAGAGTGGCTTATTTAAATATACAATCTCATGAGTATTTACATAGATTTTAATTGTAGTCCTTAAATCCTCATACCAAACTCTCTCAGGGAAGAAAATTCCTGTGTCAATAAACACTTTACGTTTATATAGTTTATTACATGCGCTCGGTGTTTCAAACAAAAGTCTTGGGGCTTTTTCTAATGATAAAATATTCCCCTGACCATAATACCCGCATAAAATCGTTTCTGAATCCATCACCTCATCAACACAATTAATATCAAATATGACCATATCACACTTTTTATTTTCCGCGCTCTGATATGTCAAGCTCAATGTATCCTTATGAATCCAGTCATCACTATCCAAAAAAAGAACATACTCTCCAACAGCTTCCCTTATACCTGTATTACGTGCTCCACCAAGTCCCTTATTCCTTTGACTAATCAATCTGAATTTATCCGGATAGCGTCTTTCATATTCCTGCAAAATCTGTTTACTTTCGTCTGGAGACTCGTCATCTACTGCTATAATCTCATAATTTTCAAAAGTTTGCTCAATAGCCGAATCAATACATTGTTTAAGATATTTTTCCGTATTATAAACTGGTATAATTATACTTACTTTTACTTCCTTCATTTTTTCTCCAAACTAATTAAATGAATTCATCAGGCTGTCCCATTCTGACAACACATGAGTACTATCAAATTCAAACAATTTTAAATCTGTTTTTTCCGCAAACCGTCTCCGTAATTCTCCATCTCTCATCAGATATTTTAGCTTCTCCGCAAACAACTCAACCTTTCCATCATCAACCAGATATCCGTTGATCCCGTCATCAATCAATTCTGCCGGTCCTTCTTTACAATTAAAACTAACCACAGGCAACCCTTTGGCCATGGCCTCAATCATAACTAAAACAAAGCCTTCATATCTGGATGACAACGCAAATAATGATGCTCGCATATACCATTGATCTATATCTCTCTGATAAGGAATTATCTCCACATTCTGAAAATGATAAGTTTTTATAATATTACATAAATTTTCTTTTTCCTCTCCATCCCCTATAATTCTCAAACTCCAGTCTCCAAACTCCGGCTCAATATACCTCCATGCTTCCAAAAGTAAATCAAATCCCTTTTGTCGAGTTAGACGCCCTACGGCCAGAACAGTTTTTTCTTCCAGCTTTGATTTGGTATCCAAACTCACAGTAACCGGATTGTATATACGCACAATTCTATTTATACGCCTTAGTTTATCTTTATAATTCTTCAAATCCCTCTCTCCCAATACTACAATCGCATCTGCGTACTTGGCAGAGAGACGTCTGGCTAATCTCCTAGCCAGGCTCCGCTTTGCATAGAAGTTAAAATGCTCCCAGGCAATAATTTTTAAAGTATGATGTATGGCCTTAACTCCTAATAGATAATATATTAATATGACATCAACCGCAACTAGTATTTCTATCCCTTCTCTGTCAATTACTTCCTTCAACCTCTTTAAGAGCATCGCTTTTCGCATCACCCTGTTTTTTATCTCTTCTCCCTTTAAAGAAACCACACTAACCTTATCAGATATTGGAAATTTATATTCCATTCCTTCCCGACAACTCAAAATTGTCACCTTATATCCGAAATCCGCTAATCCGTTAGCAATTACACAAGTGGCCCTCTCTGTTCCTGCACCATGGGATAAATTGTTTATCAAAAAAGCGAGGTTTTTCATTCTCTCCCTACTTCCCTATTATAATCAAGCTCCCTATCTCTTTAGAAGCCTCTTTAACTTCTCCCTGCCGTCTTCTCCAATAATCCTAGTTATTATCGCCAGAACCTTTCCCTTTGTTCGTTCCTTCTTTCCCTTCCAGGTTCCATTATAATAATGTATTGCGTATGTATTATCCGTAATATTACACCGCATTGTATTATAATTTATAGGAGAAAAATATTCAGACGGATAAATAACACAGCCGTCATATTCTGTTTTTTTCAGGCTACTTTTCATATACCCGAAGCGCTTGTTTAAAAAGCTATATATATAAAGAGAATTAGGGGTTTGATCCATTGTACCGTTTTTATCTATGAATCGTCTCCCTTCATACAGTTCCAGCAGCTCCCTTAGCAAAACGGAATGGACCTGCGCGCCAATCACCGCTGTACAAATGGAATATTTACTTTCACTTCCCATAAAAAGGGACTGCTCCAAAAGTGAATCAAAGCTTTTAACTATACTCACATCTGTATCCAGATAAATCCCTCCATATTCATATAGAACCTTAAGACGCATATAATCAGTCACAAAGGCCCATTTCTTCGCCGCATATGCTTCCTGAACATAGTTGCAAGTCCTGCCTATGTCGAAGTTATCCTCATTCCATTCTATAATTTTATAACCTTCCAGTTTCCTGGTCCAGTCAGCTATTGTTTCAATAACTTCTTGTGGCTTTTCTTTTTTTCCCACCCAGCAGTAATGTATTATTTTAGGGATTGAATCCATGATTTTTCTCCGCCCGCTCTAACTATCTTCAAGTTTCCTTAATATATGCCCAAATTTACGACAAAAGCTGCTTGTGTTTCCCAGGTAATATTCACCCTTTTTATTTCGATATTCTTCTATCTTGCTCCCCAGCTCACCGATATCATAAACCACTGCAATTTTGCCTTCCTGCTCCAGCCTGCGGCTAAAGTCTACCTGATGATCGTTAACATGTTCACCAAATGTTTTCTGGCGTGGAACCACGATGGGTATTTTTCCAAATTGTAATGCCAACATGATGCTGCCAGGCCCTCCATGAGTTATTATGACATCCGCCTGCTCTGCATATGCCACCATTTCATCATGGGAAATCATTGCCTTCCAACGACAGTTCTTGGGTATATAGGTAGAATAACCCGTTTGTATAAAGACATCTTCGTCTAAATTAAGTCGATCAACATATTCTATCAAACGGTTAAATTGCTGTTCGTGTGTCCCTACTGTTACAAATATCATTATAGAATTCCTCCCAGGTTAACTGCCCTTGGGTAGAACTTCTTTTGTTCCTCCCACTGCACAATAAAACAATTGCATATAGGATACACCAACCTGCCGGTTAGAGTCGGCTTATCAATACGGTCATAAACTTCTATAAAAACAAGCTTTATTCCCATAAGCCTGCCGATATAAAAAAAAGGAACAGCTGCACCAGCGCCTGTGGATACTAAAAAATCAGGTTTTTCTTTTTTTAAAATCTGTATAGCAAGTACTGCATTTTTAAAAAAATTAATAATATTACGATTGGTGGGAAAATAGCACCAAAAGACCCTTTCTTCCTTCAACAAACTAACCGCGTCCTCTTTTTTAAATGTTACCCAAAAACGTTCCTCCTGCTCCCAGAACTCTTTTAACAAATATAGATGTGTCAGATGTCCACCGCTGGATCCTACCAAACCTAGTTTCATCTTTCATTTCCTCTTTTCTCGCCACAAGCCTGCCAAAATCGGTACTTTTTCTTATATATCATACCATATTTTGCAGGAATATCAAGCAATTACGGCTCCCGTCTCCCGCACCATTTAAATAGCCACATAAATATACCGGTACAATATAAAGAAAGAAATAATTCAATCTTTTCTTTTGATGATAGGCCGCTCTTTCTTCTTATTCCCTTTATCTCCTCAAGAAATATTCGCTTGTAATAGCGCAACTCTCCTCTTTGTTCCTTTGTCAACCGCTCTACCATTGCCAATCGTTTGCACTGAACTATATATCCGATAGCCGCTCCCTTTATAGCCAAGCCAGCGAAGTCAGGTCTGCTCTGTTTCATATTCTTCAATATGCCCATGTAGCTATAAAAATAATCCTGCATATTTTTAACATTATTCGTCGCAACAATTGAACCTTCACGTTTTAACCTATAATAATACATTGGTCTGTCATCAAAAAAAATATATTTACAATTTAATATTAATCGGGGCATAGCTTCAACATCTTCATAATTACGTCCCTCAATAAACCGTATACCATCAAATACCTGCCTCCTATAAAGCCTGCACCACAGGTATGCATCAAAATATAACATCAAACTTTCTAATGCTTTATCAGAAGATACCATGCCCCGGAGAGGAAAAGATTTTATGGTTGTACTTGACCTGTATATTTCATAATAGGCGCATGTAACCACGTCTACATCATGTTCTGACATATCTGCGTACAACATCTCATACATGTATTCATCAATCCAATCATCCGGATCCACGAACCCGATATACTCACCTCTGGCTGCCTCTAACCCTGAATTACGTGCAGATGATACACCTCCGTTTTTTTTATGGATAACATGAAATCGTTCATCAAGCTCACAATATCTGTCACATATCTGACCTGAGGCATCCGTAGAGCCGTCATCAACCATAATTACCTCAATGTTCTTATATGTCTGTCGCGCAATGCTATTCAGGCAGTCCCGGATATACGCATCCACATTATATACTGGCACAATAATACTAATCAGTTCTGACATAATACTCCTTTATTTATGACCTCCGTCTTCCTATCATTCTTTTTACCTCAGGGACAATAAGATTACGCAGGTTCTGAAATTCTGTGGTTCTAAAAAAAGCAATCAGATAAAATATATTAACAATCACAATGCAGCATATAATTCTAAAGGCAATATCACTCCAACCTGTACCGCTGGTTAACAACGATACTTTCCACACGATTCCCCCCGCTACAACCATACATCCTGTATACATAAAATATCGTAACATATAATTCTTTAACCCATTTCCGAATTTGTATTTGAAAAGAATATATGGTTCCACCCAAAATCCCGTCATCATATTACTGATAAAGGTTCCAATGAATACCCCTGCAATTCCCCACTGTTTTGCCAAACAAATTGATGCTATAAGGTTGATTGCTGCCTCCGCTAAAGGTTTATAACGATCGTACCAAAATAGTCCCATAGCATCACGAAAGGTAATATTAACGCGTCTCATGCCGCTTACATAAAAATTTATACATATAATTAAAACCACTCCATTGGACAATAAAAAATCCGCCCCCAACCACATTTTTATGAATGGTTGAAATAACATCAAAAAACATATGGTGCAAAAACTGTATATCCAAAAATTAACTAAATTCATAGTACAATAAACCGAAAATACCTTTTTTTCGTTTTCCAGTACTCCTAAATTCCCTACACTGGCAGCAGCAGCCTCAGTTACTTTAGCAACAATGGCAACAATACCACTCAAAATCAAGCTATAGTTAGAATATAATCCCACCTCAACTAAACCTGCAAATTTAGAAATCAAAATATTATCTGTCCCATTCACCACAACCGCCCCCACATTGTGATTAAACATCGCGAACACATTCTTTTTTATTTCTTTCATTATATCTGAGCTTAAAGGAGCCGACTTGTTTGAATCTGTAACCCACGGAAAAAGCGTCTCTGCTTTTTTAGAAATCTTCCAATTACTATACACTGTAACCGAAATCTGTATTAACAGATAAAATATAAAATTATGTGTTAGAATCAAAAATAGCATCTGCAAGACATCACGCAAAATCATATATTTATATTTATATAAGCTGCCTATATACTGTTTTTGGTTTGCATCCAATACAGAGCACTTATAAGCATAAAAATAGGAAACCACTGTATTACTTAAATATAGAATATAAATCAGCTGCAGATGGGGTATATTAGGCATATCCTTGATGAAAAAACCCAAAAAAGGAGACAGTGATACGCCTGCTATCCCTACCACTATCCCCACTGTGCGATATACCTTCCCATAAAAATTCAATAACTGTTTCAACAATTCCTCATTGTTTTCCGCCACCGGTTTATACATACTAAAAATAATTGCATTTCCGATACCCAATTCGGCCAGAGAAAGCATTGTTAATATATTAGTAAACAGTCCACTAACTCCAAGGTACTCTTTTGTTAATGTACTTACGAATACAGTCCGAACAATAAAACTCATTATACAACTAATCATCTGTCCACTTAAACCTATGCTGGCATTTTTTATGGTATTTTCAGTACGCATTAACATACCCCTTCCAAATTACTCGCTGCTTTTCTTCATTGCCCATATATGAGTATTATGTTATAATTAATATATTGATCTAAAATTAGGAGGATTTTCATGATTCGTATTCTTTATGTACTAAACGGTCCCTTCCGCCGGGGTGGTACAGAAGCAGTAGTATTAAATTACTATAAATATATTGATAAGTCCCGTTTTCAAATTGAATTCGCTGTCCATGCCCTTGAAAAGGATTGCATGGATAATACCACCCATCATCAGTTACTTTCATCGGGAGCTGCATTATATTACATCACCCCAAGGAGTATTAGTATCATTCAGAACCGTAAGGACTTTGAATATCTTTTTTCTAACGTACAATATGATATCATCCATAGCCATATGGACAGCATCGGCAGCCTTGTTCTTTCCTTAGCACGCAAATCCGGAATTCCGGTACGCATAGCTCATAGTCACAGTACAAACCATCAAATTACTATTCGTTCAGCCAAAAAATTACTGCATTTTCTCTTTCTGGAATACTGTAGATACACAATCAGGAAAAATGCTACCAACTATATCGCCTGTTCTTCTTCAGCTGCAAAATGGTTATTTGGAGCAAAAGCATTAAGTAATGTCCTTATACTCCCAAATGCCATAGAAGCAGAATTATATGCATTTTCCAGTCAGCTTCGCAAGCAGGTTCGCAAGGAACTGACCCTGGACGAAAAGTTGGTCATAGGACATGTCGGAAGTTTCTCAAAGCATAAAAATCACGCTTTCATGTTAGATATATTTCAAATAGTGCACTCACAGCTTCCGCAATCAACCCTTCTGTTTGTAGGAGACGGACCATTAATGGAACAGACCAAGAAACTGGCTGTACAAAAAGGGCTAGATAAATCTGTTATCTTCTTCGGAGCAACAGCACGTGTCCCTGAACTTATGCAAGCTATGGATATTCTACTTCTTCCTTCGACATTTGAGGGATTAGGAATGGTCAGTATAGAAGCACAGGCTTCCGGTTTAAAGGTTATATCCTCTACCGCAGTACCAATGGAATCATCAATCATCAGCGAGTTAAACACTTTCCTTCCCTTGACAGGCTCTGCCCAAACATGGAGCAATGTCATTCTAAAAGAGGCAAATAACCTATCACGCAGAATCACTACAAAACAAATAGCAGCGGCTGGCTATGATATACATGAGACCGTCCATAAACTTGAAAACTTCTACACTACAGTTTTCAGCCATCTTTCCTAAAATACGAAACTTCATATAATGCTGGTGCCAAATAAATATATGTTAGATTATACAACCCAGCAAGCATGAAATTTTCCATAATGAAGTAGACATGAACCACTCCAATGACAATGATTGCCAGGAGTTGGTTCTTTCTATATAGATAGCTTAACAGTTTATATACTGCAATAATATATAAGACAAATATGATTACTCCATACCGCAGAAGGAGGAATACATAACCATTATCTAAATATTCATAGCCAATATTGGCTTCTGCTATATCTCTTCCCCAAAAAGAAAATCCCAATGACATCATAAACTCGTGGGCCCAATGCAACCGTCCAACCATAATACTGTCCAGCTTCATCATCCAAGTTGAACCTGTAAAACAGGCAACAATTAGTATATTAACTGCTGTCAGTAATATAAATATATACGGACTATATTTTCCAATCATATTAATGAACGTTTTATTATAACGCCAGATAAAATAGAAAAGTAAAAACAATAAATATATTGTTAGCCCAGTATTGCTATAAGTCAAAAAATAGAAACTCAAATTAAATACTGTAATAAGCGCTATTTGCCATTTTTTTATCTCATGTGACATACAACATATAAGAAGTATGGATAAAAAACAAACATTTTGCTGCAATGCATTAGGATGGCCATAGCCTAAACTTATTCGGAACTGATCGGTCACTTCAACCACGCCGTATATATCTCTATTTTCATATAAGATGCCATTAACCGTCCCGCCCAGAGCCAATTTTATCACTTGAGGTATCACAGCTATCAGAAATGTCACAACTTGAAGCGTTAAGAACATATTGAGAATTCTTGATACTTTCATATTCTTGGCACCCAATATCATTACGATAACCAGCATCAATCCTAAACGATGTGTGAATAATGTACTTATGATAGCTAAAAGACCCATAAAAATAATGATAAACCATTCATTCTTGGTGTAGCTTGTTCTGAGAATTTTAATACACATAGGTAAGATTCCAATAATTAACAACAATTTAGACATCGCAGGAGGGATTATATCTAATTCTGGTCCTCCTTTTACAATTCCGACAAATAGGACAAAACAGCCGAAGAACAGTTCATCTTTATCTAATCCCCATAATATTGGTTTCCTTTTTAAATCCACCCTATCCTCCCTTTCAATTGACCATATCATGTTTCTGTTTCTCCTTCGCCATTAAGATAGTATCCTCGAATATCTGAAACATTCTCTTAGCAATATAAGTTTTATCATAGTATTCCCTAAATAAATTTGGGTCTGGCGCTGGATTTCCATTCCCTTTCAATACCGTCTCTATAGTTTCTGCTAAAATCTCATCATCCTCTGCCGGCTCATAATAATTGGCGGCCTTCATAGTCACCTCTGGCAAAGATGTAGCTGTAGAACAAATTGTCTTTATTCCCCTCCCCATTGCTTCAACAGGTGTCATCCCAAATCCTTCATATAACGATGTGGTCACATACAAGTCCGCATGCCCATACAACCATGAAAGCTGCGAATCTTCTATATAATCTGTAAAAAGTACACGGCTATCTAAATGTCTGCTTTTTAAATATTCTCTTATTGAATCCATCCCATTTCCTTTGCATCCAACAATCACTAATTGATGAGGTACTCTATCACTGATTCTATCGAATGCTTTGACTAACGTAATCATGTTCTTATGCTTTTGAACGGACGAGACACTTAGAATAAAAGGGAGCCGTATATCATCCGGTATGGATTCCATTGATTTATCAAAATCAATTGGATCATACACAGTAATTATCTTATTTTCACATTCTTTCTTATAAAATTGCAGTAGTGTAGACTTTACATAATCGGAAATGGCAAAAATTTTATCTGCTCGTTTTAAAGAATGCTTATATCCCATGTTTAGATACAAACGTTTCCATCTGCTAAAGTACTCAGGATAAAAACGAAACTGTATATCATGTGGATTTACTACAACTGGCGTCGATATGCTAAGATAATATCCGGTGGTATAAGAAGGGTAATACAATATATCTATTTGATATTTTATTAACCAACGAGGAATAACCATGGATTGAAACCATGTTGTCCGTAGTTTATGTGCCCCCGGACAACGGTAGGTAATGAATTTACATTCCGGGAAAATCACTCTATACTCCCTTTCCACATCTTCATGAATAAAAAAAAGGAACTGCTCAATCACCCCAGCATTAATCCAACCTTTCATTAAATTCTTTATACACGATTCTGTTCCGCCATTTGTATGATCTGGACGAATAAAAGACAAATCAACAGCTACTCTCATATAATTGCTCACCTGTTTATGACTTTATGCAGCAAAATATTTAACCAGTTCCATCAAAATACATTCACACATGTACAGTCTACTATATCCATTATCTCTATAGATTCTGTATCGCTCCTGCATTCGGGATATTGCTGCCCTCATACTCTTTCTGTTACTTATTCCACCAAAGCAAAAATTTGCCAAAACCTCATTTAAAACAATAATTTTATAGCCAGCCTTACGTATCTTCAAAACAAGGTCCCAATCATCATAAATACCTCTGCATGCATAATGATACGTATAGTACAACTCTCTTCTGATGAAAGTGGTTGGATGATTCCAATCTCTAGTTGTTATATAACGCCGCAATCTAGCTTTCTTTAACATTGCCTTCCCTTTTCGCCATATTCTTAAATCTGCATAAATCATATCAAAGGGTGTTTTCTTATAGACTTCTACTACTCGACTCACAGCTTTTGATTCATACCAATCCCCGCTATTTATCAACCCAACTAAATTCCCAGTACACACATCGATTCCTTTATTCATAGCATCATATATTCCATTATCACTTTCGGAAATTATCCTATAAGTATACCCTTTTTCTTGAAACGCCTTTTTATAAGATTCAATGATTTCCATAGTCCTGTCCTCTGATTTACCATCTACAATAATATATTCTATATTATCATAGGACTGATTAAGAACTGACCTTAGTGTTTTCGAAATATCCTGAGCGCTGTTGCGGCATATGGTAATAATACTTACTTTTATATCATCCATAAGCTACTCCTGGGTTTCATCATCCTTTAATATCCCTTCTCTTTGATACATGGCCATTGAGCTGGCATCGCTAAAACCTTCTGTACTTTCCCTCATCAATAATATCTTAACTGTTTGAAACAAAATTTCTATATCTAATAATATAGAATAGTTTTCAATATACATTAAATCCATCTTTAGTTTATCATATGCCGTCGTATTATATTTTCCATATACCTGTGCATACCCGGTAAGCCCGCCCTTGACCTTCATTCGATACTCAAACTCCGGTATCGCCTCTGTATATTTCTCTACATGTTCTATTCGTTCAGGTCTGGGGCCAACTAAACTCATATCCCCTTTTAATATATTGATAAACTGAGGCAATTCATCAATCCTTAAGGTACGAATGATTTGTCCAATCGGTGTAATGCGTGGATCCCTTTCAGTGGCAGGAATCGGTCGCCCATCTTTTTCCGCATCCACTATCATACTCCGAAATTTATAAATCATAAACACCTTACCATTCTCTGTACATCTATTCTGCTCGAAAAACACAGGTCCTCTATCATATAATTTTATAGCCAATGCTGTGATTAGCATTATCGGAGAAGTCACCAATAACGCCAAAATTGAACACACGATATCCATGATACGCTTTAATACGCGTTGTTCTATGTTCAATCCAGTATTACGTGACAACAATAAAGGTGTATCAAACATATGAAGACTCTCTGCACTTCTGATGATAATATCTGATATCTTAGGCATTGTATATGTCCTGATTGACCGCTTATAACAATACTTAAGTAATTGATTTCTGACCTCGGACGTAACATCACCAATCACAACCCCCTCATATTGTTCCACCATGGATTCAATTATGTCCAGTCCCTCTGATATATGTACCATTTCACAAATCTCAAAACGGTCTTCTCGACTGTTAATCTTATTCATAAGACTCGATACAGGACGATTGCCATAAACAAGCAACACTTTTCTTGGAGGATAAACCCGACGATATATCCTTGTGGAAATCGTACTCCAAAGGGCAATTACAGCGCATTCCACTAACGTCATCGTGACTAGAGGTATAATAGTGCAAAAGCTTTTAACTAGCAAAATTATTTGGAGGTATGTCATTGCATTCGCACAAGTTGTTGCTAAAATTTGCGAAAAAATTAAATTTCCTACTCTTAGGTAGCCTATCCGTAAACCGCCATATACCCGGCAAAACAATACAAGGACGACTCCATAAACAGCTGCTATCATATAATTACCTTTAACATCGTAGGCAATTTGCATTTGATCATTATAATAATTCAACCAAACAAAATAATATATCACCATCTCAATAGCAAATAATAACCCTGCCATACCAAAACGTATCAAGCGTTTATATTGCTCACTATTCCTCATCTTTCGCCCTCAGGTCCGCTTCTTTACTAAATTCTTTAATGCTATCTTCATTCCTGCATGCGGCCACTCCCATTGCTAAAAAGAGCCATACAAATGGCGTCGTCATAGGTGTTGCAATATTTACAGCCGCCTGTACTGCATAACAAATCACAGCAAAAAACATGGCCATTATACCTGGATTATTAATCGCCTTTTTTATCATTAAGCGTCCACCAGAAACCAGCATGCCTAAATAAGCTAATAATCCCATAGGACCAATCGTTATAAAGTATTGTAGATACTCATTATGTGCATTATCATACTTTTCATGAAACATATTAACCATCTCAGTATAATTATTTGTTACAGTAACAATACCATACGTCTCTGGACCATAACCAAATATTTTATGGAGTAATGAAAACTCTCTATAATTTGCAATACCTAATTTCCAATTATACAATCGGTGTGTTCCCCACTCGTCATTAAATACTAAATACTTACTCAATGCTCCATATTTGTAAGGGTCTTGAGCCGTGTTTGCATCAAATAATAATGCCGATATTGCTACTAATACTATAAAAATAAATGCTATCCATATCTTATAAAAATATGGTTTCAACACCCCCCAACTAGTTCCACCCTTTTTTCCGTCAAGCTTATACACACATATTGTAATACCCCATAATAATATCACTATTAAAAACAACCATTGCGATTCTCCCAGTACATTAAATAAGCTTGACGCCTCAACAACCTTACCCCTAAGAGCAACACAGACCCAAGTAACACATTGAGCTACCGTAGCAAATACCGCAAGCATCATAAGATAACGTTTGGCTCCTGTTTTTGTTCTAAATGCATAGAATGGAATAAAACCAAACAATGCGGCTAATGCTAGATATGCATTGTCACTCCATCCGACAATAATAGCAAAAAAAGATATAACTATACATATAGTATACCAAATTAGACGTTTACTTTTAGCTGTAGCTATAAACATAGTGCCAGACACACCAATTACAAAAGAAAGGTAAGCAGTATAAGTATTAATATTCCCAAAACTTGATGTAAAGTTAGGTTGATCACCTGGGCTTAAATCCACTCTAAAACCAAATATATCAAGCTGAAAAAAATCACTGATTCCCCATAAGCATACCAACATTGCTCCAATTAAAAACGCATCAATATATAATTGAGAAAATTGCAACTTCCTGCTTACCACAAAATACATCAGCGTAAATATAGTCAAGAGAAAAAAGCCGCAGTAGCGTCCTTCATTTCCCCAGAATGACTCATAAAAATAATAGGATAGAAGTGTCGAGAGAAGACATAAAATCCAAAAGGATAAAACTGCAACATCTGGAGCCATCCATCTCTTCACACCATCATATAGCGTTTCAAAGGCCTTCTCATTCTTATTAATCAATCGAGAACCTATGACCAATATGGTCATGGTAATTACTGAAATATAAAAAAACATATATTTTGCGCTTAAAATATCAATATATTGTTTATGAACAAATAACGGAAACACTACCAATAGCAGTAGAACAAATAAACTAGTAATCATTCCAGCAGTCCCATATTTACTCTTACTGATTCTTTCCATATACCACAAACCCCTTTATCTATAAGCTTTTTACAGTATATCATTTATAATTTAAGAATGCAATGTCAATGCCTTTCCATATCCTTAATAAGTTCTGGTAAAGTTCTTAATCTTTCCCAATTTATTATGTGTATAATTCCATGAAATTATAAACAGTACGACTTTGCAATAATTTTCCATATCCGAAGTATAATCAACTCGTAATGCAAAAAAGGAATTTCAAAAAGTATTTCAAAAAGAAAAAGGAGAGTGCATTAATTATGAGAAAGCAGACAAAGTTAGTTGCTGTATTATCAACAGCAGCACTGCTCGCTATTGGTGCATCCATGACTTCTTTCGCAGCTACAGGATGGGCTGAGGAAGACGGTACTTGGGTATATTACAACAGAGACGGCGAGAGAGCAACCGATCAGTGGAAGAAATCCGGTAA
>CDZC01026747.1_pt1 | contig 165048 bp, 111 predicted proteins | sample 557371 | NCBI WGS metagenome assembly CDZC01 (sample SAMEA3182085, study PRJEB8094) | gut metagenome | biome: human; feature: gut; material: Stool; isolation source: human stools | place: Canada | collected 2013-01-21
GCTCAGAGGAAGGACTGAAACACAGAGGACAGAGATGCATAGAACCGGAAGCCGTGTTCGGACAAATGAAAAACAATATGAATTACAAACGTTTCCGCCATTTTGGAAAGGATAAGGTCTTCATGGACTTTTCCTTCTTTGCCATTGCCTTCAATATAAAAAAGATGTGTGCAAAAATGACTAAAGAAGGTATGGATTGGCTGATTAGACCGTTTTATGAGCTTACAGTTGCTCTATTTAGATGTTGCGAACACATAAACCAAAGAAATCCTCAAAATATCGCAGCTTAAAGAAAATGAACCGATTTTTATAGTCAATGAAAAAAAAGAAGGCGCATCGTGTATTACGACACACCTTCCTCTTTTTAGTATCTATGTTGTTCGTGATTTATGGCAGCCAGCGCGGGTCACCAAAACCATAACTCTGATAAAGTTCATCAGTGATAGTGAAATCAGCTTTATCCGGGTTGGCGAACGGATTGTTCTCAAGAACATTTCCTTCTGTGTCGAAGCACGTTACTGTTGTGTCCGTATTGCCTTCAGCCAATGAGATCAAGTTCTTACAGTTGTGGTAATAATTGTTCGAGTAGGTTGGCTTTCCTACGGCACTTGAGTTGGCAAAGCCGCGTTTGTTGTTGAAGTTGGCAATTACGTTGTTGGTAAACGTGTTGGTGTTACCCTTGAATCGCAGATAGAAGAAGCGATAGTTGGCTTCACCGTTACCTACATTATAGAATGTACATTTATCAATCGAAGTTACCATGTTTGCAGTTACGCTGTTTGATGCGTCATCGGCACGTAGTACGTCCCGCTTGGAGGCGGAGTTATAGATTGTGGAACTTGAAATGGTGAGATTGTTCCAACCACCTTTACGGCTATCAATAAAGTCACCACCGTCACACACGATATCATGAATGAGGGAGTTTTCTATCTTGATAGTATTTGGTACTGCTGCAACATTGATGTAAATAAGTCCTTTAATATAGTTTCTTATTTCACACCCGTTAATGGTAAGGTCACCGAATCCTCCTTCTTTTTTGTATTCAATAGCCTGACTGCCATCAGTATTTGTTCCATCTAACACAACCTGATAGAGATAGAGTGAAGCGCCGTTATAGATATGGATACAAGTGTTGATTACCGGTGGCTCAGCAGAATTCTTAGCAGCAATGACTACATTGTTATTAATTTGTAATTTGGCTGCTGTCAGCACATATTCACCGGCTGCAAGAGCAAACTTACTGCCTGGTGTTGCATCTTGAATAGCAGAAACCCAATCGTCAGCAGGAGTAAGTTCGATAGCATCACTCAAATCCAGATTAGTGGTGAAAGTAGAATAACCACGAGTCTTTTCACCTAACTTCAATGTAGCTCTGTAATTGGTTTCCGGTGTAAGACCTGTGATAGTGGCGGAGCCGGAAGATATGTCGGTTGAATTCAGCGTATACGTCACAGTATTGGCACTGGAGTTTGCGGTAGTAGGAGCACAGATGACAGCATCGACCTCAATACCCGGTGTCCATGTTACTTTTACAGAAGTGCTCTGAATGTCGCCGGCTTTTACCTTTTTCATGTTCTGTTCGGGGTTGGTTGTACGCTTGATGTCAACCCATTTGGATGTGCGGGAAGAATTGTTTTCATCAATGGCTCTTACGCGGATGTAATAATCAGTCTCTCCGATAAGATTGGTTAAAGTCTTTTCGGTTAAAGTTGTGGTATATGAGGCATCCGGTGTACGTTGGTCATAATCGGGACTGTCCGCATAAACTTCAAGTTCGTAAGAGGTAGCTCCTGACATTTCATTCCAACTGACAATGATGTTTACTTCCTGTGAAATACGTGCAGTGATGCCGGTTGGCGACAAGACACGATTAAGAACTAAATCATTGATATCATCTGGTTCACTACATGATGTCACTGCAACACTACCCAGGCAAACGGCAGCTAATGTACAAATTGATAGTATATATTTTTTCATTGTTGTTTAATCATTTAGTTAGTTAATACCACTCGTAATTAGAAAGATTAGGATTATCATTCAAGTTGACGTTAAAGATAGGCCAGTATTGATATTTGTCCGGGTCGCGAACATAGAGATAGTCAATAACATCTTCCAGGGCATTATCTTTGATCCAAGTGGATGCTTCGCCCTTACTGTCTGAAAATTCGGTATAGCCTTCCGGATTAATATCCATTTCACCATAGTTCAGACCGTAAAGGTTCAGTTTTGCATCCTTTTCGGTAGTCTCTATACCATTACGAGTCCAGGTATATGCGCTCATTTTATAATATGCATGGCCTGATAGCTGGCTGTAAGGATGTTTAGAATCATAATCGGTCAAACTCACAATAGCTTTCATCTTGTTTTTTGTCTCGTCCATTTTACTTTTCAACATTCCCCAACGGATAAGATCAGCTTTACGGATCAGTTCTCCGGCAAACTCATAAGCTCTCTCGTCAACAATTGCCTGGAACATCTTTTCTTTACTGAGAGCTGCTTCTGCAACATAAGCTGTAACTTCTGTTGCACGGTCGGAGGTCGCAAAAGCGCGGTTGCGAATCTTAGTCAGGTAAGGAACGGCAGCAGATGCACCATTCAACTCGTTTTCCAGTTCGGCGCGCATCAGTACGATGTCGGCATAACGCATATATTGTCTGTTGATACCGTCATCGTTTCCGGTAGGAATCATACGGTTCGTCCATTCATAACGCAACTTTCCGAAACTCCAGCTTTTGAAAGACTGAAGAGTTTGTACGCCTTTTGTCCATTGGAATGGGCAGCAAGTTATATCACGGCGCAAGTCCTTTACTGAATAGTCAAAGAAGAAAGTTGGTGTAGGACCAACCTGGCTTCCCTGAAGCATGGTTGTCATATTGTCGGCAGTGGTATGCTTGATACCGAAAGTGTACATGATACGTCCGCGTGCGGGGTTATTGCTATAACCTATCTCGAACAATGATTCACTGCCTGCATTGATAACATCTCCTGAGATTCCGTTGTTGTTGAAGATATCTTCAAAATTTGATTTTAAAGCCACGTAAGTGCCTTCCTGTTCCATTACATCTTTACAAGCTTGCAGTGCGATAGGGTAGAGACGTGCTTTGGATAGTTCCGGATCCGTACTTAAACGGTTTTCTCCGTCAAGACGCTGAGCGTAGCCGGATGCTTGCAGGCATACGCGGGCCAGGAGACCTTTTACGAAGACTTTGTTCACGCGTTCCACTGTTTTTGTGGCGTCTATCTCATTAGGCCACGCGCAAAGGTCTTGTGCCTCTTGCAAATCAATGATGAGCTGCTTGTAGATGACATCACGGTCTTCGCGTCCTGAATACATATTGTCGGCGTTCAATGAAGTCAGGCGTGCGGGAACATCTCCCCACATATTAATCAGGTCAATATAATGTAAGGCACGTAGCGTGAGCGCTTCCCCCAACAATTGTTTCATATTGGCATTTGTCAGGTCTGCATATTCACGAAGACCTTCAATAGCCAGATTGGCACGTTCGATAGCGGCATATATCTTAGCCCAAAGGTCGGTCCCGGTACTGGTGTTCATTTGATCGTTTCCGACTCCGGCATTGTATGTTGCCAAGTCTGCCTTTCCGTCGGCCTTGTCCGAACTGTTATAGTATTCTATATCTGTATTGTATCCATACCAAATGGCACGTGCACGATAGTTTTGCTCTCCAAATTCCTGATAGATATTGGCAATGGTGCCTTGCGCATATTCATAAGTACTGAAAATGTTCTTACCGTCTAAAGATGAAGGAGAACTTTGATCTAAGAAATCACTGCAAGAAGACAGACTACCAAGAAGGGCGACAGCTGTCAATGATTTAATCGTTATATTTTTCATTTCTTTTTCGTTTTAGAAGTTTAAGTTAAGACCTATTACAAACTGGCGGCTCTTCGGGTATGCAGAGTAGTCTACTCCCGGAGTAAGAGCTGTTTTGTTTCGGGTGGAAACTTCAGGGTCGAAGCCTGAATAACCGGTCAGACAAAATACATTATAACATGTGGCGTAGAAACGCAAATTGTTAATACCCACTTTTCTAGTCAGGGACTGCGGTAGAGTATAACCTACTGTTAATGTAGACAGACGTAGGAAGGAGCCATCTTCAACAGCCCAGTCGGTCAATACATAACTGGTATAGGGTGACCACATGGTAGTATTGGCGTTTAATGCAGCCAACTGTGCGGGATCGTTTACCAAGTTTCCGTTGGCGTCAAGGTTTGTCCAACGTTTGCCTTCGGCCATAATGTCGATCATGTTACGGTAATAGTATTGATAGGACGAAGTATATTCAATCTTATTGGCATTATAAACGTCATTACCGATACTGTAAGTGAAGTTTGCACTCAAATCAAAACCATATACGCGACCTGAAAGGGCGAAACCACCACTGGCTTTAGGATTGGTATTACCGATAACGGTACGGTCTTTTTCATCAATGACATTGTCACTGTCGTCTATATTCTTCAGTTTTAAGGCACCCGGACGGAGATAACTGGCACCGATAACACCTGCATTGCTTGCTACATCTTGTTTCAATACCCATTTTTCACCGCTGGCATAATAGTCTTCAAAGTCACTTACTTCATAACGTCCGGCAGTTACATATCCGTAGATCTCACCTACTGAATGGCCTGGTTTCACGATGAAGTCATCCTGAATCTGTGTTGAGGCCCAACCGGATGATGCCGGATATTGTGATAATGTACCCAGGTTCTTTACTTTGTTTTTATTGAAACCTACGTTACCATTGAAGCTCAGCTCATAGTTTTTCTTGCTGATGATGTTCCAGGTAAGAGATATTTCAAAACCTTTGTTCTCAGTCTTACCGAGGTTGCGGTACTGGTAGTCATAACCGGAACCGGAAACAGGGAATGCGATTAGTAAATCTTTAGTCGTATTCTTATAATATTCGATGCTACCGGTCAGCTTGCCACCGAATAAGGTATAATCCAAACCAACGTTACGGGTAACGGTCGTTTCCCATTTCAAGTCCGGATTGGATGCGTAGGAACCACTTTGACCTGAGGCAATGCCGCTTGTCCAATAAGAAGGGAATTGATTGAGCCAAGTAGTAGAACCGGAAGACCATACGGGAGAAGTCTGGTCGGCGGGAATATTGTTATTACCTGCGGTACCATAAGAAAAACGTATTTTCAAATCATCAAGCCAATTCTGGGTCTTCTCCATGAACTTTTCTGAGGAAATACGCCATGCTACGGCAGCTGAAGGGAAATACCCCCAACGATTGCCTTTAGAGAATTTGGAAGAACCATCGGCACGGAATGTACCGCTAATCAAATATTTGCTTTGGAAATCGTAATTGACACGTCCGAAGTAGGAAAGCAAGTTGTCGTCTGCGTTAGTATATTTGTCTACACTATAAGGAGTACCTTGTGAAGACAAGGCCCAAGCCTGAGAAGCAGTAAAGCTGACAGGAAAGAAGCTCAGACGGTCATCATTCAATGAACTTTTTTTATTGATAGTCTCTTCACCAACCAATACATTCAGGTTGTGGTCTTTATTCTTGATGATATCTTTGAAGTTGTAATTTACTGTATTGGTATTGCGGAAAGTCTTACGCTGCGTGTCGGCAAAATAAGCCATCGGATGAACACCTTCTGTATCGGAACTGTTGGTACGTGCATTGTAAGTACTTGGACCATAATATTTCTTATCGGTATTGTAGTACCAGTCCAGACCGAACTCTGTTTTGAACTTGAAGTTCTTGAAGATTTCCCATGAAAAGCTTCCATTCATGTTGAAAGTCTGACGGTTCTGCTTGCGGTCCGTGTCATATACTGATGTAATCGGGTTTGTCAACTGAAAATCCGGGTCATAACTGTCACTCAAATCAGGAAAGTTAAACATCGGGTAGATCATAACGTTCTTCATGCGTGAGTCGGCTGAAGATACTTCACTCTTGCTTTCATTGGCACCTGCACCGTTTACTGTGGTATTGGCATAACGCATAGAGAAGTCGAGGCTGACTTTATCATTCACCTTGTGGTTAAGTTTTAAGCTTAAATTATCACGTCGGAAAGAAGACCCCAGCATGATAGCTTTGTCATTCATGTGGGCATATCCCATGTTGAATTTAGTTTTGTCCGAACCACCGCTAATTGTCAAGCTATGATTGAAGGTATTTCCTGTACGGCCGAATACTTGGTCTTGCCAGTCATTGGTTGGGGCGTTTTCATACAAGTCTGCATCTTGCCAGTTGCCGAAAAGACTGGTAAATTTGCTTTCATTACCTCTCAACAAGGCGTATTCTCTTTGCCATTTTACGTAATCAGTTGCGCTCAATGTCTCCAAGGTCTTTGCCATTTTTTTCCAGGAATAGTAGGTATTATAAGATACACTCAGTTTTCCTTCCTTTCCGCTTTTAGTCGTTACCAGGATTACACCGTTTGCACCGCGAGAACCGTAAATAGCTGTAGAAGATGCATCTTTCAGTACAGTCATATCCTCAATATCGGATGCGGGAATGTCGCTGATAGACTCTACCGGGAAACCGTCTACGATAAACAGCGGAGTATTGTCACCTGTGATAGAACCACCACCACGTACGCGAATCTTCATTTCTGCGTCAGGAGAACCTTCGGTAGTGGTGATTTGTACACCCGCCATTTTACCTTGCAAGGCTTCTGTTGCCGAAGCTACGGGAACGGCGCTCAATACTTCGGAACTAACCGTAGCAACGGAACCTGTGATATCTTTCCGTTTGGCTGTACCATAGCCGATAACAACGACTTCATCTAATGCTTTGGTGTCGTCAGACAAAGTTACGTCGATTTTGTTTTTTCCTTTGATTGCAATTTCTTGTGTCTTCATACCGATGTATGAAACAATAAGAGTGGCATTGGCAGGAACTTTGAGAGAGAAATCACCATCCAGATTGGTAATCGTACCATTGGAGGTATTTCCTTTTTCTACGATGGAAGCACCGATAATTGGATCTCCGGTTGCATCTTTCACATTACCGGTTGCGGTAATAGTCTGCGCTGATACGCTTAGCGAAAAAACTGCTAATATCATTAGCAGTAAAACTCGCATGTTTTTCATTCTTTTAGACATCATTCTTCTTTTAATATAGATTGTTAATATTATAAACATTCGGTTACTTGTAAGGCTTTGTTTGTGCAAAAATAAGTCATCGACAGCGCTATCTATGTGCAATAATTGTTTTTATCATGGGAAATATTGTTTTTCCACCTCTGAGTAACAAAAAAACGGAAGTATTGCTATATACTTTCCGCTTTTCCTGTGTCTGTTTGGAAGTGTTATGTGTCAAAATTCTATTTCTTTGTGGGGAATAAATGATTGACCAGATTGTTCATATATACTTCCAGATTTGTGTATTCCGGACTTAAACTATACTTAGTACCATCGGCAGGGTCGTTCGGATCCAAATTATTTTTCTTTTCCCATTCATCCGGCATACCGTCACCATCGGTATCGACTAAAGTTACTTCCGATTTATATTCTGGCCATCCTCCTACATCCGATGGCTGGTCTATCATGCCGTTGGTGCTACCGTGGGAACCTTCATAAGTATAATTACCTTTGCGGGTTTCTTCTACAATGCGTTTGTCTATTATGTCACGACGATACGAAGCACCGGCATATTCGAGCACGTCTTTATATGCTTTTTTCGCAGATTGCAAGGAAGTACGTTCGGCTATATTGAAAGCTTTAGAGGACAACAACTTTTTTTCAGGTGCAAAGTCGTTCTTGATTACCAGTCCGTAGGCATTGTCTCTGTTCACTTTGTAAAGAGCTTCTTTTTGTTTATCGGTGAGTTTAGAACAAGTAGGGTCCATATAATTACCATTAAAGTAGAATATACCGTGGACACCGGCTTCATTCTTATTCGTTCCATCGTCGGCGTATGCGGTAAACAAACGTTTAAAAGAACCTTTTGTAGCGCTGAAAGGTCCCGGTTTATAATAGTTGTTAATGAAATTGTAGGAACCTCCTTCGCCGGCATAAGCTCCGTCACTACCATAATTATAGATTACATTATTGAATAAATCAACTTTTTCTTCTTCCGGTTTACCTGTATAGCGGCTTCCGCAAAGACGAGGAGTACGGTTGGTGTGATGAGCCAATAAGTTGTGATGAAAAGTTGCAGTCTGTCCTCCCCAAATGCCTCCATAGCCGTGAGCTCCTTTTTCATGAATGGAGTTGGCAAGGCTTTCGCTGATGATGCACCATTGGAGAGTGAAATTGCGATTATTATAAAAAGTGGCGCATTCATCGGTACTCCAACTCATGGAGCAGTGGTCAATGATAATATTTTGGTGGTTTTTGATGCCGTTCATAGCGTCGTCTCCTTTTTGTTTGATGTCAACTCCCATGCGTGAGCGGATAAAACGGACAATTACATTGTCGGCTTGAATGGAGAAAGTATAGTTTTTTAGGCAGATACCGTCACCTGGAGCTGTTTGTCCGGCAATGGTCAGGTCTCCATTGTTGACTCTCAGAGGTTTTTGCAGCTCTATGATTCCGTCTACTGCAAAAACGATTGTGCGAGTACCTTTTTGGTTGATAGCCCAACGGAAAGTTCCTTCGGAACCGTCATCGGCTAGTGAAGTCACTATATATACAGTACCTCCGGCACCTCCTGTTGTATACTTTCCGGCACCATCTGCTCCGGGAAAAGCTATAATTTTGTTTCGATCAGGGGTCGGATAGTCTTTCTTCTCATTATTGACACTTTTATTATCCTGTATATCAATGGATATATAGGTTGTCGCACTTACCATTATAGGTATAGTGAGTAAAATGCACAGTGCTGCCGGTAGTTTTTTATTCATGCTCTTTCTTTAGTTGATTATTGTTTTGATATGGAACTTTATTCTGATTTTCGTTTTAATGGCGTAAAGGTATGAATATTTAGGTAGCTACGTGTGTAATAATTGTTATTCGCATAGTATTTATTGTTATTTGAAACTTGTCTTTTTTTTAATTCAACCATAATTAATCAACAATAAATACAAAGTGAAAAACAAATATTGCACATGAGTATATTTCTGTTTCCATACTTTTGTGAGGTGAACTCGTTCGTAATAAAAAGGATAATCACTTTAAACTACCAGGAACATGAAAGGACTAATAAAAGGACAACTTGTTATTTGGGCTTATAAAGAAAATATATTGGGAATTATATTGTCGGCTTTCCTTTTTGGGGGAGTAGTTGCCTGTTCGGATGAACAGGCAACAGAAAAACAGTTGACAGATGAATCGGGGCTACCGGAATATCCTATCCCCGACCGTACCACCATTGTTGCTTTTCCGGGAGCTTATGGTGCCGGAAAGTATACAACAGGAGGTGCGGGAGGTACTGTATATATAGTGACTTCATTAGCTGATGATGGGGCGGTGGGTACTTTACGTCATGCTATACAGCAGAAGGGAAGACGTACAATAGTCTTTGCAGTCGGAGGAGTGATCGAATTGCAGAAACAACTAGTTATCACCAACGATGACATTACTATTGCAGGTCAAACAGCTCCGGGTAAGGGAATCTGTTTGAAGGACAACACTTTGCGGGTGAATGCCAATAATGTAATTATTCGTTTCCTCCGTTGTCGTATGGGAGATGAAAAACGAATAGAGGATGATGCGATGAATGGTTATCAGAATAATTATCCCGGAAAGCAGAATATTATTATTGACCATTGTTCCATGAGTTGGAGCACTGATGAATGTGCCTCATTTTATGGGAATACTAATTTTACAATGCAGTGGTGTATTCTCAGCGAAAGCTTGTGGCATTCGATACATGAAAAAGAGGCTCATGGTTATGGTGGAATATGGGGTGGCTCACCTGCCACATTCCATCATAATTTGTTGGCTCATCACAGTAATCGGACTCCGCGTCTTTGTGGAAGTCGTTATTCGAATCGGGCAGATGTGGAAAAGGTGGACTTATGTAATAATGTAATTTATAATTGGACTAATGAAGGTGCTTATGGAGCTCAGGGAGGTTATTACAATATTATGAATAACTATTATAAACTAGGTCCTGCTTCCGCCAAGGATAAAACCCATGCACGTTTTTTCACCGCTTATATAGATGATGGAAAGAATGCCCAAGATGCCGGAGTATTTGGTTACTTTTATGTGAATGGCAATATAATGGACAATACATGTGTGGACTTGTCAGGCGAACAGCAGAAGGAGATTGCCAGCGCCAACGCCAATAATATTTCTTCTACTGCATTCAAGGTAAAGAATGACGAAAGAACATCTTCTGACTTATTGTTGGACATGCGCATTGATGTCCTTTCTGATTACAGTTTTATGCAATCTGCTACAGACGCTTACGAAACTGTGCTGGCGTATGCAGGGGCATGGACATGTGGCTGGAAGGATAATGAGTATATCATTCCGGAGCGAGATAAGATTGATAGGCGTATTGTAAGTGAAACTGCTAATGGTACTTATAGTACTAATGCATCTAAAGGTGGTGGATATGGTTTGATAGACAGTCAGGAGGATACTATAGAAAAGTGGGACGAATATATAACTGAAACCTCTTCTCTTGTCGATACAGACAAGGACGGTATACCGGACGGATGGGAAATAGCAAAAGGCTTAAATCCTAATGATGCGTCTGACGGGGCGAAGTATAATTTGAGTGCTGCTTATACAAATCTAGAGGTGTATCTGAATGGCTTGGTGGAGAATACTTTTCCGGCAAGTCATTCCAAATAATTGTTTTTTAATGATTAGATTTCTTAGTTCTATTTGCTTGTGAAAGCAGGTAAAACAATGAGTATTATGATAAGTTTCATCGGTTTTTATCCGGTATTCATCGGATTATTGACCGTAAATCAGCAGAAAAGCCTGTAAAAGCATAAAGAAATGGCGTATCTTTGAACCATTAATCAATTAATAATAGAAATAATGGAAGAGAAACAAAAAACTTTGTCTGCTACAGGCTTTTCCGGTAAATATCTGGTAGCTTCACTTTTTATCCTTTCGGGGATACTACTGTTTGCCCGCAATATGGGATGGATTACTGCTGAATTGTTTAGCACGATAGTATCCTGGTATTCTCTTTTTATTATATTAGGTATATATTCGATGATACGTCGCCATTTTGTAGGAGGAATAATTCTTTTGTTGATTGGTGTCTATTTCTTATTGGGTGGGCTTTCATGGTTGCCTGAGAATTCTCAGGCAATGGTCTGGCCTCTTGCTTTGATAATAGCGGGTGTTTTGTTGATTTTCAAATCCCGAAGAAGAGGGCCTTGGTCTCATAGCCATATGGCACATCATCGCAAGGAATGGATGAAACGGAGAGGTCTGGGTATGAACTTTAAAGAAGAACAGCAACAATGCGAGTCTGTCGATGGCTTTTTGCATTCGGAAAATGTTTGGGGAGCGGCACGTCATGTCGTACTTGATGAGCTATTCAAAGGAGCTATTGTTCGTACTTCGTTCGGGGGTACAGTTATTGATTTGCGTCATACCCATATTGCGTTGGGAGAAACTTATATCGATCTGGACTGTAGCTGGGGAGGAGTTGAGATTTATGTTCCTTCCGATTGGAAAGTAGTATTCAAATGTAATACTTTCTTCGGTGGCTGTGATGATAAACGTTGGCATAACGGGGATATTAACTATGAGAGCATATTAGTAGTTCGAGGTACGCTTTCTTTTGGAGGTCTGGAGATAAAAGACTAGTGTATGAAAGCACATCCAATTATAGATTACCCTTATCGTTGGATTCCGATACTGCTGCTTTTGCTGGTGTTGGTTGCGGCTCAGGTAGCATTAGTCTGCCTATACACCGGAGCTGATTACCTTCCTGCCTTGGTAGATGGGATAGCAACGATGGGTTGGTTAGCTGCCTTAGCCTATCTGGCATGGTATGTTGTCGGGCTCGTTTCGTTGTTGCAGACAGATATTATCATGATAGTGGTAGGAAGTCTGCTTTGGCTGGCAGGTTGTTTTATGGTTTGTGATAGTATGGTACGGATAGCAGGTATATCCTATATCCCTTTTACACAGACAATCCCTTTCCGGTTATTGTTCGGGTTGCCGGTTCTGATTGCGGTAACTCTTTGGTATCGTTTGATTACCGCTAAAGAAGAAGTTTTGAATCAGGAACTTGAAAAAGAACTGATTGCGCATCAGGTAGTTGAGGCACCGGTGGAAGTTCCGGCTGGATTAATTGATCGAATCACAGTGAAAGACGGTTCACGTATTCATTTGATTAAAGCGGATGAACTAATCTACATACAAGCTTGTGGTGATTATGTGATGTTAATCACTCCTTCAGGAGAATACCTGAAAGAACAAACTATGAAATATTTTGAAACGCATCTGCCGCCTGAAACATTTGTTCGTGTTCATCGTTCAACTATTGTCAACGTGACACAGATATCACGGGTTGAACTGTTCGGGAAAGAAACATATCAATTATTACTAAAAAACGGGGTTAAGCTCCGGGTAAGCCTTTCCGGTTACAGATTATTGAAAGAAAGACTGGGATTATAAAACTGATTTTATGACTGAAGATAAAACTTTCATTTATTAATCAAAAATAAGCATACATATACTATTGTTTAGTATCCTCATATAAAATCCTCTTTATATTCTGGTTAAAGAATACAAAGAGGATTATTTTATTGACGTGAGTTGCATGGGGTATGGTGAGATGAAATCATAATTGGGGAATAAATTGCACAATACTTTCACAAGTGTCCTCCCGTCAATGCCTAAAATCAAGACAAATCTAGTTAAATAGTTTCTCCTTTTGCAATATTTATTAATTTATCTTATGGTATTTATGATTATTTTAATATATTGAAGATATTTTGGGGCATCTTTTTTTACCTCGCTAATTTTTCTTATGTTTGTAGATTAAATAATGAATGAACAGTAATGAATATGTCAACTCATCTTCTATATAATGATTTTCCAACTTTTCTGCGTAAGTATTTTCCCTATAAAGTACAAAAGATTTCGTTGAACGCGGGTTTCACTTGTCCTAACCGTGACGGGACGAAAGGGTGGGGCGGTTGTACCTATTGTAATAACCAGACCTTTAATCCTGATTATTGCCGGACAGAGAAGTCGGTCACTGCTCAGTTGGAGGAAGGTAAATGTTTCTTTGCCCGTAAATATCCTGAAATGAAATATCTGGCCTATTTTCAGGCATATACTAATACATATGCAGAGTTAGAAGGATTAAAACGTAAATATGAGGAAGCGTTGGAAGTAGAAGACGTTGTGGGGTTGGTGATTGGTACTCGTCCGGATTGTATGCCGGAAGGGTTGTTGCGCTATCTGGAGGAATTGAACAAACACGCTTTTCTAATGGTAGAATACGGTATTGAGAGTACTTGTGATAGAACTTTGCAGCGCATAAACCGCGGACATACTTATGAGGATACCGTGGAAACTGTCGGGCGGACGGCTGCTTGTGGCATTCTCGTAGGCGGACATATCATTCTAGGACTTCCGGGAGAAACATCTGACGCTATGGTGGCGCAAGCGGGAATCCTGTCTGACCTTCCTTTGTCAACTCTTAAAATTCATCAGTTACAGTTGATTCGCGGGACCCGTATGGCGCACGAATATGATATAAACCCGGCGGATTTTCATCTGTTCACGGAGGTAAACGAATATATTGATCTGGTGATTGACTATGTCGAACATCTTCGTCCGGATATGGTTGTAGAACGTTTTGTCTCTCAATCTCCTAAAGATTTATTAATAGCTCCGGACTGGGGATTGAAAAATTATGAATTTGTAGCACGTTTGCAAAAAAGAATGAAAGAAAGAGGTGCTTATCAAGGGAAGAAGTACAGGGATTCGGAAAAAAGAATTATTTTTGCAGGTGATAAATTTGCCACTGAATAATTACCTGTTTTTTTAGAGGAAGCCGGTGGTGAAAGTGAAATTAATAAAGTTGAAGAATGGAGAAAACAAGAATTAAAGGAAATGTCCACTACGTGGGAGTGAATGACCGTAATAAACACCGTTTTGAAGCGATGTGGCCGTTGCCCTATGGAGTTTCGTATAACTCTTATCTGATTGATGATGAAATGGTGGCATTGGTGGATACAGTAGACATCTGTTATTTTGAAGTATACCTGCGTAAGATCAAGCAAGTGATCGGTGAACGTCCTATCAATTATTTAATAATAAATCACATGGAACCGGACCATTCCGGATCTATCCGATTGATAAAACAGCATTATCCGGAGATTATTATCGTGGGTAATAAGCAGACATTCGGCATGATTGAAGGTTTCTACGGTGTGACCGGGGAACAATATCTGGTGAAGGACGGAGATTTTTTGGCTTTAGGTCGCCATAAACTGCGCTTTTACATGACCCCTATGGTGCATTGGCCGGAAACGATGATGACATTTGATGAGACTGACGGAGTTCTTTTCTCCGGCGATGGCTTCGGATGTTTCGGTACAGTAGACGGTGGCTTTCTGGATACCCGTATTAATCTGGATAAGTATTGGGGAGAAATGGTTCGTTACTATTCTAATATCGTAGGTAAATACGGAAGTCCTGTACAAAAGGCTTTGCAGAAACTTGGCGGACTTCCTATTTCTGCTATTTGTTCTACTCATGGACCGGTGTGGACAGAAAATATAGCTAGAGTGATCGGTATATATGATCGTTTGAGCCGTTATGACGCTGATGAGGGAGTAGTTATCGCATACGGAAGTATGTATGGAAATACAGAACAAATGGCTGAGGCTATTGCCGAAGAACTTTCTGCACAAGGAATCAAGAATATCGTAATGCATAATGTTGCTAAGAGCCATCCTTCCTATATTATAGCAGATATTTTCCGTTATAAGGGATTGATTATCGGTTCTCCTACATATAGCAATCAGATTTTCCCGGAGGTAGAATCATTGCTTTCAAAGATTCTGGTGCGTGAGGTGAAAGGACGTTATCTGGGTTATTTCGGTTCTTTCGCATGGGCAGGTGCTGCGGTGAAACGTATGGCAGAGTTTGCAGAAAAGAGCAAATTTGAACTGGTAGGCGATCCGGTAGAGATGAAGCAGGCGATGAGGGATATTACCTATACTCAATGCGAGAATCTGGCACATGCCATGGCAGAGCGCTTGAAGAAAGACCGTTAAAACAGTGAATAAGATTATTAATTTATTAACTAACCTATAAAACAATCGACTTATGAGACTTATTATTCAGCCGGACTATCAGTCCGTATCTCAGTGGGCTGCACATTACGTTGCTGCAAAAATAAAAGCTGCCAATCCAACCCCTGAAAAACCGTTTGTATTGGGTTGTCCTACCGGATCTTCTCCTCTGGGCATGTACAAAGCTTTGATCGATCTGAATAAGAAAGGAATCGTTTCCTTCCAGAATGTAGTAACATTCAATATGGATGAATATGTAGGACTGCCGAAAGAACATCCGGAAAGCTATTATTCTTTTATGTGGAATAACTTCTTCAGTCATATTGATATCAAGGCTGAAAATACGAATATCCTGAATGGCAATGCTCCTGACCTGGATGCAGAATGTGCACGTTACGAAGAAAAGATTAAGTCTTATGGCGGTATCGACTTGTTCATGGGTGGTATTGGTCCTGATGGACATATCGCTTTCAATGAACCGGGTTCTTCATTGACTTCACGTACTCGTCAGAAAACATTGACTACGGATACAATCATTGCTAACTCTCGTTTCTTTGACAATGATATCAATAAAGTGCCTAAAACTGCTTTGACAGTAGGCGTGGGTACTGTTCTTTCTGCCAAAGAAGTGATGATTATCGTGAATGGACACAACAAGGCCCGTGCACTGTATCATGCCGTAGAAGGTTCTATCACTCAGATGTGGACAATCAGTGCATTGCAGATGCATGAAAAAGGTATTATCGTATGTGATGATGCTGCGACTGAAGAATTGAAAGTAGGAACTTACCGTTATTTCAAGGACATTGAAGCTGGTCATTTGGATCCGGAATCTTTGATTAAATAATATAGAACAGACTCTATAAATAATGGGCTGCATCAATGTTGAATTGATAGCAGCCCATTATGTAATGAATTCTGTCGAAGAAACTAACTTTCTTCTAACCAACCTTTTCCTTGACGAACAATTTCCGGTTCATCCTCTGTGCATTTTACTACCGTTGAAGGTTCTATTCCTCCGATACCTCCGTCAATAACTAGATCCACTATATCGCCAAACTTTTCATCGATTAGTTCGGGATCGGTTATATATTCCAGATCCTCATCTTCATCGTATGGCAAGGTGGTGGTCATTATCGGAGCGTCCAGCAGACGGGCAATTTCCCGGATGATATTGTTGTTCGGCATACGGATGCCTACCTCTTTCCGGTTACGGAAGATTTTGGGCAATCGGTTTGTTCCGTTCAGGATGAAAGTAAACGGTCCCGGAAGATTATGTTTCATAAGTTTGAAGACGTTATTGTCCACCTTGGCATATTCACTGATACTACTCAAGTCATAGCAGATGATAGACAGATTGTTTTTACGTGGGTCTATCTCCTTGATACGGCAGATGCGTTCGATAGCACGCTCTTTCAGTCCATGACAGCCGATAGCGTACATCGTATCAGTAGGATAAATGATAAGTCCGCCATCATTCAGAATGTCGATAATCCGTTGTAAGTCCTGCGGATTGTTATTTTTATCATATAGCTTCAGAAGCATAATCTCTTTTCCTTATTTTTTTATTTAAGTTTCTTCTTCAAGAAGTCCAATGCCTTCTCGGCCGCCTTTTCCGTTACTTTCTGTTTGATAGAATCTTTGTTGGCACTGGCAGCAGAGTCAAGTCCGAGTTTCTGGCCTAATTTGCTGATAGCTTCATCGGCTACTGCTTCCACAGCCTGATTGGCCATACTCTTGGTATCGACACTGACTTTAGGTGAAGTGAACGAACCTCCGATTCTCAAATCAAGAGTCATTAGTTTGGAGATATTACCGGCAGATGCAGGAAGTTTAATCTTTCCTGTGTAATCGATAGTCTGGTCGAGACCCGTGCTACCGGAAAGATTCAGGTTGTAGTCTCCCATTTGAATATCGAACGGTTTTGTTTCTACCCGTCCATCTTTGATGATGAAGTCCAGTGTCATATCTTTTACTTTCATCTCTTTCAGGTTGGGTTGCTTAATCGCATCAGCTATTTGATCGATAGCTTTCACACCACTTAGGCTAAGGTCGCGTGTGGAGAGGCTGCCGTCTCCCTGCATTGTATCCAATATGGGGCTCATGGCTGCGTCCAAATCCGTCAACACGTTGATACTGCCGGAGAAGTTCCCTTTCAGATTTTCAAAGATAGGAGCCATTTTCTGCACCATATCCAGTTCCTTGTAAGCTTGGGCAAAACCTATATTCGTCAGTTTGAATCCAGCTTTCAACTCAGGTTTCTTGGCATCGGCAGTGGAATAATATCCGTTCATCACAACATTTCCTCCCATAGTGCTCATAGACAGATTTTTCATGTCTACTTTACCGTCTTTGACAGTAAGCTTGCCGTTCATATTGTTGAAGGACATCTTGTCAAACAGTACTTGTTTCAGATTAGCGTCCATTTGGAAGTCGATGTTGCGGGGAACTTCAACAATTCCCGTGGAACTAACGGAATCCGTAGTTGTTACATCACCGGACGAAGACATTTCTTCACCCGTAGCCGGCATGAAATCGTTCAGATTGAAATAGTTGGAACGGATATTCAGACTTCCTTTCAAGGTAGTGCCTTTCAACGCATAACCGATATAGTTTTCGAACCGGCTGTCGGCAGTAATGTCATTCTTACCGATGTTGACGGTTGTTTCGCTCAACTGAAGATATTTGGGTGTAAACGTAAAGAGTGATTTCTTAATTTCTACATCCGGCATATCCTGCATTTTAAGTTTCATGTCTGTTAAACCAATCGTTCCAGCAGCCAGTATGCGGTCGTATTGTTCCTTTTCGATAGATGAAAGGCGCCCGGACATTTGCATATCAGCGTCGATTGTTCCGTTTAGTTCCATATCTCCAAGCGGATATACTTGTTTGATCATACCAAGGTTAAGAATTCCTTTTGCTTCCACTTTGAAGTCAGGATCGCTGACCGGCGTTTTCACGTAGGCAGTCAGACTGAACGGGTTACCTGCCAGACGGAAGCTAAACGGGTTAATATCCACCGTCGTCAGGTCGATATTTCCTCCCGGATTCTGTACGTTGGCATTGATGTTAATTTGGTCTACTCCTGCCGGTAAAGCCGGATAGCGGAACATGGCATTTTTGACTTGCATATCGACATTGAACGCAGGTACGGTATCTCCTAGCAGGGTGCCTTTGGCTGTTGCGTTCAGTGTGGCGGTTCCGTCGGTTTTCAGGCTGGAAAATTCGGTGGCATAGATAGCCGGGATTAGCGAAAGGATTTCTTTGAAACCTATATCGTTGGTATTGAGTTTCAAGTCCATGTCGATAGCCGGGTCTTTCAAGGCTACCCAGCCGTCAATACCTGCCTGAATAGCGTTGAGGCGAATGGTGTTATCCTTTAATGTGTACTTGTTATTGGCCAGATCGGCGTCCACATCCATTTCAGCGGAGATGTTGGCATTCGCCAAGAAAGGAATCCCGTTCATCTTGTAAGTCAGGGATTTTGTTTCCGCTTCCAGTTTCAGTGTGGTGCGTTCACTGCCTAAGTCTCCGGCGCAGGTTGCGTTAAAGTCTTGGATGTCAGCATACATCTTTCCTTGTTGGTCATCATAAATCAGATTCATGTTTTTTATGACGAAACGTTGGAGTTTCACTTTGAAAGGGGAAGATTCTTCTTCTGCAGCGGGAGTCTCGGCAGAGGCTGTCGTATCCGGCTCCATAATGTTCCAGTTGGCACGTCCGTCCGGCAACACAATGGCATGCAGCTTTGTGTCTTCGATGAATATTTGGGAAATATCGTAACCGCTATCTCCGAAAAGAGAGAATAAGTTGATGGCGGCAGTAACTTCTCCGGCTTGTACAAGGGTATCATTGGCAAATTCACCAGTGCCTTTTAGCCAGAAATCTTCGAGAGTGACAGAAGCCTGTGGAAAGTTACGGAACAGGCTAATGTTAAGTTTCTTAAAGTCAAATTGCGCATTGAGCATCTTGTTGCCTTCTGTTTTTACAATATCGGCTATCTTACCTTGGAAGGCGAAAGGAAGAAGGAGCATTAGAATGATAATTACTCCTACGGTGATAGCTGCGATTTTCAAACCTTTTTTCATTTGCTTCTATTTTAAGAGTCTGATAATATGTAAGGAACAAAACTAATAAAACTTTTTGATAATAAGGGATAAAAGAGATTTTTTTAGGGATTCTTATTTTAAAATTAGGGGAATCCAAAGCACGGAATTATGGCAGGGAGTGGTTGAGGCAATGGCTCTTCAGGGGTTGTAGTGGAGGAGATTCGTTCTTTGGTGAGCAACGGTCTCTTTCTCGGTGAGGAACAGTGTATTGGTCAGTGAGGGAAAAACGGTCGGTTCCCGTTTCCTCCCTTTTGTATATATTTATTGTTTTTTCTTTTTCTTCAGTTCCTCTGCAATTCTCCATTGTAACGCAGCTTCCACTTCCTTTCCGGCTTTCAGCAAAGCGTCTCCAAAAAGTTCGTGTGCACCGGCGTGTTCCGGTTTCAGACTTGTAGCCTTATCCAGATCGGCGATTGCACCTTCTGTGTTTTCTGTTTTCAACCGGAGTTTTCCCCGGTTATAGACAGCTTTAAAATTTGCCGGATGAAGGTTTACTGCGGTATTAAAGCAATTTTCAGCGTCGAAATAATCTTTATTATTGAATAAAGTAATTCCTTTACGTATCCATGCGTCTATGTAGTTTGGATCGAGGCTGAGCGCTTTATCGTAGTTGGCAAGGGCAGCACGTATATCATGTGCTTGGGTGATACATTCGTTTCCCATTAACAGATACTCATGGGCGTATTGGCGTAGGCGTTCCTGTTGTTCCCGCATCTGTTCCTTGAGTTTTTTATTCTGTTCTTTCAGGGTGTTGATAATGCCGAGTTTTCGGCGAATCAGACGGCGGGGAACAGGTTTTTCAATATCATAGCGGGAATGGATGGCACGGAAGAATTGTTCCAGACATTCCTCCATATCACCTTTATTGAAAGCGCGGGCGGCTGCGGCATATTGCACATCGGCCTGTGCCTGTTTCAATGCCTTGTCAATGGCTTGCCGGTTATTAAATCGTCCGGCGAAGTTGACGATTTCCGGACGGACGAAAATATCTGCCCGGTTAATAGGCTTTTTAAGTTGGATACCATCCAGAGAAGTACAACGGCTGAGTGCGACATACGCTTGTCCACCGGCAAATACTCCACCAGTGAAGTCGATTACCACCCGGCTGAAAGTCAGGCCCTGGCTCTTATGAACTGTAATTGCCCAAGCCAACCGGATAGGATATTGAGTGAAACTACCTAATACTTCTTCCTCGATCTCTTTCGTTTTTTCGTTGTAGCGATAACGGATATTGCGCCATGAATCCCGTTTAACGTCACATTCTTTCCCGTCATCAGTGATAACGTATATCGTTTCTTCTTCTTCATCAATACCGGCAATGACGCCAATAGTGCCATTTACCCAACGACGGTCAAAGTCATTCTTGATAAAGATAATTTGTGCACCGGGTTTTAGCACTAGCTCTTGTGAGGTGGGTAAACTACTTTCGGGAAAATCTCCTTCGATAACTCCTTCAAAAGTAATCGATTCTCCCGGAAGCTCGGCCAGTTTTTTTTCGTTGATTGAATCTACCGTATCTCTTCGGGTAGCAAGCGTGATATACATATCTGCTTCCGATTCTTCAATCTGGCTTCCATATCGGGTATTCAACAGTTGGAGGTCGGCTGCTCCGGCAGTATTAGTACGAATGTGGTCAAGTACACCGACAAAAACCGGATCAGTCTGCCGGTAAACCTTTTGCAGTTCGATAGAAACTAAATCTATCTGACCGAATACTCTTGCTGAGAAAAAGTAAGGAGTAGGATAGAAACGGTTCAGTATTTCCCGTTCATCATTCTTCACGACAGGTTCCAATTGGAAAACGTCGCCTACCAATAGTAACTGTTTTCCGCCGAAAGGTTCGCGCAGATTATGAGAATATACTCGTAAGATGCGGTCGATTGCATCAATGATATCCGCCCGTACCATGGAAATTTCGTCAATGATGACCAGTTCTATCTGTTCCAATAATTTGCGGTGCGGCTTCGTATATTTGAAGAACTCATGGATACGGCCGCGTTGCAGACTTAAATTTGGATCGTCCGGCAATAGCGGATAAAAAGGGAGTTTGAAGAAACTATGCATCGTACTTCCTCCGGCATTGATTGCAGCAATTCCGGTCGGAGCAAGTACAACATATTTCTTTTTGGTATGCTCGCAGACATAACGCAGAAATGTAGATTTTCCCGTACCCGCTTTCCCGGTCAGAAAGACCGACTGTCGGGTGTACTGAATCAGATTCAGTGCATCCTGAAATGCAGCATTGTCAGTGTCTACGCTCATCTTCGTATTTGCTTGTCTCAAATAATTCCGAAATGTTTCATTGCTTTGCTGATTCCGTCTTCGTCAATCGGAGCCGTCACATAGTCGGCGGCAGCTTTCACATCCTCTTTGGCTTGTCCCATGGCAATTCCGATAGCAGCATGGCGAAGCATACTGATGTCATTGCCTCCGTCACCGAATGCCATAGTCTCTTCCAGTTTTATATCGAAGTAACGGATGATTTCGTCAATGCCTTTCTGCTTGGTATCCCCTTTGGCCGTAATATCGGCAAATGCCGGGAACCAACGCCCTACTTCACAAGTAGGGATAGACGGACGGATCTCCTTTTCTTCTTCTTCCGTGATAAAAGGTGTCATCTGGATCACCTCCTTGCTTGTTGCTTCCTCGAACGAAACAGTCGGAATAACATTCACGTGCAGGAAATCATAGAATATCTTTTTTACCATGTCGTTAGGCTGGCAAACGGATATGTTGTGTTCCTCCACAAAGATACACGGTACTCCTTTTTTCTCGCAGAAAGCAGCCATTGCTTTTACTTCCTCCTGTGGAATAGCGCTTTTGTAAATAACTTGTTCTCCAACAAAACAATAGGCTCCGTTCATGGTTATATATCCATCAATGAGATTTCTGTCTTGCAATTCGGAAAGGTTGTTGATAATGGCTTTCGGGCGTCCGGTAGCGATAAATATTTTGAGCCCTTTTGCGTGGGCTGCCTCCAATGCCTCAATGGTAGAAGGCGGGATACGGTGAGTTTCAAAACTGACCAGCGTTCCGTCTATGTCAAAAAATAGAGCTTTCGTCATAAATTCCTTTTTGAATTGAGTACAAATGTACTACTTTTATTCCAAAAGTTAAAATATAACCAGATATTTTATGTATAATTCTGATAATCAGTTGTTTGTTTGGATTGTGTTACCTTTGATCCTGAAAAATAACCATAATAATTAACCCTGAAAATTAATCATTATGCTGAATTATGAGTAAATATTTTTTTTGATTTTAGACCGGATTTTAATCTGTTTAATTCGGATACAAAGAGAGCGACTACAATCTATTATACTGTAGTTTATTTTATCTGTAGTATGGTATATGATGGTCTAAGATGGAAATTGTTGCAATAAAAAACAAAAAAAACATGTTTAAACGTTTTTTATACTATATTTTTTCTAATTTTGTGGCTTTCTGCCCAAGGAGTGTATAAATTGGACAGTAGGCCCTTTTTGTGGGGAAATATTGAGTGGGAAATATTTAGTGGGAAATAAATGATGGTATATGTGATGAGAAATGGTCGCAGGGTAATAGTTGCGTTATCATTTCTGTTATTATGTTGTGGTGTACATGTGCACGCACAACGGGTGGCTGTGAAGACAAATGCATTGGGTTGGCTGACCGCCAGTCCGAATGTAGAAGCAGAATTTGTATTGGGTAGTCATGTCTCCTTGAACATAGGGATTGCTGCGAATCCAATCAGTACAGACAACTTTAAAACGACTTTCACGCATTTTCAGCCTGAAGTTCGTTACTGGCTAAATCGTCCGATGGTGAGCCATTTTCTTGGAATCACCGCTTTCGTGAATAATTTTAATATGATGGTAAAAGATGTGCATCACAAAGGTGATGCATACGCCGCCGGTTTGACCTATGGATATGTATGGGTGCTGGGCGATCATTGGAATATCGAAGCAACTGCCGGAGTGGGTGTGTTGCGTTACCGTCAGTTCAAGTATGATAAGGGTATTCCGAAACCGGATGCGGTCAACGATAGTAAGACCACCATTGCACCTGTTAAACTGGGGGTATCCTTTGTGTATATTATTCGATAACGAACATTAGCTAGTCAGAAAAGAGAATGAAAATCAATTTGAAACGTGATAGATTAACAGGTATACTTCTCGTGGCGATGATGTTCGTCGGCATGAATGTATCCGCCCAACGGATCCGTGTGCAGGGGCATATCACAAACCCGCAGGGAAAAAGTGTTCCGAATGTGAATGTGCTGAATCCGGTCAATGACGAACGTATAGAAATGTCCGACGAGGATGGCCGTTACAGTGTCTTAGTTGAGAAAAACGGCTCGTTGAAGTTTACATGTGTCGGTTATGAAGACAAAACAGTGAAGGTGGCAGGAAAGCAAATTTTGAATGTAGTATTGAAAGATGCCGTCATCGAGCTGAACGAAGTAACGATTACTTCCAAAGTGAAGGACAAAGTGATTCCGGAACCTACGGACATCGAAATCAAGGGTAATTATTTCCATCTGAAAACCCGTGTCCCGGTGCCTAAGGAGATGTTTAACTCGCATCGTCGCTTGGTATTGCAGCCTTCCATTTATGATGTGACACTGAAAAAGCGTCTGTTGATGCGTCCTGTTGTATTCGACGGAGATACTTATAATACAACGCAAAATCGAATGTACGATTATGATATAGATAAAGACCCTTTACATGATTACATCCGTGTGAAAACGACTTCTTCACGCAAGGGGGATATTATTGCTTACCATGATTCTATCTATATAGAATATCTGCAACATGACTACCGTGCAGATGTGCATTTGGCAATGGAGAATTACAGGACTATCATTTATCGTGACTCTTTCTCCATTGCACGCGGAACGGTCAACCCACTTCGTTTTTTGGAGTATAAATTCTCCGCTTTCAGCCTGACGGATGAGAAATATCTTCCGAAACCTGTGATGCAGTTGCGGGATACGAAAGGCGAGGTAAACTTGACCTTCTTGGTAGGTAAAGCCGACCTGGATGATAAGAATCCACAGAATCAAGTGGAACTAAACCGATTGAATCAGGAATTACGTAGTATTGAGACGAACCCGGATGCCTCTTTGAAGAGTTTTCATATTACGGGGGTGGCTTCGCCGGACGGTTCTTACGAGACGAATCTTCGTCTGGCAAAATTGCGTACGGATAAAGCCCTGGGACGTATACTGGCACAACTGGACCCGGAAACACGTAAACTGTTGGAAGTGAAATCGGATGCATCGGTTGCCTCCTGGAAGGAGGTAGCAGGATTGCTGAAAAAAAACTCCAAGCCGGAACTAGCTAAAGAAGTAGAGGATTTAATCAAACAATACGCAGCTACTCCTCATCGATTGAATGGGGTCTTGAAATCGAAACCTTTCTACAAGGAACTTGCGGCTACTTATTTGCCTAAATTGAGAAAGGTGCAATATACCTATGGTTATTCAATTTTCCGCTCTTTAACGGACTACGAGATTAGAGAACTTTACAGAAAGAATCCGAAGGAACTTACCCGTTTCGAATATTACCGTATGATTACGACGGCAAAAACTCCCGACGAGAGGGAAAAGTATTGTAGGGAGGCTCTTGAACTTTATGGTAACTTTACGTATGCAGCCAATGAACTGGCAGTAGTAACGATACAGAAAGATACTCCGGATTCAAATATTCTCGAACCTTTTGTCAGTAAATCGGCACCGGTGGAGTTATTATCCAATCAGGCTATTGCCTTGCTGCATGAAGGCAAATATACAAAAGCAGATTCAGTCTTGACATTGGTTCCCGAAGAAGCGGTTTCTGAAGATTTGCAGGCCATCGTTCAGGCATTGGCCGGTTATTATAATGATGCTTTCGAGAAGGTGGCGGCTACTAGTCCTTTCAATGAGGTGGTGATGCTATTGGCAATGAAGAAAAATCAGGAGGCATGGGATAAGATTTCCACCATGGAGGTAGAGACCGCTCGCGAATATTATATAAAAGCGATTGCCGCCAACCGTCTGGAGAAAATAGGTGATGCGATTATGAGCATTGAGAAGGCCCTTGAACTTGATCCTTCCTTATTGGAAGTAGCGAAGGTGGATGGTGATATTATTGACTTGCTGCCAGAAGAGCAGAAAATTAAATAATGATATATACAACAAGAGTAAACGATGAATATCTTCAGAATCAACAATAAATATGTAGCAGTGGCAATCTTCCTGATGCTTGCTGTTACCTTACGGGCACAGGATTATGGTGCATTGCAATATATGTTACAGAAACGCCCTGCAAATGAAAAATTCGAGAGTAATAGATTCAATGAACATCTCTTTTTCTCTGCCGGAATAGGACCATACAGCTTGTTAACAAGTGGAGATAGTCAGGATGGAATGGGAATGACCGCCCATCTCTTTATGGGAAAGTGGATTACTCCGGTTCACGGACTTCGGATAGGGGTGAATTTGGGTTATCTGCCGTCGAGTATCTACGATTCTAAAATGAAAATGGGTGGCGGTAGCCTGGACTATTTGTTGAATATGTCCTCCCTGGCATACGGATACAATGCAAATCGTTGTTTTGAGTTAGTAGGGATTGCAGGTATAGAAGCCGGTTATTCTAAGGTGGGTGACAATAGCGATCGTTCCGAAAAGTATCCGGATTTGAAAGGTGGCGGTCAGCTTTATTATGGTGCTCATCTCGGTTTACAGGGAAATGTACGTCTTTCTTCTACATTGGATTTGTTTGTAGAGCCACGGATCGGATGGTATAATGACAGTTTTGCGTATACGGAAAATTGGAGAAACTATAAAATGGCTGGTTCAGTTCTGGTAGGTCTGACCTATATGCCTAGTGCTCCAATGGGAACTAAGATACATTTCGATGGTTTCGATAATAGCTCCTTCCTGAATCATATGTTTATCTCTTTATCCGGTGGTATCAGTACACTGAAAGTTCCGGGAATCAAGAATACGATTAAAGGATTAGGTCCCCAGTTCTCTGCCGGAATCGGTAAATGGTTCAGTCCTTCTTCCGGTCTGCGTTTGTCCGGGACAGTTGGGGTTTCGGACACCCCTTCGGGCAGCGCAAGCGGTTACTTTAAACATGTCGATCTGCATGCTGACTATCTGTTGAATATCAATAATGTTCTTTGGGGATATGATGAAGACAGAATATTTAGTCTGATCGGTATTGCCGGAGTTAATCTGGCAGGTACGAAAGGAGTGGATAAAACCGCCAAGTATGCTCCGGGAATAGGAGTCGGTGTGCAGGGAAGTTTCCGTATCAACCGTTCTGTGGATTTATTTATAGAACCTCGCCTCAATGTGTATAGTAAGAGATATGCAGGAGGTCGCGGAGTAGGTCGCAATACAGATCAGTTCAGAGAGTTGAATTTTGGCTTGACTTATCATACGATTGACCGTGCGGCACGTCCGAAGAACAGATTCTCAAGCAATCACATCGCAGACAATCTGTTTATGACTTCGGGAATTGGTGTGCAAATGTTCTTGAATAAGACGAACCTTGAAAACCTTGGTTCTTTAGGTCCGCAGGCTTCTGTTTCTATAGGTAAGTGGTTGAGCCCTTATTCCGGTTTGCGCCTCGTGGGTACAGGTGGATTTTTTACGAACTATGTAGTTCCAGGAAGTGTTAAAGCGGGCAAACTTAGACATGCCAGCGTCAGTGGCAGTCTTGATTACTTGTGGGGCATAATGTCTACCATGAGTGGATACAATCCCGATCGTATCTTTGATTTAATAGGTTCGGTAGGTATCAACCTTGCTTATACTTCCAAATCAGACCATAAATTCCAACCGGGTGTTAATGCAAGCATACAGGGATTATGGCATGTGAATGATTTTCTCGGTTTGTACATTGAACCGCAGATTCGCTTTTATGGAGATAAATTTATTGAAGGTAATCTGGGCTTTATGCAGAAAGACGTGATGGTAGGAGTCAATGCAGGTTTTCACTATCGCTTTGTTCCTTATTCAAAAACAGCCAATCGTAGCGTGTTTGGTCTGGATGACAAGCGTTACTTCATTTCCGGTGCACTTGGATTGGGTAGCTTGCTTGTAGCCAACAAAGACTTGGTGAAGAATGCAGGTGTAGAAGCAAAGGGAAGCATTGGTAAATGGTACACTCCGTTATCTGCATGGCGGGCAAATGGAACAATTATGTACAAGGCCAAAACGTCGTCAAAGATGAATCTCCATTATGCTGGTTTGGGTATGGATTATATGATAAGTCTGGCCACATTGGCAAAAGGATACAGCCCCAATCATGTGATAGATGTTGTTCCTTTTGTGGGAGTTACGGCCGGACTGGTACGCCGTTATGGTAAGTTCCGAGCAGTGCCGGGACTGGATGCTGGTGTGCAGGTAAAACTGAAGGTGGCTTCTTCTTTGTATCTGTACGCCGAACCTAAAATCGGTATCCGTACCGATACATACGATGGCTCCGAACAGGGAAGACCTGACCGTGTAACTTCCATGGTAGGTGGATTATTATACAGATTCAAAATGCCTACTTTTCAGTAAGAAAGAACTTTAATTTCTAGGTAAATCTCCTTTATTGTTCGTAATAGTCAATAAAGGAGATTTTTACATTGGTTATTTCTTCTATATTTTCCGTTATCAGTTTGTTAACTTGGGTGGAATAGAAAGTGTAATGAATAATAATTTTTCCCTTTTTCGAACTATACAATTCAATGGAAATATCTATTTTTGTTCCTGGTTAGCAAAATGGGTTAAGTTCTGATTTAATTCTATGTAAGTGATTAATAATCAGTATTAATTATAAATATGCTACTTCTGTCTTACATAATATAAAAAACATCATGCAGTATGAACTATAATTTTGATGAAATAATAAACCGTAAAGGTACGGATTCCGTAAAATGGGATGCTGTGGAAGGTCGTTGGGGACGCAATGACCTGATTCCGATGTGGGTGGCCGATATGGATTTCCGTACGGCTCCTTTTGTGATAGATGCTTTGAAGAAACGTTTGGAACACGAAGTGCTCGGATATACTTTTGCCTGCAAGGAATGGGCGGAGTCTATCATTAACTGGCTGAAAGAACGCCACGGGTGGACGATTAGCGAAGATATGCTGACATTTACTCCCGGCATTGTGCGTGGATTGGCTTTTGCCATCCATTGTTTCACGGAGAAAGGAGATAAAGTAATGGTCATGCCTCCTGTTTATCATCCTTTCTTTCTGGTGACACAGAAGAATGAGCGCGAAGTCGTGTTCAGTCCGCTGATATTGAAAGACGGCCAGTATCATATAGACTTCAACCGTTTCCGCAAAGATGTGCAAGGATGTAAACTGTTGGTATTGAGCAATCCTCATAACCCGGGCGGACGTGTATGGACGAAAGAGGAACTTTCTCAAATCGCTGATATCTGTTATGAAAGCGGCACATTGGTTATTTCTGACGAGATTCATGCCGATTTGACCTTACCTCCTTACAAGCATTCCACCTTTGCTTTGATTTCAGAAAAAGCACGGATGAATTCACTTGTCTTTATGTCTCCGAGTAAAGCATTCAATATGCCGGGGCTGGCAAGTTCTTATGCAATTATTGAGAATGACGAACTTCGTCACCGTTTTCAGACCTATATGGAAGCAAGCGAGTTCAGTGAAGGGCATTTGTTTGCTTATCTTAGTGTGGCTGCCGCTTACAGTCACGGAACAGAATGGCTGGACCAGGTCATTGCCTATATACAGGGAAACATTGATTACACCGAACACTATCTGAAAGAACAGATTTCCACTATCAAGATGATCCGTCCGCAAGCTTCTTATCTAATCTTTCTTGATTGCCGCGAATTAGGATTGAACCGGGAAGAACTGAATCGTCTGTTTGTGGAAGATGCTCATCTGGCTCTGAATGAGGGCACTACCTTTGGTAAAGAAGGCGAAGGTTTTATGCGATTAAATATTGCTTGTCCGCGTGCTACATTAGAACAGGCCTTGAAACAGTTAACGCAGGCGGTTAATAATAGATAGGATTATAAAGAATTTATCCGGTTATGAAAGATAATCCGGTTGTGATTTTCTCAAATTATTCTCACTGTGGTGAGAATAATCCCTTGCCGGAATAGGCTGAAGTGGCTTTTGTGTTGTCTTTATGAATCTGTCACCTTTTATCACTTCAGGTTATATAATTCTATCTGCGAAAGAAAAATGACAGTTGTTGTATAGTGAGACAATGAACATATAGATTCACAGTGTGGAACTTATATAGAATTCCTTTATATATTAAGGCTTCAGTATTTTGTTAAAAAATTAATGATATTGAACGTTCTTTTAAAAAAGATGTGTATATTTGCAAATTATAAATAATTGTGACCTGAATCGTCTTAAAATGACTAAGCAATGTCGATAGAACCTGACATAGAACTGACGGTAGATGAGGATATAGTGCTGTGGCATTCTATCAGTAGAGGGGATAAGAAAGCCTTCGATGACTTTTTTATGAAGTATTACACCCTATTATATGAGTATAGTTGTTATTATGTGTCTGCAGAAGACTCTAAAGAAGTATTGCAAGAATTGATGATATGGCTGTGGGAGAGGAGAGAGGAATTTCTGCCAAGTGGAAATATGCAACAATATCTACTGAGAGCCGTCAAGAATCGATGTTTGATTATTTTAAGAAAAAGTGATTTTGAAGTTCGTAATAATGAATTCTTTTTTGAAGAATTGGATGCCTATTATGACTCTACGGACTTTTGTGTGATACATGATTTGCAGGATGCAATAGAAAAAGCGATAGCTGAGTTGCCTAAAACCTATAGAGAAGCTTTTGAAATGAGTCGTTTTCAAGGTAAAACTCGTCAAAAAATAGCAGAAGAAACAGGAGTTTCTGTAAAAACAATTGATTATAGAATGCAACAAGCATTGAAAATATTAAGAGAAAAACTCAAAGATTATCTTCCTTTCCTTATATTTATTATATTCCAGGAGGGAAGATGATAAATATGGACACTGTCCAATATGATTTTTCCATTGAGATTCTCAATAAGATTTGTAGTATAGATTATTCATCTGATCTTCAGTGGAAATTGGAAGAAAACAGTTAGGTCATCCCAGTTGTTCCTCCATGAAAGTATGACATAAGGATACTTTTCTACCCATTTCTTTTCCTGATTGTCTAGTTCGGCAGCAATTCCCTTGGCTGTCGCTTCTATCTTTCGGTTCGGCCACGGATTCCGCTTCAAATAGTATAATTTGTCATCCGAAGACTGGAAAGAAAAGAGGAAATGATTATAATATAAAAAACTGCAGATAGTCAATATAGGAAGATAATCTTTCAATCTCTCCCGCAGAATCTTGAGAGACTGCTGAATGCGGTAATCAACAGTTTTAATAGACACTTTCAATGTCTCAGCTATTTCTTGACGGGTTTGGTTCTGAAAACGGTGCATGGTAAAAGCTTGGCGGTAGGAAGACGGCAGTTCGTCAATAGCCTTTTGGATAAGTGATTGCAACTCGTGAATAACGGATAAATCGATAAATTCATAAAAAGTATTCTGCTCTTGCTCAAACCATAATGGTTCTTCAAGTGTTTCCTTCTCTTGTCTCCGAAGCACATTGAAGCACCTACGTTTAACAGAGGTCAACAGATATTGTCGTAAGGAAGAAGTCGTATCCGGCACGAAAGTTACTCTGTTTTCCCATAGCCACATCATCAACTCCTGTAACACTTCTTTGGCCTCCTCTACAGACACATAATAACGACTATACCCATATAATAAGGGGTAATACTTCATAAAAAAGTTACCGAAGGCTTTCTTATCTCCTCTACTGATAGAACGCCACAGCACTATCTCCTCATCTATCGTTAGTTTTATGTCAGATTCTATTAACATTTTATGGTCATTAAAAAATGATTCTATTCATAATTTGCAAATATATACATTTTTGTAAAAAACGCATTTTGTAATTAATTTGACAAGCTATGATATGTAAAAGTTTAAATATCTCAAGGGGGCTATATAAGTTTCACACATGTTCATTGTCCACTATACAACAACTGCCATTTTTCTTTCGCTAATGAAAACATTTTCTCACCCTCACTGTTTTTTTTCAAACAAGAAATCGATGTTTTCAGCAAAAACTTGGTACGAGTATATTGAAAATATTGCGCTGAAAATGAATCTATTTAAGAACGACTTACACTCCTCACTGGAATACGCATCTCACGCTCAGCCTTAGTTTAGAAACTATCATAGTAAAATACAACGAAACGGTAATTAACAGCATCATATCCAACACTAAATGTTTAAATAAAAATATGACTTTAATAATAAATATGGCAACACTAGTGTCCTAGTTTTAATGGGACACTAGTGAATTTAAATAATAAAACAATTCAAATTACTTCTAATCATTTTTCAGTGAATAAAACAAACATATACTCAATCATTGATAAAGAGAGGCAGCTTGATAAAAAGCCTCTATGTTACGATGAGGTATGTGTGGAGGTATGTCACAACCTGTAGAGAGAATAAAGTTGGGATATTTTCGAGTACGTTCTAATAACTCTTGTGTAGCTGTAAACACCTGTTCTGCATTTGCCTGCTTAAACAACCCTACAGGATCAAGATTTCCCATAACTAATATATTAGATGGGATGTTATTTAACGCTTCCAGCATATCTATTTTATTACCGAAATGTAAAGCATGAGCACCGCTGTGACACATGGCTGAAGTACAATGTCCACTATTACCACAATTATGAAGTACAAGTAAGAATTGCTCATCCTGTACTTGGTCTACTATTTGCCTGACATAAGCTGAAGAATAAATATCACAATCAGCATTAGATAATAATCCGGCCACCGGTTCTGCCATAATAACGCCATCAACTCCTGTTTCTTTCATAGCCAAACAATAAGAAGAAAGAAAAGTCGTACATTTCCTCAATAGCAAATGAACTGTTTCAGGATTTGTGAATATAGCTATCATGATTTCAGTCATACCATAAAGACGGGCAGCCAGAGAAAAAGGACCGATACATCCAGCTAACACAGGCTTATCTTTAATTGTAGAAGCAACTAGCCGATTGGCTTTTAAATACTCAGGGATACGAAAAGTATCTAATGTAGGTATTGGTAAAGTCTCCACCATTTCAAGGCTGGAAAATAAAGGTTCGGATACACTGGGGATTTCATTTTCCGGGAAAACTATATGAGCGCCGAATGCCTCTGCTTCCACGGTTAAGTCCATTATGGCAGTAATAGCATCCGCCGGATACTTTTCATTCAAACGCCAGATCGCTTCTGCATGAATTTCTCCAGAAGTAACCGCTTCTTTTATGGTCCGACCACAAAGTTCAATACCTGGATAAGTCATAATCGGAATTACTTTAAGTTTGTTACCCATTAGAATACTTTCAGTCCATTGTTTTAGATCATTCATAAACAGTTCATTTTTTTCGTTTATAACAAGTTTTCAAATCACAAAAACGGCAACCATAAGCCTTCTCATTGACTTTGTGCCCGACACCAATAATGCCACTGATAGATTTTTCTGGCGTCATCAGACAAACATCGGACAAATGAATACCACAAGGCATTCCCCCCAATAATGTGAACAATGTTTTTTGTTCTGTCAACTTCCAGCCGCAATAACCTGGGCTAAAACGATTAGTGTGATGAAAAGGAATTATTTTTTTTTCTAATAACCGTTCCATTTTATCTCCTACAGCTTCTACCAAGCACGTACCTATCACATCAGCAATAAAACAACGAAGAATATCATCTTTAACTGATTGCTGATAGTTACAAAAATCATTGCCTGCCGTAGCCGTAAACAAGGCAAATAATTCTGAGCCAACCAATAATGAAGCCAATATTTTGCCGACAGTAAAAGTTACGCCACCTTCCAAACAAATCTTTTCATTAACCAATATACCTCTACAAAGACGAAATGTACAAGAAGGGGTCACACTGCTTTTCACCTCTTCTAGCATGGAAGTTACTAAGGTATCTATACCATTTTGTGGTTGTACCTTTCCATATCCCATCTCTTTCAATATATTTTTAGGAGTAATCGGCAAAGAATGGACATCAATCAAATATTCACTATTAGCGTCCATGTCAAACTATTGTTGTTAAAGAACGCGCTAAAGTAACGGCAGCATTAGCATTGTTACTATATCCATCTGCACCTATTTGACGAGCAAAACTTTCGGATAACGGTGCTCCGCCTACCATAACTTTCACTTGCTTGCGCAAGCCATTATCTTCTAATGCCTGAATGACAGTACGCATATAATCCATCGTTGTAGTAAGTAAAGCAGAAAGGCATACAATTTGTGGCTGATGCTCTTTCACAGCGTCCACAAATTTGTCAGCTGAAATATCTACACCTAAATTAATTACTTCAAATCCGTTACCTTCTAACATAGAAGCCACTAGATTCTTTCCTACATCATGTAGGTCTCCTTTCACGGTGCCAATAACAACTTTATTTGCTCCTGCAATGCCAGTAGAGGTCATCCGAGGTTTTAATATCTCTAAAGCTCCCTTCATCGCGCGCGCTGCCATTAAAAGTTCAGGAATAAAAGCTTTACCTACTTCAAAACGGTTGCCAACCTCGCACATGGCTGCAGCCATATACTCATTAATTATTTGTTGCGGATCGTAGCCTTCATTCAATAAGTCTTTAGTAGTTTCAACGGCCATTTTCAAATTTCCGCATAATATCGCATCATATAAATCTTTCCACTTTACCATATTAGTTTATTTTTCTTAGTTCTTTTAAAGTTTCTATCATAGCAACGACATTTTCTATTGGAACATTGGCTTGGATATTATGTACAGCATTAAATACAAAACCACCATCTTTACCCAAAATCTCACATTGGTGAAGCACATGAGTACGTACTTCATCAGGTGTAGCTATCGGTAAAATACGTTGTGTGTCAATTCCACCTCCCCAAAAGACTAGCTCTTTGCCGAATTCCTGTTTCAAGACTTGAATATCCATAGCTTTAGCACTAATTTGTATAGGGTTTAGTATGTCGAACCCAGCTTCTATAAACCCAGGAATGATAGGTAATACTGCACCACAAGAATGTTTAAATATTTTCCATGTTGTGTGCTCATGTATCCAGTTATTCATCCGTTGATAATAAGGTAACCATAATTCACGGAACGTATCAAGAGAACAAAATTGAGAATCTTGTGTTCCAAAGTCCGTACCACAAGTAAACACAACATCAACCTTGTCGCCTAAAGCCTTCCACAAGCGTTCATAATTGGCTATAGCAATATCTGTCTGTCTACTAAATAATTCATGGACGAAATTTTTCCGCATTACTGTAGACATGTACCATTCAGATATATTACGTATCCCTTTAGGCTGTGTCAGCCCCATACCGGGAATAAAGGCTACATCACCTAGTCCTGTTCCACCAAACGCTGCCACTACTGCTTTTCCCGTTGATGCAGCAATATTTACAGTCTGTACATAGTATTGTAAGTCTTTATCTGACAATAGACCATATTCCTCTAAATTGTCCTCAACCTTCAGTGTATCATCATCCACAAACTCTTGACGTACTGTAGCATCAATAAAATAGCAGTTAGAAGGCATTTTTGCACTAGGGGGGTAGTTGCGATCTCCTTTGGCATAAATATAAACATTGCCTTCTTTATCTGGAGTAAAATCTATATCAGAAGCTATCATTACATCTTGTCCCCAAGGAGTACGTTGTAAATGTAATTGTGTTTCATCTATTTCAAACATATTACGTGGTCCAAAAACTGGAAGGCAATCCACGCCTATAGCTTCTTGTAAATCCGGTTCGATTTCACCTAACATTTGAAAAGGTTCAATAACCCGTACAGGATGCTTCTCCAAGCCATAGTGCTCACGTAGGGCTGCTACCACTTTACAATGAATTCCTGTCACTGATGTAGCACCAAAATCTACGGGTATTACATCTGAACTTTGATGGTTCAAAGCTGCTTGTATTCTTTCTTTTGCTGTCATTCTTACCAAATTTTTATTTTTAAATTACTTTCTTGTATATTTTCAAATGGTCCAGGAACAGGATTTTGAGCACGTAGTTTTCCGGAATAGTCTTCACAAATATTAAACATGCTACCATCCGGATTTTCATAAGGATAGCCTGATAAACGTGCTACCCCTAAACGCTCTGTTGTAACGATCATAGTTTTCAATTGCGACAAAAGTTGTTTATCCATTTTCATAGAAAGGTAAAGTCCATTCGCTTTTTCTTCCAGTTTTAATTCTGGATTAAAATCATTGCCGACAACACCTTGCACCTTTTCTTTCATAGGCTTTGCATGATTACAGAAAAGGTTCCCATCTGCATGAATGGGCCATTTAGCGTTATCATATACACATAATCCATAGTTTATTTGATTATTATCCCTTCCTACGAATAGGTTATTATAGAATCGATGGTCACCATTTGTAATGGTAGAAATACCTTTTACCTCTGTAGAATGTGATAAGTGATAAGGAGTATAGCGCATCTCATCGCCCCTATTAATATTACCGGCAAAAAGATTGTGAATAAATGCGCCACCATCCGATAATTCACAAAGAGACTGCGCTGATAAAAAAATATTATTATCAATCATATAAGGTCCATGATCTACTTCCAAAAAAAGGTCTTCGTTCGTATTGTCATAAAATAAGTTAGAAGATATACGCACTCCCTGCAACATCCAGTCTAGCCAAATTCCAAAGCCACAACCATGAATACGATTATTATGAATATAGGTATCAATAGCTCCATGCAATTTTATACCTGCCATTTCGGCTCCGCCAAACTGCCGTTTTGACCATATATTATAAATATGGTTTCCATAGATTTCACAGAATGCACCACCCATACTACCACATATAGCTGTCTGTTCGCAGTCTGATATTACATTATTACGTACAATATGCGAACCTACATAATCTCGGCTCCAACCGTGACGGAGAGTATTGAAAATCACTTCAATATAATGCGCCGTACCATCCAACCGTTGGTCTGTACAAGCTAAATTATGCCCTGTACTACGCTCTTTTCCCAAACTGATACCATTGCAACGCGAATTCTTTATCACATTGTCTTCAATAATCCATCCCTTACACCAATGAGTTGCCACCATCCCTATCTGCTCAGCTGTAGGAGCTGCCCATTGTGTAGCCGCCTGACTCACATGGAATCCTCTGAAAGTAATGTAGTTCAACCCTTGCCGGGTAGGGTAAAAACAGGTAGGACGTACAGATATTTCTACGGTTTCCTTATTGGGGTCTGCTTCTCCAAAATTAGCATAGATAGTGGTATGCTCACCGTCAACCACAGCAAACCACACTCTTTGACTTCCCTGTGGATCGCGAACACTGCGAATTGTATCGGGAGTAAAAACCTGTTCCTTATTAGCCACTTCATACAAAGAAACATCATTCAAATACACATCCCCAGTATGAAAAATACGTCCATTCGTCCAAAGCCAATCACCAAAAAGACGATCATTATAGGGATTATAGTTACCAAAGAGATGATTATCCAAGACTACTTTCCAAACTCCGGATGACTTCTTTTCCTTTTTCCAACCTTTAATCAATTCAGAACCTTTCAAATCAACTCTTTCGCCATCTGCCGCCCGATATAAGATACGTTTGTAATTACTTTCACCACCATTCAATGGATTCACCCATTCCCGGTAAGTACCCTCATGTACCGTTACCGTATCTCCGGGTAACGCATATTGGGCTGCTGTATTAATAGTCCGTAACGGAGCTTGTTCAGTCCCCACATTAGCATCACTTCCTTTGATAGCAACATGATATTCTCGAGCTTGCATTACTAATGAAAATGCGCATGTATATGCGAGCAATAAATATTTACTTTTCATATTCCTATATTTTATGTAACGATTAGATGCGACAAAGTTAAGCCATAACTGTACTATAGAAAATAGTAAAAACTTGTCTATTTCTTGCACTTTTATTGCCTTATCTTCCAAATACATTTGGACATTCGGGAGATTTAATTTATTTTTGCTTGTACGATTCATGCTTTATTACAAACTTTATAAAGATGCCCAAGATAGAACTCGGTTTTGAAGGAGAAAGGTTTCTATATATACCAAATCCGCAAATTAGTTTGATGGAAGACAGCCCATTAACCAGTGATTTATATATCTATTCCTTAGGTTATTTTTCCCGTGCCGCACACCATTATATCAATCGCCCTAACGGATGTGATGAGTTTCTACTCATTTATTGCAAAAAAGGATGTGGATGGATAGAACTGTACAATAAAAAGCAGAAACTGGAAACTAACCAATTCATCATTCTGCCTAAAAACATTCCCCACAGCTATTGGGCGGATGAAGAGGAACCGTGGACCATCTATTGGGTACACTTCAGAGGTAGTAAAGCTGATTTCTTTTCAAAAGACTTCGATAAACCGACTACTATCGAACCAAACGCATTGTCACGAATAGAAGAACGATTAGATTTGTTTGACGAAATTTTTTGCATATTGAACGAAAGCCTATCTATCAATCATCTACATTATGCTAATATCTGTTTTGCCCATTTTCTAGCCTCCTTTTTATTTATTGATATATACCGCAATAAGTTCAGACCTAAAGAATATTCAGAAAATGTGATGAAGCGCGTAATCCATTACATGAACGAAAATATTGAGAATAATCTAAAATTAAAAGATTTAGCTCAATTCTGTGGCTATTCCGAGTCTTATTTCTATCGCAAATTTATGAAAGAAACCGGACATGCACCCATAGATTACTATATGCATTTGAAAATAAACAAGGCATGTAAACTCTTAATTCATACTGATATGAAAATAAATCAAATAGCTTGTAAACTGGGGTTTCATGAAGCACAATACTTCTCTCGTGCCTTTTCAAATATCATGGGAATATCGGCAAAAGAATTTCGTAAACAAAACTTTAAACTATAGACATAATTTGATAAAACAAAAGTGGCCAGGACAGTACCAATACCTCTAGTCTCATCTACATATGCTAAATTTTTTCGAATGTAAGATATGGATGTGAAGTGCCCCCTAAAAGTTTTTTGTCTAACTTTTAGGGGGCACTTCATATGGGATGTACACTCTCTAATTATTTATTTGATTAGATCAAATGAAATTTCTGTACTTTGCACCTTCTCCGAACTTTCGCCGGTATAAATAACGAAACTTCCGGGTTCTAGCACCTTTTCCATCTTGTTGTTGAAACACTCGAATGTCGAGGAAGGCAGACGGAAACAAACTTCTTTCGTCTCTCCGGGAGCTAAGACGACTTGACAGAATCCCTTCAGTTCCTTTTCGCGGGGAATGACGGTTGATACCTTATCGTGCACATACAACTGTACGGTTTCCTTTCCTTCCCTGTCCCCCTTGTTCGTTACCTTTAAGGTCACGGTCACAGTATCCCCTTTTGCATAGTTTTTTTTGTCTGAACGGGGAGCTGAATAAGTGTAGTGGGTATAGCTGAGCCCATAACCAAACGGAAAATGCGGCTTTGCTGCGATATCCTGATAATTGACCATTGTAAACGTGCGTCTGGGATTGTAGCGGACAGGAATCTGTCCGGCATGTACAGGGAAACTTTGAGTTAACTTGCCGGAAGGACTTTTTTCACCAGTCAGCAGAGAAAAGACCGCTTTTCCTCCCATTGTGCCCGGATACCACGCCTCCAATAATGCGTCGCAGTTTTTCACTACTTCGTTCAATATCAGAGGACGACCATTGAATAGCACAGCAACTACAGGTTTTCCAACAGCTTTCAAAGCCTGCAACAAGCGCAGCTGTTTTTCCGGGAGTTCCAATTTGGCTACTCCTGTTCCTTCTGTAGCCAATGACGAAGGTTCACCTATACACACCACGGCAACATCACAGTCACGGACCAGTGCAACCACCTCATTGATATAAGTGTCGGTCACTCCATCTATGGTACATCCTTTTATCGTCATTTGAAAGCCCGCTGTGTTTTTTGCAAAGGCATCTCCCACTGTTACAGTTTCGTTTGGTTGACCCTTCATTGACCAAGAGCCAAGTATATCCTCTCTTTCATCTACCCAAGGACCTACCAATGCGATACTCTTCGAGGTATCCAATGGCAACAGATTTCGCTCGTTCTTCAATAGCACCATACTCTCGCAAGCCATCTCATAGGCAGTCTGTCTGCTTTCTTCCGAGTTCAATACTCTTTTCTCACGTTTCTCGTCGAAATATTTATAAGGATCTTCAAAAAGCCCCATACGGAATTTCAATTCCAGCGCATGTGCCACAGCATTGTCTATCAGGCTCTCATTTACCTTTCCGGCTTTCACTAAATCAATCAGGTGGCGGGAGAACTGTTGCGAACTCATGTCCATCTCGATACCACTTTTGATACCGCGTTCCACCGACTCCTTACCGTCAGCCGCCGCTCCCGTGCTGATTGCGTGCGAGAGCGTTGTCCAGTCAGTCATGAGTAGCCCGTTGAAGTGCATCAGGTTACGTAGCACTTCTGTATTCATGTAATGGTTCATAGTTGCCGGTTCACCGTCATACGAAGTGTAGGCGCACATTACAGCCGCTACTCCGGCATCGATAGCCGCTTGAAACGGAGGCAGATATATTTCATGCAGCGTACGCGATGATACATCCGTTTCCTGATAGTCGCGTCCGCCGGTCACCTCTCCGTATCCGGCGAAATGTTTTACGCAAGCGGCTACGGTACTTGCATCGGATAAGTCATTTCCCTGAAATCCTTTTACTCTTGCGACAGCCATCGCCTTTCCTACATAGGTGTCCTCACCGGAGGTTTCCGATATACGTCCCCAGCGCGGGTCGTATGAGATATCTACCATTGGGGCGTAAGTTAGTTGGATGCCCGCCGCCGCAGCTTCGCGTGCAGCCATTGCTGCGCTCTTTCTTACCATTTCCGGGTTCCAACTGCATGATTCGGCCAATGGGATAGGCGTAATGGTACGGTAACCGTGAATTACGTCTTCATGAAACATAAGAGGAATTCCCAAGCGATGATGTTTCATGGCTTCCTTCTGCAAAGAGTAGTTCAGCGTAGCACCATTGGCTTTTAGGAACGCTCCGACTTTTCCTTCCCTGATCAGCGCACGGCAAATAGAGTCGGTATTCTGATAATAGGGAAGCAGATTCAGTTCTGCTACTTTCTCTTCTATGGTCATCCTGCTCAACAAGTCCTTAACTCGGCTTTCTACTGACAGTTTAGCGTTTTGATAAGGCTTTTTATCTCCTTTTTTAGTCATGTTTTCTGTGTTCAGTGCATAGGCACCCCCCATGCACAACAAAAAGAGAAAAACAACCGGCATTTTCATTCTATTCATGTTCAAACTTTTAATTTTTATTAAGTAATCTTAGGTGTAAAGAAAAAACTCAGCTTGCTTCCAGCTTGTTTTATCGTGGATGCCACGATAAGGGACGTCATAACCTTTTGAAACTGAGCATTGGTTACTAAATGTTTATCTGTTATGAAAAAATAGGCAAGTCAATGTTGACCTAACCACTTGTGTCCATCTGTCGAATGCCTCAAGTCTATTTCTGTCGGTCGCTTTATTGTTGGAAATATCTGCCTTTTAGTTTTCATAACGTAATTTGGCTAATTTAATGTATACTCAAAGTAATCTTTAAAAGAAGTTACCGAATCACCTACTTTCAGATAACGGCGACTAAGTATCGGTTTCGCTCCTTCCTGTTCATAATATTCTGCGATCAGAAGATAGCATCCCGCTTTTGAAGGTAATTTCAAAAGGCAAGGTTGAAGTCGTTTACCAAATGATTCAATCACAATTGGCTCTTCTTGCATCGAAATAGCATTTCCTTTCTCGTCTAGTAATTTCAAAATAACCTTTCCTGATGAAACTTTATTTAAGTCATTCACACCCACCAAATTAAAAGCTAAATCACTACCAGGAGTCAAGGGCTGTAAATGTTTGGTATAACGGTAATCTGTTAAATCAATAAAGACTGCTGTTGGTGCGAAACAATGCTTGAACCAATGGAATGCTGGTGAAGGTTCTAGGTCTTTAATGTCGTTGATAAACCAATCACCTGTGAAACCATAATTATTTGTCAAATGGCAAAAGGCCAAGATACCGCTTATCGAACGTTCTGAGCGTAGCCATTCCGTTTCAAGTTCCAACCAGTAGGCTTGTAACTCACGACATTGTTCCGGAGTTGCATTTTCGCCAAGATAATAATTGAAATTATTGAGCGTCAGTTTCGAAGGCCGTCCGTCGCGCCATAGCCAAATCCAACCGTATTCGTTGACTAATTGAGGTACACCTGCATCAAGAATATATGAGAATCCTGTCCAATTATCATGCAATGCTCCTAAATTATAGGGATGTTTTTTGAAGTAGTCGTTCAGTTTACTGGAGTGCATCAATGTAATTGCACGGTATGGATGTGGCTCATCCATCTCGTCATTTGTTCCCATCTGAGTAGATGTCATATAACCGGCATCCCAAATACGAGTCGGATCTAATTTTTTTAATTCAGGAATTAACGTATTACCAATATAGTTGTCCCAATTTTCATTGATTGCATCCCAAATTACGATGCTGGGATGATTCCCATCACTCCATACCCAATTGGTATATTCTTTACGTATCTGTTCATCCCATCCATGATTTTGCCAATAAAACCACTCATTTTGCAACACGATACCATACTCGTCACAAAGGTCATACCAGAAATCTGGAACAACACCGACACATATTCGCATTGCATTCCAGTTAATTGATTTCGGCAGATCTATCATTAATTTCTTTACCCATTCCCGATCCCAAGCCAATGCTTGACAATCCTGGTCTTCGAAAAAACGTTGAAGTGTAATATTAGATCCTCGCAAATAAAATTTCTCTCCATTGAGAGTAAAGAATTTGCCTCTTCTTGAAAAATCACGCATACCGAAATTCACGGAATATCGGTCTACCAGTTTATCTTGATTATAAACTGACACTTCGCCTTCATACAAGAAAGGTGAGTCCGGTGTCCAAGCTTTTGGGTTATCTATAGGAATAGTTGTTTCGAAATAAGTTCTGTTATCTCGTTTGGGCTCACCTTTAATGGTCTTCTCACTTACTATTCGTCCGGTAGTTTTCTCTTTAATACGAAACTCGAACTTACAGATATCTTTCATGTTATCACCATACAACATCTGAGGTGGATATAAACTTCGTATCAAAGTCTTGACCGTCACTTGTTTTTTTGCCAGGGAAGGAAGAAACAGAGCTTTGTCAACCCGTATCTTACCAGTAACTGTAATGAACACATCATCCCAGATTCCGGGCAGATAATGTACTTTTTCCTTATCCGTACTGCCGGCTGCCTCGCTAGGTAACCATGCTCGATCACCAACTTGAATTAAGATCTCATTCTCTGCTCCATATTTTATAGCACTTGTGATATTAACATCTATCGGAGTATAACATTCAATAGATGCTCCCATTTGATGTCCATTCACAAAAACCCGTGTAACGTATTGGCTTTTTTTTATGGTAAGAAATAATTGCTCACCTTTTAACTTCTCATCAATAAATATTTTTCGTTTGTACCAATTGTACATTGGTTTATAGTCGCGTTCCAAGAAATTAGACTGTTCTGTCAACTCTACAACATCAGGTTTCTTGAAGAATTTTTCGTATTGAGCGATTTTCGGTTTTGCTAAATGTACTAATCCGGGGACTGGTATTTTTCGAGTGAACTTCCGTGGTGGAAAAGCTTGTTCCGTCTGATCAAAATCCCATTCTCCATTTAATGAGATTGTTGTCCTTCCATTGTTTGCCCAAATAAGGGTAGAAAGAAAACAACACATAATTAAAATTCTTTTTTTCATTTGTTTTTCTTATTATATTCCTCAAATACATTATAGAATAATTTAATATTCCTAACAGATACTTCTGGTGGCATGTCACAGCTAGAAGAAAGCACGATATTATCACACTTGCCGGTTTCTCCAAAATAGCGTATTGATAAAGACCCTACTATCAAATATTCCATATCCGCTTTTTGTCTTTCTATATATAATACACACCCCCCCAAGAATGTACTAAACGAAAATCCAACTTTTTTCAAAAAAAGTCGAAGATTCTCACAGGCGTATGCTAAAAAGAAGTAATATTTATCTTAAAATTCCGATAGAATGAGGAAAGAAAGGTTGTCTTTGAGCTTTTCTCTCAATATTTTCAATGCTTGTTGCATTCTATAATCGATTGTTTTTATAATTCCCTGTCACGAACTTCAAAATCGCATTTTTTGCATATTACACTATATAACATGGGCATAATACTTAGTGAAGAAAGTCCCAAAGGCTTTCTTATCTCCGCCCTTATTAATAAGCCAGTGATGCACAAGCTATACTTTCCGTTATATATATGCTCTGTGGGTCAAACTACATTTCAATCTATATCACCGTGACTATCGTTTTGAAAAAAAATCTACGTTACTAGGTCTGGGATGTTCTTCACGCTTGTACATAGCAGAGGGATATATCATGCCGAAAGAGCTCGAAGAAGCTGTCGGAACTTACCTGGAGTTATCGGAAAAGCTTCTGATTTAGTTACATCAATGTGTATACAAATTACTTTCTATAAAGAATATCCTATCGGGCATATTCGGTCTTGCATATAAAGAAGAAAAAAGCGAACGTTTCTTTCACAAACGTTTTCCATGTTATTAATAAACTTTTGAGGGGTTTATTAATAACGGTATCTAAGTTTATTATAAACTCTCAAATTCAAGACAAAGGTTATTCCTGTGATTTTTAGCAACAAAAAAGGCTGCAAACCCTACAAAGATTCGCAGCCTTTAGTTTATACAAAGGTTCTCACAGCTTAACCACTGTAAGGAGTTTCTAGTCTACTGTTGCAATATTGCACTATTTTCTTTTTCATTCTTCTTTAGTCCCGTTCTTTATTCATCATATATTCTCCTACAAATATACAAAATAAAAAAGGTTTTTCCAAAAGTATCCGGCTAATAAAAAACAAAACAATTCGAATTGTCAAATCAAGATAGTTCTTAAATCGATTTACCGATAAGTTATTTCACCCGATTCAGAATTGCGAAGAGACTACTATTGTACTATGTAAAGCCTTGCATCATAGAAATATTCGCTAAAAATCAAGGTTTTACAATTCTAGTCGGCATACGAATGCAATTCTTTTTTCACGTTTTCTTATTCTTACACCTTGTCAATTAATTAAAAGAAATCTATTGTTTTTTGCATAAAAAAGTTGGATTTGCGTTTAGTATATTCTTTGGGGGGTGTGTATTATATACAGAAAGACAAGAAGTTGGTATGTATGCAGGGAGCGCAGATGCTAACAATCCATGTGAAAACAAATACCGAACTACAGGCTACTGTATTTATGTCGGACAGTTGGTGGCAGACTACTGTCAGAGGGGACCTTATGATAATGGCATTGATGGAAAATGAAGGGAAGCAGACAATTAACCATGATTGGGAGTTTCAGTGGCTGACTAAGTTAATTTTGAATGCCGAAATTAGAAATCTAAGAAAATACGAATAAAAGTTTGTAGTAAATAATAACAATTTAGATAATAGTAGAATATGATAAAAAGAATTTTTTACTTAATGCTGCTGGGAATGTTATCAACCAATGTGATACAAGCACAGCTCTATCTTAATGCTCAGCTTCCAATAGACGAACGTGTTAAATCACTGATGTCTCACATGACACTGGAAGAAAAAATTGCTCAGATGGATATGTTTGCTGTGTGGGATTTGGATAAATATAAGTCTACAACGTTAATAAATAAGGAGGGAGTTGGCGCTTTTATTGGCGATGTTACCCCCGAACAATATAATGAAATTCAAGCCTTGTCCGAGAAGACACGCTTGAAAATACCTTTTTTAGTCGGAGTGGACGCTGCTCATGGACATGCGTTGATGTCCGGAAGAACCGTTTTCCCGACTTCTATTAGCATGGCTGCAACCTTCAATCCCGAATTGGTTTATCAGGCAGCTCATTATTCTGCTAAGGAAATTCGTGCATGTGGTAATCAATGGACATTCGCACCTTGTATTGATATTGTTCACGATGCCCGTTTCGGGCGGACGGGTGAAACATATGGAGAATGTCCGTTTTTGGCATCGGCTCTTGTTCGAAAAGCAGTACAGGGATTACAGGGCAGTGATAAACCGCAGGAACGGGTAGCCGCTTGTGCTAAACATTTATTGGGAGGTGGGGCATCTATCGGAGGAGTGAATCATGGTAATGCCGAAATATCAGAAAGAATGATGCGGCGTGATTTCTTGCCGCCATTCAAAGCAGCTATTGAGGAAGAAGTGATGACTATCATGCCGGGACATAATGACGTGAATGGCATTCCGATGCATGCGTCAAAATGGATATTAACGGATATAATTAAGAATGAATACGGATTTCGCGGGTTCTTCATTACCGATATGGGAGATATAGAAAATTTATTGTCGGAACGTATCCATCGTACAGCTGTGAATCAAAAAGATGCTGTCAGGCAGTCAATAAATGCAGGTATAGATATGCATATGTTCTCTTGGGACAGGACAATGTTTGTAGACAATATGATGGCTTTGGTACGTGAGGGCAAGATTTCGGTAAAACGGATAGATGATGCTGTTAAACGGATTTTGACTGTTAAATTTCAATTGGGATTATTTGAAGAACGTTATCTGAAAATAGACCCCGAAAAACAAATGTATGCTACAGCAGAAGCAAAAAATATTGCCTTGGAAGCTGCAAGACAATCTATTGTCCTGCTCAAAAACCAGAAAGGACTTTTACCTCTTGACATGAGTTGTTATAACAAAATTTTAGTAACCGGTCCGAATGCTGATAGTCAAGCTGTTTTGGGAGATTGGAGTGGTACGCAACCCGAAGAACATGTGGTAACTATCTTGGATGGTATTCGTCAAGTGTTTGGGAATAACTGTGAAGTTACTTATAGTCCTTGTGGAAGAATAAAAGGCAAGAAATCGGATTTAACGGTATCGACCACCGACCCGGTAACACAAGCCAAGAGACTGGAAGAAGGAGGAGAATTAGATGAATTTGCTATATCGGAAGCCGTTCGGTGTGCTAGAGAAAATGATCTGGCTATTGTTGCGATTGGCGGACATGGCTTGAGAAGTGATTGGGGATTACGAACATACGGAGAATCTGCCGACCGCCCTTCCATTGATTTCTACGGAAAACAGGTAGAACTGGTGCAGCGAATTTACGAAACCGGAGTACCGACTATTGTGCTTATTGTTAATGGAAAACCATTGAATAATCCTTGGATTACAGAACATATTTCCACTATCGTAGACCTTTGGGAACCTGGTATGTATGCTGGACAAGCTCTTGCTGAAATTTTATTAGGAAAAGTGAATCCTTCGGGAAAATTGCCTATTACTATTCCTCAAACAGCAGGACATATTCCGCAATATTATTATCAGACTAAATCGCGTTACACTACAGGCTATGGACTTGGTTCCAGTAGTAAGGACGATCGCCCTGCGTTTTGTTTCGGTCACGGATTGAGTTATTCATCTTTTGTGTATGGCAAAGTCTGTTTGTCCGATACCCTTCTGCACTCCGATGAATCGTTGAAAATAAAAGTAGAAGTGACCAATGAGAGTAAATATGGTGGCTATGAAACTGTATTGGTTTTTGTAAAAGACGAGATATCCAGTGTTGTTACCCCTTTGAAAAAAATGAAAGCTTTTCAGAAGGTATTCTTGAAACCGGGCGAAACGAAAGAGGTAACATTAGAAATTCCTTTTCTGGAGTTTGGATTATGGAATGCTGACATGAAATATGTGGTAGAACCAGGGGAGTTTGAATTACAAATTGGAAGATCTGCTGAAGATATTCGGTTAACAAAGAAAATTCAAATTAAATAAGTGGAATTATGATTGTTAGATGAACACATTACTGTTCCGTAAAAGTGAATGGATAGTTCTTTGAAACGATTGAATATAATCTATTGGGCACTGTTCTCTTGCTGGAACGTTTATCGTAAAATCTGCAAGTTTCAGGACCTGAAGTTACTGAAATTTGCAGATTATCCAAAAAGAAACAATGGTAATGTGTTGATAATCAAACTGTAAATTTGCTATTTTAAGGGATGGATAAATAACCATAAAGGGCTGATTCCGACAAATGAATCAGCTCTGTTTTTTTTCGGCTGCTGATTTTTTTATCGGATAGCAATAAAAAAAATCATTTTTTGTTTAGTACATCCTCCGGTTTTTGTGTATTATATATGTAGGCAGGTAATAAAACGCTTACGATGTCAATTATGCAAGAACAGAAAATGATAGATGAATCTTTGTTACTTCGCTATTTTGAACAAGAGGTCAGCGAAGAAGAGAAAAAAAAGGTAGAGGAATGGATACATAGTTCCGAGGCCAATAGCCGTATGGCTAAGCAAGTGGCGCGGATCTTTGTAGCTACACGTCTGTTGCATGGCTCGAAAGAGGCATCCCCCCAGCAGGCGTTACAGAATTTCTGGAGACAAGTGGAACGGCGGAAACACAAACGCATTTGGCGATATATAGGAAAGGTTGCTGCCATATTAGCTCTCCCCGTTCTTGTTCTGACTACTATTTATTGGTTTTCAGATAACAGTGATGGAAATGATGCCATTGTGTGGATGGAAGCTCGCGGAAATGACAGTGAAGTTTGTACTGTGCTTTTGCCGGACAGCAGTACGGTTTATTTAAATTCTCAAGCGAAACTAAAGTATCCCACTCACTTTGCTAAGGAACGCAGGGTGTATTTAGATGGAGAAGCCTACTTCGTGGTGCGTAAGCAAAATGGTAAACGTTTTATTGTTCATACTGTTTCAGAGGCTGAAGTTGAAGTGTTGGGAACAGAATTTAATGTCAAGACTAACAGGCAAGGAGCAAGTACGACACTGGTTAGCGGGGCGGTTAAGTTTATTAGCCGAACGGCTGATAAAAAAGAAAGTGCTGTGTTGATACAGCCGGGACAAAAGATTTCTTATGATGCTGAAACGGGAAAATCTAAAGTGGAGGAAGTTGATATAGAAAGAGAAATAGGATGGAAAGACGGAAAAATTGTTCTTGAAGATTGTCCGCTTCAAGAAGCACTTGATATCTTATCTAAAAAATACCACGTAACATTCCGTATTATCAATGACGAATTGCAAAATAGTCGTTTCACCGGCACTATTAAAAATCAGGGGGTGGAACAGATTATAAAGAATCTTTCTATTTCTTGTCGGTTTAATTATCGTATTGTAAAGAATAATAGTCCAGGAAACGACGGAGCTAAAGCAACAATAGAATTATATTAATCATCTTAATTATTGACGTACTATGAAAGCACCAACTTGAAAAAAGAAACAAAAAAAAATATAGAAAAGCACTGCCATGCTTTTCTATATTGAAAAAACGAGATCGCTTGTCTGCCAACAAGCAACAATCATTTTTTACCAATCTTAAATCACATTTTAAAGTTATGTATTTATGTAATTACAACCAAAAAAATGTCCGAAAAAATACTTTTTTATGGGCAATTGGTAAAATCCCTTTGTTTATGAGGTTCTTTATTATGTTTATGTTCATGTCCATTGGGATTTCGTATGCTGAGATCGTTCATTCTCAAAATGCGGCTATGGAATTCCGTTTTCAGGATGTGACTATTGAAAAAGCACTCAAGGAAATCGAAAAAAAAACGGGGTACAATTTCTTTTATAATACGAAAGATTTTAACGTTAAGCGGAAGATCTCTTTTTCTGCTAAAGGAATGAATTTGTCCGAAGTTCTTAATGGAATATTTGCGAATTCTCAGGTGGATTATGTGATAAATGGCACAGATATCGTGTTGAAGCGGAGAGAAGAAGTAAGTAATGTAAGCAACGAGAAATACCAGATTAAGGGTTCTGTCCGAGATGGAAATGGAGAACCCGTTATCGGTGCGTCCGTAGTTTTGAAGGGACATACTGAGACCGGTGTCATCACTGATATTGATGGTAACTTCGTGTTGACAGTACCTGCTAAGAAAGTGACATTGAGTATCTCTTATATAGGATATGATCCGGTCAATGTGGAAGCTACTGCAGGCACGTTTGTTAAGGTAGTCATGAAGGAATCTTCACAAACGTTGAATGAAGTGGTCGTAGTAGGCTATGGTACACAAAAGAAAGAATCAGTAGTTGGCTCGGTACAGATGGTGAAACCTGACGAACTGAAAGTTCCCAGTTCCCAGTTGTCTACAGGTTTTGCCGGACGTTTGGCTGGTGTGGTTGCCGTACAGCGTTCCGGTGAGCCGGGAGCCGATGGGGCCGACTTCTGGATTCGTGGTATCTCCACTTTCAATGGTGCAAGAAGTCCGTTGATTATCATTGACGGTGTGCAAGCTTCGAGCGGTGACTTGAATGCTATTGATCCGGAAGTTATTGAGAGCTTTTCTGTGCTGAAGGATGCGACGGCTACAGCACTTTATGGTTCACGTGGTGCAAACGGTGTGATGATTGTCAAAACCAAATCGGGGCGTGAAAGTGACAAAGCTATAGTTAACATTCGTTTGGAAAATGCGTATTCCACCCATACTAAAACACCGAAGTTTGTTGATGGTGTGCGTTACATGGAGATGTACAATGAAGCAGTGTTGTCACGTGGTACGGGTGATGTGCTTTATTCAGAGGACAAAATTGCCGGTACAAGAGCTGGACTGGATCCGCTTATTTACCCTAATGTGAATTGGTATGACGAACTATTCCGCAGTGGTGCTATGAATCAAAATGTCAATGTTACGATTCGGGGTGGTTCCAAAAAACTGGATTATTTCAGTAGTGTGTCCGTAAATCATGATAGTGGTGTACTGCGCAATACGGATGACTTTAGCTACAAAAACAATCTTAATATCATGCGTTATGTGTTCCAAAACAATTTCAACTTGAATCTGTCCAAAACAAGTAAGTTGTCGTTGAACCTGAATGTGCAGTTGAGGGATTATTCCGGTCCTCTTTCTAAAGCTAGCGATCTGTTTGGCTTGGTTATGGAAGCCAATCCGGTCGATTTCCCAATTCGTTTCCCTGACGATCCGGATGTGGATTACATCCGTTGGGGTGGTAAATCCGGAGGTAAATTCAATAATAGTTTCCGTAATCCATACGCGGAGATGGCAAGGGGATACCAGTCGCAGTTTGAAAGTACGGTGATGGCTAACCTGAAATTTGAGCAAAAACTGGATTTCATCACTGAAGGTTTGTCAGCAGAAGCCTTATTCTCGTTTAAGAACTGGAGTTATACGAATACCAAACGTTCTGCCGGTTACAACCAGTTCCAGGTAGCAAACTATAATGCCGGCAATTTGTCGGACTACACGCTGAATCGAATCGGTACCGAACAAAGTACAGTATTGAATACAGAGAATGGTTCGGGCGGTGATCGTCGACTTTATATTCAGGCAATGGTTAACTATAACCGTACGTTCAATACAGTACACAATGTGTCCGGAATGTTACTCTACAATCAAGATCAATACAATGGTAACGCTCCGACGGATCTTATTGGGTCGCTTCCGCAACGCAAGCAAGGATTTGCCGGTCGTTTCACCTATGCTTACGATTACCGCTACATGGCTGAATTGAATTTCGGATACAATGGTAGTGAAAACTTTGCGAAAGGAAACCGCTTTGGCTTCTTCCCCTCCGTAGCAGTAGGATACACAATCAGCCGTGAAAAGTTTTTTGAAAAGTTTTCCGATGTGGTGAGTAATTTGAAACTACGTGCTTCTTGGGGACTTGTAGGTAACGACCAGATTGGTGGCGAACGTTACATATACCTTTCAAATATCGAGTTACAGCATGGCGACTTCGGTTATACAACCGGGCGCGATCAGAATATTGGGAAAAATGGTCCGAAATATATTCGTTATGCCAACAATGATATTACGTGGGAGGTTGGTAGCAAATGGAACTTTGGTATCGACTTGGGTATCAAGGACAATTTGAACATTACGTTTGATATCTTTAAGGAAATACGTCAAGACATTTTTATGGAACGTCAGCAGGTTCCGGAGTATTGGGGTACGAATGGAAGGGATAAGTGGATGGATCTTTCAACGAAAATGTATGGCAATCTCGGTAAAGTAGAAAACAAGGGCCTTGACTTCTCTATTGACTATGTGAAGAGATTTAATAAGGATTTTGACATGTCATTCAAGGGAACATTTACGTATGCTCACAACAAAGTACTTGAATATGACGAACCGGATTTCCAAAAATATCCCAATATTTCACGTGTAGGACATTCTATCGATCAACAGCTCCTATACATTGCCGATCGTTTGTTTATTGATGATGCTGAAGTAAAACGTTCCCCGAAACAGAATATAGGTGGCTGGGTGAGTGGCGGTGATATCAAATATCTGGATCAGCCGGACGTAAACGGAAACTATGACAATGTCATCGACTCGAACGACCGTCAATATACTGGTATGCCAACGACTCCTGAGATCGTATACGGTTTCGGACCTTCATTCCGCTATAAGAAGTTTGATTTCTCTTTCTTCTTCCAGGGAGCAGCCCGTGTGTCTATCATGATGAATGGTATTCATCCTTTTGGTGACGGAGAAACGCGTAGTGTGTTACAGTTCATTGCCGATGACTATTGGAGCGAGGACAATCAGAATATCTATGCTAAATATCCGCGTTTGAGCAAACGTGATAATCCAAACAACACGGCATGGTCTACATACTGGCAACGGAACGGTGCATTCCTCAAACTGAAAAATGCTGAAATTGGATTCAATCATAAGTTCTTCCGCATTTATCTAAGAGGATCCAACTTGTTGACATTCTCGCCATTCAAATATTGGGATCCAGAAATGGGAAGTGGTAGTGGATTGTCTTATCCGACTCAACGAGTGTTTAATGTGGGTGTTCAATTTTCAATCAATAAATAAAACGGATTTATGAAAAACAAACTATATCAAACCCTGTTGCTTATTTTTCTGTTGGCAGGGGTCAGTGCTTGTGATTATCTGGATATTGTTCCTGACGAACGTCCGACTGAAGAGGATGCATTCAAAGATAAAAATGCAGCTGAGCGCTATTTGTATTCTTGTTATGCGTTTATGCCCAAAGAATGTGAAGGAGTCTATCTATATCAGAATGGTGATTTTCTGACCAATTATGACAAGTCGTTTTTGGAAGGAACCTATACAGCTGCCAATGTAGGTGAACTCACGTATTGGAGTCGTATGTATGCTGGCATACGCCGTTGCCATACATTAATAAGCAATATCGATGCTGTACCACGTATGGAAGAGGAGCTGAAGATTACGTATAAAGCTGAGGCTAATTTCTTGATTGCTTATTACCATTTTATGTTGTTGCGTGCATATGGTCCGATTATCATTGTGGATCATGAAATTAGTACAGGAAGTACGGAGAAACTGAAACGAAGTCCGTTTGATGCATGCGTAAAATGGATTGCTGATAAGTATGACGAAGCGTGCAACAGTGGATTATTGGATGTTCAATCAGCGTCCTACTATGGAAGAGCTACTACATTGGCAGCCAAGGCACTGAAAGCAAGACTTTATTTGTATGCGGCGTCTCCTCTGTTCAATGGTAATAGAGCTTTTTATGAAAACTCATCTCTTTACGATCCGGAGACGAACGAACCATTGATGCCATTGGATTATGACCCTTCTAAATGGCATACTGCGTTTACTGCTTGTCAAGATGCAATGCAATTGGCAGATAAACTGAAATATACCCAGTTCACAGTCGTTAACGAGAGTGAAATACCTGAAGAATGTTGGCCTAAGGATTTGACTCAATATGCATTGAAGATGCAAATCATGGACAAGAAGAATATGGAAGTCATTTGGGCGGATACTCGTCCTGAAAATGTGTATGGTCGACAAAATCAATCTGCTCCGCGTGATCCGGTGAATGGAGGTAATAGTTGGAATGGAGTAGGGCCCACATTGGATTTTGTAAAGAGGTTCTATACTGAAAACGGACTTCCAATTGACGAAGATCCAAAATACTACACTTCCGATGAATATTTCAATATCGGAATGTATGAAGGACGTAGTACGTGTAACCTCAATTTGAAGCGTGAACCTCGTTTCTATTCATGGATCTCGTTCCACAACGGATATTTTGAACTACAACGTGAAGGATATAATGAAGGCAGAATCATTACTCGTTTCCGTAAACAAGACGATCATGGAAAAGGAAACCGTGCTACGGACTTCTCAGTGAGTGGATATTTGGTAAAGAAATGGTGTACGCCTACTTATGATACACGTAACGGATTCCAAAATTATCCATGGCCTATCATTCGTTTGGGAGAATTGTATTTGAATCTTGCGGAAGCTGCGGCGGAAGTCGGTGAATTGGACATTGCCAAAACAGCACTGAACAAGATTAGAGAACATGCCGGCATACCGACCGTGGAAAACTCATGGAAAGGTGTTGCCGAGTTGACGCAGAGCAAGTTGATTGAAATCATCCATCAAGAACGTCTCATCGAGTTGAGCTTCGAAGGACACTTCCGTTGGGATATGGTAAGATGGAAAGAGTTAGAGGGTGTTTTAAACCACAACCCCTCTGCTCTTAACACAGATGGGGTGTCAGATGAGGATTTCTTTCGTCCGGTAGTGTTGGAGCGTGCTTGGAAATTTACTTCACCGACTAATTACTTGCTTCCGATTTCAGATAAGGAATTGAATAAAAATATGTTGATTGTTCAAAACCCGGGTTATTAATCATTAAAACTACAATTACAATGAAAAAGAAATATTTTTTCATGGCATGTTTAGCCGCCATATTTATGGTATCTGCTTGTAATGATGATGATGACAATGCAACTGTCTTACCGTCGGCTATTAGCAATCTGACAGCAACGCCTCTCGAAGGAGGAGTGCTGTTGGAATGGGAAGTTCCCGTCGATTCCAACCTGTTCTATGTACAGGTAGACTATACTCATCCTGTCACAGGCAAGCGTATCAATAAGAATGCCAGTGTCTTTTGCGATACAATGCTTATTGAGGGCATGCTGGCAAAAGATGGTGAATATACATTCCATGCTATCCCTGTTAGTTTAACTCAAGATGTTGGTGAAAAGCTGGAAGTTAAGGCTTCCGCACTTCCTGTCCAGCCGGTGGTGAAAGAAATAACCGATAAGGTATTATTAGGAAAAGATAACTTGTTCTGTAATAAACCTGACCCGGATGAAGGTAAATATATAGAGTATTTGGTGGATGGTAATTATACTAACTTTTTTCATACCGATTGGCATGATGCGGGAACTGCTCCGCACTATATAGACATCACTCTCCTGTCTCCTGTAGAGCAATTTAAGATACAAACTTACTATCGTGGTGGTAAGTATGGGCAATGTCCTGTGGAGATTACCGTATTAGGGAGTAATGATGGTGAACAGTGGGATGAGATTGCAAATATGGAAGACGATGGCAAAGGTGGTTCTTCTTATACCACACCTACATTGGGGACAGAAGGGAAGCCTTATTCACGCATCCGTTATCGTGCAGACGAGACTTTCGGCAATTCTGTGTTCTTTTCGTTAGCTGAGTTGGAATTCTATACTGTCAGAACTGAGATTTACGATCCGGAAGGTATTTACCGACCCGAAGACAAAGAATAACTGAAATTATTGCTTATTATTTATGGAAAGGAGGGGGCATGTCTCCCTCCCTTTCGTCTAAACAATAGAACTTCATGAACAAATTGATAACATCGATCCTCGTATGTTGTTTTGCTTTTAATTTATATGCCGAACAACTTCCCGCTAAACAATTCTCACATCCGGAACGTATTCGTTACGATCAGCATTGCTTCACGATAGAAGGTCGGGATATTTTTATCTTGAGTGCGGCTTTTCATTATTTTCGCGTTCCTCAGGAGTTATGGCGGGATCGTTTCCGTAAAATAAAGGAGGCGGGATTCAACACTGTGGAGACTTATGTGCCGTGGAATTGGCATGAGCGCACTATGCCGCGTAATGTAAAGGACTATTCGCAATGTGATTTTGACGACCTGAAGGCGTGGCTCAAGATGGCTCACGAAGAGTTCGGACTGTATACCATTGTCCGCCCGGGGCCTTTTATTTGTGCAGAATGGGCAGGAGGAGGTTATCCTAGATGGGTTGCCAAGTTTTGTCCGGCAAAATATGACACTAGCTTTTGGTTACGCAGTAACCATCCCGAACACATGAAATGGACCAAACATTGGTACGATGCTGTTTGTCCGGTTTTTGCCGAGGAGCAGCTTACACGTAAGAAATCCGGTGAGAAAGGAATTATCATGGTGCAACTCGAGAACGAATACATTTACTTTGGCATGGAGTCAGAGAAAAAAGAAGAGGTGTTGCGCGACATGGCAGCTTATTGCACGAACAATGGAATTGAGGTACCGCTGTTTACCTGTGTTACACCTGAGGTAAGAGGCTCGAAAGATGCCGTTATCAGTCAGTTGTTCGATATGGACAATCAATATGTATGGTGGAATATACAGGAGGCGAAAAGCCGCATTGAAGATTTAAAGAGACAACAGCCTAACGCACCGGCTTTTGTGTGTGAATTGCAGGGTGGCTGGTTTTCCACGGTAGGTGGAGGATTGAGTGAGGACAGCTATTTGGATGGACGTCATGCGCGTGGAATGGCATTGATGGCAATGGCCGGAGGTTCTACCGGACTTAATTATTATATGTTTTTCGGAGGAACAAATCTAGCCGGTTGGGGCGCTCGCCGCATGACTACCAGCTACGATTACGGAGCTGCATTAAAAGAAAGTGGTGGTGTGGGTGAGAAATTCGCTGCCGTGAAAGGAGTCGGGGATTTCGTCAACCGTTTTGGTACTCAATTAGCGAGAAGTGAAGCGATAGAGTTTACTACATCGGACAACATCAAGGATTTGACCGTTGGAGTACGCGGGACAAAAGAGGGAACTTTGTTTATTTTTATATTTAATAAAGATAAGAAAAAAGCATTCCGTGATAACGTTCAATTTCATATAAAAGGTATGCCGGCATTCAATGTTTATTGCTCGGTTGAGCCATTGGACAGCAAGGTATTGGTACTCTCTCAGGCGAATGGACAATGTGAATGGTATCCGAAAGAACAGACTTTGCCGGAACGTCCCGTCAATATGCCTATGCCGATACGGATTGCACAGGCAGAACGTTGTGATGAAACCTTTCAGGGGAACTGGCGACCATTGCGTAAAGGTGTTTCTTTACCAGAAATTGGTGTGAACGATTGTCGTTACTCCATGTATCGTAGTGTAGTAAAACTATCGAAGAAAGAGGTAGAGGAATATGGAACATTGGTTTGTGAGATGTTTACGGCTGATCCGCTTTATGTACAAGTGAATGGAAAAATAGCTAAAAGGGCTTCTACCGATGAACTGGATAATACATTTGTCATAGATGGGCTACTGCATGAGGGAAGTAATGAAATCGTAAGCATCTATGAAAATCGTGGACACGCTCATGGATATCGCCCGATGGAGGAATTGAGCGGAATGAAATCTGCCGGATTGGGAAAGAAGCAATCTGCTATCCTTCCTATCGAAAAATGGGAAGTGAAAAAGGTGGAAAATAATGTCAAAGATATCAAGTCACTGCTGTCTAACAATGAAGGCTGGGAAACCATCATGCTTGATCAAAGTACTATCGCCAATCTTGCTACATTGCAAATAGCCGGACTGGAGAAGCCGGAATGGCCTGCCGCATGGGTGTTGCAAGGGAAAGAAGGAACGGCTATTTATCGTACTTCTATTGATATGACACGTCAGATGTTGACCGAAGGGCAAACAATGATAGAATTCGCTTGCGTAGATGATGCGGGTACGCTTTTTGTAAACGGTAAGGAAGTGGCAAGCCACGATGCTTGGGACAAACCGTTTGTAGCCAATATGAAAGATTTTCTGCATGAAGGAGAGAATAATGTGGCTATTGTGGTGCGTAATAGTAGCGGTGCAGGAGGATTGTTAAAGGGAATCCGCTTGTTCAGTGAACTGAAAATACTGAAGCCTCTGAAGTGGGAAGTAGCGCTTGATCTTGGAGGAGTGACACAAGGATATTGTGGAGGGAAAACCGTCGGCGGTGACAATTGGAAGGTGGTGAAATTGAAAACCGATGGTACATTGCATCGAAAAGGAAACAATATACAGCCTAAAGGTAAACAAGATGCCTTATTGACTTGGTATAAAGTAACATTTGATCTGCCCAAAACGGAAAAAGAATGCTGGATTCCTTGGAGAGCCATTATCAATGCTTCAGGTACAGGATATATGTGGTTGAATGGGCATAATATCGGACGTTATTGGGAAGAAGGTCCGCAACGGGAGTTCTTCTTACCGGAATGTTGGTTGAACATGGGAGGAACGAATACATTGGTGCTCGGACTTCGACAATCCGAAACTTGCGGGGCCGTGTTGGAAGGGATAGAAGTAGCTCCTTATTATGAGGATGCAGAGCTTATTAAATAATAATTCAATAGGTATATGAATATATATAAATCACTTTTTTTAGGATTGGTGTGTAGTGCAGGAATGCACTGCACCTTCGCTCAAACAACTGTTTGGAATCCGGATAATCAGAATGGAACATTTACGAACCCTATCATGTGGGGAGACTGGCCCGATCCGGATCTGATCCGAGTTGATGATAAGTTTTATCTCGTGTCTACCAGTATGCACTATGTGCCGGGATGCCCTATTGCTGTTTCGGAAGATTTGGTAAACTGGGAAATGGCAGGATATGCTTTGGATCGTTATGATGAGGATCCGAAATATGATATGCAAGGTGGCAATCTTTATCTGAATGGAGCGTGGGCATCTACGATACGGCATCATAATGGAAAATTTTACGTCGGTTTCTGTACACCCGATGGTTGGGGACGGGAAACCGGGCATTTCTCTATTTGTATAGCCGATGATGTGAAAGGACCTTGGGAACGTACTATATTTCCTGAATATTTATATGATCCGGGGTTATTCTTTGATGAAGATGGAAAGGTTTACGTAGTTCACGGGCAAGGTACACTATACCTGACAGAGCTGAACTCGGACGTGAAATCCGTTAAAGGGAAACCTGTGAAGATATGGCAGGGCGGTTTTAAAAATGCGCATGAGTTAGGAGGCGGTTTCGGTATGGAAGGATCTCATATGTACCGCATCAATGGAAAATATTATATTACTTGTCCTGCCGGGGGAACGGGAGGATGGCAAATCTGCTTGCGTTCGGATAATATCTATGGTCCCTATGAACACAAACTCATAATGAACGATTGGAGTTCATATCCCGAAAACGGACTTCATCAGGGTGGGATGGTACAGTTGAAAAATGGAGACTGGTGGTTTATGATTATGCAGGACAGAGGACCGATAGGACGCGTTCCGTGTCTTGTGCCCGTGAAATGGATAGACGGTTGGCCTATGCTGGGTGATGAAGGAAAAGATCTTATCACTTATCCTAAACCTGCTACCGGGAAAAAATCGAAGATAAAGAGTCCGGCTACTACCGATGAGTTCAATGCTTCTCAATTAGGTCTGCAATGGCAATGGAATCATAATCCGGATAATAGCAGATGGAGTTTGAAGGAACGTAAGGGATATATGCGTCTGTATGCTTCCCAAGCTTCTACATTGAAAGATGCTCGTAATACATTGACACAACGTGTTCAGGGACCGAGTTGCGAGGGTTCGGTAGAAATGGAAGTGACCGGACTTAAAGATGGCAATATTGCCGGATTCGGAATCTTCGAGTTTCCTTATGCCTATGTTGCGATACGACAAGAATCCGGTAGACGCAAAATTGTGATGTGTAATGACGGTAAGGATATCGAAACCGTAGAGCATTTCAATGGAGATAAACTGTGGATACGTGTACGTGCTACAGACAAAGAATTTAAGGCTTTGTTCTATTACAGTCTGGATGGTGTGAATTATAAACGCATTGGCAATGAATTGCAGATGGGATTGGGATTGCCGTGGACAGCCAATCGTTTTGCATTGTTCAACTTCAATACTACGCCGCAAGGAAATAACGGATATGCCGACTTTAATTGGTTTAGATTTACGAATAAGTAATGTATTTATACCATTCAATCTTCTTAAAACACATGCAATGACATGAAACGAATATCACTTTTTACTTTTTTCATCTTCTTAGGTATAGCCGGTTGTATGGCTCAAGTATCCGGTGAGAAGATCGAGAAAGTTTACGTTGCATTCAAAACTCACCTTGATGTGGGATTTACTGATCTTAGTTCCGTTGTGACCGAAAGGTATGTGCATGATTTTATTCCGAAAGCCATAGAAGTTAGTGAACGCTTGCGCGCTGACGGCTCTGGTGATCGGTATGTATGGACAACCGGCTCATGGCTTATTTGGAAATATCTTCGCACGGCATCTCCTGAGGCTGTGAAGCAGTTGGAGGAGGCCATTGGTCGTGGCGATATCGTATGGAATTCCGTTCCCTATACTGTGGAATCGGAGACAATGACGCGTGAACTGTTTGAAACCTGCTTGTTGCTTTCCAAACGTTTGGATAAGAAATACAACAAGCAGACTATTGCTGCAAAGATGACTGATGTGCCAGGACACACTCGTAGTATCATCGATCCGATGTATGACGCAGGCATTCGTCTTTTGCATGTGGGAATTAATTCAGCTTGTCCGTTACCTTCGGTGCCTACTTTCTGTCGGTGGCGCAGTCCTTCTGGTAATGACTTGTTGCTGGTTTATCAGAAAGATTATGGAGAAGATGAAGTATTGCCGGATGGAAAGACAGTTGTCAGTATTAATTTTACGGGCGACAACCACGGACCGCATAGCTATGAACGTGTGAAAAAGATTTATGCCGATTTGCGTAAGCGTTATCCTCAAGCTCAGCTTGTAGGTGCATCGTTCAATGATGTCGCCCGGGAACTGTTGCTGATAAAGAAGGATTTGCCGGTTGTTACTTCTGAGATTGGTGATACGTGGATATTTGGTTATGGTGGAGCACCGATACGTATGGCTAAATTTCGTGCTGTTTCACGGTTGTATTCTCAATGGTTGAATGAAGGGAAAATCAAAAAAGATAGTGACGTTGCTTTGGACTTTGCAGCCGAATTAGGTCTGATAGCAGAACATACGCAAGGTGTGGATGTGAAAACACATCTTCGTCAATGGGACAAATATGATATGGATAAGTTTCTCAAAGGTCGTTCCGAAGGAGTATTCAGTATGGCTGAGGCTTCATGGAAAGAGATTGATAATTATATCGATAGTGCTATCGCTTTCCTTCCGGCTTCCTTGCAAAAAGAGGCGCGTGAAGTAGTCGCAGAAGTGGATAAGGTTAAACTGGAGGATAACTCAAAGATGAAACCAATGGCACGGAAGCGTTGGGAACAACCGATAGCTGGTGGAATGACGTTGGCGGGATTGTCTTATCAAATGTTTGATGGGGATGATTATGATGATTTTCAAAATAGATATCTTCGTGCACGGTATGGTTGGGCATTGGATGACTTAGGTAAACGAGGTTTGAAAGAATCACATGCAGTGAGTGTAACGCTTTATGCACAGACAATGGCGCAATCGGTACGTAAAGAGAAAAAGGGGACACGTATTATCACTGAACTGAGGTTTCCTGAAAATGAGAAAGTGGACAAACGCGTATATCCCGAACGAATACAGGTGAACTGTTTTACGACAAAGAATGGAAAAAGGTCGGAAGTGGCATTGACCATTTATGGTAAACCGGCAGTACGTTTGCCCGAGTCTTATTGGTTGTCGTTCACGGTGCCCGGTATTGAATCGGTGATAGCCGAGAAGATGGGTGAACGGGTGAATCTGATGGATGTGGTGGAAAAAGGTAACCGGCAAATGCATGGGATAGACCGTTATGTCGATTTGATAACCTCCGGGGAAACGATACGTATCAGCAGTAAGGAAGCTTTCTTACTCAACGTAGGAGAAGCTCAGGGGTTGAATTATTCAACCAACTATCCTGATAAACGTAAAGGGGTGCATTTTAATCTGAACAACAATTTGTGGGGAACGAATTTCTCCATGTGGAATGAAGGCTCGCTAACTTATCATTTTGTGATTGAGACATTGAGTCGCAAATAAAAGAAAGTACTTGAATAACCTTATTTTATAACTAAAATTATTTTAAACCATGAAAAAATATAGTATTATTATTTTGATATTATGTAGCTGGGCGATGAGTCTGTTTGCTATATCTTGTTCCGATCAGGAAAGTAAACCACAACCTTTTTTGGAAATAAAGAAGGATACTGTGGTGTTTGCACAAGAGGCTGCAAATACTTCTATTGTAGTGAATACAAACATCGCGTGGCAAGCCAATGTGCCTTCATCCGGGAATTGGTGTACGGTTCAAGGAGCAGATGATTTGTTGTCTATTTCGGTAGAAAAGAATACGGGAAGAGACTTGCGTGAAACAGACATTGTTGTTAAAGGAGAAGGCCTTGAACAAAAAGTGCACGTGAAACAATTGGGAGAGCAACCGGATATTTTGTTGGAGAATGAGCGTCTCAACTTGAACTATACAGATACGGTAGTTACCGTCAAGGTGGTAAGTAATGTAGAATATGAAGTGGAAATTCCGCAAAACGCTGATTGGATTAAGGAAATGAAGCAACAAGTACAGGTACGGGCTATGGCGGAATCGGAACGTACTTTCAGCATTGAAAGAAATGAAGATGATACGGTGCGCTATATCTCTGTCGTATTCCGTTCTGTGGATCAGAAGGTCGAACGCTCATTGATGTTTCGCCAGGGACATCGGGATAAAGAATATAAGCCCGGTGATCCGTCTGAACTCGGTGATATATTCTTGCCTATCGCAAGTGGAAAAGCAAATCAATATAATTCGCAAGAAGAAAGTATTGAAATGTCATTTGACGGAACTACGTCCACTTGGTATCACTCACCATGGTATAGTACGACTTTTCCAGTAGAACTTGAATACACTTTCGAATCGCCGCAAGACGTAGATTATCTTGTATATAAGCCTCGAGGTTCAGGTGAGAATGGAAATTGGAAGAAGTTCGATTTATATGTTTCCACTGCGGAGAAAGAGGACTATGAAAAGATAGCATCGTATGATTTTGCAGGTAGTTCTTTTTCGTCGAAGATAAATTTTGCTGAACCACTGAAGGGGGTAAAGTCCTTCCGATTTGAGGTAAATGAATCTATCGGTGGAGTGGTGAGTTGTGGTGAAATGGAATTTTATAGGAATGCTGCTCCTGTAGCAGGACTTACAGAAGTATTTGCCGATGAACTCTATTCCGAACTTCGTGCAGATGTGGACCAACGCAAAATAGATGGATTGGAGAATAGCTTTTTCAGAATGATAGCGCAAAGTTTGTATGACAAGACGTATGATTTGGAGTACCGTGTGCAAACTTATGAACCTTATCGTGAAATTAACGATTTGGCGGCAGAGATGAAAACTAGTGGATATAATCCGTTTGAGAACCCCACAGGTATTTATTTTAAGGATGGTGAAGAAGCGGTTGTAATTGTAGGAAATACAAATGGAGAACGGGTGAGCCTGAAGGTATATGATTTTGATGCAATAAGGCAGGGGCAACGTACTCCGGATCCAACTTCATATCCTTTGAACGAAGGTATTAACAAATTAAGAATTGCACATGGGGGACTGAGTTATATTGAGTATTATACTCCGAATTGGAAAACTGCACCAGCTCTTAAATTGCATATCGCTTCCGGTAAAGTGAACGGATATTACGACAAACATCGGGATGTATCGGCCGACTGGCGTGAAATTTTGAATAAAGCTACTTATGGTTGCATAGATATCAAAGGCGATCGTGTTAATCTGGTGTTTGGGGTGAACAGTATAAAGACTTATTGTGACAATTTAGGAAAATTGATACAGAACTATGACGATATAGTGGAATTGGAACATGAAATCATGGGATTAGATAAATGGGGGCGTCGGCCTAAAAATCATATGTTTGCTCGTGTGACCAAAGACGGATTGTTTGCTGATGGTTGGGGAGCCGGATGGTATGAAGGTTGTATGAATGAATTGGCCAGTACTACCAAATCTTTGCATGAGGGAGTTTGGGCTATTGCACATGAATTTGGACATGTTAATCAAATCAGCCCGGGGTTGAAATGGGTATCAACCACTGAGGTGACGAACAATGTATATTCTGTATGTGCACGATATAAATTCTTTCGGGAAAATATGGTATTGGAACAAAATAAGTGTAATGATGGAAATGATAACCATGTAATAGGAGGTCGGTTTAATTCATATTTGAATTATGGAATCATACGGGGTGAACAATGGTTATGTCAAAAGGGGCAAGATAATATGGATCCGAGTAGTTATCCTAACGGGGGGGATCATTTTGTAAAACTATGTCCATTGTGGCAATTGCTGCTGTATTACCGTGAAATTATAGGAGGAGATAAACGCGATTGGTATGGTGATGTGGCTGAAATTGTGCGAACAACTGACCAAACGGGTATGACGAACGGACAACTTCAACTTGCTTTCATGCGTAACACTATGGACGTATTGAAAGTAGACTTGACAGATTTCTTTATAAAAGCTGGTATGTTGAAGCCGATAGATAAGGAATTAGACGATTACGCCCGTGGTTGGATGACTATTACCAAGGAAGAATGTGACGAATTGGTTAATTATGCAGCTAAATATCCTAAACCAGAAACTCCTGTTCTTTATTATTTGTCTGCAAATTGTGAAAATGCTTTCAAAAATAAATTGTCTGTAGAAGGTGTTTACAATGAAGGGATTCAAATAAGAAACGAATGGGTAATTGTTGATCACGATGTTTGGAAAAATGTCACAGTATTTGAAACATACCAAGGCGATGAATTGAAATATGCCTGCATAGTAGGAACTGATTATATGAATCTTGATAAGACAAGGGTGTACTATCCCGAAGGTTCTACACGTATTGAGGCTGTTTCTTGGGATGGAAAGAGAACTTTGGTCTATGGAAAAAAATAATATAGATTTCGACAAAATATAAAAATGATGAATCATAACAGGATTTATTATTTACTATTGCTGTTTGTGTTTAGCCTCGGGACTCCGGGGCTTGCGCAGAAGCGTTGTATCAGTCTGGATTGGAATTTTTGTCGTATTTCCGATGAAACGTCGAAAGCGGAAATCAAGAATCAGGGAAGTGACTGGAGTTCACAATACAATGTGCAGCACATGGATATGAACGGGAATAGCGAATTGGCTGTTCCGCAAAATACTTTGGGAGCGGAACTGCGGCAGTTGGAGAACAAACAATGGGAACAAATTACTCTTCCGCATACGCCATTTGTAGAACCATTGACTGTGCTGCATCAGTGGCAAGGTATCTGTTATTACAAAAAAAAGATTACCATTACACCGGAGGAGGCGAAGAAGCATATTTGGATAGAGTTTGAAGGCGCGATGCACTTGGCCGACGTGTGGATTAACGGTAAGCATGTCATGCAACATGCCGGAGGATACACTCCATTTGTGGTAGACGCAACCGGATTGTTGAAAACGGGTAAAGAAAATGAATTATTAGTCCGTTTGGACAACCGTAACAATTCGTTGATTCCTCCCGGAAAACCGTTGGAAACACTTGATTTTTGTTATTATGGGGGAATTTATCGGAATGTACACTTGATAGCGAAAGCTGATGTACATATTACCCATCCCATTCTTGACGGACATCCGGCAGGAGCAGGTATATTTATTACCTATCCGAAGGTGTCGCAGGAGCTATCGGTAGTGGATGCGAAAACTGAAATAAAGAATACTTCTGATAAGGAAAAATTGGTGGAACTTAGACACACGCTTTATACTTGGAAAAAGCAGAAAGGAAAGGATAAAAAAGTACAGAACATTTCAGAAACACTCACATTGCACCCTGGCGTAACAATAGAAAACAACCAGCGCATGGAGGTGAAACATCCGGCTCTGTGGAGTCCGGATGAACCGAATTTGTATGTGTTGTCGACAGAAGTCGTAGAAAATGGGAAAGTGGTAGATAAGGAAGAAACTCGTATAGGAATACGTCATATAGAAATGAGTATTGAAAAAGGGTTTGTCATCAACGGAAAACCGCTTAGGTTGGTAGGTAGTAACCGACACATGGAATATCCGTATGTAGGTAATGCTATTTCCGATCAGGCACAATATCGTGATATGTATCAAATTCGTTCAAACGGATTCAACATTGTTCGTTTGGGACATTATCCGCAAGCTACTGCTGCATTGGATGCTTGCGATGAGTTGGGACTTCTTGCCATAGAACCGATACCCGGATGGCAGTTTTTCAATAAAAATCCGTTGTTCATATCGCTCACGCACCGGGATGTGCGTGACATGATTCGTCGTGATCGTAATCATCCATCCATTGTGATGTGGGAAACAACGCTTAATGAGTCATGGCCTCCGGCCGAGTGGAAAGACGGAGTAGTCAAGATTGCCCATGAGGAACTGCCGGGAGATCAATGTTTCACATCAGGCGATTCGTATGGTTATAAAGGATTTGATGTCTGTTACAATGACTGGGAAGAAGGCTTCAAACGTCCCAATAATAGTGGTAAACCGGGATTTATACGCGAATATTATGATTATGAGTTTGGCGGGCATTACAGCACAACACGTATCAGACGGGGAGACGGAGAAAAGGCTCAACTTCAGAACGCATGGAATGCGCAATGGTCGCACAACCGATACCGTATTTATTATCCAAAGACAATGGGGGATGCGGTATGGAGTATGTATGATTACAATCGGGGATGTTGCGATAATATTTGTTATAGTGGTGTGGCCGACATCTTTAGATTACCTAAATTCAGTCTTTCTTTTTTCAGAACACAGATTGCGGAAGGTAGCATGCTACCTTCGGGAAAGATGCCTTATGAGGTATTTATTCCGGCGTATAGGGACGAAATTTTATCTGATACAGTAATGGTGTACGGTAATGTGGATGAGGTAGAACTGGTTTTAAATGGCAAAACTATCAGACGGCAAACAGCTGACAAAGGCCCGGATAGTGACTATATTCCCGTACCGAATGGAGGCAATGGCAAGAATCTTCATTTCCCACCGTTCACGTTTTATGGAGTACCTAAGGAGAGAGGGGTATTGAAAGCTGTCGGTTATCATCAAGGGAAAAAAGTGGCAGAATATACGGTGAAGACTCCCGGAGTCCCGGAACGTCTGGATATTACTTATTTTGAGAGTGGCAAACCGGCTACAAAGAATGACTTGCTGATTGTATATGTCAGAATGCTGGACAAACAAGGAGTACTTTGTCCTGTTAACGGAATTCCTGTAGAATTGTCGGTACAAGGAGGAGAAATCGTAGGTCCTACTTCGTATCCACTGGAAGCAGGAGTCGCTTCATTTCTGGTGAGAACCGGTGAGATCTCGAAAATCAATATAAGGGCTACAAGTAAAGAGTTTTCAATTTATAAAAAAATAAAGATAAAGAATAGTTTATGAATTTAATGAAAGTTATTGCTACTTATGCAATGTTATGTGTGTGTGTCTTAGCACAAGCCAAAGAGGTGAAGTCTTTACAATCACCTCGGCAGTGGCATGTTTCTATTAGTGGAAATGATAGTGCCGATGGCTCTGCGACAGCTCCATTGCGTCATATTCAGACTGCGGCCGAACGGGCATACCCGGGAGATGTTGTCATCGTACACGAAGGTGTTTACAGGGAGAGAGTTGCTCCACCGCGGGGAGGAGAATCTAAAGAGCGACCGATAACCTATCAAGCGGCTGAAGGAGAAAAAGTGGAAATCAAAGGTTCCGAAGTCATTAAAAATTGGAGACGGCTGAACGATGAGACGTGGGAAACGGCGATCCCTAATAGTTTGTTCGGCGACTTCAATCCGTACAATGATACGATACATGGTGATTGGTTGGCAAGAGGACAATGGTCGCATACCGGAGAAGTATATTTGAATGACCGTGCCCTTGCGGAAACGGAACGGTTGGAAGATGTGCTTCTGAATAAAGGTAATCGTCAGTTGTGGTATAGTAAAGTAGGAAATGACAGTACATGGATATGGGCCAATTTTCCGGGATGCGATCCGAACCGTGAACTGGTGGAGATTAATGTACGCCGGACGGTATTCTATCCGGAGAAACCGTTTGTCAACTACATTACAGTAAGAGGTTTTCACGTCAGTCAAGCTGCTACGCCATGGGCACCGCCCACTGCTGAACAAATAGGAGCTATCGGTACACATTGGAGTAAAGGATGGACTATAGAGGACAATGTGGTTACTCATTCAAAATGTGTGGGCATTACTTTAGGTAAATACGGAGATGAATGGGATAATAAGGCAGAAAGCGTAGAAGGATATGTCGGCACTGTCAAAAGGGCATTGGACAACCAATGGAACAGGGAGCATATCGGCAGTCATTCGGTACGCCACAATCGTGTTTCTTTCTGTGGACAAGCCGGTATCGCAGGTAGTTTGGGAGCAATCTTCAGTACCATTAGCGACAATGTGGTTCATGATATCGGAAGTTCTTCATTTTGGGGATACGAATTGGCCGGTATCAAACTGCATGCGGCTATAGACGCTGTGATAGAACACAATCACATTTATCGGACGGAGGGCGGCATTTGGCTGGACTGGATGACACAAGGTACAAGGGTGACACGTAATCTCCTTCACGACAACAGAGTACAGGATTTCTCCTTGGAAGTGAACCACGGTCCCATCATTGTGGATAATAATTTATTTTTGTCGCCCGAACTGGCGCAAGTCAAACTTTCACAAGGAGTTGCTTTTGTACACAATACAATTGCTTGGAAAATATGGCCTACAGGCGATGTGGATGAACGGCAAACTCCTTATATGTTTCCTCATGACACTCAAATTAAGGGATACCATGATTGTCCTTGCGGGAATGTGTGTTACTTCAATAATTTGCTCTTACGGGAAAATTTGAGTATGTACGAGAATAGCAAATTACCGACAAAGATGGAAGGGAATGTAGTAGATACACTGGTGCAATATAGAGTAGAAGAAATGGCTGATGGTTGGTATCTGGAGTTCATCCCTACGAAATCATTGAGCAAGGAATGTACTAAAGCATTGGTCTATTCGCAACAATTGGGAGAAGCTGTTATTCCCCGACAGCGGATTGAGTTGCCGGATGGAAAGAAGGCTTTCGATAAAGACTATTTAGGGAGAAAGCGTAAAAAAAGAGGGAACTTACCCGGCGCTATTGAATTTAAAGGAGATTCCAGGGTGCGGGTTAAGGTATATGATATATGGAATTAATATCATCAGTAACTATGAAGAAGCATGTTTTAATCTGTGGATTAGGAATATTATTGGGATTTTTGCTAAATACAGGTGTCTTGGCTGCCGCTAATTCTTCTATCGGTCGTTGGACTATCTGGTCGAAGAACCCTGCATTGCAATGGGAGGACGCTTTCGTGACCGGCAATGGGAAGATTGGCAGTTTGATAGCGGGACGTCCGCAGGAAGAACGAATCACTTGTGTTCATGAAGAATTGTTTATCCGCGGATGGGACAGGCATAAAGTGACTGTTCCGCAAACTGCACAATTGATGCCGTACGTTCGTCAACTAATGGAAAAAGGTAAATCGGATGAAGCGGCTTGGCTGTTGACGGATGAGGCAGAAAGACAATTGCGTGCAATGGGAGCTAATCAACGATGGCCGTTAATTCCGCATCCGGCTTTCGATCTTTGCATCCGTCAGTTGGACAAGTTGCCTCTTCCGGTAGCAGATTACCGGCGGCAATTGAACTTGGAGACGGGGGAAGCGACTGTTGTCTGGAAGCAAGGTGCAGGCAGTTTTACAGAATCGGTTTTTTCTTCAAGGAAAGACAATGTGAATGTCATTCGCCTGAAAGCAAACAACAAAGGGAAAATAAATGTGGAACTTAGTCTGGAGGAAACTCCCGGACGGGAAGGAGAACACTTTGAACACGATTTGGATCATGCCTTTTCTGAGGTAAATCGGGAAGCTTCCGGGCATTGGCTCACTTATCATGCCGCATACGACAAAGATCCCGGCGGATATGATGGAGTGGCGAAGGTTACTTTGAGAGGAGGAAACATACAGACGAAAGGTAAATCGTTGGTAATCAGAAATGCAGAAGAAGTATTAATTATAGTGAGTATTCTCCCGCAGGAAGATGCCCGAAATGTTTCGTTGGATGCTGTCAAGGCCGGACTGGATAAGTTGGCTACAAACTATGACAAGTTGTTGCGGCCTCATGCGCAAAAACACGGCGAACTATTTCACCGTATGCAGTTGGATTTAGGTTGTGGTGAACAATGGACAGTGACGCCTACTGAACAGATGTTGGCACAGATCAAAGAAACAGGGCCAACACCCTTGTTCCTTGAACAACTTCATGCCATGGGACGTTATCTGTTGATTTCTTCGTGTGGAAAATTCCCTCCTCCTTTACAGGGAATATGGAGTGGAGGATGGAAACCTGCATGGATTGGAGGCTTCGTCTGGGATTCCAATCTTAATCTGGCTATATCCGCCACAACGATGAGCAACCTGCCCGAATGTGCCGAAAGTTATAACCGACACATAGAAAGCCTGCTGCCGGGATGGCGACTGAACGCCCGCAATTATTTAGGTTGCCGCGGCTTTGTCGTTGCTCATTACAATGATCCTACCAATGGCTACCTGACACACTTCGGTAGTTCCTTTCCATGGATGTTTTGGGCAGGTGGGGCAGGATGGAATTTGCGTCCTTTGTATGAATATGCCATGTTGACCGGCAATGTGACATATCTGAAAGAGAAGGTCTATCCTTTATACAAGGAAATGGCTGATTTTTACGAAGACTATTTGGTGGAAGGTACTGACGGATTATATCATATCACAACCTCTATTTCTCCGGAAAACGCTCCGAAAGGTACGAATACATGGCTAAGTAAAGATGCTACTATGGATGTGGCGATAGCCCGTGAAGTGTTTACTTTCCTTTGTGACATGGGCCGACGTTTCCATGCTTCTTCTGCTGAGATGGAAAGATGGAATGCTATACTGCAGAAATTGCCGGCTTACCGCATTAACAATGACGGCGCTTTGGCTGAGTGGGTGGATCCGGCTTATCCCGATATCTATAATCACCGCCATAATTCCCACCTTTATCCTGTCTTCCCGGGGATTGACTTGGTTGGGCCGGATGCCGATCCTGCATTGCAGAAGGCGGCAAAAGTGGCGTTGGACAAACGTTTCGGATTTGATACAAGTTCTGCTCACGGTTTGATTCATCTGGCGCTTCAGGCCGCCCGTTTGGGAGATGCGGATAAGGTGCGGCAAAACATAGAGCGTTTTAGTAAGCGGAACTATCTTTACGACGGATTAATCACTTCCCATGAGCCGGGACGTGCTATCTTCAATCTAGATGCGATATTGAGTTTTCCTCGTCTGTTGATGGAGATGTTGGTGTTTACAAAATCCGGATATATCGAATTCTTGCCCGCCTGGCCCGTCGGATTTCCCGATGGTTCGCTCAAGGGAATGCGTATTTATGGTGGGCACACACTGGACATCTGCTGGAAAGCAGGCAGACTTGAATCGTTTACCATTCACGCTGTTGCTGATGAGACTTTGGAATGGGCACACGATGGGATGAAAGAATGTCTGGAATTGAAAAAGGATAAGCCGTTTCAGTGGAGACGGCAGGCGGTCGGGACTCAAATGCAGAGGATGGAGTCTATGTATGATGAACAAAAAGACGAAACGTTTTTCGCCGGAAAGCGAAACTTGCTGACTGCCAAATGGGAAGAACCTTTCTCTTACGAAAGTATACGGAGCAAGCATGCACCTATGGGACCTTTTATGGGCAATGGAGATGTGGGATGTGTCAGCCATACAACTGCCAATAGCCAGACCATTCGTATATCGAAAGTCGATTTCGTGACGGATGGTTGGGAGGATTGGACGGGCAGGGGACCGGCGGCCCTTCCGATAGGAGGAATAAAAGTATCGGTTGATGCTCCTTCTGCCGAAGGGTTCCGTTACGAAATGGATATGTTGGGTAATGAATTGCGAATGACAAGCGGGACATTGCCGGCTGTGGAGATGACAAGCTGGATGGGCAGAGGCTCCAACGTGATAGTGACGGAACTTGTCACTGCTTCCGAACACCCTGTTACCATCACTGTAGATACTTATGCAGGCGGAACAACTTCAAATTATGAGGATAAGGCGATTGTGAAAGGTACTATTGCCCAAGCATATCGCCGGACGTTGACAGACAGTGTGCGTTGGATTTCGCAAGCAGGTGTCTCCACCCGTATTATCGGAGCAGTCTCGTCGGTGAAGCAGGATACAGAAAACAATGTAAAAAGTACTTTCACGTTGAATGCAGGTGAGAAGGTGTATGTAGTCACTTATGTATCGGGCGGAGGTACTGAAGATAACGCGCGTCTTGATGAAGCCTACGTCCGGTTAACCTCTTTGTCGGTAAAAGATCTCCGTCGGTTGAAACAGCAGAAAGATCTTTGGTGGACAGAGATGTGGCGACGTTCGTATGTGGAGACCGGCGATGACCTGATTGACAGGCAATATCTTGTCTCTGTCTATTTACAGGCTTCGGCTTATGACGAACACTCTCCTGCTTGCGGAGGAATGTATGGTGTATGGAATATGGATGACGAAATGAACTACCACGGAGATATTCATCTGAATTATAATAGCCAAGGTGGATTTTACAGTATGTTTTCATCCAACCGTCCCGAGCTTGCCATGCCCTACTACCGTTTTCTTGAAGGGATGATTCCGGAGGGTAGAAGGCGGGCAAAGGAAGAATTGGAACTGGTACACCCTTCGCTGAAAGGAAAATCGTGCAGGGGGCTTTTATTTCCTGTCAGTGCGTTGGGAATTGGTGGCTTTTATTGTACCTACTGGCAGCAAACAGTCAATGCTCCTTTCAATGTACCGTTGTTTAGCTGGTATTACGAATACACCGGTGATGAAACTTTTCTACGTGAAAGAGCCTATCCTTTTATCAGGGAGTGTGGGGATTTTTACGAAGATTACATTCAAAAAGAACGATACGGTAATTCCTACCGATATACGATTACCACCGGGGGACATGAAAACTCGTGGGACCTGAATCCGCCGTCGGATGTGGCTTTTGTGGAACAGACATTCCGGCTCCTGCTGCGCTATAGCCAAATCCTGAACATGGATGCGGACAGACGAGACAAATGGCAGGATATTGTGGATCATCTTCCGGCCTACAAAGTGATTATGCCTACCCGGCAACCGAACCAGGGACTACCTGTTTATGCCAAGAATGAAGCCGGATGGGATGCGCCGAATCACATGATACAGTTACATGCCGCTTATCCATGTGAAGTCTTGAATCTGGCATCATCTCCTGAAGCTCTTCAGATTGCACGCAATACGGTCCACTATTATTTTGTGGCACAGGAGGGCTATAAACTCATGAACGAATTGGGCTTGAGTGCTTATGTGATGGGAGCCCGCGTAGCTTTCGACCCGGAAATACTTATCGACAAGATGAGGTATCAGGCTGAAACTGCGGGAAAGAACTTCTTGATTACGGATGGGCACCATTGTCTGGAGAAGAGTGCGATTATGGAGGCGGTACATTCCATGATGCTACAAACGGTAGATGATGTGCTTTACCTTTTTCCCGACTGGATGAAGAAACCGGCATCCTTCACACGTCTTCGGGCTAAAGGAGGTTTTCTTGTGTCGGCTTCGTATGATGGGGCTCAAGTGACCGAGTTGAAAATTCAGGCAGGCAAAGCACCTGTTTGCAAGATCCGGAATCCGTGGCCGGACCGGGAGATAGAAGTGACAGCTAATGGAAGAACAGTGCCTATTACTATATATCGTGATTATTGTGCTTTTTCTGTCAGGGAGAATGAAGTCTATCATGTAGTATGCAAATAGTTCCTTCATCCTTATTGTTGCACTCTGGTAAACAGATCGGTGCACTCAGGTGGATAGCCCTATCCACTTCAGTGCATAAGCCTGTTCACTGGAGTGCAACGATAAAGGTTTCTTATTGAAAATCGACTGATTATGGTGGTATAATCTTTCATTGTCTGTTAGTTATGATGAGAATGAACGATAGTTTTGCTACAGTTCATTAAGCGTTGACGATTAAGTTATGAGAATAACATTTGCAATAGGTCATTTTAGCAAGTCGATGATATCAGTTTTTCAATCTCTTTTGCGGAGTCCACTATATACGCCGGATTAAACTTTTCCAATTCTGTTCGAGGACGGAACCCCCATGTTATACCACAGGCTGTTACATTTGCATTAGCTGCCGTTTGCATATCGACTCCTGAATCCCCGACGTAAAGAACATCTTCTTTTTCTACATCGGCTAATTTCAAAATATCAAAGACGACTGCCGGGTCGGGTTTGACGTTCACTCCTTCCCGTTGGCCGAAAACGGCAGTGAAGCGGATCTCTGGGAAATAGTAGGCTATCAGTTTCTCGGTAGCTGCCTGATATTTGTTCGAAGCTACTGCAAGCTGTATACCTTCGGATTGCAAATAGGATAAAAGTTCTGAAATACCCGGATAAGGACGGCTGTCATCTGCATTGTGAACGTCATAGTAAGGAATGAACTCCTTTCTTACACGGAGTACATTTTCTTCTGTTTTTTCTCCTTCGGGCAGAGCACGCTCAAAAAGCTTGTTGATACCGTTTCCCACCATAAAGTTATACTTCTCAATGTCATGGGTAGGATATCCTAATTTGTTTAATGCGTAATTGGTGCTATGGGCCAGATCGGCAATGGTGTTTAGCAATGTACCGTCCAAATCGAATATAACTAGTTTCTTCATTGAGCTTTCTGTTTTATAATTAATCTTGCTATCTTGGATATTTTCGCTTACAAAGGTAGAAAAGAAAAGACGCTCCTGCAAGATTTTTATGATGTAGGAGCGTCTTTTTGTATTTGGTTATTCTTTTTTATTTCTTTGTAATCCGAAACCAATCCACATCTGCCCAACCGCCGTCGTTAGTAACAATGGCAGGACGAGTACAGAACATACCAACCTTGGCACCGATCCATTGTCCTTCTCTTGCCTGGAAAGGAGCACCGAATGATTCAAACTTTTTCCCGTCAAGGCTATAACTGAAATTACACATTGCAATGAGGTCGTGCCCGCCTTCACTGCTCTTGATTTTCTTTCCGTCACAACTGAAACGTACCTTCAGATAAACCGTATTTTGAGAAAGGGGAACGGAGGCTCTCACTTCTTCCGGTTTTCCTTTATCCGCTCTTAGGCATTCAACTTGCGACAGTACAAGACCTTTATCTGTATTTTCAAGAATCAGTCCGGCATAGTCCCTGCCCATAACGACAAGTCCGGTACGTTCACCCTTGTTTTTCAGGTTAGGGCTGAACGTCAGCTTCATCGTTGCGCTGAAATTATCGGAAGAGGTTTTCTGTAGCAAGAGGTTAGCTACATCCCACAGGTTTTTATACTCTTCTACCACCGGGTAAGAGTATAACCTGACATAACTTTTGTCTCCCGCATAATACGCCCATTTTTCGTTGATGTTAGCGTGCCATTGCCATTGTGGCGAAAGGGTATAACCGTCAAACTCATCACTTTCCTGTGGAGTACAAATGGGATATGTCTTTCCTACATTCGGTTTCCTGTAAGTCAAAACAGGCTCACCGCAACCGTCACCGTCTTTGTCTGTTCCGATGACAGGCCAGTCGTTTACCCATTTCATCGGTTGCAGATGCATGATACGGCCGTAAGCGCCTACATCCTGGAAATGAAGGAACCAGTCTTCTCCGGTAGGGGTATCTACCCAAGCTCCCTGATGAGGCCCGTTGACGGGAGAGTTGCCTTGTGCCAATACCGTTTTCCACTCGTAAGGACCATAAATGTTTTTGGAACGTAACACGACCTGCCAGCCTGTCGGTACGCCGCCTGCCGGATGAAAGATATAGTAATAGTCATTTCTCTTATACATTTTGGGACCTTCGCAAGTCTGGTGTGCCTCGTGTCCGTCAAATATGATACGGGAAGGAGTGGTTGCTTTCGTTGCCTCTGCATTCAGTTCGCAGATTGTGATTACACTTTTCAGTCCGGCACGACTTCCTGCGTATGCATGTACCATATATACTTTTCCGTCCTCATCCCAAAACGGGCAAGTGTCGATAATCCCTTTTCCCGGCTTTACAAGAACAGGCTCACTCCATGGACCTTTCGGATCTTTTGCTTTCACCATGAAAGCCCCTTGGTCAGGGTCTCCCCAAAAAATATAAAATTCACCGTTGTGGTAACGAATGGCCGGTGCCCATATACGGTTACCGTGTTCCGGTCGTTCCGGAGTTTCAATAGGAGTAAGGGCATTGGGGACGGCAGCGCCGATAATTGTCCAGTTCACCAAATCCTTGGAATGCAGAATCTGCAATCCGGGCAGGCAGTTGAAACTGGATGAAGTCATATAGAAATCATCTCCTACACGGCAAGCGTCCGGATCGGAATAATCGGCATAGAGTACCGGATTTTTGTATTTGCCGTTTCCGAGATCGGAAACCCATACTTCGGATACATAGTTTTTCTGTGCTACTGCGGTGAAAGCCGTAAGCAGGCAGAAAGCTAAAGTCTGTGTCAATCGTTTCATAATCCCTATTTAGTTATACAGATATCCTTAATTTTCACAGTGACGGGATGTGCCAGTTCTTCTTTCCATTGGCGGAGATAAGCAAACCACGCTTCCGGGGTTTTATATCCGAAAGTTTCTTTCATGGAAGTGAACGTGGTGTGATACCGGAAATAGTTACTTCCCGGAGCAGTAATTGCATAAAGGAAGTTCGCTTTATCTTTCTCCTCCGATTTCACATAACGTTGAGGAATGCAGGTGCCGAGTCCTACTGTTTCTTTGGCATATTTCACTGTATCGTTTACGGGCCAGTCCGTACCCCAGCTTCCTACAAGACCTTTATGGTCGGAGAAAGATTTGGAATTACCTACAATATCCTGAACTCCTGTGCAGAATATCTCTTTTTTGAGCGGTTCGTCAAAGAAAGCCTCGATACGGAGATCTCGGTGTCCGGCATAGAGGGTATACCGTGTCGTCATATCCAGTTCCGAACCTTGATATTGCCAGCCGGTCACTTCGATTTCTGCAATGACACGTACCGGTCCATAGGAGATGATACGTTCCGTGCGGGTCTCCACCGGAGTGACGTGTATTGCTTTCTGTCCATCCCAACCTTTCAAGGCACCCGTACCGCAGCTGTCAAATACCCGCAGCACATCATCCCCGAATCCTTTGGTTAGCTGTTCATCCGTAGGATAGAATTGTGATTCCTTGATTTCCAGTCCTTTGTTGAATTTGCCATATATATCCGGCGTCTGCTTTTCATTGAAATAAAGACGATAGCCTACTAACTCCGATTCCAACACCGGACCGTGAGGACGTACCATACTATATATATTGCTGGTACCGGGAACGGTAATAGCCTGTACCCGTTGATGTTTCCCTTTGCGGTGGTCTGTGATAAACATATCAGCATAAACCCGTTCAGGATAAGTCTTCGTGCTCTTTTCCGAAGAAAGAGTAATCCGGAATGTTTTTCTGCCCTGGGCAGGGAGTTCGGTAACGAATGCCAATTCATCCATTTTGCGGTCCCTGTTCAAGTCATCCAGTTGGGAAGGTATTTCATCGCTTCCTTCCATGACTACGGCAGACTTTACCTTGAACCCCATTTGAAGCTCGCGTAGGCTGATCACTACTGGTGCATCCGTTTGTGGTTGGTTCCAGTTATTATGTACCTCTATCGTAATCGTCTTTTCCTGTTTCTGAGCCAAGGTGGGTAGGATGACGCTCCCTAAAAGGAAAGCGATAATAAGAATATTCTTTTTCATACTTCTAAAGCTGATATTATACATTGTATTTCTTTGTCACAAAAGTAACGGAAAAAATAGCAGACCGTCTATCTTTTAAGGATAAAATAGTCTGCTATTTGAGCTTTTTACTCTATATAATGATATTGTGGTTTTCTTCTTTTTTTCTGGAATGCATCTTATTTGAGGCTCAGAATCTGTCCTTTTGCACCCAGTTCTTCATAAACTTTTCCGTCGACAGTCAGGTTTTTGGCATTCTTGACATTTAATATATTGTTACCCTTTGCCGATTCTACATAAACGTTTTCTAAAGTAACTCCGTCTACCTGGCTGATAACAACTCCATCCGTAGCTTCCGTCATAACAACGTTTTTAACCGTCACATTGCTGATTGGCATTTCCGGAAGACCGTTGAAGAACATCGCACGCCCCGAACCTCTGCAAACAATATTTGAAATATGAATATTGCGGAATGCCGGAGTTTCTTCCGTTACCGGAGGAATGGCAGTCTTCATACGATTCAGCAAATCTTCTTCCGATTCTTCTCCTGCACCTTTTCCGCCGTAGAACAAATCGAACAATAGCGGCTCGTTCGGTATATTAATCATGTTGATGTTATTAATGTAGATGTTTTCTACCACACCACCACGTCCGCGAGTGCTCTTGAAGCGCAAACCTACATCTGTACCCATGAATGTGCAGTCTTCTACATAGATATTCTTCACGCCTCCGGACATCTCGCTACCTACCACGAATCCTCCATGCCCGTGCAGTACTGTATTATTCTTCACAATCACATTCTGACAAGGTTCTCCGCGACGGCGACCATCTTCGTCTTTACCCGACTTGATACAAATCGCATCATCTCCCGCATCAAATACGCTGTTGATAATCAGCGCATTCTTGCAAGATTCCAAATCAATCGCGTCACCATTCTGTGAGTACCATGGATTGATAACCATAATATTATTAACCGTGAAATCTTCGCAGGACAACGGATGCAGACACCAGCTCGGAGAGTTCTTGAAAGTTACGCCTTCCAACAACACTTTCTTGCTTTTCACAATGCTGAGCAATACCGGACGCAACCACGGACGGATTTCAGCCCATTCTTCATCTGTATTAATTCCTTCGGGTACGTTGAAATCTTTGCAAGCCATAGCCCCTTTCAGCGAACCTGCGGTGGGATACCATATCTCCTGTTTCTCATCCAGGACACCGCCCGAATTGACCAGTTTCTTCCACTGTGAAGCAGTCAGTTTCTCTTTCTTCACCGGACGCCAGCAATCTCCGTTACCATCAAACGTGCCATAGCCGGTGACAGCGATATTCTCCGCATTCCGTGCCGAGATCGGTGACTGGCAACGACGGGTTTCCAATCCTTCAAAAGAAGTGTCGATGATAGGATATGCTTCGAAGTCGCCTGTGAAAAGTACCAATGCATTCTGTTCTGTATAAAGATTCACATTACTCAGCAACTCGATAGGACCGGTCAACCAGATACCTTCAGGGATAATCACTTTCCCCCCACCACGTTGGTTGACGTCTTTGATCGCATCATTGATCGCCTTTGTATTCAGGAATAATCCATCTCCTTTGGCTCCGAATTTTTCGATGTTTACCTCATAAGCAGGAAAAGCCGGTTGTTGCACTTCGGGCATTTCAAAAGGTAAATTCCGGTAAAGTGCGTCGCTTATTGCATTCTTGCTTACTGCATTCTCATTGGGTTGTTTACATCCCGAGATAAACGGCAAACAGCATACGGCTATCCAGAGGAGTCTTTTTGTCAATGTGTTCATTTAGTAATCTAATTCTATAGGGTTATACATCTATTGTTTTTCTTGGTATATTGTTGATATTAATAAGGATGATTTCATAATTCTTATGTCCCTCCGCAGGCGATCTTTCGCAGGCAGCCTGCCGGAGCGGAATAAGACGAATTCATGTTAACCTAATTCTAACCTTAAATAAATATTATGAAAAAACCTCTTAATTATCATTCGCAAAGATAGGTGGGAAACTTCAAGAGGATGTGGACTAATTGATAGATTACGTGTATTTTTTGTCATTTCTGTCTATTATTTACACACATCTCGTGTTTTTATGCAGAAAGTTCCTATCTTTGCACAAAATTTAACGATTAAAAGATATGAGTTATAACTTGTTGAAAGGAAAAAGAGGTATTATCTTCGGTGCTCTGAACGATCAGTCTATTGCCTGGAAAGTGGCAGAGCGTGCCGTAGAAGAAGGTGCAACAATTACATTATCAAATACTCCAATGGCTATCCGTATGGGAGAAGTCAATGCTTTAGCAGAGAAACTGAATTGCCAGATTGTTCCGGCAGATGCAACGAGCGTAGAGGATTTGTCGAATGTGTTTAAGACCTCAATGGATATACTGGGCGGACAAATTGATTTTGTGCTCCACTCTATCGGTATGTCTCCCAACGTACGCAAGAAACGTACTTATGATGACCTTGACTATGGAATGTTGGATAAGACATTGGATATTTCAGCCGTTTCATTCCATAAAATGATTCAGTCGGCCAAGAAACTGAATGCGATTGCAGATTACGGTTCAATCGTTGCATTGAGCTATGTGGCTGCACAGCGTACTTTCTACGGCTACAACGATATGGCAGATGCAAAAGCATTGCTGGAATCTATTGCACGCAGCTTCGGCTATATCTACGGACGCGAGCATAGTGTGCGTGTGAATACAATTTCACAGTCGCCTACATTCACTACTGCCGGTTCGGGCGTGAAAGGTATGGATAAGTTGTTCGACTTCGCCAACCGTATGTCTCCGCTCGGAAATGCGACTGCCGATGAATGTGCAGATTATTGTATCGTGATGTTCTCCGATCTTACCCGTAAGGTGACTATGCAGAACCTTTTCCATGACGGTGGTTTCTCCAGCGTAGGTATGAGTCTCCGTGCAATGGCTACCTATGAGAAAGGGTTGGATGAATATATGGACGAAAATGGTAATATCATTTACGGATAAAAGATTATGAAACTACGGATTTCTCTTCTTGTTATATTAATAAGTATGCTTTTCGCCTCCTGCGGGATAAGCACAGGAAAAGGTACGGAGCAGAAAGGAGAAGAGATTTCTGTTCTGAGATATGATAAGCTGTTGAACGAATATGTTCGTTCCAACAGCTTTTCTGCTATGCAGAAGCTGACAATGGATTACCGCCAGCCGACGAAAATTCTGATTGAAGATGTACTGGCTATCGGTACCGTGAAAGACGATACCATTTTTCAGCGTCTTCAAAAATTCTATTCGGACACTACGTTAGTCCGCTTAGTGAGTGACGTGGAAGCTAAGTTCCCCAATCTTGATGAAGTGGAGAAAGGACTGAATAAAGGATTCCGGAAACTGAAAAAAGAGGTCCCCGGTACGAAGGTGCCGTTTGTCTATTCGCAGATATCCGCATTCAACGAGTCTATTATTCTTGTAGACACGTTGCTCGGTATCAGCCTCGATAAATATATGGGGGAAGATTACCCGCTTTACAAACGCTTCTATTACGACTATCAATGCCGTTCAATGCGTCCCGAACGTATTGTGCCGGATTGTTTTGTATTCTATCTCCTCGACCGTTACGGAATGAGTTATCACGAGGGGACTTGCCTGATTGACCTGATGATGCATTCCGGGAAGATCAATTATGTAGTGCAGCATTTGTTGGGTTATGATAATATTGGTGATGCAATCGGTTATTCGGATGAGGAAAATGCCTGGTGCAAGAAAAACGAAAAGGCTATTTGGGAACATATTTGTTCCAACGATCATTTGCATGCGCGTGACCCGATGATCATCCGTTATTATATGAAACCTGCCCCTGCTGTTGAAATGCTGGGTGGACAAGCACCTGCATCAGTGGGTATATGGATAGGCGCACAGATTGTTTCTTCCTATATGAAAAAGCATAAGGATATGAAGCTGAAAGATTTGTTGGAATTTACCGACTATCACGAGATGTTGAACCAGTCCGATTATCTGGCTTCCTGATAGCTTCATTGGCAATTTTAATTCTCAATTCTCAATTTTAAAAGTGGAAACTGCTCTCTATTTACTACCTGTGACTCTAGGTGATACACCTGTCGAAAAGGTTTTGCCTTCTTATAATAAGGAGATTATCTCCGGTATCCGGCATTTTATCGTTGAAGATATTCGTTCTGCCCGCCGTTTCTTGAAGAAAGTGGACCGGGAGATTGATATTGATGCGCTGACGTTCTACCTGTTGAACAAGCACACTTCACCTGAAGACATTTCCGGTTATCTGAAACCTTTGGTTGGCGGTGCTTCTATGGGAGTGATTTCCGAAGCCGGTTGTCCGGCTGTTGCCGATCCGGGGGCGGATGTGGTTGCTATCGCGCAGCGCAAGAAGTTAAAGGTTGTTCCTTTGGTGGGACCTTCTTCGATCATTCTTTCCGTAATGGCTTCCGGCTTTAACGGACAGAGCTTCGCTTTTCATGGTTATCTGCCGATTGAACCGGACGAGCGTACCAAGAAATTAAAAACTTTGGAACAGCGGGCGTATTTCGAAAGCCAGACGCAGCTATTTATTGAGACGCCTTACCGCAATCATAAGATGATAGAAGATATTTTGCAGAATTGCCGCCCGCAGACCAAACTTTGTATTGCTGCCAATATTACTTGTGAAGGAGAGTATATACAAACGCGTACGGTGAAGGATTGGAAAGGACACGTGCCCGAACTGTCTAAGATTCCCTGTATTTTTCTCTTATACAAATAACTCCTTTTAAATGTTCGTATTCATCTTCGAAACAACTGCTGAAGAATCTTTTGCCTAAGTTTTCTTCAATCTGCTTGAAACTCCATAACTTGCTGTTCTTGAAGCGGGGAGTACAGAGGATTGCATCGTCTTTTATTTCAGCGATAAACAGATAGATCAGCCGGTTGGTCACTTCATTTTCAAAGTGATAAACAATATTGAACTCCGGCTTTATATTTTCTTTGGCATGTGGAAAAGCATTGGTTAATAAACGATTAACACCGTCGGACAAGGATTCGCCGAAACGCAGGTAACATTCCAGAGGAATATCTGTCTTATTCTTATCCAAAATAGCTGTCGAAGGCCGGTCGCAGAGAAATAACATCCCATGTGTGGAGATAGCAATTCTTATGACCGGATTGATATATGCATTCTTGTAATTGATCGCCTCTACTGCAGGAGTCTTTCCAATGACGTCTCCTTTGGTGTTGACGATAGGTACGTACTCAGTGTGAGACATCAAGTGATTGAAGAAGCGAATGGCAATCTGGTTAAATAGAATGCTCATGACAAAGACGATGGGTGGTAGCACTTTATAAAGAGTAAGTTTGCTGGTAGAACTTAACGGGTTCTGGCAGATTATCACGATACTGATGATAATAAAGTGAAGTATACCGAAAATCAGAGCAATTCGTGCAGAAACAACAGCAGCCTCCGCCCCTTGTGCATACAGGCGTTTGTTGCAGGAACCTATCTGTTTCAAGAAATGGTTGATGAATCTTTTCTTGTGCATATAGAGTATTAGCATCGGTATGAGAATGCTCACTTCCAATGTGAGAGGAAGTGCACCTTCAGGAACATAATCGCCCGGAATAAGGGCTGCCAGAGAAAGAAGAATCAGTATTCCTGCCGATATATAAAGAATAAAGTTGGGTAGCAGTATTCCTTTACGATGATAAGAAAGATATACACCTACGATACCTATGACTGTACCGATGTAAATAGCCGTGTCTTGCGTTATAAATTCGCACAATAAAATGGAAATAATAACGGGGATAAAACCCAGTGACATGTTAAATGCGGAAGAAAGTATTCCTTTATGATCCATCTCTTTATGTTTATTTGTCGGTTCTATCTATAAAACAAATAGTGCTTGTGTTTTGTTTGCTAACGGATATGTTTCTCAGCATGGTAGGAGGAACGGACAAGAGGAGCACTCTCCACGATATTGAATCCTTTTTTTAAGCCGATAATCTTGTATTTTGCAAATTGTTGCGGGGTCACATATTCGGCAACGGGATAATGCCGGTGACTGGGTTGCAGATATTGTCCTATGGTGAGTATCTGGCAACCGGCTGCCAGTAGATCATCCATAAGTGTTTCCACTTCTTCGGGAGTTTCTCCTAAACCAACCATAATGCCGCTTTTGGACTTTACTCCGTTTTTGGAAATGTGAGAGATCACTTGTAAACTGGTATCATAATTTGCTGCACTGCGTACCAGGGGACTGATACGCCGGACAGTTTCCATATTATGAGAAATAATATCGGGATGCGCTTCAATGACCTGATTTAGCAGTTCTGTCTTTCCTTGAAAATCAGGTATCAGTACTTCGATAGTCGTTTGAGGATTCAAACGCTTAATCTCCCGGATAGTACGTGCCCAATGCTCTGCTCCCAGGTCGGGAAGATCGTCACGGTCTACCGAGGTGATTACTGCATGATCCAGTTTCATCAATGCGATAGACTCCGCCACATGAACAGGTTCATTTACATCCAATGGGTACGGACGTCCGGTTTGGGTGTTGCAAAACTTGCAACTACGGGTACAGATATCTCCGCCAATCATAAATGTGGCAGTTCCCTTTCCCCAGCATTCCCCCATATTGGGGCAACGCCCACTGCTGCATATCGTATGCAGGCAGTGGGAGTCGACAATCCGTTTGGTTTCGGTGTATCGTTCGTTGGCACCGATATTGATTTTCAGCCATTCAGGCTTACGTACTCTGTCAGCCATTATAAATTATTCAAGAAGAAGTTGGTCAACCGTGTGTACAGATGATTGCGGGTGTTGCCACCGTATATGCCGTGATTACGGTTAGTATATACCTGCATATCAAATTGCTTGCCGAGTTGTACTAAATGTTCGGCATATTCCGTGCAATTCTGGAAGTGTACATTATCATCTGCCATGCCGTGTACCAGCAACAAATTACCGTGCAACTTGTCAGCACGGGTGAAAGCAGACGATTCCTTGTATCCTTCCGCATTTTCTTTCGGTGTACGCATGAAGCGTTCCGTATAAATCGTGTCGTAGAAACGCCAGTCGGTTGGTGCGGCAACAGCTACGCCTGCCTTGAATACGGGGGTACCCTCACTCATGCTCATCAAAGTCATGTATCCGCCGTAGCTCCATCCCCAAATACCGATGCGATCTTTATCTACATACGCTTGTTTGCCTAGGTAAAGTGCGGTTTCCACCTGGTCTCTGGCTTCTTTTACACCGATTTTCAGGTAAGTACATTTCTCGAAAGCTTCTCCACGTCCTCCGGTTCCACGTCCGTCCACACAGACAACGAGGTAGCCGAGGCTTGCCATATACGTTTCCCAACTGATTCCCCATGTATCCAGCACCTGTTGTGAGCCGGGGCCGCTGTATTGGAACATCAGTACCGGATATTTTTTCGAAGCGGAAAAATTGACAGGTTTCATCATCCAACCGTTCAATGTCACTCCATCTGTAGTCTGAAAAGTGAAAAATTCTTTCTTGGGAACTGCGTATCCTGCCAGTTTTTGTTTCAACTGGTCATTTGTAACCAGCGTCTTTAATGTTTTGCCGGTATTATCGTTCAGCGTAATCTGCATTGGAGTATCCAAACTGGAATATTTATTCATATAATATTTCATCGATTTGCTGAAAAGCGGTGTGTTTGTTCCTGTCTGTTGAGACAATTTGGTCTTTTTTCCTTTCTTATCCGTCTTGTAGACCGCCTTGCGCAGAGGACTTTCCTCATTACTGGTGTAATAGAACGAACCATCCTCCTCATCATAACCCAAAAAGTCTTTTACTTCAAACTTGCCGTTAGTCACTTTCTTAATGAGATTACCTCCCATGCTATACCAATAGAGATGACTGTAACCGTCACGTTCGCTAAGCATACTGAAATAATCGGGATAGAAGTGAATATTGTCGAATATATTTTCCTTTATATAATAAGGTGATTCGTCACGCAATACTAATTTGCAAAGGGTGGAACGAGGATCGGCAAAGTAAAGGTCGAAACGGTCCTGATGGCGGTTCAGTGTCATGATTGCCAATTTGGAGGCATCTTTTGTGAAACGGATGCGGGGGATATACCCATCTGTATCCAACGGGAGCTTCATTGTACGTGTCACGTGTGATTTGATATCGTAGGTACGTACTTCAACTTTGGAATTCGGATATCCTGCTTTCGGGTATTTATAGGTATATTCGCCCGGATAATCTTTCAAGGCATTGATGTAGGGCGCTTGTCCTGCAAATATCGGGAAAGAGTAGGAGGGAACTTCAGACTCATCGAAACGGATAAAAGCAATCATGGTATTGTCCGCACTGAATTCCAATGCGCGGTTAAACCCGAACTCTTCTTCATATACCCAGTCAGGAATACCGTTGATGATAGAATTTTGCTTACCGTCTTCAGTCACTTTGCTTTCGCTGTTGCCGTAGAGCAGTTTTACGAGGAATATGTTGTTGTCACGTACGAAAGCGATCATTGTTCCGTCCGGAGAAAAGACGGGGACCTGTTGAGGTCCGCCGTCGGACAGCCGTTCAATAATGTTGTTTGTCGTAACGCCCTTATCATTTCGTTTCAAAGGGTAGATATAATGTACAGCTGTATAAGAATGCCGATAAATCGGAGTCGTTTTCGTAGCAATAAGCAATTTCTGACCGTCGGGTGAGAACTGGTAACTGTCGAAGTGTTTGAAATCACATTCGCGTGCAGTATTCACATCGAACACCACTTCCACTTTTTCACCTGTCTTGAAGGAATATTTAATAATTTGTGTGCCTTCGCCGTTCATCTGTGTGTAGTATTCACCGTCGGGCGTGGGGATTACTCCCTGAATGTTTTCCGGGCGGAAACGTCCGGAGGTGATATCTTTTAAATCAAGAGCCTTTTGTCCTTGTGCCATTCCGGTAAGGCAGAGAAGGCAGAAGAGTAGAGCTAAACTTACTTTTCTCATTTTATGAATTGTTTTATGTTTTACTGTTTATAGGTTTTAAATTCGTATCCTGCAAAAATAGTAATAAACTTAAATACCTCAAAGAGCAAACTCTTTTTTTAGGTTCGGATAGCCGCTTATTTCCTTAACTTTTATATTTGTTTAGGAACAAGACAGGGCTGTTTAGTTAAAAATATGCCTTCTCATGGAAAAAAAGTCTCTTTTTGTTTGCTTTTTAATTTCTAAATTTGATATATTTGTGATATCAAAATAATATCAAAATTAAATGCTATGATTACAAAAGAAATTAAGTACGATGATGCGGTTGTTAATGGCTTTTTGGCCTTGTTTCTTAATTTGATCGTGTTGCCTTTGTTGGTTGTTGTGAGTTTTATGCTTTTCAAAGGAAGCATAATTATGTTTTTCTTGCTATTGCTTTTTCTTGCATTAGCTGTTCTAATGATTCCGGGTTATTTTTCGCAGGAACCGAACGAAGCCCGTGTCATGGTATTCTTCGGGAAATATAAAGGTACGTTTACTGAAACGGGATTTTTCTGGGTTAATCCTTTTATGAATAAGAAGAAACTATCTTTACGTGCCCGTAACTTGGATGTGGAGCCTATTAAAGTAAATGACAAGATTGGTAATCCTATTTTGATCGGTCTGGTGCTTGTCTGGAAATTGAAAGACACTTATAAAGCTATGTTCGAAATTGATGCGCAGACAATGGCGGATAATAGAGGGAGCGGACAGATGACTGTGACTGTTGCCGGGCGAATGAATGCCTTTGAGGATTTTGTTCGTGTGCAAAGTGATGCTGCGCTTCGTCAGGTAGCGGGACTGTATGCTTATGACGACAACGAAGCGAATTTGGATGAATTGACGTTACGTAGTGGCGGTGATGAAATTAACGAGCAGTTGGAACAAAAGTTGAATGAACGTCTGGCCATGGCAGGTATGGAGATAGTGGAAGCCCGTATTAATTATTTGGCTTATGCTCCGGAGATTGCAGCTGTTATGTTACGCCGTCAGCAGGCGTCGGCTATCATCAGTGCTCGCGAAAAGATAGTTGAAGGTGCCGTTTCAATGGTACGTATGGCATTGCATAAACTTTCTGAAGAGGAAATTGTTGAACTGGATGAGGAAAAGAAAGCTGCCATGGTGAGTAATTTGCTAGTGGTGCTTTGTGCGGACGAAGCTGCGCAACCGGTTGTGAATACAGGTACGCTGAATCATTGATAAACTATAAATAAGAAGGTAAAATAGAAGTGGCTAAAAAGGAATCTTCAATAAAGAGCTTTGTTTTGCGAGTGGATACTGAAACAATGGACGCCATTGAAAAATGGGCGGCTGATGAGTTTCGTAGTACAAACGGGCAACTTCAGTGGATTATTGCCGAAGCCTTGAGAAAAAGTGGCCGATTAAAAAAGAAGTCTTCTAAAACCGGAAATAAACCGGAAGAATCTGAAGGAGAGCAAGTGGAGGATTAGAATTTCATTGGTTTAGTGAAATATCTCATGATCCGTTCATTCCTTCATCTTTCCCTGTTCATCAGTGTTAGTGGATGAAGGAGCTCTGCCTTTCGTCTTGTGTCTGCTTGTCCATTTACTTTTGTAGTGACAGATAAAGGCAAGTAAAATATGTAATGATACTGATTTTTTGTATGGATTTGATAGAGGATATTTAATGAGATTTAATATCTTTGTGAAAAGTACTTTAAATATTACCACTATGAATTCAAAGAGAAAAGACTTGCAGTATGCTTCCGTCTTCTTGTTGGCCGTGGCATTGACATTCCTAATGGGAAAGGGTGATAACTTGTGGTTGGTGTCATGGGGTGACTTGATACCGAGCTTGTTTGTGTTGTTCATAGCAGGTGATTGCTTGCATAGCTCCTTGCTCCGTATCAAAAGCGGTGAAGAAAATGGGGGAGCTCGTTGGAGTACCTGTTTCACTTTTCTGGTATTCAGTATCGTCTTTATGGGCGATTTATTCTTTATAGGGAATTTTATTGTTGATAAACTGTGGGGGTAAAAGAATGAAGAATTTATCTTTGATAGAGCCTTTTACAGGCTTGTCATCTTTTAAACTATATCTTTTAGTTTATATTAACTAGAAAAATTAGTTTATAAACTAAAACTTCTCGTTATTTGCATCAAACAAAGATGCAGGTATGAAAGGATTAACAGCAAAGGAAGAAGAAATCATGGGATTTTTTTGGGAAAAGGGTCCCTTGTTTGTGAAAGAAATGTTGGCTTTCTATGAAGAACCGAAGCCGCATTTTAACACCTTATCAACGATTGTGCGCGGGCTGGAAGATAAAGGCTTTCTGGCTCATTATACTTTTGGGAATACTTATCAATACTATCCGATCGTCAGTGAAGAAGATTTTCGTAAAGGAACACTTCGGAATGTAATCAGTAAGTATTTTAATAATTCCTACCTGAATGCAGTTTCGTCTTTAGTCAAAGAAGAAGATATTTCTTTGGATGAACTTAGACAATTGATTCAAGAGGTAGAGAAGGCGGACAGGAAAGGCTGACCTGAGAACACTATTTAATGAACACCAATTAATAAAACGACAATCTATACTATGGGAGCATTCTTTATCTATATATTAAAATCATCAGTTTGCCTTGTCTTGTTTTACCTGTTTTTTCGGGTCTTACTTAGCAAAGAAACTTTTCATCGCTTTAATCGTGTTGCTTTATTGGGCGTACTGTTTTTGTCATTGCTCATTCCCTTCATTGAAGTAACCACGAACCATCAGGTTGAAGTACAACAAACAATGCTCACCATTGAGCAGGTGTTGCTAATGGCAGAAATGGAACCCGCGACTGTCGATGCAACCGGCGGAGTGGCTGTACACGAAGTCGCTTCCTTGTCCTGGATAGAAATTCTTCTGCTTGTTTATCTGTCCGGTATTATCTTCTTTGCTTGCCGCAATCTATACTCTTTGATCCGTCTTTTCAGGTTAATACATTCCGGTAAACGGGAAAAGTTGGAGAATGGAACAACACTTGTTGTCCACGAACAGGAGATAGCTCCGTTCAGCTGGATGAAGTATATCGTTATCAGCCGGAAGGATTTGGAGGAGAACGGGCGGGAAATTCTGATTCATGAAGCAGCACATATCCGTCATCGGCATTCTATTGATTTATTGGTAGCTGATATCTGTATCTTTTTCCAATGGTTCAACCCCGGTGCATGGCTGTTGAAACAGGAGTTGCAGAATATCCATGAGTATGAAGCCGATGAGACTGTTATCAATGAAGGTGTAAACGCGAAAGAATATCAACTATTATTAATAAAAAAAGCCGTTGGCACAAGGCTCTACTCTATGGCCAACAGCTTTAATCACAGTAAACTTAAAAAACGTATCACTATGATGTTAAAAGAAAAATCAAATCCGTGGGCACGGTTGAAGTACTTGTATGTGCTTCCATTGGCAGCTATTGCAGTAACTGCTTTTGCCCGTCCCGAAATCTCCGAAAAAGTAGAAGAAATTTCTGCCGTCAAAGTTAATGATTTGGCCGAGATTGTGCAAGAAAATGTGTTGAGAGATACAGAAAATATGCTGCAAGATACTGTAAAAGTGTCACATAGCGATAGTAAGGCCAAGGTTCGTGCTGAAAATCGTGCGGCAAAAACGAAAGGTAATGAAGAATTAGTTGTTTTTGAGGTGGTGGAGCAAATGCCTGAATATCCGGGTGGTATGAATGCGTTGTATAAGTATTTGGAGAATAAAACAAAAAGTTCTGATGTGAAAGGGAAAGCCGGAGGTAGTGTGATAGTCGGTTTCACTGTATCTGAAAGCGGGAAAGTAAAGGATGTGCGAGCGCTTCAGTCCGACCAACCTATCTTAACTAAAGAGGCTGAAAGAATTGTGAGTGAAATGCCGGCCTGGACTCCCGGAAAGCAACGTGGTATGCCTGTGTCTGTGAAATATTCCGTTCCGGTGAGGTTTGGAGATATCAGATTTCCGGAGAATAAGAAGCCGTTAATTATGGTCGATGGCAAGGAAATGAGTATGGAGACTTTCGAAAAAATAGATAGAGGGATAATAGAAAGTTTCTCGGTACTGAAAGATAGTGCATCTATTGGTTTATATGGCAAGCGTGGTGCAAATGGGGTGATACTTGTTACCACTCGCAGGGAGGGGAAAACACGTGTACAAGACATCAGCACTTTTACTGAGATCAAAGCGACTGAAACAAATACTGTGCCGGACTTTCTTGTCGCAGGAATTGTTACTGACGAGCAGGGCCAGCCTAAAGCCGGAGTAAGCATAGTCGTTCCCAATACAACTATTGGCGCAATAACAGATGCAAATGGCCGCTTTCGTCTGAAAACACCGAAGGATAGTTATTTGTGGTTCTCATTTATTGGATATAAAACGGTGAAAGCAGCCGTAGCTTCTGAAATGTCAATACGAATGGAACAGGATGTGGTTAAATTGTTTCCTGAGACATCCGTTAGTCTGAAAACGACCGGAACTTTATCTTCCGGTACTAAAGTCGGAAATAGTTTGACTCTTTATGGAGTTGAAGAAGGCAAACAACCCTTAATCATTATTAATGATAAAGAAGTATCGGATAAAGAAGCTTTGTCTAAGATAGCTCCTGACCGTATTAAAAGTTTTTCTATATTGAAAGATAAAACTGCTACATCTATTTATGGGGAAAAAGGAAAAAATGGAGTGATAATTGTTACTTTGCTTACGGAAGGAGAGTATCAATTTAAAAAAGATAATCCGGAAAAACCTTATGCTGATGCTTTGGAACTGGCAGAAAGTGTCGCAGAAGGGGTAGAAGGAAAGATTATCTATTGTATAGACGATGATGAAGTCGAAAAATCGAAATTGAAAGGAATGTCTATAAAGACAATTAAAGCAGTGTCTTTAGATCAAGCGGGCAAAGAGAAAATTGTACGTTTGAAAACAGACAAGTACCGTTCTGACTGGATTACCGTGACCGGAGTAGTGTATAATGAGGACGAGAAACCGACATCCGCTATTGTAAATGTAAGAGGTACGAGATTTACGGAAAGAACAGATTCAATAGGGCACTTTACTATAAAAGCCCCTAAAAACGGTGTACTTCTGGTTGGTTATAATGGAAAGCCTACCATTGAAGTTAAAGTGAAGCCTACACTTAAAGTCATTTTGAAAGATAAACAAGAATGATTTTATAAGCTAGCGACGAACTCATACGCAAGGTTGTTGTGCTGATTAAATTAAAGAATAAATATATGTTGAACTTTAAATTCTATTTATTATGAAAGGAAATTTATGTAAGATTTTGTTGGCTGTTTCATTTCTTTTTCTTATGCCCAATCTTTGTATGAGCCAAAACTTAAAAGGTATCTGGAGACTTGTTCAGAATGACGCTACTTCACAAGTGACCAGATATAAGGTACTTGATAAAGAAGGTAAATTTTATAATGTAGATGCCTATGTTAAAAATGCAATGTACTTAGAAGCAGGAAACAGAGGTACGGGAAGCGTATTTTGTCCTTATAAGATTACTCGTTCGGGTGAGTATAATATTATTGCAGAAGGACTTTATTGTGAGGTATTGCATAATGAATATGGAAGAACCGCATCAGCTCTTGTTCCTATATCCTACCGGATTGACGGAAAACGAATGACGCTTTTATTCCAATTAGGCAACAGTGTTTACCGTGAAGTTTATCAGAAAGTATCGAAACTGGGTAAATAAAAGTTTTTACTCAATATGATCTTTTTTTAACGGAGGTACGAAAGTATCTCCGTTTCTTGTTCCGGATGAAACCAACGTATTTCCTCATCCCGCTTAAACCAAGTCATTTGTTTGCGTGAGTAAATGCGCGAATTTTGTTTTATCTTTTCGATAGCGAAAGGAAGTTCCCATTCTCCGTCCAGATATTTGAACAGTTCTTTGTAGCCTACTGTATTGAGTGAATTGAGATGTCGGTAAGGAAGTACGGAACGTACTTCTTCCAGTAATCCTTCTTGCATCATTTGGTCTACCCGACGGTTGATACGGTCATAAAGTTCTTCCCGGTCGCGGGTTAAACCGACTTTGATGATATGGAAAGGACGTTTTTTCTTTTGTTGTGTGCGGAAAGAGGTGTAAGTACGTCCGGTCATGTAGCAGATTTCCAGTGCATGAATCACCCGTTTTGGATTTTTCAAATCCACAATACGATAATACTCCGGATCTAGTAACCGGAGTTCCGCACAGAGTTGTTCAAGCCCTTCTTCCTCGTATTTCTGCAACATGAGCTGACGGGTTTCCGCGTCTACGGTAGGAATATCGTCAATACCTTTGCAAATAGCATCCACATACATCATTGAACCGCCCGTCAAGACAACCACCTCATGCTGCATGAATAACTTTTCGAGAATCTCCATTGCTTCCGTCTCATATTGCGCGGCGCTATAATAGTCTGTAAGATGAAGCGTTCCTACCAAGTGATGCGGCACACGTTCGAGTTGTTCGGGAGTAGGAGCGGCTGTCCCTATTTTCAGTTCAGCATATAACTGTCTAGAATCGGCAGACACGATATGAGTCTGAAAATTCTCGGCTAATCGCAGGCTTAATTCTGTTTTTCCTACGCCTGTGGGTCCTATCAGAACGATGAGAGTGGGCATGGGGTTAAAAGTAGTAAGTATCGGTTGTTGAGTACTAAAACATGGAATTAAAAAATGTCAGGTATTAACTGCCCGGCACTGCATAGCAATTAATACCTGATACTTGATATTTAAGACTTAGAATTTATCTTCTTCGTATGGGTTGCCAGCGTCGCCTCCTCCTATGTCAAAACCTTCCTGATCGAAGTCCTCCATGTCGAAGTCCTGATCTCCGTAAAAGTTTTCGTCGAGGTCGAGCGAGCCACCGGCTGCGGCCATTTCTTCAAAATCAACAGTCTGTTTGGGAGCTTCTCCGGCTTTCTTAGTACATTTAGCACCATTCATATCTTTACCGGTGATAATTTCTGTCAGTTCGATGAAGAAACAACGTTCTGTCATGTAGTCGAACACATACAGTAACTTCTGTTTTTCGTCCTCTATCAGTTCGCTGATCGGAGTTTCTTTCATCACCCAGCTATCTATTTCCGGATTATCATCCATTTCTTCCAAAGTCACTTCTTTTTCTTTTTCCCAATCATCGTCGCAGATAAAGAAAGAAGTCATTTGGTCATTAGCATACCCTACTGATTTCAGTATAGCTTCATGGAAGTCGAAGAATGTTGCTTCCGGATCAATTTGTATTTCTCTGACAAAATCGTCAACTTCATCAGATATGATAGTAAATCTGTATATCATAATATGACTATTTTGAAGTGTTTATTTAATAATTCCACGCTCCGAGTTGCGGATGAATTCAATGATATAGTCAATCTCGGGACTCTTTTCAAATTCATCTTCGATTTTCTTCAATGCTTCAGTCGTGTTCAGTCCACTCTGGTAGATGATACGATATGCATTGTGAATATTCTCAATCACTTCGTTGGCGAAACCGCGACGGCGCAAGCCGATGATGTTGATGCCGCTGAAAGCGATCGGTTCGCGTCCTGCAATAATATAAGGAGGAATATCCTTGCTGAAGCGGCATCCGCCCTGAATCATTACATGACTGCCTACATGACAGAACTGGTGCATCAATACATTGGCACTAACAATAGCGTTATCATCAATCACGATTTCACCTGCCATTTTGGTAGAGTTCCCAATGATACATCCGTTACCAACCAGCGCATCGTGTGCCACGTGTACACCTTCCATTAGTAAGTTATTGTTGCCCACGATTGTGCGCCCTTTAGCTGCTGTACCACGGTTGATCGTGACATTTTCGCGAATCAGATTATTGTCTCCGATTTCGGCTGTTGACTCTTCACCGCGAAACTTGAGGTCTTGCGGAATGGCTCCGATAACAGCTCCCGGAAAAATAGTATTTCCGTTACCGATACGTGAACCATATAAAATATTGGCATTAGCCATAATCTTATTGTTGTCGCCAATAACCACGTTTTTATCTATAAATACAAAAGGCGCAATTTCTACATTTTCCCCGATTTTTGCTTCGGGATGAATATACGCTAAAGGACTTATCATGCTTTTAAATATCAATTATTACTTGTTTTTTACTATTTGTGCCATGAATTCCGCTTCACAAACCACCTTCTCGCCGACGAATGCATAACCTTTCATCGTGGAAATACCACGACGGATCGGAGCCAGCAATTCCACACGGAACAATAACGTGTCTCCCGGCACTACCTTTTGGCGGAATTTCACACCGTCTATCTTCATAAAATAGGTAGAGTAGCGTTCCGGTTCGTCAACGGAATTGAGGACAAGCAAACCTCCCACCTGTGCCATGGCTTCTACTTGAAGCACTCCCGGCATAACAGGTTCTTGCGGGAAATGTCCCTGGAAGAAAGGCTCGTTGGCGGTAATATTCTTGACACCTACGATATAGTTGGCACCAATTTCAATTACTTTATCTACCAGTTGGAAAGGATAACGGTGCGGCAGAAGTTCACGGATGCGGTTTACATCCATTATAGGTTCGCGGTTACAATCATAAGTCGGTGCCTGAATTTCGTGCAAGCGGATTTCTTTCCGCATCTGACGGGCAAACTTATTGTTGATTGTGTGTCCGGGACGGGTGGCGATGATACGGCCTTTGATCGGTTTACCGATTAAAGCAAGATCACCGATTACGTCCAGCAACTTGTGACGGGCACATTCATTCGGCCAAACCAACGGTTTATGATTGATATAACCCAGCTGGTCGGCATCCATGTGAGGAACTCCCATTACGTCCGCCAGCTTGTCATAGCTTTCTTGCGACATTTTACGTTCGTAGATAACGATTGCATTGTCCAAGTCACCGCCTTTTATCAATCCGGCAGAGAGAAGAGGCTCTATTTCGCGAACAAAGACGAAAGTACGGCTGGCAGCCACTTCGTCTTTGAATTTATGCATATCTTCAAGTGTCGCAAACTGGTTAGGGATGATTGTCGAGTCATAAGAAACCAGTACATTCAGGCTAAAATTCTCATCCGGCAATACGATGATAGAAGAACCGGTTGCTTCATCACGGAATTCGATTTTAGATTTGATGATATAAAAGTCTTTGACAGCGCTTTGTTCTTCTGTCCCTACACGTTCTATTTCTTGTACATAATATTGTGCACTACCGTCCAGAATCGGAAATTCCGGACCATTCACCTGGATGAGGCAGTTATCAATGCCCAATGCGTAAAGGGCTGCCATACCATGCTCTACGGTACTTACTTTGACTCCGTTCTTTGATAACACGGTACCACGGGTGGTTTCCGTCACGTTGTCCGCTACTGCATCGATAGTTGGTTGTCCTTCCAGGTCAATGCGTTGGATTTTATATCCGTGATTGTCCGGAGCAGGATTAAATGTAACAGTGAGGTCAAGTCCAGTGTGAAGACCTTTCCCGCTCAGTGAAAAGCTATCTTTCAGCGTTTTTTGTTTCAGCATTGGTTACTTATTTAATAGTTGTTTTAATTCTTCTACTTCTTTGCGTAATTTGTTCAGTTCTGTGTACATATCCGGTAGTTTCTTAGTCACAATAGCCGCCTTGAAATACGGTTTCAACTCCATAGGAGGTGTTCCGATCAGTTGGTTGTCGGACTTAATGCTGCTTGGTACACCCGATTGTGCTCCGAGATTTACGCGGTCACCGATCTTGATGTGTCCGGCAATACCTACCTGTCCGCCAAACATACACCATTCGCCGATCTTGGTAGAACCGGCAATACCGACTTGAGCAGCCATTACAGTATGCGATCCCACTTCGTCGTTGTGGGCAATCTGTACCAGATTATCTATTTTGGCGCCGCTATGTATAACCGTTGCTCCCATGGTAGCCCGGTCAACACAGGTATTGGCACCTATGTCTACTTTATCTTCCAGAATAACGATTCCGATTTGTGGAATCTTATCATACCCGTTAGGAGTGGGAGCGAATCCGAATCCGTCGGCTCCGATTACCGCGCCGGAATGTAATATACACTCATTGCCGATACGGCAGTCATGATAAACGTTTACATTTGAGTAAAGCAGGCAACCTTTGCCTATCTTTACACCGTCTCCAACAAAAGTATGCGGGTAAATTTGAGTATTATCTCCGATGACGGCGTTCTCGCCGATATAAGCGAAAGCACCGATATATACGTTTTCGCCGATCTTGGCACTGGGTGCGACAAAAGCCAATGAATCTATCCCTTCTTTCTTGGGTTTGCTCATTTCATAAAGGTTGAGCAATTTTGCCAGGCTTTCGTAAGCATTGTCTACTTTGATAAGGGTGGCTTTGATCTCATGCTCGGGAGTGAAGTCCTTATTAACCAGTACAATGCTGGACTGTGTCTCGTAGATATAAGGTGTATATTTAGGGTTCGACAGGAAAGAAATAGCTCCGGGCATTCCCTCTTCAATCTTAGCGAATGTGTGTACCGTAGCGTTTTCGTCTCCAATGATTTCCCCTTGGATAAATGCTGCAATTTGCTTAGCCGAGAACTCCATGTCTTTTCTTTAAAATTTAATTAGTTCACAAATAACGGACTTTTTTTTCAGATTTCCGTGTTATTGCATGAATATTTTATACTTATCTGTGCAATCTCTGGTAGCAGAGATAGTATTTCTTTACCTTTTTGGACAATAATGAGATGTTCAGCATGTCCGATGCTTCGGCAATATTTTTGATAGTGCCGTCCTTGTAGATAATGTCAATACTGTCATCTGCCGGGTCGTACATATTCTTTTCGATGCTGGGGGTAGAGACAAAATAGTTCGCTTCGGAAAGGGTTATGCCTAGTTGCTGGCTGATGTGCAAAGTTAATTCTTTTTTTCTGTCCTCACTAATCGGTTCCGATGAAATTTCCACTTTAAAGATATTTCGGTTGATCATTCCCAGGCTTAAGGTGGAAAGAACTTTGTCAGGATGAGTGCTCCATACTTTTAAAGCAGTCCAGATATCATTATCATCCAATTGGATGAAATTTTCCAGACAATCGGGATTATGATAGAACTCCTGGTGATTGATATCATTGTAGAGGAAGAAACGCAATGCGGGCGATGCAAATAATTCTACACCTTTTGAGGCAAGTTCCTTAGCACGTAGCAGGGTGCTGATGAGCATTCTTTCATAAGCAACCGAGGTCTTGTGCAGATATACTTGCCAGTACATCAGGCGGCGTGCAGTCAGGAAATTCTCAATAGAATAGATGCCTTTCGATTCGATAACGAGGCGGTCGTCCGCCACGTCGAGCATTTTGATGATTCTTGCCGAACCGATATTCCCTTCCGTTACACCGGTGTAGAAACTGTCGCGTCGAAGATAATCGAGCCTGTCCATATCCAGTTGCCCGCTTACAAGCTGATGCAGGAAACGTTTCGGATATTCGTCCTTGAAGATTTGAATGGCAAGGCTGAGTTGCCCGTTCATCTCCTTGTTCATCCGTTCCATGAGTATAAGGGAGATTTCTTCGTGAGAAACTCCTTTGACAATGGTGTCTTCGAGCACATGAGAGAAAGGACCGTGACCGATGTCGTGCAGCAGGATAGCCGCTTGTACAGCTTCAGCCTCGCTGTCAAAGATAAAATTACCTTTGGAGGCCAGTTGGGTGATAGCTTCGCTCATCAGGTAGAAAGCACCTAATGAGTGTTGGAAGCGGGTATGTTGTGCGCCGGGATATACTACCGAGGAGAGCCCTACTTGCTTGATGCGGGTAAGACGCTGCAAAAGGGGATGCCGTACAATATCATACAGCAGCCCCTTTGGAATATTGATAAACCCGAATACAGGGTCGTTGATTATCTTTCTTTCGTAAGGCATTCGTTTCTTTTAGAGATTCTTTATTCTTTTAGAGAATGGCTTTTAGCTGCTCTGCCATTTGTGCCTGTACTTCTTGTGCGGCAGTGCGGGCAGCTTCGGCAAATTTCTCTGTCTTGTCCACGTAGATAATTCCACGGGACGAGTTAACAATTAACCCACAGGTACTGTTCATTCCATACTTGCAAACTTCTTCGAGCGAGCCGCCTTGTGCTCCGACACCCGGAACGAGAAGGAAGTGATTAGGAACAATTTTACGGATGTCTTCAAACGCACGTCCCTGAGTAGCGCCTACCACATACATCATGCGGTCATCGCCTGCCCATTCCTGTGATTTGCGCAACACTTTCTCAAACAAGCGTTCACCGTTCACGTCTTCCGTCAACTGGAAGTCATGAGAACCTTTGTTGGAAGTCAGTGCCAACAGGATCACCCATTTGCCTTCGTAGGTCAGGAACGGAGTTACGCTGTCCTCGCCCATATAAGGAGCTACGGTTACAGAATCTATGTCCAGTTCTTCGAAGAAAGTACGGGCATACATGGCGGAAGTGTTTCCTATATCGCCACGCTTTGCATCGGCAATGATGAACTGGTCAGGATAATTATCTTTGATATATTTTACTGTCTTTTCAAAGGCAATCCAACCTTTCACGCCCATGCTTTCATAGAAAGCGAGGTTTGGCTTGTAAGCAATGCACAAGTCGGCTGTTGCGTCGATGATAGCTTTGTTGAAAGCGAAGATCGGATCTTCTTCCTTCAGCAGATGTTCGGGTATTTTCTTGATGTCGGTATCAAGTCCTACGCAAAGGAATGATTTCTTGCGTTTTATGTTTTCAAATAATTGTTGCTTATCCATTTCTATATAAATGTTTTAAAGTTCGCTTTCTTTCAGACGTTCCGCATTTTCCGCCACAATCAGGTGGTCGATGCAATCTTGGATATCTCCGTCCATGAAGGCGGTCAGATTATAGATCGTATAATTGATACGGTGGTCGGTAATACGTCCTTGTGGATAGTTGTATGTACGGATTTTAGCAGAACGGTCTCCGGTAGATACCATTGTTTTACGTTTGGAAGCAATGTCATCGATATATTTCTGATGTTCCTTGTCGTAGATAAAGGTACGGAGGCGGGCCAGTGCGCGTTCCTTATTTTTCGGTTGGTCGCGCGTTTCGGTACATTCAATAAGGATTTCTTCCGCTACGCCTGTATTCGGATTCTTCCAGATATAACGCAGGCGTACACCGGATTCCACCTTGTTGACATTCTGTCCGCCGGCGCCACCGCTTCGGAAAGTATCCCATTTGATTTCTCCTTCGTTGATGACAACGTCAAATTCTTCCGCTTCGGGGAGTACGGCTACCGAGGCAGCGGATGTATGTACACGTCCTTGCGTCTCTGTGGCGGGAACACGCTGTACGCGGTGCACTCCCGATTCGTATTTCAATGTCCCGTAAACGTTATCACCCGTCACGCTGCAAATGATTTCCTTGAAACCGCCGGCTGCCCCTTCGTTGGCGCTGGATACTTCCATTTTCCAGCCTTTGGTTTCGCAATACTTGGCATACATACGGAAAAGGTCACCGGCAAAGATAGCGGCTTCGTCGCCTCCTGTACCGCCACGGATTTCGAGAATCGCATTCTTGCTATCCTGCGGGTCGGCGGGAACAAGCATCAGTTTGATTTCCTCTTCCAATACAGGAAGACGTTCCTGACTACTGTCCATTTCTTCTTTTGCCATTTCGCGCATATCGGCATCCGATTCATTGGCTAGAATGTTTCTGGCCTCTTCAATATTACCCAGCAGCTGCATATATTCCTTGCGGGCTTTCATCAAATCATCCAGTTCCTTATATTCTTTCGTCAGTTTGACGTAACGTTTTTGGTCGGCAATCACTGCCGGGTCGGTGATAAGGGTAGATATTTCTTCAAAACGGGCTACAAGTCCGTCTAATTTCTCTAATATGGTACTGTTATCTGCCATTCTTTAGTATCTGAATTCTCCGAATTCGCTCTTAATGATTAATTCTGTCTGTTCACACGCTTCGATACGTCCTACAATCTGTGCGGGGATACCGAAAGATTCGGAAATAGCAATCACCTCTTCGGCATGTTCCGGTGACAGGTAAACTTCGAGACGGTGCCCCATATTGAATACTTTGTACATTTCTGCCCAGTCCGTGCCGCTCTGTTCCTGTATAGTCTTGAACAACGGAGGAACGGGGAACAGATTATCCTTCACAACACGTACATTTTCTACGAAATGCAGCACTTTGGTTTGCGCACCGCCGGAGCAGTGAACCATGCCATGAATTTCGGAGCGGAGTGCATCCAACAGTTTCTTTACCACCGGAGCATACGTACGGGTAGGAGAGAGCACTAGCTTGCCCGCATCAATCGGAGAACCTTCCACGCTGTCAGTCAGTTTCAGTCCGCCGGAATAAACCAGTTCTTCGGGTACTGCCGCATCGTAACTTTCCGGATATTTCTCTGCGAGATATTTGCCGAATACGTCATGGCGGGCACTTGTAAGACCGTTGCTACCCATACCGCCATTGTATTCTTTTTCATAAGTAGCCTGTCCGTAAGAGGCCAATCCTACAATAACGTCACCCGGGCGAATGTTGGCATTATTGATAACGTCCGAGCGTTTCATGCGGCAAGTCACGGTAGAGTCAACGATAATTGTGCGTACCAGATCACCGACATCAGCAGTTTCGCCACCGGTAGCATATACGCCTACACCCATTTCGCGAAGTTCGGCCAGCAGTTCGTCCGTTCCGTTGATGATTGCAGAGATCACTTCTCCCGGAATCAAGAGTTTGTTACGTCCGATAGTGGAAGAAACGAGGATGTTGTCTACGGCACCTACACAGAGCAAGTCGTCGATATTCATAATCAGGGCGTCTTGTGCAATACCTTTCCAGACAGACAGGTCGCCTGTTTCTTTCCAGTACATATAAGCAAGGGATGATTTTGTTCCTGCACCGTCGGCATGCATGATGTTACAATAGTCAGGGTCACCTCCCAATATGTCCGGGATGATTTTGCAGAAAGCTTTCGGGAAAATTCCTTTGTCGATGTTCTTGATGGCGTTGTGCACATCTTCTTTTGATGCGCTTACGCCACGCATCATGTATCGTTGATTACTCATGAGTTATAGAATTATTTTGTATACGGCTGCAAAAGTACTGCTTTTTTTTCGTACAGCCAACTATCTTATTAGAAATGCCGTTGCTTATCTCTAGAACTCTACTTTCGGAGCTTTTTCACTTCCTTCTTCTGCTTCAAAATATGCTTTCTTATCGAAACCGAACATACCTGCAAAGATATTTTTCGGGAAGCGGCGGATATTGGTGTTGTAAGCTTGTGCAGCATCGTTGAAGTTTTTGCGTGCTACGTTGATACGGTTTTCCGTTCCTTCCAGTTGGGCTTGCAGCTCAAGGAAGTTCTGGTTGGCCTTCAGGTCGGGATAGTTTTCCGTGATAGCCAGCAACTTACCTAGTGCTGAAGTTACGGCACCCTGTGCTTTCTGATATTCTGCCAGCTTCTCCGGAGTCAGGTCTTCGGCATCCACTTTGATTTGGGTCGCTTGGCTGCGTGCTGCGACAACTCCTTCCAAAGTCTCTTTTTCGTGCGTTGCATATCCTTTTACGGTATTTACCAGATTCGGAATCAAGTCTGCACGACGTTGGTATTGAGTTTCTACATTTGCCCATTGACCGGTAACATTCTCGTCCATAGTAACCAGACCGTTATATACACTTACTGCCCATATAACAAGGATAGCCACAACGGCTAAGATGATGATAATTGACTTTTTCATGTTTCTTGTTTTTTTATTGAAATTGATAATCTGATTGTTTCTAGTTTTAGAACCGGGAGCCGGCACCGCCGCCTCCGCCCATTCCTCCTCCGAAGCTGCCGCCGCTAAAACCTCCGCCTCCTCCGAAACCTCGACCTCCTCCGAAGCCACCGATAAACGGACCGCCTCCGCCGCCACCCCGATGGTGATAATCATTGTCATAACTTTGGTGGCGACGCACGAGTGTATGTCCGCAGTTCCTGCACGTATAAGTAATATCTTCGGTCTTCACTCCGTTGATTCGGGAAACAAGCCTGCTTCCGCTTCTTTGTAATTGGTGTTTCCCGCAATTCGGGCAACGGCTTTGTTTCCGTGCTGCAAAAAAGGCGAGTCCCCCGCCGATAGCGAAGAAGCAGAAAAGAGCGAGGAAGAAATCAAATGAACCTCCGTCTCCGGGTTCCGCTAGAGAATCATTCTCCATAGAACCATCGAGCCGTTGACAAGTTGCTTTCAAACCTGCCACCATTCCTGCGTCCCAGTTCCCATCTTTCAGATAAGGAATCATATATTTCGTTTGAATCCTTTTGCAGATTGCATCCGGAAGCACACCTTCCAAGCCGTAGCCGGTATAAAATTGAATACAACGTTGGTCGGTAACTAATAAAATAACCAGACCATTGTTTTTGTCTTTCTTCCCTACACCCCATTTATTCAGCAGTTGGTGGCAAAAGTCGAAACAGTCTGTCTCCCCGATAGAGGGAACTACGGCAACCACCGTTTCAATGCCCGTCTGCTGTTCCAATGCATATAGCATGGCATCTATGCTGTCACAAGCCGCTTGCGACAGTATTCCCGCCGGATTACAAACATATTGCATCTTGTTTTGCAGGTGGACTTTGGGAAGATTATCTACCGTGTATACTTTCTCCTGAGCTTGCAGAGGAAACAGCAAAAAGGCGGCAATTATAAATGTGAATATTGATTTCATAACAGTTGTTTTACATTTGCAAAGATAGAAACTTTTTCTGTTATGGTTTTAAAACTCTTTGTTATAATAGGTTTAATGAATGTATCGCCCGACGAAGTCACGGACTTTATCGGTGTACTCCTGTTTATTCTCCTGGTATGAAACGGCATGAGCAGCCCCCGATACAATCCAAAGTTCTTTAGGCTCCGGTTTTGCTTCATAAAGCGGGTACACCATCCAGGTGGGCACATACGTGTCTTTGTCTCCGTGGATAAACAACATCGGTAACTTGCATTTCGCCACCTGCTTCAATGAGGAAGCCTCTTTGAAGTTCCACCCGTATTTTTTCTCACATAGCCAGCTTGTGGTATACATCAGTGGGAAAGGAGGAAGAAAGAAGGACGATTTCAGTTCATGCGAGAACTCATCCCATACGCTGGTATAGCCGCAATCTTCCACAAAGCATTTGACAAAAGGCTGCTGCTCCTCACCGGACACCATCATGGTGGTCGCACCTCCCATTGAAATACCGTGCACCGCCATTTGAGTGCTGTCTCCAAAAATCTTGTTGGCAATGTTCATCCATTGGAGTACGTCAAAACGGTCTTTCCACCCCATTTGAATGGCACGCCCTTCGCTCTCGCCCTGATGTTGAAGGTCGGGGAGCAGAATGTTATAGCCCAAATCACGGTTGTACAAATACCCGATCATAAACATACGAATGGCGTTATCCGTATATCCGTGAACGATCACTGCCGTCTTGTCGGTCGGTTTAGGGGCGGCAACATAATATGCATGAAGCTGGATACCGTGCGGATTGATAATAAAAGTATCTTTGAGTGCGTCCGCTTGGCGCAAACTATCCACCCATGGGCGGAGGAATGGATAGTTTCTGTACATATAGGGATAAGAGTCAGCATCTTTAGACAATATCTTGGCATCCGGGGTCAGAGAGAAATTCAACATATAGAAACTCCCGCCGATTGTGCAACCGGTCAACAGCAGCACGACAATGATAATGACATAAATAATTCTCTTTCTCATAACTTATCCCAATTTATAAATAATCTCTTTGTCTGTCAGGAAATCACGTCCTGTTATTTACCTTCCGCATGAGAACTCGGGAGAGACATTCCGCTGGCTACCGGTTCCAGATTTCCCAAGCGGCAAATGCCTGAAGCAGCAGCATTTCCAGGCCGTTTTTGACAACAGCGCCTTGTGCTTCTCCTTTTTTCATGAAGAGGGTGACGTTCGGATTATATAACAAATCGTAGAGCAAATGGTTTGGAGTCAATAGCTCGTAGGGGATATTCGGGCAGAAATCTACTTTGGGAAACATACCTACGGGAGTACAGTTGACAATAACTGTATATTCGGCCATAATTTCAGGAGTCAGCTCCTCGTAAGTAAGCATTCCGTCCGCTTTGTGAGTACGCGAAACGAAAACACTTTCGATTCCCAGGTTTTTGAGTCCGTGGTAGACAGCTTTGGAAGCACCGCCGGTTCCCAGAATTAACGCTTTCTTGTGATGAGCCTGTAATAACGGTTGAATGGACTGGGTAAATCCTATGATGTCGGAGTTATAGCCGATCAGTTTAACTTTTCCTTTCTGTTGGCGGATAATCTTGATTACATTGACAGCACCTATTTTTGCGGTGTCCGGATCAAGCTCGTTCAAGAAGGGGATCACCTGCTCTTTGTAAGGGATAGTGACATTGAGACCTCGCAAATTGGGGTTCTCCTCGATAACTTCCATAAAATCATTGATTTGAGGAATCTCGAAGTTCACATATTCTGCGTTGATGCCTTCGGATTTGAACTTCTCGTTAAAGTATCCGATGGAGAATGAATGTCTTAGAGGGTAGCCGATTAAACCATATTTTTCCATAACACGAAAGAATTAAATTAACCATTCATAATAACTCATTATTTTGTCGCGGTGTAAAGCGTGCAGATACCAAATGTCAGCCGCCGGAAGTTTACTTCGCTGAATCCGGCTCGTGAGATGACACCTTTCATTATTTCTCCTTGCGGAAAGACTTTGATTGTGTCCGGCAGATAACGGTATGCGTTGTTGTCTTTGGAGAGAAGTTTGCCTAATAACGGAATGACGGCTTTGGAATAAATGGAAAATAATTGCTTCATCGGGAAACGGTCCGGAGTAGTCAGTTCCAGGATAACGAGATGTCCGCCCGGTTTCAGTACGCGGCACATTTCGGAGAGCCCTTTGTCGAGATCTTCGAAGTTGCGGATACCGAAGGCAACGGTAATAGCGTCAAAGTCATTATCGGCAAAAGAGAGTGAAGTACAGTCCTCCCGGGCAAAAGAAATTTTGTCCGAGAGTCCTTCCTTCTTTACTTTTTCACGACCCACGTTCATCATGCCTTCCGAGATGTCCGTGCCGATCAGTTCGGCAGGTTGCAGTTTGCGGCAGGCAAGGATAGCGAAATCCCCCGTACCGGTAGCCACATCCATCATACGTTGCGGATGGAAAGGACGGAGCCAGGCAATGGCTTTGCGACGCCAGCTGCGGTCGATACCTAAAGACAAGGTATGATTCAGTTTGTCGTAAGCATGTGCGATATTATCGAACATACGTTCCACCTGCTCGGTCTTTTTGCCTTCCTCGTTGTAAGGCTTGATATGTTGTTGTGGGTAGTCCATTCTTATTTTGTCAAGAAATCCATTACGTTCTTTTCGATACGTTCAGCGATGTTGCTGGTATCTTCTTTCACAAATTTCTCGCCGGTGATGTTTTCGAACAATTCGATGTAACGGTCGCTGATGCTTTGTACGATAGCCGGAGTCATTTCCGGTACTTTCTGACCGTCTTTACCCTGGAAGCCATTTTCCATTAACCATTCGCGGACGAATTCTTTGGAAAGTTGTTTCTGGGCCTCGCCTTTTTCGAAACGCTCCTGATAACCTTCAGCGTAGAAATAACGGCTGGAGTCCGGAGTATGGATTTCGTCCATAAGGTAGATTGTGCCGTTGTGCTTGCCGAATTCGTATTTAGTATCTACAAGGATCAGTCCGCGTTCTGCTGCGATTTCAGTTCCGCGTTTGAAGAGAGCCAGCGTATATTTTTCGAGAATTTCGTATTCTTCGGGAGTAGCCAGTCCTTGTTTCAGGATTTCTTCTTTAGAGATGTCTTCGTCATGAAGTCCCATTTCTGCTTTCGTCGTCGGGGTAACGATCGGTTCCGGGAATTTTTGGTTCTCGCGCATTCCGTCCGGTAGTTTCACACCGCAAATTTCGCGTACGCCGCTTTTGTAAGCACGCCATGCGCTACCGCACAGATAACCGCGTACAATCATTTCTACCGGAAAACCTTCGCACAATACCCCAACGGTAACCATGGGGTCCGGAGTAGCCAGTTTCCAGTTCGGACAGATGTCAGTAGTGGCATCGAGGAATTTAGCTGCAATCTGGTTCAGCATTTGTCCTTTGTAAGGAATACCTTCAGGCAGTACTACGTCAAAAGCCGAAATACGGTCGGTTGCTACCATGACGAGTTTTTCGCCGTTGATGTTGTACACATCGCGCACTTTTCCGTGGTACACGCTTTTCTGTCCCGGAAAGTTGAAATCTGTTTTTGTTAATGCTTTCATTGTTTTATCTATAATTACAAATTACAAGTTCCAATTTATAAGTTGCAATAGGCTTCCGGATTTTGAGTCTATCAGTCTTTTGCCAGTTTCACCGGGCGTTCGCCGTTGATGACGAGTTGCTCGTTTTTCCGTTTCTCCCGTTCGGCTTTCGCTTCCTTGTCGAATCTCTCGTAAGCGTCTACGATGCGTTCCACTAACTTATGGCGCACAATATCTTTCTTGTTCAGCTCAACGAAACTGATGCCTTTTACCCCTTTCAGGATACGGAGTGCCTGTACCAATCCCGATGTTTGTGAGGCGGGAAGGTCGATCTGTGTCATATCTCCCGTCACAATCATTTTGGTATTCATCCCCATGCGGGTAAGGAACATTTTGATTTGTTGTGCAGTGGTATTTTGCGCTTCATCCAGGATCACGACTGCGTCATTCAGCGTGCGTCCGCGCATAAAGGCTAACGGAGCAATCTGTATAATGTTCAGCTCCATGTATTCCTTTAACTTGGTGGCGGGTATCATATCCTGCAATGCATCGTACAACGGTTGCAGATACGGGTCTATCTTATCTTTCATGTCACCGGGCAGGAAACCGAGTTTTTCGCCGGCTTCTACGGCGGGGCGGCTGAGGATGATTTTCTTGATTTCCTTATTCTTCAGTGCGCGTACGGCAAGGGCAATGGCGGTATATGTCTTTCCCGAACCGGCCGGGCCGATAGCGAATACCATATCATTCTTGGCGAAGCCTTCCACTAGTTTCAGTTGGTTCTCGCTCCGGGGAATGATCGGCTTTCCGGTGACGCTGAACACAATTACGTTTCCGTTCTGTTCTGCTTGCGGGGCATTCCCTTTGATGATGTCGATGATAACTTCTTCTTTTAGTGAATTATATTCGGCGCAGTATTTCTCCAGTTTGGTGATATTTTCTTCGAAGGCACACATTTCTTCCTCATCGCCCAGCACTTTGATGACATTGCCGCGTGCAACGATACGTAGCTTCGGATATAAAGCTTTTATTAACTGTATGTTAGCGTTGTTTACGCCATAAAAAATAACCGGATCAATATCCTCAAGGACAATCAGTTTCTCTATCATTCAATTGTATTAAAGAAAAATTTCTGCAAATTTAATGAAACGTTTTGGATTCTCTGATTGTTTGGGGATGAATTTTATTGCAATTATTCTACTATCCACTTTTCGATATTTCTTGTTTCGTTGCTGAAATTGACGCCTATCTTGAATATAGTTCGTTTGTCGGAAGCAAATGCTTGCGCATAATGCTTGTCATTGATTTGTCGGAGGGCCTCTTCGGCAGTTCCTTCCAGTTTGAATTCCATAATGTAGACGTAGTGATCGGTTTGCAGGACTAGGTCTATTCGTCCCTGTGAAGTATGATACTCGGCTTTTACATAGAAACCAATTAATTTGAAAACAATAAAAAGTACATTTTGGTAGTGCAGTTCCAGATCGCGTATCAATTCGTAGGGTGTATCGGCAAAGAAACTTTGCAGGCGACGGAAGAAAGCATTGCAATCACCATGTTCCACTTCATCAACAAACTGACGTATTTGGAAAGGAGATTCGATAACATCTATATTCGTATAGAACGGTAGCAAATATTTAATAAAACCTTCTTCTACTTCTCTATTGGGGAACCCTAGACGATAAATCCCAAAACGGTTGTCGAATCCTTTGATAGTAAGATAGCCGCTTTGGTAAATGACCGGAATGGGATTACGGGAAGTCGAATCAATGCTGTTCAGTACGTCGGCATCCGTTTCTTCATGTGTGATATGCTGAAGATTATAATTGGATTTCTTCAGTAATTCTACCAGATAGGTTGGAGTGCCGGTTTCGAACCAGTAGCTGCCGAACTTCATCTTGTAAAATGTGTTGAGCAGGCTGAATGGGTTATATATTCCTATGGAGTCTTCCACGAAATGGTAGCCGTCATAACATTCTTTCAGTTCGGTGCATACTTCTTCGTAAGTCATTTTCTGTTTATCTGCCAGGATATACAAGTCTTCTTCCATGTTATCGTGGATTTCTTTTTCTGTGATGCCGCAGAGTTCCACGTACTGTTCGTCCATAGAAATATCAATCAGGTTATTCAGGTCGCTGAATATACTAATCTTTCCAAACTTGGTAACGCCTGTCAGGAATCCGAGCTTGATACATCCGTCCTTGCTTTTTAATACACCATAGAAAGGCTTCAGTGTGTTTCGGAAATATTTCTGTAATTCTTCGTTTCCGATTGCTTGCAGCATGGGTTTGTCATATTCGTCCACAAGGATAACGACACGTTGCCCGGTCTGTTCGTAAGCACGTTGTATGATACCGGCAAAACGTAGAGAGAAAGAAACTTCCGATGGGCGTGTACCATATAGGCTTTCCCAGTGTTCCAGATTGTCATTGAGGATATGATCCAGACTTTCGGGCGTATCGTATTTCTCGATGTTTAAGTCCAGATGTAGTATCGGATGTTTTATCCAATCCTTTTCCAATTGTTCGATAGCCAATCCTTCAAAAAGCTCTTTCTTTCCCTGATAATAAGCCTCAAGGGTAGATATCAGCAGGCTTTTTCCAAAGCGACGCGGGCGGCTGAGAAAATAATAGCGGCCGGTCTTTACTAATTGATAAATAAGTCTGGTTTTATCTACATAAAGATAACCGTCTTTGCGGAGACTTTCAAAATTCTGTATGCCGATAGGATATAGCTTGCTCATAATCTGCTTTTTTTAGCGTTGGATTCGTACAAAGATAGCTGTTTTTCATCATAACGCAAAATTAACCTTGAGGTTTTATACTATTCCGGGCTAAGGCTTTGAATAATAATATTTACCGGGCAGTAATATGGAAACAACCCTGTTTCAGCTCATACTTGATGTAGCATTTTTCGGCTTGTCGCAAATCTCTCAGAACCTCGGACAGAACAAGTTTCAGGGTATCGGAGCCGACATCTTGTAAGGGTCTTCCATTCTCGTCCTCCACCTTCTTGAACCGTTTCCAGCTAACATCGAAAGTAGCTCCGAAGCAATGCGCCGAGTTGGCGGAAGCGTTCCCGTTTCTGCGACGCAGACGTTTCACGTCGCTTTGGGTACGCAATACGGAAGTGACAATCACCTGATTGGGATTTAATCCTTTGGCAGCAAGTGAATCGAGAAAGTTAGAACCGATAGTGTCGAGTAGCGCACTTGCACGAGGGACGAGGTAGGGGATGGAATGGGTCAGCGAATCTACCACATAGAACTCATTATCAGTGATATATGTCAACTTTTCTTTCATGCTTTCCGCTTCTTCCCGGTCCTCCAACGGACGGATACCAACAGCTTTTGCTACTTTCAGATGTTTGTCATTCAAATCGGGGAAAGAGCGTTTGTAGCTGACAACGCCACGAATATTGCGTGGTTCGTTCAGTTTGAGCGACATATCTTTCTTTTTGCAACCGGAAGTAAGCGTAAGCCCTGTAATTAGTAGGAAGATCGGTAAAATACGAAGTTTATGTATGGTCATTTTGTATTTTTTGCTTGCAAATATACACTGTTTTGTTCGAGTTTACCAAATGGATTCTATTTGATTTTTTCGTTCCTCTACTATAAAGTTGAAAAGTATGAGGATATCTGCCACCTGTAACAAAACAGATACCTTCATACTTTTTCAAACTTATGGTAGAGAAGTTATGGTTGTTTCCTCTCTCTTTTAGTAGAGATTAGGGATTATTTCTTCTTTTCCTCTTTTTTCTCCTCAGTTTTTTCTTCCGTTTTGTTTTCCGGATGAATAATTCCCTTTACAGTTTCACCGATAGGCAGTTTATCCAATACACCGAGACTAGGCGCAACCGTTTTCACTAATGTATTCAGGAAGTTGCTTGTACTCCCGTTTCCTCCATCGAATACAGTGATGTTTCCTAAGTTCATGTGTTCGAATGCCTTCACCTGTTCGCCGGCAATTTCCTTCCACTGGTCTACCATCTTGTATTGGATAGCGATAGCCGGATTTGATTCGGCTGCTCTTACCATTGCTTCGAAACCTTCTGCTTCGGCGAGCAATGACTTTTTCTTACCTTCCGCTTCTGCTTCCAATTTTAACTGGATCGCTCTGGCTTCCGCTTCCGCCTGTGCCAGAGTCGCTTTTGCGCGGGCCTCTGCTTCACGGGTAATCTTCTCTGCGATAGCATTCGCCTGCAGGATAGCTTCTTGCCGGGCAATTTCGGCAGGAACAATTTTTTCTGCTTTCAGTGAAGATTCCACTTTTTTGGCTTTCGCTTCTTCCACTTCTTTCTGAGCAATTTCGCGGGCAGCCTGTACGGCAGCTTCCGATCTGGCAGCAGCTTCACCGGCTTGTTTGTCGGCGTTGGCTTGTGTCACGGCTAGTTCGGAGTTTGAAAGAGCGACTTCCTTTTGTGCTTCATTTCGTCCGATAGCAGCCTTCTTACCGGCTTCCGCTTGTTTGATTTCCATGTCGGAGTTCAGTTCGGCGATGCGGCTTTCCTTTTCGGTATTTGCCTGTTCGATGCGGATGTTTTTCTCCGCTTCGGCTTTGGCAACCTGCGCTTCTTTCTCTGCGTTGGCAATCGCTACTTGGGAAATTCTGTCCTTGTCTGCATTGGCAACAGATATCTCCTGCAATTTCTTGGTTTCTGCAATGGCGATATCCTGGTCTTTGCGGGTTTCTGCAACCTTCGTTTCACGTTCCTTGATTTGAGTCGCGATTTTGATAGCACCGAGTTTTTCCTGTTCTTCGATATTAGCTTGTGCTTCGTTCTGGGCCTTGCTCTCGGCTTCCTTACCCAAGTTCACGATGTAGTTGGCAGCATCGCGGATATCGCTGATGTTGATATTCATCAGATACAAACCGAATTTGCGGAGTTCCGTGTCGATATTGTCTTTTACTTTAGAAAGGAATTTATCGCGGTCGGAGTTCAGTTCTTCGATTGTCATGTCGGCTATGACCAGACGCATCTGACCGTAAACGACATCTGTAATCAGATTCTGTTTGTCGTCCATGGTCAATCCCAGCATACGTTCGGCGGCGTTTTGCATGACTTCGGCATCGGTGCTGATAGCAACAGTGATTGTAGTCGGAACATCTACACGGATATTTTGTGCGGAAAGTGCGCCTGTCAGTTTGCAGTCGATCTGCATCGGCTTCATTGACAGAAATTCGTAGCCTTGGATAATCGGCCAGACGAATGCGGCACCACCGTGGTATAATTTAGCAGATTTCTTTTCTCCTCCCGTCTTACCATATACAACGAGGACTTCGTCACTCTTACATTTGCGGTAGCGTGAAAGGATACCGATGAAAGTGAGCAGGATAACCGCTACTAATATAGCGGCCATGATTAGCATTTCTTGTGTCATAAATTTGTGTATTTAGAATAATTATTGAATATACAATGTTCCGTCCTGATATCTGGTGATAACGGTACGGTCTCCGGTTTGATAAGCTTTTCCCGATTCGGAGATGACGTCTACTTCGCGCATTGCTCCGTCACGGTTGGTTTGTACAGTGTATTTGCTGTCGCTTTGTTTGAAATAGATGGTACATTCACGTCCCACAAGCTGGTCTGTCTGTTCCGTGCGGTTGACTTGTTGCAGTTGGTAGGCTTTCTTATACAGAAACCAGGCGGCAAAAACAAAGAATAACCCTACCAGAATACCGACAACGTAACTTTGGATTTCCGTGTTTCCCGCCAGATACATATACCAGCCGAATCCGATTCCGAAGTGGGTAAGTCCTTTAAAGGAAACCACACTGCTGATGTCGGTATCTACGTCTACATCTGCATCCAGATCTCCGAAAAAGATAGATAATACGAATTGGATGAGAAAGATTCCCGTTGTGACAAGAGCGATGATGAGAAAAAAGGTATGGCTCATAGTAATTCTGTATTAATATAAAGTCTCTAGTTATAATACCTCAAATATACGGGTTTATGGGAGATAAACAAAGATAATTCATAAAAAAATCCCCACCCACTCAGCGCTACTTTCACAAGCTGCCTCTGAGTGGACTGAGGAACACAAACAAAACAAACAATTTCTGTGTAATTCTTTTATATCTAGTTATGAAGCTTATACTCTTTGACGGCTTCTATGCCGTAGGACAGTCGAGTATAAGCAGTGAGTCTTCACACAGCGTAACGGAGCATTTTTCCAGGACGTTGAGATCGATCTCTATTTTTATTCTACCGCAGACATCTTGCACTTTGTGTTTAAAGTCTACAAAACCCTTCACGAATTTCTCTATCCGGTTGGCTGAATGTTCGTATGCATACCAGTGCCCGTTTTCTTCAAACAGATACGCTTGGCGTATATCTGTTGATTCTAGTTGTAGGATGTCTTTCGGTGTCATAATGTGGCGTATTAAGTATTATTTTAAGTTGATATTAAAGGTATAGTTGTTGTTGCGGTAAAGAGAATAATCATCACTTGTACCCGGAGCGTTAGCGCCTAGTTTGATGGTATAGGTGTATGGGATAGTCTTTTCTACTTCTACTTTTTCTGTGATTGTGCGATCTACCCACTTGTAGTAGACGGGGATCCCTCTACGAGCTATGTATTCCTTTCCTGAATCATAATCAATGAAACCACCATATTGTCTGCTAGGGTCTGGATTAGACTTAACTGTGCATTTTATAGCGCCTCTATCGCTCTCATCACATTTCACAGTAACTTGAATTGTTTTTTCTATTTCTTCTGTTACAGTAGTAACCTTATCAGCTTTTACAATAAGTACTGTCTCTTTTCCGCTTTCCGGTGTGATATTTTCTCCTGTAAAATAGTAACAAGTGATTGGGGATGAGCTAGTCACTTCTTTATCTTTAAAAGTATTATCTTCGGGAAAATCTACATAAATATTTTCCTCACTACCTACCTTCATGGGTGAATAATGACTTTTAATGACTGCATTCTTTAGTTGTAATCGAAGATTGCTTAATGTACTTTCACTATCTACTGCTTTAATTACAATATCCAAACGAGCCGCCATACGTCCCAATGTGATATTAACCGGATGTGAAGTACTTAATGTACCTTGATAGAAACCATACATAAACATCTTGGACGGTAAACCCAATTTGGCATCTGTTGCATTTCGGTTGATAGGCAACGTTAAAAGTTCTTTCTGTAATAGTTGCAGTGTCTTTGGCCATGCTCTGTTGTCATTATTTGGGACAGAGGCAGTTGAAGGATTGTTACCACCAACTGTTCCTTCAAGATTGGCTATTAAACAAAGTGTTCCTTTGTTACTATCAGTAAGCGTTAATCTTGCAGTATAATCAGTTGCTAATTCTCCTTTATCATTCAAATGAATATATTCTGTATCGCTTTCTACTAATCCCCCTTCTTCATTATAGTGCAATAACCATAGATTGTACATCGGATTTTCGATTTGTAAATCTATCGGGTTGGCAGAACGTGTTTCTTCTACTGTGAAATCCGTAGTCTGTAAATTGAGTTGTACGGCGATCTGGTCTTCTCCAAGTTCAATCGCCGGAGTTTGATCGTCGGATATCATCCATTCCTCTTCGGATGAGCAGGCTGCTAAAAACAGACAAGCTATTAAAGTATATATTGCGTTTCGTTTCATGATTTTCTTCTCCTATGTTTATTTATCGGGATCTATGTCAGCTGTCCAGGAAGACTCCTGCCAGTTGGCCACTGTAATGCCGTCTTTTATATCAAGTGTTACGGTGTAATTGTATGAATATCCCGGTAGGAACTGTTTGCCTACAATAGAATAGGTAAATTGTGTGGGGACGTCATTTACCAATACATTCATAATAACTATTACCGGGGTAGAACGGCAATCTGTAGGCAAGATACCCGTTTCTCCTTGCAGGATTCCTTCAGATGTAGTGATAAAACTTTTGGCCGGAACATAAATTCGATTGTATTTATCTCCTAATTTAGACAGCATATTGTCTCCTACGGTATAGTTATTTCCCGTGGTAGGATCTATTTGTATACCGTCTATTTCAACACCCGCCTGCATGATAGATAAATGAGCTATTTTATCAGTCCCCTTAATTAAGAACTTCATGCGGGAAGTTACTTGCATCAGTGGATTTAGAAGAATAACTCCTTCATTACCAGAAACCTGACAAGTAGTAGATTCAGTTTGTGTCCAAGCATTATTGGTCGCTATCACATATTCTCCGTTTTTAATCATGCATGTGCCATCTTTATAGGATGCCTTCGCTGGTGAAATAGCACTAAATGTATATGTACCCGGATTTAAGAATAATGGAGTCTTGTTTACATCCTCTTCCTTATAATTCCCATTTTCATCAAATTGAGAACAAGGATAAAGTGATTGGACACCACCATCTCCGGTCTTTACAACATAGCCTTGTGTTTGCGTAGTTGTAGCGCCTTTTGCGAAAAGCCATAATGTACTACCTTCTGAAAGGTTCAGAATCTTAACTCCGTTTAATGCTGAGTTATTGGTAGCACGGGTGTTGCTTTCGGGTGCATCTTTTCCGGACATAATGGCATACTGACCTCCTAATTGTACTGTTACCGGTACTTTGCCTTCATTCGGCAGAGATCCTCCCTCTTCATCGGACGTACAGGCTGTTAGTAACCCAACCGGTATGAGAAGAAGCATTAGCTGTTGTATATAATTCCTTGCTTTCATATCTCTTTTATTTGTTTTGTTCTTAATTCACATTTTTATCACGTACACAACGTACGGAACAACCATAACCACGCCGTTCTTGATCCCACGTATATAGATATCTATGGGATTCATCACCACTAAACTTTATGCGGAAACTCCATGATTTATTATCTCTTGTATTTGCTGTAGATGTATGATAAATCGCTTCACTTCCGGCATATATCAGAGCTGCTCCGTTTCCGTCTACATGTATATATCCGCTAATTGGTAGCATGAGTGTTTCTACCGGATTATCCCAATCTGTATAATCCTTGTTGTAATTCTCTTTTGTCAGTGTACTATTTTTGTCCGCAGGATAACGCGAAATAACAAGTACTGAACGATATCCTTGTGCATCGCCTCCCGTGTCACATTTATCTTTATCAATTGATGTATTTCCTACACGTTTAATTTGCCAACGTACTCGGTAAGCATTGGGTGTTCCTTGGCGTTTGATTGCGTAGATGGTACCCCACCTTTCTGTGGAGGAAGGAACTCCTACATATACTGCTTTCTCATTATGAACATCATAATTTACGGTTGTACTGTAAGTTCCACTATGATTTAAAAAAGTTATATCTCCTGCATCTTGGCTGCTTGGAACAATTGATAAAAATTCATCTTTAGTAGGTAGTCTCCAACCTTTCGGACAAGGCTGATTTATTGGGTTATCCCAATATGTGGCACTTACATTATGATCGGAAGCCCAATCTCTACTATAGTATTCATTTGCTGAAGAACTGAATTTAAATACCTTTGTTTCTCCCGGATCCTGCGCGCAATCACTATAGCCGTAGCTTTTATCAGTACGTTGTGCATCGTTATAATGCCCGGGAACGTACGGGAAAGGTTTAGCATTATCAGGTTTATAACTACTAGTTTTATTTGCACCATTACAATCAGGGACTGCATTGGTAGGATCTTCCACATTAGGATCTAAGCAGCTGCCATTCAAGTAATAAGGAATACTACGCCCGAATTGGTAGTAGAATCCCCGCGAAGCTTCCCAGCTTTGAATGCTTTTTGTTGCATCGGCATTTGTAGCTCCTAAGTTTCTATCCATCCATGTCACACTGCCGAAGGTAACCGAGCTACCTATTTGTGTATCCTCGTAATCCGAGTTGTCGTCTATCCAGTCGTATACACGAGGAATTACGGTTACTACCATGGTTGTCTGAGTCATGGTCAGTACGATATCATATTCATAGTTTGGTTTAAACTTGAATGCTTTGTATTTTGGGTTTTTATTATCAGTTGTATTTTCTACGTCTACTTCTTTAATACGATATGTAGTTGTCTTTTCGTAGTCATCCACTTTCGTTGTTACTTTCAGTCCTAAAGCATGAGAGTCAGTGTCTGTTCCTCTGGTAGGGAATGTCATTGCTGAAAAAATTTCATTTTTAGCTGTTTCTTCATTAATTTCAATCTCTTTCTTGTATACAGAATGTGTGTGGTCTGTATTATCAATTCTTGTATCTGTTGCGCTACTGAACTCTCCGGTTGCAAGACTTAAGTCGCCGGATAAATAGTCTATTAGTTTTACTTCTTTTAGAACAACGGTGGAATTGGCTAATTCTTCATTTTTTTGTGCGTAGATATGAAGTTTGGATAAAGTATGCTCAAAGTTCAATTGTAATTTTCCTGAGTTTTTGTAGGTTTGATTTTTAAGATTACCCGCCCACATCACATCGGTTAATGCCCCGTTTTCATAAGAGACATAACAAGTGGGAGCGCTGTTGTCAGTATTATATTTTATTTCCGGTACATACTCTTTATCACTCAGAGTTACTGCATAAAAGTTTAAACTATGATTATTGAATTTATTGTTTCCGTCGAATGATATAGTGTGTTCATTTGTTTCAGTACCTTCTATTGCGTTCTTGCTTGGGGTTTTCTGTAGATAATTAGCATTCCAGTTGTCATTTTCGACAGCGAATAACTGGTATTTTGTACCTGCCTCAAATGCTTTCTGATCGTCGTCGGCGGATACGTCTGCTCTCGTATAGATGCTTGGAAGGCCCGAGAATTGAAAAACTCCATTCCCTTCTGCAGCACTATTATCATAAGTGTCTTCTGTACATGCTGCGAATGCTGTTATGGATGCAATCACAAACAAACCGTTGATTATGTTATTATATCTCATCATGGCTTAATTGTTGTTTTGGATGTTTTTATTGTTTAGTCGGGTTAATGGGGACTGTGATTAATCCTCCTGCTTTCCAGGGTGCTTTTACACCTGTAAGCGTAAATGAATCTTGGGTGAAGTTGATAACCACTTCATAAGCTTCTCCTGCCTGTGCTATTGATACCGGAGTCTGATTATTAGCTTCCAGTAGTTGTACATTCATCTCTCCATAGTTGGTTTTAATGTTATCTGTTGAACCTACGGGGGTCATTGTTGCTTCCAGATTGAAAGAGAGTTGCCCGTTATTGTTGGCTGGCATATTTAGATAACAAGTGCCTATGGTATATTCTTGATCGATGTCAGTCAAATATTGATCGGGAACGTGTAATGTTAAATCATTCTCAATAGTTTCTTGTGCTCCGGCAGCTACATAGGTCTCTTTATTATATTCCCATTTGTTAATGAGATATGATTTGCCGAGTGTTACTTTTACATCGTGTACAAGTTTACTGCTCTGCATCTTTTTGTCACGTTTGGCGTAGAAAGTGACTTTAGTTAACAGATGCTTGAACTCTAATGGTGATTTATTTGAAAAAGGACTATTTTTATTTCCTTCTTCCGTTTGTGAGGCGAGCACATCAACGGTTCCTGCCGAAATGGTTGAACTCAAAGCCAGTTGTTTATAATCATCGGATACCGTCAAACGATCACTTGGAGCGTAACCTATTGCATATACCGTAGTACCGTTTGGATAAGGTATTGCTGTGTCATATGCATCTTCTTTGTAGTTATCAATTCCTGACAAGTTATCTGTTGAGTTATAATAATTATAGTCTGCTCCTGTGAAAAATGCAACCTTGAATGTCCCATTATCATCGAGCCCGATCATGCTTTCACTGGAACGGGTGAAACTTATTTCTATGTTTTTGTTGCTAACGGGCAAGGAGTCGTCTTCTAGTATACTATTGCAACTGCTGACGCTAACTGCTGCTATCAGGAGCAATCCATTGATGATGTTATGTTGTCTTATTAGTCTCATAGTTATACTCCTTTTATTAATTATTTCCGGTTTCAACATCAATTGTGGTCCGTCCTTTAAGAACCCATGGTATCATGGTTGTATTTACTTCGATTGTTTTATCAGATTGTAGAGTATTGAATGCAGTAACATTGATTATGTAATAATTGTTACGTATAATTCCGGACGCTACGCTAAAATCTGTCGGTGAGTTCACAAATGTTTCATAGTACTGCCAACCACCTTCGTAAGTGATAAAGTCATTGACGGTAACAGTCAGCCCAGACTCTCTCAAGTAATCAATTCCGGTACTTATATTGCTGTAACACATATCTTTCATACTTGTCGGGACCTTTTTGCAGGTATAGAAAGTGCCGTTACCGGATAATCTGTTTTTGGCTTCCTGTTCGGTCAAGTTGGTCTCTCCGTCTATGTTTTTGGGGGTAAACTTGGCGGCGACTTTCAAGTAGGTTGCCACTTTTTGAGCATCGCTGAAATCATTTGAACTCTCAGTATCTATGTTTATTGTATTTTCCAGACAATAAATCCCTTCTGTATATCGCTTGTCATCTTCTTCTATTCGCTGAATATCATATTTTACAGCATTTTCTCCAGCAGTCACGTTGGTGGCTGTAAAAAAGTTAGCGTCATAATTTGCTGCCAGTGTCGTACTCATCGGGAAGTTCGGATCTTCATTGTTCGCTTTTTTGAACGGGAAAAACTTCTTATTGGTTGTTTCTAAAATATAATGTACGTCACTCAATCTGATATAACCGTTATCTTTGGTCAAGTTTACATATTCTGTATCGCTTTTTGTAGTGCAAGTCAACAATACTTTGGACATAACACGAGTCAAAGTTGCTTTGATTCGTGTCATTTTATGCTCTTCAATATTAATGATTTCACTGTTACTGCCTTCAGTAACAGCCTGACCGGTCATTAAAAAACTGTTATCTTTAGTGATGTCTCCTATATTGTTTATCAGTTGTTCCGGATTATGATCAGGAGCTGCCTTGATCGATTCTATTTGTGTATCTGTCATATTAGCTGCAACGAATATTTTTTTGTTGCCAATAGATGTATTTACGACAAAGTATAGGAATTCATTTTCCAAATCTTCTCCGGTGATTGTTTTATCTTGAATGTTGGTACCATTCGTATCCATAATAAACAATGTGAGCTTACGGCACTTGCTTTCTTCTGTCGTACCGGATAATGTTTTTTCTCCGTCAACTGCCCGTGTGCCTATTTGTGGCATGCTGATAGATAGCATTAATTGAGCTTCAATTTGCGGTTGCATCTCCTGTTTTTCAACGAACTCATCTTGTGAGCATCCTGAAAAACCGGCAATAGCTATCAGAGCAACTAGAAGATTATATGTTAATTTGAGGTGTCTCATTATCTCGTTTATTTAGAGTTCGAAATCGTTAAGCTGAATGACCCAACCGTTTATTTGTATGACGGATTTGATTAGCGCCATATTCTCGTCAACGAAGAATATCATACTGTAACGGTCTTCGCGATCCAGATATTCCTGTAATTCCATATCTTTATAATGCTCTTGTTTTAGCATATTCAGATATTTAATCATATCCAGATTTTTAATAAGTTGTTCTCCCGTTTCTGTATTGGTGATATTCAGCTCCGGTTTTTTATCTTTCATGAGTCGTCCTACACTCAGTTCTGCAATAGCTGCCGGATATTCGCTGTCTGTATCTTGTGTGAAAGCGCGTGATGTTATGTACTCTTGTTCAGTGGCAAATGGTTTATACGTCAACATGTTGTCCGGCAACAAAGAGTTGTCATAGTTCATGTATCCGTTTTCATCATATATTGTATACTTAAGATTTTCTTTTTTTAATGCTCTGGTGACAGGCTGGTCAGGGTGTTGATTTACCTGTGCTACAACAATGCGGATATTGTTTGTGTTCTTCACTAAAGAAACTTCAGTAATACGTTCTCTGCTGTTTCGGGTGAAAGCACCTTTTTTAACTTCTCCGTGCCACAGTGAAGAAAGTTCCTTTTCAACAATATATTTGTCTTTTTCATCTTCCGAACGTGTAGGAACGGCTTCTTCTCGCAGAGTTTTTACCTTTAATTCTGTGATTTGAGATGTTTGTGGATATAACACAGGCACTGCGAACGACTGGTCGTCTAATCCTGCCCATGCAATTAAATGGTATTCTCCCGGATCAAAATCCAGGCTCATGGAATAATTACCATCTGCCAGCATTTCTCCTTGGTCTGTTTTGTAATATACCATATTTCCATTGTCGTCAAAAGCATAAAGTGTGACGGTTCTTACTTCTTGAGCGAAAGCGTCTACTTTCTCCATATTATAGTCATACTTGAACTTTACCAAATATTTGATGCTGCAATCGCCTTCATTGTAATCCAGGACAGAGTCGCAGGATGCCATTGCACCAGCCAATACTGCAAGTAACAGTATCTTGTTTACTCTTTTTTGTATGGTGGTCAGTATTCGTTTCATTTTCTTTGTTTTATGCTTTTGGGGGAGTCTGTTTTGTTTACCTTATTATATCAATAAAGAGAACTGGTTTGGAAAGGGAAGTTACCCCTTCCCAAACCAGTTTATTGTTGTGTGATGCAATTATAAAATGATGTCTACCAAGTTTATTGTCCAAGGAAGAACCTTGACTTCTATATTCAGACTTGCTGGGTCCGGAGTGGGAGTCGGAGTCGGTTCGCCTAATTTTGTAATGCTTGATACATTCAGCTTATATACGTTGTTTCTAACGATTGTTTTATTGCTTGCAGTATTTGTGTAAATATCTGCAGTGTAGTAGCATTTACCATCTTCGTACATCTTGATAGGAACTCCTGCTGCTCTGAAATCAGCAGCTTTGCTTTCAGCTGTTAAGCCGTTTGCAGTAAGCATATTTCCGAATTTAGCGGCTAATGATTCAAAACTTGTATATACTTCATTTTCTGAAGTTACATAGAAAGTAGCAGCTTCTGTTTCCTCACCCCATGTTGCAACAGCTTCGTATACAACACGTGTGTTGTTTGCATCTTTGTTTTCCAAACAGTATGTGATGTTACTATTTGCATCGGGGGTTGACTCTTGCACATTACCAACAATATCTTTGGATACGTAGTCCCAAGTAGCTTTGGCTGCGTCATATGCTTGGAAGAAGTTTGATTCGATTGGAGTCGTATTTGCCAGTACATAAGTATCTTGCTGCAAATTAACGAATGAGTATTGTCTTAATGTAATATTCAGTTTTTTACCATATATTCCCGGAGTAATGTTTTCAAATGCAGTAGTTTTTGACTGTTCTACCAGTTTGGCGGCTGCACGTTCAACATTAATTCTGGCAGTTGCCACTTCTCCTGCTTTAACAGTTACTGTTTTTACTTCGCCCTTTTCATTACTCATTAAGAATGCCCCGGGTTTAGCAACATAACCTGTAAGTCCGTCTAAAGTGCTAACGTAATTAGCGCTTGCTGTCATACTTGCATAGGGTGTCGTAGGTTCTCCTTGTAGGTTTAAAATAACGTAAATGCTAGCTTCTCCGGCAGAAACAGGAATACCATCTTTCAAATATAATGTATTATCATTTTCGCCAATTCTGAAATCTTTATATTCATAAGTATGTATATCTCCATTGACAATTACTTTAGCTGTTTCAAAAGTTTGCTCAGAAGTCAGCCCCTCTTCTGTTGCGCGAGTTGTTACTGGATAAGAAATGCCTAATTGTATTAAAGCGTTTTCTGTACCTTGCACCTGACCGTTATCTACGGTTTCATCATTTTCGTTGCTACAAGCTGTCATGGCAACTGCTGCCAAACCTGCTAATAATAAGTTTCTAACTTTCATTTTTGTTTTGAGTTTAATGCGTGATGTTATGATTGTTTTTTTGTACATACTACATTTATATGTAGTTATGTTGATTTTAGAGTGGAAAAGAGTCATCTAAAGGATGGGGGACCGATTGTTTTATAAAAAACATCATTTCTTTTTCTGATCGGAAGCCCTTATATATTATAAGGTGAAATAACTAACTTCCAGTTGGAGGGATTTTGTTTGTTTCTTATAGGCAATGTTTCTTTTATTTGTTTATTACTAAATTTTTGTCTTGTTTGTTTTAAGGAATCTTTTTGTTCCTTATCGACATTGCAAAGTTATGGGAGAAATGTAAAACTATTGATTGGTGTTTTTTTCAATTTTCAAGGTGAATTTTTCAATCTTTCAAATGTTACTTTTAGGGTGGGTGAATTAGTCATTTTGTGAATGATTTGTTGAGGAGATGAATATTATACCGCCTTTCCTTTTCTTTTTCCACTGTTTGTATTATATATTTTCTTCAACTTATTCTGCGCAATAGAATAAATTTTGCAACTATTTAGGCGGGATGGAATGATTTGTGTCTTTTTCATTCTGTTTTGAATGATTTATTGCTGCTGTTGTCGTGTTCATAGTAGACTGCGTTACGTGGAACAGGTGGATGATCTCATCGTTACAAGAATACTTTCTCACCTTAGTGAGAATTAATTCTTATCGAGGTGAGAATATTTTCTCATAATGATGAGTATTTTTTCTCACAACGGTGAGAATTGTTTGAGAATTTAATGAAGCGTATTTTGCTATGTATTAATTAAATAGCGAGTTTGTAACCGTGCTGGATAAGTTCGAATCTGTAGTAGCGGAGACTAATATTTCGGATAAGGCTACTTTGAAATAAATCCCTCAAATTGGCAAACTGAAATAATATATTAAATCCCCAGGAAAATAATGTGAGCCGTTACTTGATAGATAAGAAAAAACGCATTGCCTTCTCAGGTGATGCGTTTCTTGATTTGGGGTTAAAATTTTAATTATAAATCATAGGGGGGACAAATACTGTTTGTCTGTGCTATTGTTTTTTGTTATTCTAAGGGGTAATTTTGTTTCTTCTTTAATTCTTTCAAGTTGGCGTCTGCTTGCTTTATGAGACCGGCAGCTTTAGCTGCATTGAAATATTTTTCGGCTGTGTCTAAGTCTCCTTCTATCATAGCGATAATTCCTAGATTGTTCTGTGTCTCTGCGGCTTTTGGATTAGCTTTAGCCAGATATCTCTTAGCGGTTGTCATATCACCACCTTTTTGTATTTCCATTGCTCCGGCATTGAGGTTGGCGATTGGATCATCCGGAAACATTGTAGCGGCTACTTGGAAAGAATGGTTGAATTCTTCGCTTCCCGGTTCACAACTTTCTGCAATCCGGTAGATTTCCTGTAAACTCAATAATTGCGGGCGTTTATTAATTATCTCTTTAGACTCTTCAAGACTGAGACCGCGTACTGTATAATTGACCGTATAATCTGAATGACGGAGTGCAGGATAACATTCTACCAATATATATTGGTATGTCTGAGGTCCAACTAGATTAGCGATATCGCGTTCCTTCTTATCAATGTTTATGCTTTCATCATCTATCAAGCGAAGAACTTCCTCCTTTTTCTCTATTGATGAAGCGGAAACAAATTTGCGGAAACCTTTCCAGTCCTCCGGGGTATATTCCGAAGTGATGAGCTTCTTATCGAAATTGTAATAACTGGTCACATAATCTACAAGAGCCTGGGTACGATTCTTTGCCAAACGGGTATTGTTGGCGTAGCTGCCTTCGGGTGAAGCGTAACCGTGAATCTTTATACCGGTAAGAGTTGTATATTTGTCGTTGCGCACGGTATCGATTGTTGCACGTATTTTTGCCAACTCACTTGTGTTACGACGATACTCCGGATAGATGATGATTTTGTTGACTGGGAAATCCAGAAATGCGCTTCCTTCTACTGCACGATATTTTATGTCTTCGGCTTTTGGAGTGATATAGGCTATGGAAGGTTTTACTTTCAGTGGTAAAATGTTCAACTGGGTGATTAATTCACCGCTGTTCTCCTCCAGGATGTCACAACAACCACATAGGTCTATATTCAGTTTCATGTTTGCATTGCGCATCCATGCTTCGAATGGCATTTGTACCAGATAGTTTATTTTTTGTTCCTGATGTTGTTTGCGACGTATAATGGTATAAGTGTTCTCGGGAGTCTTGTGGTTTCGTTGGTTGACAATGTCGCGTTTGCGTCCATACACTACAATAGAAGACAACACCTTGGTCTTTCCGTTTGCCTCAAGAAATGGAGTCAATGTGGCTACATTGTTGGATTCCAGTTTCAGGTTTTCTTTCAAGACTATGTCCAGATTGATAGTTAATACATTGTTATCTTCACTGCGTGTGATAGATTCTTTCTCTATACGCACTTGATCTTTATAGAGAGTCTGTGCTTTCCCGCCTAATATAGGCAGCAGGCAGAAGAATATGCATAATATCTTTTTCATATTTGTTTTGTTTTAAAATAAATAGATTAAACTGACGGCGGCTTTTGTAGGACCTACATAGTTCTTATGTCCTTCCTTGACTTTTTCACCGCACGTCTTACATTCGAACTGCTCATACTTGACACGCGCGTAACCTATACCGATATTTCCTTCAAGATTCCAGTGCTTGCCCAGAATCCATTGATAACCGTAGGAAACGCCAAATCCGTAAAAGTGTCCTTTGAAACGGTGGTCTTTCAATTCGGGCCAGATGCCCCATGGCATATCAATGGCTGCTGCCTGATAAACGCCTCCATGAAGGTGTGCACCTACGAAATGACCGTTGAATTTATCACAGAACCAATATCGAAGTTCCGGTTGGAAGGCAAGCATCTTCATCATCTTCTGATCTTTGTATGTCCAAGGGTTGTAGTTGGCATACAAGTCCAGAGTTAGTTTCTTACTTAAACCGACTTCGGCTCCAAGATTGATAATTTTAAGCGCGTCCATTACGACATTGGTTTTTACTCCGACTACCTGACTATATAATAAGGTAGAAGCAAACAGGGTAACGAATAAAAATAAGATTCTTTTCTTTTTCATCGCATGATGGGTTTTGTTTGTTGATGTTACAAAAGTAGGCATAATGCAGATAGCTGTTGATTGGCAGATTCATCTTTCTTGTCTTTGTCTTCAATGGAAATTGATAAGTAGAGTGGTGAATAATTCATTTATAGGTGGTTAATCATTCGTTGCTATTAATTGGTGTTTTTTATCCTTTGTGATGAATGATTTGCGCGTGGGTGGTGTTTAATACTTGTAGAACTTAGTCAATCGCTTGAGTAAGCTGTATTTCATTCGTTAAAGAGTGGTAATTCATTCATTTTTCTTTTCAGAAAGTTTTCCTTATTGAATAAAATGCCTATGTTTGTAATGTACAAACGAACAAGGAAAGATAAATAAGACAACTTAAGTTTAAGATTCCCCTCCTAAGGAACATGAATAAATAAACAATTAAAAGTGTAAAAAGACCGCGAACTGATAAATAACGATTCGCAAGCAGATTAAATGAATAAGTAAAATTTAGGAGGAACTAATATGAAATCAATTAAATTCTTTTTCGCATGTGTATTGGCATTAACTTTTGTAGCATGTTCTAATGCTGAAAGTGACAGTTTTGAAGATAATACTTCAAACTTCGAATCCATGAAATCTTTATATGGTATTGAGTCGGCAGCTTACGATCAGAAAGCTGAGGAAATTCCTTCTGTTACTGCAGAGGAAATGGCAAGTGTGCTGGAAGCGCTTCGTCAGAATGGTAATACTGTCCGTAACTGTGAATCGGAAACAACAGAAGGATTTTATGGTGATGCTACTGATAAGAAAGCGGTGAAAATGCTTGCCGAATATCAGGCTCGTACAAGAAGTGGCGCTTTCGTTGAGCAATTCGCATTATGTGTATCATTGAACTTTAATATAGATAAAGGTGCGGTGTATTATATCGGTACTACTTACTCTTCTTCGACTGACTTATTCAGTTGGCAGGGATATGGCGCTTCTTTATCAACAACTGCTGACGGTAACAGCATCTTCAATTCTACTACTTATCTTTATTTCCGTGTAAGCGACCAGGGGAACTGTGTAGTAAAGGTACCGGTAAACTTCAAAGGTAGCTATAACTTTGCTGCCGGTCAAGGAACTTATAGCTTTACTCTGAAAGCTGCTAAATAATATCATAAGAATTTATTGCATTTAGGTATTAGTATAATATATATTATTAAGGAGTGTCTGTATGATATGAGTCGCTCCTTTGAATAAAAAAGAGGAACCAAGCAGCAAACAATATAATAATTGGAGATTGATTGCGTAATGAACAAAACAAACGGCAAAAGTCTTTCTATTTCAAAAGAATAGGAGGGCTTTTGTTTTATTGTGAATTATTTCTAAAAAATATTTGTTATGTGATTTGATGATAATTATTTTGTCTACCTTTATCGACCAATACACATGAACAAAATACTATTAAGATATGAGGAAATTCTTCTTTTTACTACTGGTATTGTCAGGTATTTTCCCTGCATATTCAATAGATACTCATTGGAATCTGGAACCGGTAGTAATCAAAAACGGAGTCAGTGACAATACTATTTATAATGTTTGTTATGGAAGTGACGGTTTTATATGGCTCTCTACTGATAAAGGAATTTCACGTTATGACGGATTTAGATTTCGTGACTATCCCCTCATTATGGGGATTGATTCTCTTTCCACTCCTCTGCATCAAGCTGTGAAAAAACTTTGCGAAGGTCCCGACGGTTTATATTATGCGTTACTTTTCCAAGGTGGAATTACTTGTTTTGATAAGGATATTGAAAAGTTTTTGCCGGTACGTTTTGATAAGCCTCTGGAACTGAAAGATATTCTGGATTTCTGCTGGAATGACGGGAGTTTGTATTTGGTTACTTCACAAGGTTTATTTGAATCGCGCATTGTTCGCAAGACAGAAGGAAAACATGATTTTGTGTTATGTCTTTTGAATCCTGAGCCTTTGGTAAGAGGAAAGGTTGCTCATCTTTGTAGTGATGGAAAAACAAATTTGTATTTCTCTGTTAATCAGAGGAAAGTGGTACATTATGATTTAGTGGCGAAAAAAACTTCTTTGATTAAGGAATACAGCGTAGTAAATAGATTGTTTTTAAAGCATGGTTATTTATGGATTTGCCGATTATGGGATGACATTATATGTTATGACCTTAAAACGAATGAGGAACGTGTTATCTCCATGGAAGGAAAAGATCAGTCTGAATTCTCTAATTCTTATGTTACGGATCTGGTTTTGAAAGATAACCGGACTTTTTATTTGACAACTTGGAATGGATTGTATAAGTTGCGCTTCGATAATGACAATCTGTGTAAGAGTCCGTTTGTGTTGACTTTGCTGACGAAGAATGAGAAGGCATTCCATTCGAGTATTGAGAATAAAATGACCAGCCTGTTTTGGGATGATAAACAACAAATTCTTTGGGTAGGTACATTTGGCGGTGGGGTCGTGAAATTTGATATTAGTGATAGTATGTACAGTAGGGTACGGCAGGATTTTGGCTCTCGGGTGGATGGTATGGTCGAAGATTCAAAAGGATATGTATGGTTGACCGTTAGCGATGGGGGGATTATGAAAAGTACTACTCCTGTGTTTTCGTTGGATACACATTTTGAACCTTGGAAAAAAGCATCAGGCTTTTCCGGACGCTTTCATATATATAAAGGTAAGAACGGGAATATCTGGTTGGGTAATAATTGGGGAGAGATTGTTATCATTGATCCATTAACAAATGAGGTGGAGTCCTTTCATCTGCAAAATAATAAAGGTGAGAGGATACAAACTGTTATTTATAGTCTTTGCCTGGACTCATGGAATCGTTTGTGGGTAGGCACTTCAAATGGGTTGATGCAGGTTGAACTTGAAACTCACGAATGCAAGAGCATTAAATTGCCTGAAAAAATAAAGAATGTATTTACAATAGCAGAGGATAAAGAAGGCAATGTGTGGATTGGGACGGATAGAGGTTTGAAAAGACTTGAAACGGATGGAGTACAAATTAGAGTAGAAGGAAATATTGAGAAAGAAAATGGACTGGAAGAGGCGGCTGTACGAACTATTTATGTAAATAACTATAATCAGATTTATGCAGCTTATTTGAATGTTGTTATCCGTATTGATGGAAGGGAGAAGGATAAGTTGGAAGCTATATACACTTTGCAAAACGGACTGACCAATGGACATGTAGGCTGTATGGTAGATGATCGTATCGGGAATACTTGGGCCGGAAATAATGTCGGAGTGATGACGATTAGAAATGGGCAGGATGCTTTCTATAATTATCTTTCGGTAGGTAATTGTAGTGCGGTATGCCGTTTGAATGATGGACGGTTGCTTTGGGCAAATTCTTGGGGATTGATTTTCTTTGATCCCTCTGCTACGAAAGCGGATTGTGAAAGAAGGCAGCTGATGTTGACAGATATAGAAGTGGGTGGAGAAACGATCTTGGCTGGGGAGAAACGAAATGGACAGTTGATTCTTTCAGGTTCTCCGGAACAACAGAAAAAGCTTGTATTCAATTCTGATAACAATGATTTCCATTTGTTCTTTTCCGATTTACGTTATGGGATGGCTGAACGTAAGATAGCTTATCGATTACTTCCCTTAGATAAGGATTGGAGAATGGTGCCACTTTCGGAAGGCTTATGGTTCAATGGACTGTCTGCCGGAAAATATACTTTGCAGGCGAAACTTGTATTTCCGGATGGTAAGGAAGGGGATGTGAATGAGATTCTTGTGGTTGTGAAAGATAAATGGTTTCAAACTATTTGGGCTTATATAGCTTATGTTTTGTTACTTGTCGCATTTTCTTGTTTTTTCTACATTTATTTTAAGAAGAAAGAGCAGCGTAAGCAGATGTACCGTGACCGGGAGCTGGTATTGAAAGAGAACTTGAGCCTGGAGAAGATGAAGCAGACTCAAAAGAAGGAGATAGAAGCTTTGCGGAACGGCTTGCTTATGTTGTTTGTACAGGAATTGCGTACTCCTCTTTCGTTGATCATTGCTCCGTTGAAAGAATTACAGAAAGACAATTCCCAAATATCGAACCTTTCTTTGCAGGTTGCATACCGGAATTCGCTTCGTATGGTTGATGCTTGTGATCAACTACTGGCTATATACCGACAGGGGAATCCGGAAACGAAGTTGGAAGTAGCTCCCTATTCGGTAGAAAAGATGATTGACAGTAGTGTTTTTGGAGTCCGTGATTTGTTGAAAGTATATCCGATTGATTTTCGTTGCGAGAAAAGGGTCAAGAAAGAACTAGAATTCTATGTAAATAAGAAGAAACTAGAATTTATTATTCATAATCTGTTGACAAATGCTTTCACTCATACGCATTATGCAGGAACAGTTTATTTTTCTGTTTGTGAAATAATAGAGAATAATGTGCATTATGTCAGTCTGACAGTAGAGGATAATGGAATGAAGAAGGTGAGAACTTCCGAGCAATTGATGAGTGAGAACGGGACGTTGGAGAATGATTTATCTGCCGCACAGTTAGGCTTTTCTATTATGCGGCAGATGATAGAGGCGCATCATGGAACAATCTTATTGGAAAGTGTTGAAGGAAAGGGGACAAAGGTAACGGTGAATCTTCCGGTAGATAGAGCCGTCCTGGAAAGTGAGCCGAATATATTGTTTATTGATCCGGAAGAACTGCCTGAGGTAGAACCGGAAGTGCTGGAGCAACTCAAAGCTGATTCGAAAATTAGCGAAAATCTAGGGAGACAGGGTCCAATACTTTTTCCGGGAGTATTGTCTCCTAAAGAAATGGCACAATCTGTGACAAATGAAGATAAAAAGACAATATTAATTGTGGAAGATCATAAAGATATTCGGCTTTATCTGAAAGTTTTATTTGGGAATGAATATAATCTGTTGATGGCTACTAACGGTCAAGAAGGGGTGGATATGGCTATGAAAGAGTTGCCGGATTTGATAATTTGTGATGTCATGATGCCGATAAAAGACGGATTTGAATGTTGCCGTGAAGTAAAAGAATGTCCGGAAACTTGTAGTATCCCTTTTATTATGCTGACAGCGAAGGTAGAGGATGACGATATTATCCATGGTTTGGAGTTGGGAGCAGATGATTATGTGTTGAAACCTTTCACACCCGGTATTCTGAAAGCGAAAGTTGGTAATTTGATTAATGGCCGTCAGACGTTGAAACAAATGTATGCAAAGTTATTTAAGTTACCTGGAGCAGATGCCGTTGACGCAGATGAAACAGAGCAGCCGGGAGAAGAAGAAGCAAAGGCAGAAGATCCATTTATCACTTCCGTAATTAAAATTGTAGAGGAAAATATCTGTGAAGCTGACTTTAGTGTGAAGAAGCTTGCATCGGAATTAAATATGAGTCAGCCGACTCTTTACCGAAAAGTGAAGCAAAGTACGGACTATACGATTATAGAACTTATCAGGGGAGTACGTATGCGTCGTGCGGGTGTATTGTTGAAAACGAAACAATACGGTGTGCAGGAAGTAGCTGAAATGGTGGGATATAATGATATTCCGACGTTCCGTAAACATTTTGTAGACGCTTTTGGTACTACTCCTTCTACTTATGAATAAAAAAATGAGTACTTTTGCACACGAAAACCCTAAAAACAGGAATTAGAGTGCAAAGGTATTTCATTTATTTGGCTTATGACGGAACCAACTATCACGGTTGGCAGATTCAACCGAATGGGATTAGTGTGCAGGAATGTCTGATGAAAGCGTTATCCACTTTTCTACGTTGCGAGATAGAGGTAGTGGGGGCGGGTAGAACAGACGCCGGAGTACATGCTTCTTTAATGGTGGCTCATTTCGATTATGACGGACTATTAGATACAGTTTCTGTTGCTGAAAAATTGAATCGTTTGTTACCTCCGGATATTTCTGTTTATCGGGTTTGTCGTGTAAAACCGGAAGCTCATGCCCGTTTTGATGCAACAGCAAGGACTTACAAATATTATGTGACAGCAGTGAAGTATCCTTTCAACCGGCAATATCGTTGGCGGATTTATAGTTCGCTGGATTATGAACGGATGAACGAGGCTGCACGTACCCTTTTTGAATATAGTGACTTTACAAGTTTCAGCAAGCTGCATACGGATGTAAAAAACAACATCTGCCATATCACTCATGCCGAATGGACAAAAGTGACGGATGATGAAGCTACTTGGGTGTTTACCATTCGTGCCGACCGCTTCTTGCGAAATATGGTGCGTGCCATAGTAGGTACACTGATTGAAGTGGGACGTGGAAAACTTTCTGTTGAAGATTTCCGAAGAATAATCGAGCAGCAGGATCGTTGCAAGGCCGGGACATCTGCTCCGGGACAAGCCTTGTTCTTGGTCAATGTGGAATATCCGGAAACCTTGTTTATATAACTAATAACTTATAACAATCTTTTATGTGGTTATTATTAGCTTTTCTCTCAGCCACTTTGCTGGGCTTTTATGATGTATTCAAGAAACAGTCGCTGAAAGATAATGCAGTGCTTCCCGTTTTGTTTTTGAATACTTTCTTTTCCAGTCTTGTCTTTCTGCCTTTCATCTTGCTGTCCGTGTATGAGCCGGATTTGTTGGGAGGAACAATATTTAATGTTCCTGTTGCTGGTTGGGAACAGCATAAATATATCATTATCAAGTCATTCATCGTGTTATCCTCATGGATATTCGGGTATTTTGGGATGAAACACCTTCCTATCACTATCGTGGGACCTATCAATGCTACTCGTCCGGTAATGGTGCTTATCGGAGCGATGTTGGTATTTGGCGAAAGGTTGAATCTCTACCAATGGATTGGGGTGATGCTGGCTATTGCTTCTTTTTTCATGTTAAGCCGTTCGGGAAAGAAGGAAGGAATTGATTTTAAGCATAATAAGTGGATATTTTTTATTGTACTGGCCGCAATAACAGGAGCTATCAGCGGATTGTATGATAAATATCTGATGAAATCTCTGAATCCAATGCTGGTGCAGTCATGGTACAATGTCTATCAGGTTTTTATCATGTGTCCTATTCTGCTTCTGCTTTGGTGGCCTAAACGGAAGTCTACCACACCGTTTCGTTGGGACTGGACAATTATCCTGATTTCCGTATTTCTTTCGGCCGCCGATTTCGTTTACTTTTATGCATTGAGTTATGATGATTCTATGATTTCCATTGTTTCGATGATTCGCCGGGGAAGTGTAATTGTTTCTTTCACTTTTGGAGCACTCTTCTTCCGTGAAAAGAATTTAAAAAGCAAAGCGATTGACCTTATACTGGTGTTAATCGGAATGATATTCTTATATTTGGGGTCTAAAAGTTAAAACGGCAGATTCATAATCTGACTATTATAGGTTAAATAAGATTGATATGAAAATAAATAGACTCGTTTCCGCTATATTCTTTTTTGTTGTAGGATTGTTTTCGCTGGCTTCTCTTCAGGCGCAGGAAGCTAAAACTTTGTTTGTGAATATCCCGGATTCATTAACTCCTTTGCTTACTAAAGTAAATCGTGAAGATTGTATTGACTTTTTGGAAAGCAAGATGAAAGCGCAAGTTGAAAACCGTTTTGGTAAAAAGTCGGAAATGACAGAGCTTGGTACGGATTATGTCCGTATGCAAATGTCTCCGCAAACATCTTGGCAGATGAAGGTGTTGGCACTGAGCGATACGACGAAAGTGGTATGTCTGGTCTCTACTGCTTGTGCTCCGGCATGTGATAGCAGTCTGCGTTTCTATACGACCGATTGGAAACCACTTGCAGATTCTCAGTTTATCTCTCTACCGGTGATGAGTGACTTTTTGAGTACTCCTGATTCGACAACTATTTATGATTTTGATGAGGCTCGCCGTTCTGCTGATATGTTGCTGATGAAGGCTGATTTTAGCAAAGATAATTCGGAACTGACTCTTACATTGACCACTCCTGACTATATGGCAAAAGAAACGGCGGAAAAACTAAAACCGTTCCTCCGCCGCCCAATTGTTTATCATTGGAAGAATGGAGTTTTCACTAAGTAAAATCTCCATTCTCAATTTTCTATTCTCACTTTTTTAAGCATTCATTGATGAATGCTACCATTTCCGGTGTATGTTCTTCTACGCTTTGAAGCAATTTGAATTGTGCTTTTGTACGTACCAGATTATGTTCGGGATATTTAATCTTGTAGTAAGTATCTCCATTGATATAATCGGCAAGGAAACGTACACATTGCATATAGGGGAATAAAGCTGCAGCATAGGGAAGATTCTCTATTTCAATAGGAGTCAGGAATGATTTTGCACCTTCCAGATATCCTTTGGTGAATGCTTTGAATATTTCCATATTGAAGTTTACACGATCAAGGTCTTTGTCGTCTTCATCACCGGTGTTGGCTCCCGTGCGTAGGAAATCTCCGTAATCAGAGAATATGAAACTAGGCATTACCGTATCCAGATCAATGACACAAAGCACTTTTCCGTCTTCATCGAACATCATGTTATTTACTTTTGTATCACAGTGGCATACACGTTTAGGAAGTTTGCCTTCGCGGTACAGACGTTCTGCCTTGCACATTTCATCCGCCCGTTTTTCTATTTCATCCAAATAATACTGCACTTCTGCTACGCGTCCGGCTGCGTTGGTTGCAACGGCGTCACGTAATTGTTTCAGGCGGAACTCCATATTATGGAAGTCGGGAATTGTTTCACCTAAAGTCTCAGGAATATCAGCCAGCATAGCCTGGAAGTTACCGAATGCCTGTCCGGCATAATTAGAATATTCCGGATTGACGGTTTCGTATGTCTTGGCGCGAGGAATGAAAACCATTACACGCCAATAGCTGTCGCCGTCGAACCAATAAGTCTTACCTTCTTCAGTAGAAAGAAAGGATAAAACTTTACGGTCAATATCCGATTCTCCGGCTTCGGTCAGTTTCTTACGGATATGGCTTGTGACAGCGGCAATATTGGATTGAAGCATTTCCACATTCTGAAAAATGGCATGGTTGATGCGTTGTAGAACGTAGTCGGGAGCATCTGCTTCCTTGGTGTTTACTTTGTAAGTGTCGTTGATAAGTCCTGCACCTAGTGGCTTGATTTCTTCCACTGTGCCTTGTACTTTGAATTTAGCAACAATGCTAGATAAATCTTTCATGGGTCTTTTCTTTAAAATTTATAATAAGGTTATTGATAATCATATTTGGCTACTTCATTAGCCTGGCTGGCCGAACGGACAGGGACTAGGGTGAAGCCCCAACTATAATCACGGTTAGCCGGTATCTGATGGAAGGGTTCCGGGCGTGCTCCCCAGCTGTCATATCCACCTACTCCTTGTTGTTTCATATCAACACAGACTTCTACAAAGTCTCTCGGAGTAATATCATTGACGTGATGCATTCTTCTCAATACATTACGCGCAGCCTTTTCGTCATGGTTGGCAACCTCTTCGGGGCTGAAGTTATTCCATTGATAGGGGTGGGGAAGGGCTTCTTCCGAATCGAAATCTTCGATAGAGTTGCGTAAAGCGTTGAAGCCGATAAGGCTGTCGGCAACAATAGCCAGGCCATTCCCTTTATCAGGAGATAGAGCAATCCAACGGGTATCGGTATGGTGTCCGTTTTCCTGCGGACGAACGTAGTTGAAGTACATCTTATCTGCCGTTGTCTTGTATACGCCAACAAGGGTACCATGATTACGGTCAATATAGTTTTCTTCCGGACCGCGACCGAAATATTGTACATTGTTCATTTGGGCGGGCAAACGGAAGCGTACACCGATACGGGGAACTTCCAGTTTGGAAGCTGCTTTGCGGGCAGCATCGCTTCCGGGAGTAAAGGTAGCCATACGCGTAGCTTCGGAAACTTCTGTTTCTGCTGCTTGCATATCCGTAGAAGTGAATTGGGCACTAACATTTACGATACCGCTCGGATAGATTCTGTAAGTGACAACATACAAGTTGCCGGCAGCTAACAAATAAGTGGCTTTTAGCGAGACAACTTTATTCTCAGTAGTCATCTTGACATCTGTCACATGGAAGTTTTTGCTTGATTGCTTCCATACCTGCAAACGTTTAGGAGCACCGTTACCATAGTCATTATCATTAGGAGCACGCCAGAAGTTAGGCTGAATGCCAAAACCGTCTTTGAAATATTCAGTTCCGTCCACTTTATATGAAGTGACTAATCCGCTTTTCTTATTAAATACAAAGTTTACCTTTGAAGAAGATACGGTTAGTTCATCACCTGACGTTGCTGTTGTCAGTGCAGGACCATTAGCTTTATAAATTCTTTTCTCTGCCTGAATCGGAAGCTGGAATTGGTCGTATGCTATTTCGTAGCCGGCTGGTATTAGCGGTTCCGGTTCTACTGTTGTCACACTGAAGTTTACAAAATATTCTGTCCCCGGTTGGGATTTTAAGCCGTTTACAGGTACAGTAAACTCTTTGGATGCTTGCGGAGCGATGTCTAAAGAAACTTTTCCGCTTTTTATTGTTTTGTTATTTGAGAGTACGCTATAATGGATCTGATACTTTTTCAGATTGGTAAAGTAAAAACGGTTAGTGATTCTGAACTTGCCGGAAGCAGCGTCAATTGCTTCAAAACCGACATTTTGATGTACATATTTTACTTCAGCCATAGCCGGGTGTGGTCCGCGGTCCGGGTTGACAAGCCCATTGCAAAGGAAGTTACCGTCACTAGGGGCGTTTACACCAAAGTCACCTCCATAAGCCCAGTATTCTCTACCATTTTTGTCTTTCTGGAGCAGACCTTGATCTACCCAGTCCCAAATATATCCTCCCTGAAGGTTAGGATATTTGTAAATAGCTTGCCATTGTCCCCAAAGGTTTCCGGTGGAATTACCCATTGCGTGTGCATATTCCGAAGGAGCTACCGGACGGTCGCTGCCGTTCTTGCCTGTGTTTTCCAACCAACTGGCACCTGGATATTGCGGAACATACATATCGGAGTTCCATTCCCATTGTGCGCGTTCATAGTTAACAGGACGAGCCATGATATTTTTGTCTGCTTCTTTCACCCACAAATATGTTTGATAGAAGTTGTATCCGTTTCCGGCTTCGTTTCCTAACGACCAGAAAGTGACACTCGGGTAATTCTTGTTACGTTCGAACATATTTATAGTACGGTCCATGTGCGGTTTCAACCATTCGGGGTTGTTGCCCAATGAGCCGCCTTTGCGGAGGTCGTAATACATACCGTGACTTTCGATGTTAGCTTCGTCATACACATAGAGCCCGTATTCGTCGCAAAGTTCGTAGAAACGGCGGTCTTGCGGGTAGTGGCAGAGGCGCACACTGTTTAAGTTATGCTGCTTCATGAGCTCAAAATCACGACGCATCAATTCCTCTGTAACGTAATGCCCTGTTGCCGGATTGTGCTCGTGGATATTTACACCTTTGAGTTTCAACGGTTGTCCGTTGATGAATAAGCAAACATACGGTTTGCCGTTAGCAGCCTTTTGTTCAATTGGTTTGATCTCAATACGACGGAAGCCGACATTGAAGGGAACTATTTCTGTAAACTTATCTCCGTCTTTGATGTACATCAGTAATTTGTAGAGATTGGGATGTTCGGATGTCCATGTTTTTACATTGGGGACTTCTATTTTCACTTCTTCAAAGAGAGGAATGGTTTGGTTCGCACCTATGGCGGTATTCATTTCGAAAGCAGCGATTACCTTATCGGTTTTCGGATCTAACACCTTATATCCGATAACATAATCTTTAGAGGGCTGTGAGGTATTGTTGCGGATATCCATTGCCAGTTTGAAAATACCGTTTTTATAAGTATCGTCCAGCGTGGATGTTACACGGAAATCTCTGATTGCTACTTTGGGTTGTGAGTAGATATACACATCACGTTCGATACCACTGATGCGCCAGAAGTCCTGACATTCCAGATAAGAGCCAGTGCTCCAACGGAAGATTTTCAGTGTAAGTACATTCTTGCCCGGTTTCACGTACGGGTTGATTAAGAACTCGGCAGGATTCTTTGAATCTTCGCTATATCCTACTTCCTTACCGTTGATATATACATATACACCGGATTTGGCTCCTGCCAAATGCAGATAAATGTCCCGTCCGTCCCAATCGGCAGGGATGTCTATATCACGGCGATATACACCCACCGGAGTCGCTTCCGGCAATATCGGAGGCTGTGGGTTGCGTGCTTTGAATTCATAACCATGATTTGTGTAGATGGCTACTCCATGTCCTTGTACTTCCCAGTTGCCGGGAACTTGGATATCATACCATGAGTCTGTACTGACGCTCGGATCAGTAATGTTGTCAGGAAGATCTTTGTAGGAATCTACAAAATAGAACTTCCATGTTCCGTTTAATAACCGATAGAACTTACTACGCTCAAATTTCCCGCTCAAGGCATCTTCACGATTGTCGTAAGTCATAAACGAAGAACGGGGATATTCTTTGTTAACAGCTACTACTTGCACATCTTGCCAATAAGGCTTTTTTGCATTATCAGCTACGGCACTGGTTACTATCAGGGAAAATATTCCCAGAAAAATGTTAGTTAATAAGAGGGGGTGTAGTCGAAATTTCATGTTTCTCAATATTGGTTTTTCATTTCGTTTTTATTTAACTTTAATATGGTCGAATCCTTCTCCATAAACTCCGATAACAGCACTTTGTGAAACAAATGCGTTAGGGTCTATATCTTTTATAAACCGGAAGATAATGGGGGATTCCCGTTTTTTAGCCAATACAAACATCATCTTCACTTCGCGTCCGGTATAAAAGCCCGTTGCATTGATGATTGTAACGCCTCGGTGCGGATATTCGTTGATACGTCGTCCTATTTCTTCATATTTATTTGAGATGATAAAGAATTGTACGGACTGACGTGCGCTGTTCACCACCTGATCGAGCACGAAGCTACAAATATATAGAGTTACAAATCCATATACTACTTTTTCCCAGTCTTTTAAGACAAAATAACTGGAAGATATAATGATCATGTCGCAGATAAGTACAACTCTTCCCAGTGTAATATCCCGGTACTTGTTTATGATAGCTGCAATGATATCTGTGCCTCCGGTACTTCCGTTAGCTGAGAAGGCAACCCCGATTCCACCTCCACAGAATGACGCTCCGATGACACACGCCATGAAAGGCTGGTCGTGAAGGAGACTGATCCCAGCCGCCAGTTTCTGGATAACGGATAAAAAGAAAGTCAGGGTGAACACTCCGAAGATGGTTTTGATACAAAACTTCAATCCCAGTAATTTAAGAGCTAACAGCAGCAGGAAGAAGTTGATAGTGAAATACGTATATTGCACCGGAAAGCCGGTCGCCCAATATACAATGGAAGCAATACCCGGTACTCCCCCGGTAGTGATATCGTTGGGTAGTAAAAATACCGTCCACCCGATGCCGTACAGAATCATGCCAATGGCAATCATTACATAGTCTCTAGCCTCACGGATAATGCTTTGCTTAGAAGGCTTTGGAATAGCTGTTTTCATAAACGTGATTATGATAATCTATAAAATGTTGAAACACGAACCAATGAATAATCCGGCTTTGGGGGAGAAGCCGGATTAATTTATGTTCGTGTCTGCAAAAATACTATTTTTATTTTACGAAAGCGTGGTGGTAGCCTTGTACTTTATTCCATCCTCCACGAGTAAAGTCGGGAATTTCAACCGGAGCTGAATTGTTTTCAATAGAGAGGCGGGTCAGTTCAGCCATGCAGCACCATTCTGCCAAGTCGTAAACGTCCATGTCTAAAGGTAAACCATTCTGTAAGCAGTATGCCAGACGATAATCCATGATAAAGTCCATACCACCGTGGCCGCCTACCTTCTTAGCTGTTTCTTCCAGTTCTTTGTGGATAGGATGTTTGTATTTATCCATTAGGGCTTTTTTAACGTCAGCAGGTACAGAACCGTGTGCGTTCAGGTTTTCATGATTAGGAACATCGTTTGAATCAACTTGTGAAGGTCTCAGGCAATATTCTTCAATCGGATATTTGCTTGCGTAACCGTCTGCTCCTACAATCTGATACATACGACTGTAAGGACGCGGAGTCATTACATTATGTTGGATTAACATAGTCTTACCATTTTCTGTGCGAATCAAAGTTGAAGTCTGGTCACCGTTCTGGAAATCCTTCACTTCTTCTCCTGTTTGCTTTTTAATATAAGCCGGACCATTGACAGCTTTCGTATCCATTGATACTAAAGTTTTCATACGGTCACCACGGTGGATGTTAAGTACTTGGCAAGCAGGACCCATACCGTGAGTTGCATATACATCACCACGATGTTTCTGATTGTAATCCATACGCCAGTTATTCCAGTATGAAGGCCAGAAGTCTTCCAAATTGTGAATGTATGAACCCTCTACGTGTAGTACGTCTCCAAAGACACCTTGCTGTGCCATATTCAGAGAAGTCAACTCGAAGAAGTCATATACACAGTTTTCCAACTGCATACAGTGCTTGCGGGTCTTTTCTGAAGTGTTGATTAACTGCCAGATTTCGTCCAATGTCATGGCAGCAGGTACTTCGATAGCTACATGTTTGCCATGTTCCATTGCATACACGCCCATTTCTGCATGGTGCTTCCAATCAGTTGCTATATATACAAGGTCGATATCTTCCTGTTCGCATAGTTTCTTCCATGCGTCTTCCGAACCACTGTAAGAAGTAGCTTCCGGCATTCCGGCATTCTTCAGGATTTCCTGTGATTTCTCTACACGTTCGGGAGAAAGGTCGCACAAGGCTACAATCTTGGTTCCCGGAATATGTGTCCACCGCGATACGGCACCAGGACCACGCATTCCCAATCCGATAAAACCGACACGTACGGTATCAATTTTGGGAGCAACAAGTTGGATTACGTCTTCTTGTCCGGCAGGGCGGGCAGGAGTTTCTACTTTGATAGGAGCGAAGGCTTCCTGAGCCTTCTGTTGTTGTGTGCAGCTTGTATGGCAGGTTAACAAGGTTAGTCCAATAGCTGCGACTGTGAATAGCTTTTTCATCATATTTTTTATGTTTTTAATAGGGGGTTATTTGTCGTTTTTCATTTTGCGGTCAAAAATAGTAATTTATTAGTCAATTCCATATAATTATAACAGATAATTTTGTTTTTTTACCCTTATTTGGGTAGAAAACAGGTCTTACTTTTTCTTTCAGATTTGTCATGGTCTTAATGCGTTTATGTTGTGACGGTCATATTTCCGTGTGTACGAAGTAAATACACCTCGTAAGGGGTGTTCCCCTATGAACTAATGTTTTTTTTAGCATTTCTTAATGTTTAAGTTTACTATTACTATTTCAAACCAACTCAAATATAAGACACACTATGGGAACATTCTCCTAGAATAGGAACCACTTTTTAGTATTGCTTAACTTTTTGTCTTCTTATCGGATGTCTATGTGAAGCAAAGTCATTCTTCCAGTAGAATACGTTTTCCATCGGCTTGTACGGCGTATAATTTGGCGTACGTCAATGATACCGTCAAGGGAACTTCGAATTTGATAAAGGTAGAAAAATAGAGTAACTTTCCATTAGCGTCTTTTTCCCTGAGTTCGAAAGCTACAGCTTCATCTCCGTTTGTAATGCTCACTTCCCGTCCGTTGATATTTCCTTTTATATCCTTTGTTATAGGTCTTATCCTTTGAAACTGGGTATAATGACCAACATCCGGTGGAGTAGTATCCAATCCTATATCTCCTTTCTTCCGGTCTTCCAGATAATAGAAAGGTTTGGCTTTTTTCGGATATTTAGCCATAGCTTTCTTTGCATTTTCAATCATTTCCTTCGTTACAGTATACTGATAGCTGCCATATTGATCGATCTGTGTATCTACGGTTACAAAGAATCCCCACATTTCAAAAAACTCGGTCAGATCTTCTTGTGCGGCTTCACTTGCCATTCGAGCAAACAGAAGTTGTTTAACTCCCGGATTATTGGAGGATGTCCGGTTCTCCCGCATGAGTTTGAACAGTCTTTGCCAGAAATCCGTTTTGTGTCCGCAACGATGATAGTAATTCCATAGTTGCCAGTTCATACGCATATGCAGTTCTGTATTTTCTCCCTGATAATTGCTGCCAAAGTTACACCAAGGTCGGTTGAGTACGCAATGGGCTTCCGAAAGTGTCATTCCTGTAATATTTCCTTCGGAGTTAGTCGTTCGGTTATCGGCCGCTTTAGGAAGATTAAGCTCTGTGCCGCGTGAACAATATTTTCCAAGTTTATACAGTATGAAATTCGAGAACAGATTATTGGACGACTCAGTAGAACTAGGCCAGTCGATTGCCAGTTGGTGAATGTGTCCGATTTCATGTGCGGGTCCCCAGGCGTTATCTTTGGCACTCATCACCTTGTCGTATAGTAATATATTTTCCAGATAGGTATATACGAATGCAATACGGTAGTCGGAAGCCCACATATATGCACCTTCAGGTGAAATTGCAAACAAGTGGTTATTAACCTGAGTAGGGCGCACATCTTCAATACCCATTAGTTCCTGCTCCCAACCGATGATGTTGTCCCATAGGTTAATAGCGGACAATATTTCATCTTTCACAAACTCACGCAGTTTATCCCGGTGGAAATAAAAGATAATCTTATCACCACGTACTCCGAAATACTTGTCGGTGGCTTTTGATAACAATTCGGCATATTTGGCATTTGTTTTGTGTTCTTTCAAGTCAAAGAAACCGCTGACCGTTCCGCTTCCTAATGGAATATGGATTTTTATAGGTTTCGGATGGCTGGTCAGGTCACAGTTGTACATGACGAATAACTGGCCCCTATTACGTATTTTGATTTTGTTAATACCTGGTTCCAGATAGTAAACGTCTCCCGAAGCGGCGGTCTGTACATATTCCTGCGGTTCCCAAAAGTTCGTTCTTTCTTCTCCTACACATTGTATTGAAACTTCGCGTCCATAGGTATCGCCAACAAGGACGATAATTTCGTCGTTTTTTTCCACAGCAATACCGGTCAGGTTGTCCAAGCTACTGTAATGTTTGGTCATTAACTTTTCCGCCCACTCGTTGATATCACTATAAGCGTTGTATTTGCGGATACGAAATTCTTTCTCCCATTCATCATAAGCGTTGTTTTTTAACGCTTCGGCTATGTGGACGAAATATTTGCTTGGCAATTTGTTGATTGCTTCATTGGTGACACCAGCTTTCAGTTCGCTACAAGTAATATCTTTGAATACGGTCAATAACTTAGTTGCCAAAGTGCTATCCTCATTCTTTTTAAAGAAGTGCATTTCGTCACAACTGACAAAGTTACCAAGTCCGCTTTTTACAACAAACTTAACGCCTGTGGCTTTTACCCCTTTCTTGAATACGATTCTGCTCGGAGTATTTTTCATTTTGAAGTCATAAGTTCCTTGAAGCGTATATTTTTTTCTATCGGAATCGGTAGAGGTGTAAACTTCAACCTCACCAAAATTACCATTCCCTGATCGGGTATAATAAATAAAGTAATTGATTTCCGTATCTCCTTTGAAGAAATATTCCAAAGTGACAGGGAAGGATGTATTACTCCATGAACTGTGATAATGTGACTCGAAGCTGATTCCTTGAGTAAATTTGCCATCGTATGATTTGTCAATGTCAGATCCGGGCTGGTATTCGCTGGCTTTTCCTCCGTACGGTATAATCTGAATATCTTCGGGAAGTACTACATCTTTTGTCTCTTCCTCTTCTTCCTCGATGTCAGGTATAGGCTGAGGCAGTGTTTTGTCGTTGGAACTGCAAGAAAGTGTTGCATTAAAAATAGAGAGAAATAGAAACAGGAGGGTAAACTTGTGGAATGTTTTCATATAAGTCTGATTGTGTTATTGATATAGATTGTGCGTTATAAAGGTAATAAAAATGGCAGGCATATATTACCTGCCATTTTTATAAATAATTATCATGAAATGCAACTTATTCTTTATTCACAAGAATACGTTCTCCATCAGCCTGCACGGCATAAATGCCTGTACGGATTAAAGGAATATTTCTCGGTACACTGAATTTTAAGAAGTTAGAGAAATAAACAACTTCGCCCATAGTACCGTCTGTTGATTGCTTTCTTACTTCGAAGGCTACGGCTTGTTCTCCATTCTTAATTGTGATTTCACTTCCTGTCACAGATGCCACCATTGTATAGGTTGGAGTTTTAGTAATCTTTTCATTGTTCTGGAACTGGGTATAATATCCTAAGTCTCCAACCTCTTTATATCGGTAGTCGCCGGATGTAAAATCTGAAATTTTACGATCTTCAATATATTGTATTGGAGCGGCCTTCGGATAATTCTGAGTTTTAATCCATGCTTTAGTATCTGCTATCATCTTGTCAGTCACTGTATAAGTCCATGTACCGTATTGTTCTACTTTTACATTATCTACAGTTTTGAAGAATCCCCATGTTTCGAAGAAATCCGTAAGGTCTTCCTGGGCAGCTTCGCATACAGCTTTGACGAAAGCCAATTGTCTTGCTCCCGGATCGCTTTCTGGCACATTTTTATATGTTGTACGCATGATATCGAATACTTTAGGCCAGAATTTAGCTTCCTGTTCGTTACCTTTACATAAGTCATAATAGATCCATAGCTGCCAATTCATACGCATGTGAATCTCAGTATCTTCATTCTGGTGAGTAGAAGTACCCATATTCCACCATACCTGCTTATCTCTATAAATTGCATTGGCTAAAGATGTCAAGCCTCGTCCGCGTGACTTATATTTTCCTAATCTGCGAATTACGTAATTAGAGAACAGATTGTTGGATGATTCGGTGGACGACGGCCAGTTGATAGCTGCTTGATGTACGTGTCCCATTTCGTGGGCAGGTCCCCAAGCATTATCTTCTGCTGCCATTACATTTTCACGTAAAAGAATATTTTTCAGATACGTATATACGAATCCCATGCGATAATCAGATGCCCACATATACGAACCTTCAGGAGAAATGGCAAACATGTGGTTATTGATTTTTCCGTCCTGTCTGTATTGAGAGATTCCCATTAACGATTGTTCCCAACCGACAATGTCATCCCAAAGATGAATAGCGGATAAAATTTCAGTCGGAGCAGCATCCAACATTTTCAGACGATGGAAATAGAACATCATTCGTTCTCCACGTACACAGAAATATTTGTGGGTGGCTTTACTGATTAATTCTGCATATTTAGCATCTGTCTTGTGTTCTTCCAAATCGAAGAAACCATTAACTACACCGTGTCCTAGAGGAATATGTATTTTGATAGGAGCAGGGTTGTTAAGCAACTGTTCTCCATCCACATTGTACATAACGAACAATTGACCGGGATCTTGCATTTTTAATAAGTTAACCCCTTCTTCCAAAGAGTAGGTCGTTCCGGTTGCTTGTGTTTGCTTGTAGTAGTCAGTGGAGCTACCGCTTGTATAGACATTCTCCTCCCAAATACATTGTAATGATACTTTTTGTCCTTCCGGGATATTACCTACTAATACTATGATTTCTTCATCTTTGTTGACGTAGATTCCGGTCGGATTGTCTAGATTACTGTATTTCTTTGTTTGTAGTCTTGTTGCCCAGTAATCGATATTGCTATATGCTTTATATTCGCGTATACGGAAATCTTTCTCCCATTCGTCATAAGTGTTATCTTTTAAGGCATGGGCCACACGTCTGAAAGTTTCACTTTCCAATGCATCGATTTCTTCGTCGGTAACTCCTTCTTTCAAGGAACTACAAGTAAGATCTGTAAAGACAGTCAGGAGTGGATCATTCAAATCTCTGTAGTTTGCTTTTTCAAAAAACTCCATTTCTCCACAACTGGCGAAGCCTCCTAAACCCGTCTTAACGGTGATTTTAACTTTAGTGGCTTTGACCGTTTTAGTTAGTATTCCGGTCTTGCCGTCAAACCCGCCCTGCTGTCCGAAATCATAAGTACCTGCAAGAACATAATTCGGGTTATCCGCTGTTTGAACGTAAACATCGACTGCTCCGAAGTTTCCGTTTCCGTTTCTAGGATAATAGATAAAATAATCGACTTGTTTATCTCCTTGAAGTGTATATTCTAGATCTATAGGCAATGGATGAGTCGTATTATCCCAAGGAGAATGATAATGATATCCATCACCTTGTGTCTGTGAGCCTTTGATTCCGTCGAATGTCTTTTCGATGCTCCAGTTATCTCCTTGTGAGATAGCATTTCCACTTACTATGGCTATTTGAGTGTCGTTTCTGAAATCAACATCATTAACTCCATATTGGGTTAAATTAATGGTATAATTGCCCAACTCAGATTTAACAGCTAATTTGGCATAACGTTTTGTTTTTCCTTGATTATCAAGGATAGAAAGCATTATTTTATCATCCTGTTGGAAAGCTGTAGCCCATTTTTCGTCGGAATTGACACTCCATTGGCTGGTTCGCAGATTTGTTTTTACCGGGATTGACATTGTAGTGCTTCTAAAGTCAATCTCTTTGTTCAGGTCACTACTGCTGATTTCAAATGTATTTGGAATCAGTTCACTCTCATCGTCCTTACATCCGGTATATATTAAGGATGTTATTAGACATAAGAAGTATGTTAAATATAAATGTATATATTTCATAAGTTATTGGATTTGTATAGGAAACCGCTCTATAAATAATAAGAGCGTTTCCTATGTATTAACTTTAGTGATTACATTCCCCATAATTTAAGTTCGGCCATTCCCCAACATGCATACCATGAAGTACTACCTGGCTGGAATTCTCCTATACAATTTCCTAAATAAGACTCCATTACTGTCAATCTTAGATAGCTGAAAGGATTAGGCGACGTAAATACTTTTGAGGTATATGTTTTTCCTCCTTCACTTGATGTTGGTAATCCTTCGTTTATTTCGACAAACTCATTCCAGTTTGTTCCGTCATTACTAGTAAATAACTTAATTACTTTAGGTCCTGAGTTATTCCAACCTTTTGTAATATACTCAAACATGATAGCTCTCATTTCTTTACCTAAATTAATGTCAATAGGTTGTCCATACTGAGCATTTCCGCTTGCTGATTGATATTTGGTTTCATAAGCTGTACTGGTATCGTCATCGTAAAGAAAACTTAGTGAATTAGCTCCACAGCTCAACGGATCAGTAATTTTATCTGTCAAGTCAATCTTATCATCCACCATATCGAACATATACTTCAAGATTACATAATGTTTTTTAGTGTCCGAGGTAATAGTTTCAAGATCTTCACTTTGTTCAAGTTGTAGTGGAATTAAATAAGTCGCCCCTTTAGTCAATTTAGAACGGTCTACTACTAAAACCCCGACGCTTTCACTAATTCCGGAACTGAATATCAAATCTTCCAGTTGATAAAACGCTCCTTCCGGAACTGCTTTGTAATCTGTTCCTTGGGCCGTATTGTATGCATCTATTTCTGTTTGGTCAGTGCTGGCTGTTATACCGGCCGTAAAATTCCACTGGTTGATGACTCCGGATGTCATGGAGACTTTGATTTCAGCAATAATTTCTTCTTCCTTATTAATTCCCAGGTCTATCATTGTGGATGATTTCTCAAATTTGATACCTAGCTGTTTCACTTGAGGTTTAAGAATTAAGTCTCTTTGCTCAAAATTGACAGAATCAGTTTTACTGGTTAAGCGGATAGGCAAAATAAAGATGCTGTTGGCATTAGCTTCCGCTTCCACCTGTTCTGTTATTTTTTCCGGATTTAATGTAAACTCTTCTATTTTATAGGTATCTGAGGATTCGAAACTAATATCCTTATTCCGGAAAGTATAACAATTACTGTTCAATACAACATAGTTGTTGCCTTTGTAACGTGATTCATTATCAATTTCGGTCTGAGATAATGTGCTTAGTCTGACTTGGGCCGTAGCGGAAGGATCGCTTCCGGATTTGACTACAGTAATAGAATATTTTACTTGTTGTCCATCGTTGAAGAGTACCAGATCGTTCTGTCCGCTATTCTTTAAATAAAGAATCTTGTTGTACTCTTGGGGTATCAGTTCTTGGTAGTCAGCTTCTTCACATCCGGTAAATGTGGCGAGTGAACCCAAGAAAAGAAGTGAGTATAATATTTGTTTCATAATTTGTAAACAGTTTAAAGATTAATATTCGGGTGCTTGAACCATTTGTGGATTCTTGTATGTTTCGTTAGCAAATATAGGTGCCAGATACATACGGTTTTCCCATTTGTAATCTTGATTTACAATAACAGGTTGATTTAACTCTTCGAAAGTAGGTTCTTCTACTTGTTCCATATTCAACCCTTTACGTACGCCAGCTGCAAAAACTTCAGGGGCAATCATCCAACGTCGTGCGTCGTAATAGCGTAGACCTTCTCCCCATAGTTCTACAAAACGTTCGTTGCGTATCCAATCCATGGCCGGCATATCATTCAGCATTTCTTCTGTTACGTCCGGTATACCGGCACGTTCACGAACTACGTTCAGATACGTAAGTGCTTCTTTGGGTCTGTCTAAAGCAGCCAAACATTCGGCTACACTTAGGTAAAGTTCTGCCAAGCGGAAGAGAGGACGTGGATAGCTTTTTTCGTTGTTACTCCAGTTTGTACCCCAGTTCAGGTCGGGCTGGATAAATTTCTTTGACATGTATCCTGTGACACAGTGATCACGGGCGAATTCAGTTCTGTTCCAACCTTGTGCTTCGCCTTTCTTAAGATTGAGTACCAGAGGTTTGCCGCCTGAAATTCGTGGGCTGTATTGGTCTCCGTCAAATGAAAGCCATGCATAGAATCGTGGTTCGCGGTTGGTATTTAACTTGATAATATCCGCATTGCTTCTTCCTGCAGATTCATACCATGAATCTTCTTCTGCGAAAGTCCCTTTATTGGCAGCAATTCGAGGTAATTCTCCTTCTTTGGTATAGAATCGCTCTACACTGTTTAATAAAGGAGAGTAGCCGCTATATCCACTTCTCCAAGGGCCTCCGTCTACTTTTACCACGTGTACGGGTAAAGAAGCCATTACTACACCACCGTCATCTGCAAGTCCCCATATCATTTCACGGTTACCATCCGAGTAACGGCTAGTTACGAGATAACGCATCAAATAAACATGTTTTTTGAATTCTTCGGTAACTCCGTCTACGGGAACATCAAGCTCTCCTAGATTAAGTCCTTGATTACCCATAAGGATTGCACTTTCTTTAGTAGTCATCAGTCCGCATCCGCCTTCTCCTTCTGCCCATTCCAGTGCGTCTTTACAAGCAGTCAGTGCGCGTTCCCATTTATCGGGATCATAAACCTGGCTGACTAATTCTTTCCCATATCCCGGTGTTTCGAAATTCTTGTTTTTCCAATCCGGATAAGGGAATTTCCCATTCCATAAGTCAGAAGCTGCATAGAGCAACAAGCGTGCTTTTACTGCTTTTGCAATAGTGGAAGTTGCACGTCCCCATTCCGAACCGATACGGGAGGCCGGAAGATCTTTAGCTGCTTCGTCCAGTTTCATGGAAATCCAGCTTGTTACGTAATCAAAGTGATAACGTCCGTGATATTCATTGTTCGGTGTATCCATATCAATGTATGAATCAGTGATAGGGCACGGGCCATAGTATTCTAATATCAGGAAATGATAGTAAGCAATTAGGAAATTGGCTTCGGCAGTCCATTCTCTTTTTTGTACTTCCGATACATCGAGGGCATTTGGTAATTGGGACAGAAACAGATAACATTGTCCGATATAGCGGTAGATATTACCCCATTTCCAGTCTCCGGGAGATTCCGGAGTCAGCAGTCCCCAACCGGCACGTTGTCCGCTGTGTCCCCATAATTCCGGGAATACAAATTCATCAGTAGATGCAGCTTCCATTCCGGTATAAGTAATTGGGTTGGATGAACCTTTGATTCCTGCATAGCATGAGTAGAGGAAGCCAAGTGTACTTTCCGGCTTTTTAACGGCATCTCCCAGACCTGCTTGTTCGGGAGGTACTACATCTAGGAAATTGCAAGATGTCAGGCAGCACGTAGAGAGTATTAACAGACTACCCATCTTCTTTATTTTATCTATAAGTCTCATATTTATCTCGTATTTAGGTTCATATATTAGAAATTAAGTTGTACTCCGATGTTGAATGTACGCTGCAAAGGATAAGCATTCCATGATAGTTCCGGGTCCCATAGCTTGAACGGACTGAATACGGCTATATTGTCACCGTTCAGGTATACGCGTCCATATTTGAATTTATATCCCAGTTCCAGTGTCTTGAAACGGATGAAATTACCGTTACGCATCCAGTAAGTACTAGCTACTGTATTATTGGCTGTTTGTGAACTAGTTAATCCTAAGCGCGGATATTTAGCATTCGGATTGGGATTTGACTCAGACCAGTAGTCATCTGCAATGAATTGCATGACATTATAGTCACTTTGGCCGAATGGTGAAATACCGCTAATCATGATAGTGCGTTTAGCCGACCCATTGAAGAATACACCGAAATCGAATTTTTTATAGGTTACATTCATTCCCAAACCATATTGGATGCGGGGGGTAGTTCCATAAGGAGAGATCATTACTTGGTCACTGCCATCTATTTTACCATCTCCGTTTACATCACGGTATTTTATGTCTCCCGGTTTAACAGTACTACCAAGATTCTGTGTCGGGCTATTATCGATTTCTTCCTGACTGCTGAATAATCCTTGGGCGATATATCCGGTTGTGCGGCTTAACGGTTTGCCTGTAGATGTTTTCCATACATAGGGATAAACCGGTTCATCCAGGTTGACATATTTGTTTTCAGTATATGTGAAGTTTCCACGGAAATCTACATATAAATCTTTTGTGAATTCTTTTCTCCAGTTTACACTTAGTTCAATACCCCAGTTATCAACTTTACCTTTATTGCTCCAAGGTTTAGCTGTATAATATCCAAGAGATTCCGGCCATGCTTCGCGGTGGAGCAGGATATTGTAACGTTTCTCATTAAAATAATCGGCAGTAATAGTCAACTGGCGGAATAATTCGAGGTCGATACCTATATCCAGTTTCTTTACGCGTTCCCAACCGCCATTAACAACTGCATAATTGGTTACTAAAGGTCCATATAGGGTATAGTTCATATCTACACCGGTAGTGAAGCCTATGTTATTGAGCGATACTTGGTCGATATACAGGAAGTGTTGTGCACCGGCAGAAAGTCCGGTTTCGTCACTACCTACCAGACCATAAGATCCTCTGATTTTCAGGTTATCTATATACTTGGTCATCGGTTCAAAGAACTTTTCGTTACTGATTACCCAGCCTAGAGATACGGCGGGGAAGAATTCGAAACGTTCTTTCTTGGCCAGACGTTCTGTTCCGTTATAACCGAAATTCAGTTCTACCAGATAGCGCTGACCGTAGTCGTAAGTAAAACGTCCTGAGAATCCTTGATTGCGTTCGGGTAGTACGCTACTACGATATTCACGTTGCATATACATCAACATTCCTGTTACATGATGCAGGTTGAACTGGCGGTCATAATTCACGCGGGCGTCCAGATAGAAAGTCTGGTCGGAAGCTTTGCTTATATCTGATGTTTTCAGATAGTCAGTTCCTGATGTTCCCAGGCGTTCAATTTCATAATCAGTAGGATTTGAAGGGTTATAACTTCCTCCTTTAATACCATAATAATAAGGTTCGATCGTCCGGTTGTAGGAAGATGAAGCCCAATTCTTCCAATTGACCATTGCTTGTACGCTTAACCCCTTAGTTACGAAATCAAGTTTTTGGTTGATTTTTAAAGAAGTATTGAGTGTGTTCTCATTATATTCCTTGAATGAACTCAACATATAAGCATACGGGTTGGTACGTACCGAAGATCCTGTCCATATAGCATTACCAAAACGGATATGTGTGTCTCCGGGTTGTGCCGGGAAAGTAACGGGGAAGTTAATAGGATTACAATACAACATCTGAGCGAATAAATCGGAAGTACTGTAGTTCGGTCCCTTCTTGTTACGAATCTGGGCGTTCATGTGTAAATCGATTTTAGTTGTAGATGTTATTTTGTAAGAGATATTGTTTTGGAAATTATATCCCCAATTGTTTATATTATTATTATACGAATATACTTTCTTTGTATCCAGCAAACCTGTATCGTGATTGGCTTGCAAGCTCATATAATAAGATGCTTTTGAACCACCGCCTGAGATGTTGACATTGGCACGCTGATTCATATTCATGTTTTTGAAGATGACGTCTTTCCATTGTACATCCGGATAAATGTAAGGATTAATTTGGTTGCGTGTGTTGTCGATGTCAAGTTGCGAATATTTTGGGGTCGCTCCCGGATTACGTGTCAATTGGGCTTCGTTGTACATTTCCATCCAAGTGGCACCATTTACAAAGTCGGGAAAGTTCATCGGTTTATTGAAAGAGTTCTCAACCGTGACGTTAATTCTGGTTTTCTCGTTTTCTTTACCGGTCTTGGTAGTGATGAGCATAACGCCGTTGGCACCACGGGCACCGTAGATAGCGGTCGCAGAAGCATCTTTCAAAATAGAGAAACTTTCAATCGTTTCAGCCGGAATATTATTCAGGTCTGCCGTAGAAATTTCTACATCATCCAAAAGTATTAAAGGAGTGGCTCGTCCGCCAAAGGTACTCACACCGCGAATGTAGAATTCGGAAGCGGCACCCGGTTCGCCGGTCGAAGTCATAGAAATAACACCTGCCAGTTTTCCCGCAAAGGAGGTGGTAAGCGAAGAACTTGGAGCTTTCAGTTCCAGACCTTTCACACTGGTGATTGACCCTGTTACACTGACTTTCTTCTGTGTACCGGCACCTACTACTACAACTTCACTCAGCAGTTGGTTGTCTGATTCCATTTTTACGTTGATGACACCAAGATCGCCTACATCGACTGTTTTCTTTCTGTAACCGATGTAACTGAATTCCAGCTGTGCTTTCGAGCCGCTGATAGCAATCGTGAAATTACCATCCAAATCGGTAATTACTCCGTCCTTCTGTCCTTTCACTACAACAGTAGCACCGATAACCGGATCGCCATTTTCAGCGTCTACCACCGTACCCGTAACGGTACGTTTCTTTTTGGGTTGTTGCTGTGCGGCTTCCTCTTTGTTTACCTTTAATATGATCTCGTTACCTTTGATCATGTAGGTGATTCCGCTACCTTTGAAGACTTCTTTTAAAACTTCTTCAATAGTCCCTTCACAATTTAGATTTTTGTTGGTTGTGTTTTTCAAGTCTGCAGCATTGTAGAAAAATGTGTAATTACTGTTTTTTTCAATTAGCTGGATTGCTTGTTTGATAGTCATTGCTTGCCCTTTTACTGAGATTACTCCTTGTGCTCCTAGGATGTTGAGCGGGTAAAAAAGCAACAGCAATACGATATACTTCAGATATCGTTGCTTGTAAGAAATTTGAATTTTTCTCATGCTTTAGCATTTTAGATTAGACATAAGTTTAATTATTATTTTTTTATAATGATTTTATTTGCATGTTCTTCTTTATTCAGGTTTAATGTGAAACAAATTTTGTTGACTACATCTTCCAATGGTTCGTCATAGCGAATGCTTCCGGTAAATGCTGATTCATGATTGATACCTTTTGCTAATGTGACGTCGGAGTTGTACATTTGATTGATGATACTAATAAGCTCTTGCAAGGGAATATCCGTGAAGTTATATTTTCCGTTTTCCCATTTTATATTAGTAATCTGTTCTACTCTCATTTCAGCATTACGCGGATTGTATATCACTCTTTGTAAAGGCTTCATTACTGTTTTTTGTCCGGTGGATTCAACATTAAATTCTATCTTTCCACGAAACAATGTAATTTCGTTCTTTTCGGCATCGGTTTGTTTGATATGGAAGCAAGTTCCTTTTACTTCAATAAAAGCCTTGTCGATATATACTTGGAAAGTACTTCCTTCATGCTTATAAACTTCAAATAATGAATTACCACTCAACCAGACTTTTCTTTCTTTGTTAAAAGATTTTGTGTATTGAATAGAACTTCCGGGCTCCATCCATACTTTGCTGCTATCCGGAAGAGTGTACATCTGGTTCTGCTGAGCTGTAATTTTAATAAGCTCATTAGCTATCTTGTCGCCTTTAAACGTTAACCAGAATCCGCCTATTGTCAATAAAAGTGCAATTGAGGCAGCGGCAAAATACCACCTTGGTTCTACAAGAACTCTGTTATTTTTCCTGTATTCACATTTAGTTTTTACCTTTTTCCATATTTGTTCTTTTATTGCCATATCAGCAGCTCTGTTTCCAGATTCATTCCATTGTTTTTTTATTTCTATATCTACCGATTCCAAGTCAGCAAAGGCTTTCCGTTGCTTTTTGGAGAGTCTACCTGACAGCAGACTTTTGATTAATCTTTTCCTTTCGACCTTATCCATTCTATTCTACCTTGTTGGTTTTAAACTCTATTGTTGCTCATATACTATAAATACACACCAGCTCTTTCTAACCCCACATCGACTTTGTAAAAAAGTGAAAGTTTTTTTGAACGTAAACTGTAATTGTCTGATAATTAGCAATGTAGTTAATTGATTAATGCGAAAAAAAATAAAAAAGATGTGAGATGTATTACTAAGTTCTTGTAGAACTAAGGCCATATTTGGCTGCCGCTTCAGTAGCTATCCTATTGTTGATAGGTGGACTTTGGATGATTTTAGGTGATAATAAAGCGGAAATGAATGAGTTGGTAAGGATTGAAGCCCAACAAAGTATGATGTATATTTTGCCGGATAGCACCAAGGTCTGGATGAAGCCCGGAAGTTCTATTCAATTTGCAAAAGATTTTAATAAAGACAGAAAAGTCTGGTTGAGTGGTAATTCATTATTTGAAGTTTATAAGCACGAGGGAAGTACTTTTCAAGTACACATTAATAAAGCTTTTATAGAAGTGAAGGGAACTTGCTTTCTTGTCAAGCAAGATGATATAAAGCAGAATGAAATTACGCTGTTTCATGGTAAGATAGAATTTAATGTTGAATCTACCGGGAAGAAAATAGTCATGCAACCACTTCAGAAAGTGACTTATAATGTAGATAATGCACAAACACAAATAGAGAATATCTCAAATATCAGTTGGGAAAATGGAAGATATAACTTTGAAGATGTTCCGTTGACTCAACTGATTGAAACAGTCAATCAGATGTATAATACAAATATAGTCTTAAAGAGGAATTTAGGAAAAAAAGCATTGTTTAGTGGGAGTATCCGTTATGACGAAACTTTGGATGATGTACTTGATAAAATCTGTTTTAGTCTCAATTTGACCATAGAAACACACAATGAACAAATTATTATTCATTAATATCAATATAAATATTTTATTATAAACTTAATCGAATGTCTAATCTAATCAGTCGAAGCATGAGAAAACAAAGAATCTCTAGTTGCAGGCGATATTTGAAGTATATCGTCCTCACTTTGCTTTTTTATCCGTTATCTGTCCTTGGAGCTCAGGGACAAGTTTCAGTAAAAGGGCAGTCAATCACTATTAAACAGGCTATTCAGCTTATTGAAAAAAACAGTAGTTATACTTTTTTCTACAATGCAGCAGACCTGAAAAACACAAAAACTAGAAATATTAATTGTTCGGGTACAATTAATGAAGTGCTTAACGAAGTATTCAAAGGGAGTGGAGTCAGTTATACTATTAAAGGTAACGAAGTTATTTTAAAAGTTGAAGGCGAATCTACTCAACAAGCGGCCAAACACAAGATTATTGGTGTAGTGACCGAGTCGGCCACCGGAGATCCCATTCCTGGGGCATCTGTTATGATTAAAGGAACAAAAACCGGTACGACTACCGATGTAGATGGTAAGTTCGAGGTTATGGCGACTTCCAGTGATGTTCTGGTTATCTCTTTTATCGGATATTCTTCTAAGGAGATCAAAGTAGGAAACCAGAAAGTACTGAGTGTTACTTTATCTGACGATGCAGAACAGCTGGATGAAGTAGTCGTAACGGCCTTCGGAACAGGACAGAAGAAAGAAACAGTAACAGGTTCTATCCAGTCTGTACGTCCGGCAGATTTGAAAGTACCGACTGCTAATCTTTCTACGGCTTTTGCCGGTCGCCTTTCCGGTGTGATCTCTTATCAACGTAGTGGTGAGCCTGGAAATAACGGTGCGGATTTCTTTATCCGTGGTGTTGCTACCATGAACAGTGCTACTCCGCTTATTGTACTTGACGGAGTTGAAATCTCAAAAGCGGATTTGAATGCACTTGATCCGGAAGTCATTGAAAGTTTTTCTGTACTGAAAGATGCAACTGCTTCCGCCATGTACGGTACACGCGGTGCGAATGGTGTACTTATCATTAAAACCAAGTCGGGTTCCGACCTTGAAAAACCGATTATCGGTGTGCGTGTAGAGGCTTACGTCAATACCCCCATTAAGCGCCCGAAAACGGTGGACGGAGTGACGTTTATGAGAATGTATTATGAATGTGAATGTCAATCATGAAACAGGTATGCTGAAAGACCGTTCCAGCAACTTCTTCTCTTATAAGAATAATATCGACTATATGAAATATGCATTTCAGAATAATGTGGACTTCCATATGTCGAAGACTTCTACTTTGTCTTTACACTTGAATGTACAGTTGAACAATATGCATGGTCCGTTGACAACTTCAGAAGGAGCCGGTGTAGATAATATTTTTGGGGCTATCATGGGAACTAACCCGGTCGATTTTCCTGTAATGTATCCGCAAGAAGATGAGAAATGGTATCGTTGGGGTAGTATTGTGGCAGGTAACTATAATCCTGTAAACCCTGTTGCTGTGTCCAGTATGGGATATAAGGATACGTTCGAGAGTACGGTCGTTGCCAATCTGGACTTTGATCAGAAACTTGATTTTATTACCAAAGGATTGAGCTTCAAAGCATTGATTTCATTTAAGAACTGGAGTTATAATTCCAAATATCGTTTACAGGGTTATAATACTTACCAGCTGACTGACTATACCAAGAATGAAGATGGAACATATAATTATACAGTAAATTCAATAGGGGATGCAACCAATCATACGTTAGATTCTTTCTTTGGTACTGACGGTGACAGACGCTTTTACATTCAAGGTTACTTTAATTATGACCGTGCTTTTGGCGATCATCATGTAGGTGGTATGTTGTTGTATAACCAGGATGAATATAACTCAAATGTTAATTCCAGTTTATTGAACTCTTTGCCCAAACGTAGAATGGGTATTGCCGTTCGTGCTGCTTATGATTATGCCAATCGCTATTTATTTGAGTTCAATGCTGGTTATAATGGATCTGAGAACTTCGCAAAAGGACATCGTTTCGGATTCTTCCCCTCTGTGTCAGTGGGTTGGAATATCAGTCAGGAGAAATTCTGGGAACCAATTAGAAATATAGTATCTAATTTCAAAATTCGCGGTTCTTATGGTTTGGTGGGTAACGACCAAGTACCTTATACTCGTTTCTTGTATATGGGAATCACTACATTGAATGATTCGCCCAGCTATCAGACTGGTTATGGCAGCCATAAAGAGTCACATAATGGCCCTACATTCTCAAGATTTGAAAATGAAGATATGACATGGGAGGTAGGTCATAAGCTGAATGTGGGAGCAGACATTCAATTATTTAACTCTCTCAATTTGACAGTTGACGCATTCCGTGAGATCAGAAGTAATATCCTTACTACAAAAGGTTCTATTCCTAATTATCTGGGAGCAGCCAAGACAGTAATCTATGGAAACTTTGCCAAGGTAAAGAACTGGGGAGTTGATCTGGCGGTTGATTATGGTAAACAGATCAATAGGGATCTATCAATTCAGTTTAAAGGAACGTTTACGTTTGCCAGAAATCGTGTAATGGAAACTGATGAGGCCGCTGATATACGTCCGGCTCTGTCCGCAGTAGGAAAACCCTTGAATACACTATGGGGATATGTAGCTGACGGACTATATATTGACGAAGCTGATATAGCGAATAATCCTACCTCTACATTAGGTAATATAACAATAGCGGCAGGTGATGTGAAATATGTAGACCAACCGGATGTAAATGGTAATTATGATGGACAGATAGACTCCGATGACAGAGTCGCCATTGGTCATCCTACTATTCCTGAAATTATCTATGGTTTCGGTCCGTCTATTACTTGGAAGAAATGGGACTTCTCCGTATTCTTCCAGGGACAGGCTAACGTCTCATTGATGATGAGTGGTTTTGAGCCTTTTGGTACTCAAAGTAAAAACAATGTGTTGGAGTGGATTGCAGAGGATTATTGGAGCAAAGAAAATCAGAATCCGAATGCTAAATATCCCCGTTTGACTAAGTACAACAACAATAATAATATGCAATCTTCTACTTATTGGTTGAGAAACGCCGCTTTCCTGAAATTAAAGAATGCAGAAGTTGGTTATAACTTTAAATGGGGAAGAGTTTATATGAGTGGAACCAATCTGCTGACATTCTCTCCGTTTAAATTGTGGGATCCTGAAATGGGTGGAGGAAAAGGTATGGCTTATCCTACTCAGAGAACTTTCAACTTAGGTGTTCAAATTACATTCAAATAAACATATAATAACCAGTGATTATGAAAAAAATATATAGAATTTTATTCTTGCTAGTTGCATTAATTGGATATAGTTCTTGTAACTATCTGGACATTGTTCCGGATGAAACAACTACTGACGAGGATACTTATGCTGATAAAGATGCAGTGAGAGATTATCTTTATTCTTGTTATGCCTATTTGCCGCAGTGTAACATATCGAGTGGTAGTTTGGACCAGATGACAGGTGATGAGGTGATTACTGCATTCGAGCATGAAACGTTTGCCGGTTTCCCTAAAGGAAACTATTCTGCGGCAACTCCTGTAATTTCTTATTGGGACACTTTCTTCCAGGGTATCCGCCAATGTTATATGTTGCTTGAAAGGATTGACAAGGTAGCTGATTTGAGAAACGATTTGAAAGTGGATTATAAGGCACAGACTAAATTTCTGATAGCTTATTATCATTATTTGATGGCCCGTTGTTATGGTCCTACTTTGCTGATAAAAGAAACACCTTCTATCACGACTCCGGTGGAAGAATATTTGGGAAGAACACCTTATGATGAATGTGTGGAATGGATATGTAATTTGTTTGACGAAGCTGCCAATGATTTGCCGGCTGTTCGTTCTACGGCTTCTGAGTTCGGACTTGCCACTAGTATCGCTGCTAAATCATTAAAGGCAAAGATGCGACTTTATGCAGCTTCGCCGCTATTCAATGGTAATTCAAAATTTTATAGCAACTTTGTAGATAAGGATGGTGTGCAGTTGATGCCGCTTACTTATGACGCTAATAAGTGGGTACTTGCAAGAGATGCCTGTAAAGAGGCTATTGAACTTGCCGTGCTGAACGGACATGATTTATATAAAAAGAAAGATTACCGGCTGGATGAGTCAGAAGCTAATCCATACCCCGAAGAAGGAGCTGTCAGATGTTTGCGTACAGGTATGGTGGATTGGGAATCACGTAACGTAGAAGTTTTGTTTGCCGAAACTCGGAATGAAGGTAGCTATGGCGTACAAAATAAATCATTGCCGTTTGTGAAAGACGGTTGGGCATGGAATGGTGTTTGTCCTACTTGGGCTATGTTGAATCGCTTTTATACAAAGAATGGTTTGCCTTGGGATGAAGATCCGGAATTTGCATCGAAAGTGAAAACCGAAGTGGTTAGTGTAGATGCTGCTCATGCTACTCAAGCTGCACAGGGTCAGAAAACAATTCTCTTTAATTTAGACCGTGAGCCTCGTTATTATGCTTGGATAGCTTTTCAGGGTGGTTACTTTGAGGTATTGAACAATGCTACAAATCCGGCTTACAGCGATGGTTATGTAGATGGTGGACGCTTGGTATGTAGTTTCCTTTTGGGAGGTAATTGTAGTATTGGTACAGCTAACGTGCAGCGTGATGGTAACTATAGTCCTGGTGGATATTTGAATAAAAAAGGAGTGGATCCCAATACTACCGTGGGGACGAGCAGTACGACTTTGAACCAATATCCTTGGCCGGTTATTAGATTAGCAGATTTATATTTGGCTTATGCAGAAGCTTGCATTGAAATTGGAACATCAGATGATTTGACGAATGCTAAGACATATATCAATTATATCAGAGAACGCGCAGGAATTCCGACATTAGAAACTTCATGGAATGGAATAGCTACGCTGAACCAATCTAAACTTCGGGAAATTGTCCGTCAGGAAAGAATGATTGAATTGTATCTGGAGAATCAAAATTTCTGGGATATGCGTCGTTGGCTTCTGGCTGAGGAATATTTCGGAGTAAAAGCGAAAGGTATGAATATTAAAGCGTCAACAATTGATGATTTTGCCAAACTGACAGAAATCAGTTTTGAGCGTAAGTTTAAATCTCCTACTCAGTATTTGTTGCCAATTCCTTCTACTGATATAAACAGAGACCCACAATTGGTGAATAATCCGGGGTATTAATCAATAAAATGTCTATTAATATGAAAAAAATATTATCTTATATTATAATGGGAATCTTGGGAGTGACGGTTTTTACTGCTTGCTCTGATGATGAATCTTATCCGACTCCGACAGCTTTGGATGCGAGTACACTCTCTTATGAGGCGAAAGCAGGAGCTGTAAAACTGAAATGGAAGATTCCGGAGAATGCTAATTATAAGTATATCAAAGTTACTTATACATTGCCGGAAAGTGGTAAGGAGTGTTTACGTCTGGCTAGTGTATATAGTGATACGATATTGGTGGATAATTTATTGAAAAGATATGGAGATATTGTGTTTACGTTACAGCCATGCAGTGCTGATGGTAATGGCGGAGAAATTTGTTCTATTACTGCACAGGCAGCGGCAGCAAATAAGCAGACTGTAACTATTTCTAAAGACTTTAAAATAACGGGAGAAGGAGATGCATGGACCGATGCTCAGGAAACATCAGAAGGGCCGTTGAAGAATCTGTTTGACGGTAGTACTGCTTCTGATAATTACTTCCATATGTCTTGGAGTGCTTCGACTCCTTTTCCGCATTATATCGTAGTAGATTTAAAAGAAGAAACAAACTTTTTTAGTTTCACTTATACTGCTAGGGATAACGCAAACTGTGATAATCCGAAAGAAATGGATATTTTGGTAAGTAAGGAACTGGTGGGATCGAAGCCTGATTATGTAAATGAAACGGGAACGACTAAGTTGGCTTCTCTTTCAGAACTTCCGGGAACTCGGAAAGCCTCATATATGTCGGACAGAATTTCTTCGGATGAAACATTTCGATATGTCTGGTTTAAAGTATTGTCTGCAACTTCCGGAAGTAACTGGATTGCTCTGTCGGAACTGGCATTGAAACAAGTGACAACGACAATCTATGATCCCGAAACCGGAGAGACAGTGGTAGTGGAGGATTAATGTCTCTTGAAATAAGTGACGTTCTCTGACAGAGAATTGATAGCGGAGATACAAATGATTGCTAGGATATATTTGTATCTCCGTTCTTTTTCCCCTTTTATAAATTAAATTGAAAACTATGAGAAGAATATATTTATTACTGCTTTTCTTGATTCCCTTGAGTCTGCTGGCGGCTTGTTCCAGCGACGATGAAATAGCAATTGCTACATTGGAAATCAGTAAAACAACAGTTGACTTCAAAAGTGAAGCAAGCGAACAAAGTCTGACGATTACTACAAATGCTGTTGCGTGGACTGCCCAATCGGATAAAAGTTGGTGCCGCCCTTCGATTGTAGGAAAACTGCTGAAAATATCCGTAGATCAAAGTGACGAAAGATTGGTACGTGAAGCTACCGTATCGGTTACGGCAGATGGGTTATCGAAAACGATCAGAGTCCGTCAGCTAGGTTATGAAGCGGCTATCTTGATTGATCAGCAAGCGTTTGAAGTACCGGCGGTGGGTGCGCAAATCAAATTTGCCGTGACTACCAATGTTGAGGTAGAACCGATTCTGTCCGACTGGATTGTCGAAGCTCCTAAAACTCGTTCTGCCGAAATGGTGACAACGGACTACTGCTATTCGGTACGTGCCAGTATATTGGACAACAAAAGACAAGGTACTATCGTATTTACAGAGAAACTGCCGGAAGATGCAACGGAAAACGATGTACCGGTTTCTGCCACCGTGTCTGTCACCCAACATGGACTCAATGAATATAATGCCGACACGGGGGAAGATATCAAAGGCGATATTAAATTGAAAGTAAAGGATGGGACCGCTTCTTCTTTCCAAGGTGGTGGAGAGATTGAAAAATCATTTGACGGAGACTACTCTACCATTTATCATTCCAGTTGGAATAACTCCGGCAGCAATTACTTCCCCATTACACTGACTTATAATTTGGAAGAAGTGTCCGATGTCGATTATCTGGTTTATTATCCTCGCACGGACGGTGCCAACGGAAAGTTTAAGGAAGTGGAAATTCAATATTCCGAAGATGGGAGTGCTTTCACTCCTTTGGCTGATAAAGATTTCTTAGGTTCCGCTTCTGCTACTAAAGTATTATTCGATGCTCCCGTTCGTGCTAAATCCTTCCGCTTTATCGTAAAAACTGGTGCAGGAGATGGACAAGGGTTTGCTTCTTGTGCTGAAATGGAATTTTATGCAAAGAATCCCGAAGCCTTTGATTATTCAACTCTTTTTGCAGACGAGACGTGTAGTGAGCTAAAAGCGGGAATTACTGAGGCTGACATTGAGAAGTGCGAGTTCCCGTTCTTTAAGAATCTGGCTTATTACATGATTAAAGGTAAATATGAGCCGGAGTTCCGTGTGGGTGAATTTAAAGCATATCCGAATCCTGATATTCAATCGGGGACTCATAAAACGAATCCGTATAGTCTTTTAGACAATCCGACCGGTATTTCGGTGAAGGCTAATGAAAACCTGATTGTACTTGTGGGCGATACGCACGGTTATGACATCAGTTTGAAGGTACAGAATCTGGATGCTCCGGAAAGTGACGGCTTCGGAGGAGTGACCTATCCGTTGAGTCGAGGAACGAACAAGTTGACAATCAGTGAGAAAGGATTGGTTTACGTGATGTACCATACCCGGACGTTGGATGATGCGGCTGCGTTGCCGGTGAAGATTCATTTTGCATCGGGAACAGTAAACGGTTATTTTGACTCGCAGAAACATGAGGGACGTTGGAATGAACTGTTGGGAAAAGCTACGGATAAGTATTTTGACGTAGTAGGGAAGTATGCACACATGACTTTCGAAACGAATGACTATCGTAAATATGCTGCTAATAACGGAAACGAACTGATTGATTTGTATGACCAGATTGCGTTGAACGAAATGCAGTTGTTGGGACTGGAGAAATATGACAAGATGTTCAGGAACCGTATGTACTTGAATGTCATGTATCAATCATATATGTATGCCACTTCCTATCATACCGCTTATAATCAAATGACAATGAGTGATATCTGTAATCCTTCCAAACTTAAGACAAGCGCTTGCTGGGGACCGGCACACGAAATAGGTCACTGTAACCAGACTCGTTTGGGAGTGATGTGGATCGGAATGACGGAAGTGACAAATAACATTATGTCCGAGTATATCCAGACAACAATTTTTGGTCAGGACTCGCGTATACAAACTGAAGACATGGGGGATGTTTACCGTAATCGATACTCAAAAGCCTGGAATGGAATAATCGTTGCGGGTAGTTCTCATGCTGATTTTTCAAATATAGGTGACGATGCGAATGATGTCTTCTGCAAACTGGTTCCTTTCTGGCAACTGGAACTTTACTTCGGAAAAGTGCTGGGACGGACTCCTTTGCAACAGTCGGACAAAGGCGGATTCTATCCGGATGTTTATGAGTATGCCCGTAATAAAGATTATACAGGCATGACGGACGGAGACATACAATTGGATTTTGTCTATAATTGCTGCCTGTCGGCAAAGATGAATCTGCTTGATTTCTTTGAAAAGTGGGGATTCCTTACTCCTGTCAATAAAAAAATTGAGGACTATGACACCAGGACTCTTACCGTAACGCCGGATATGGTAGATGCGTTAAGGCATAAAGTAAATGGCTTGGGATATTCCAAACCCGATGTAGCCTTGGAGTACATATCGGACAATTCGTTTGAACTATATAAAAGTAGGGCATCGGTAGTGGCAGGTTCGCACGCAACACACACTGCCAAAAGCTTCACAGAAGGGAAGACGGAGGCTATTGGTGAAGCGATAACTATCCAAGGATGGAAAAATGTAGTGGCTTATGAAGTAAAGGATGCAGATGAAAAGTTGATTTTTGTTTGCAGTGGTGAAACCACTCCATCTTCTACACATACGTTTATTTTGCCTCTCAGCTGGAAAGAAGGGTTTAAATTGTATGCTGTGTCGGCAACAGGAGATCGTACGGAAGTGACGATGAATTAAAAAAGTTTTCAATAGTGCAGGGTGCGGGATGATGAAAGAATATTCTGGTTAACAGATTCTTCTGTTATTCCGCACTCTTTCTTTCGAAAGTAAAATCTTTAGATATTTGAATAAAAAGACCTGTTTTTGCATGATTTTTTCAAATAATATAGAAGTTTATCTATTTTTCTTTTATATTTGTATAGTTTTTGTACAATATGGATGAAACAGAGATATTAACCGAGGTAAAGGCTGGAAATACAATTGCATTTGAGCGTCTATATGACTGTTATTGGCTGAAAGTCTATAACTTTGCGCAGCTTTATATAACTTCGTCTTTCGAGGTTTCTGAAGTGGTACAAGATGTTTTTGTTAAAGTTTGGGAATCAAGGGAAATGTTTGATGAAACCAAGAACTTTGACGGTTTCCTCTTTATTATTACCCGTAACATTATCTTTAATTATTCGCGCCGGCATTTTTATGAGTTGAATTTTAAAATGACAGCCCTGCGAGGTCTTGAAAATTCATACGATATAGAAGATGAGTTGGATGCGGCCGATTTAAAAAGCTATATTGATAAGTTGATTGAACAGCTTCCTCCTCAACGGCGGCGGATCTTCAAAATGAGCCGGGAACAACATTTGACTAATAAAGAAATAGCGGAACGATGTGCAGTTTCCGAGAAAGCGATAGAGCGACAGATAACTATGGCGTTGAAATTCCTTAGAGATAATCTTCCGATGTTTATAGTATTTATGGGGTAGATGAAGTGTTACACGATTATGTTCTTGAGGTCCATCGGTAGTCTCAACTTCTAATTTTTAGATGACTCCAGAAAAAAGTTTTTATCAATTTTACCTTCATACTCTCATTAATAGTCTACATCCCTTTATTCATCAGGGTTGCAGCTATGAGAGTTGCTGCAAGGAACAGCCTGAGAGTAAAAAGTTACCCTCATAAATCTCTTTATATACAGCTTATCCGGCAACATAATACAGCCGGTAAACACTGATATATCTTATGAAACGCTATAAGGTCTATCATAATAACGATATAGATTACTTATGTTTGTCTTCTTTGTCCTTCAACAGCTAACCAATGTTAGCCTCTCCGTTTACCGGGATTAGCTGATAAGCTAACGAAGGTTGACAAACAAGCTAATGAAGGTAAACCTCTCTGCTTCCTTATTGCTTCATGTTTTAATCCCGTATGCTTTTAGTAACAAATGTATAGGGAATTCTCCAGAGAATACGGTCTGAAGGTAACTGTTTACCCTCAGGCTACTTCTTGTAGTTACCCTCATAGCTGCAACCCTGATGAATAAAGGGATGTAGACTATTAGTGAGGGCATGAGAGTTAAATCGATAAAAACTGGTTCTTCTTCAAATTTGGTGGTAAACTTAATTAGGAAAATAATAATTTGATAATCGATAGTATTCTCCATTCTCCTCCTTCGGGAAGGAGGAGTCCCCGTAGGGGGAGGTGGTAGGTGAATGCGTAAGTCAGTTATTATCAGCATTGTGTATCCACCTACCACCCCGGCTTTCAGCCACCCCTCCTTCCCGAAGGAGGGGAATGGAGATACCACCGAC